>Ga0126383_10001244_pt1 | contig 15676 bp, 11 predicted proteins | sample PanSoiMetPlot_35_FD_96882 | JGI IMG/M metagenome (GOLD analysis project Ga0126383, IMG submission 96882) | Tropical forest soil microbial communities from Panama - MetaG Plot_35 | ecosystem: Environmental > Terrestrial > Soil > Tropical forest > Bulk soil | place: Panama | collected 2016-02-17
GCCTGCCGGTACGACCAGAGAATGCGGCGTATACTGGCAATTTTTTTGATCTACCAATAGCGACCCACGTGGACGCGCCTTCTCGGTACTTGGAACGCCATCCAGATACACAAACGCGTACTGCACGCCTTTCTCGTTGCCCACAGTGAGGCGTGAGAGGGGCACGCGCTCGCCACAAACGTTCTGATTTTCCGCAACCGGTTCGAACGTCGGAGTCGGCGCTTCTCCCTTGAGACGAACGACACCTCGAATTCGTCCAGTCGGCCCTTGAGAAACGGCCGGCGCATTGTCAACGGCAGGAGGGATTTCATTTCCTTTTTCACTGCCGCACCCGAACAAAATCAGTGAGGCAGGAATCAACATCAGTAATTTCTTCATTGAAGAATTTTCTCCGGCGGAAGCGGGTCGGAAATAGGGTTCTTGATCGGGGGTAGTGACTGCAGATACGCAAAGACCGCCTTTAGATCGTCATCAGTCATATTCCGATACCAATTCCACGGCATCGGCGGAAGAATCGGCCGGCCGGTCCCTTGATGTTTACCCGTTCGGAGCGCGCCGATAAACATTTCCTGCGTCCAGCTTCCGAGTCCTGTCTCTTTATCGGGTGTAAGGTTCATAGCGAAACTGACACCCCATGGTCCAGCCCACGCGCCGAGATGGTTGTTCGCCACAGTGAGCCATTTGCCCGGAGCGATAAGTTTTGCAGGAACTGGCGTCACCTTTTCGGTCGCAGGGTTGCCGGACAATTCTCGCGTCATATCCGGTTCAGGTCCGTTTGGCCCCAATTTTTTCGGAGTATGACAATCATTGCATCCGCCAACGGTTACCAGGTATTTGCCGCGTTCAACGGGTGTTTGAGTTGGAGTTGTTTGTGCTGAAGTGGTGGTTAGTTGATTGGGAGCCGCAGCAGGTTGTTGACATCCCCCTAGAAGCAACAATCCTGGCGCGAGTCCCGCAACTGCTCGCATAAAACGCATAGCCTCTCCTTGTATAAATTCAATCCTCGTCATGGACGAGCACCCGATTATGCTGGGCTGTCTCGGGGAGGGTCAAGAGGGCGGTCATAGACCGCCCCTACAGTCTGCACATCTTGACGTGTTCATTCGGCAAGAGGTAGGATTTGCGATTCGCGGCCAACTGAAAATCATAAACAGCGCCACTCGCCGTCTTTAAGGAGTAACAAAAATGCCAATTAAGATCGTCGACACCCTTTTACCGACCACTATGGTGGGTTCTTTTCCCAGACCACAGTGGTACAAACACCAATTACTTGGCCGCGACATCCGCGTAGCGTTCAAGGAAGTCCAGCACGAAGAAGCTTACAACGACGCCGTTGCGACGGTGATCCGTGATCAGGAGGAAGCGGGTCTGGACATCGTAACTGACGGCAACATGTGGTACGACGACTACGTCGGCGTCATCGGTTCGTTCTGCTGGTACATGTACGAGCGCATCGGCGGGTTTGAACCGGCGCGCGAGCCTCATCCGACGATGGTCGACGCCGGCCCGAGTCAGGGGAAAGAAATACTCGACGATTGGGGTGGTGTCATCAACAGCGGCCCCGTTTCGCGCGGACCTATCCGGCTTGCAGATCTCTACAGGATTGCCGCCAAACATACGAAAGCGCCCATAAAAGTCTCTGTTGGAGCCGGTCCCGCCAACCTTGCGTGGCACGTTTATTTCAAACATTACAAGGATCATAAAGAGTTGAGTTTCGCGCTCGCTCCAATCTTCAATGCTGAAATGAAAGAACTCGTTGCCGCCGGAGCGAAGTATCTGCAGTTTGAGGATCTGGGTGCGTGGCTGCCTCTGTTCAGCAACAACAAGGACGACTACAAGTGGATTCGCGAAGTCGTTGAGCAATGCTGCGACGGCGTGAAAGCGAAGATCGGCTGGCACTTCTGTTTCGGAAACGCGTGGGGCAACGACATCCTGAGCGCAAATTATCCGGACGGCTACGAAAGAGTCCTGCCGTATTTCTTCGAAACGAAAGGCATCGATCAGTTCGTGCTGGATTACGCGAATCGAGACATGAAAGGTGTCGAGTTCCTCAAGAACTTACCGAAAGACAAAGACGTACAGATTGGCGTGTTGGACGTTCGAACCAACGCCATCGAATCGCCGGAAAAGGTCGCAGCCAGAATTCGGAAAGTCATTGCGGCGGTACCACCCGAGCGCGTCACACTTAGCACCGACTGCGGTATGAAACCGCTGGCGCGCATGGTGGCGAAGATGAAGCTCGCGGCACTTGCGGCCGGCGCGCAAATTGTGCGGAAAGAACTACAGGGGCAAGCGGCAGCGCCCGCATCTCGTTAATCTATACAACGGAGGAATAATCGATGGCTGATAAGAAAATCATTGCAGTCGTGGGAGCCACTGGCACGCAGGGTGGCGGGCTTTGTCAAGCCATTCTCGGTGATCCGGATGGAGGGTTCGCCCTTCGCGCCATTACGCGCAAGCCCGAGAAGGATCAGGCGAAGGCGCTCGCAGCGAAAGGTGCACAAGTTGTTAAAGCGGATCTCGACGATATCGAAAGTCTCAAAAAAGCTTTTGCGGGCGCTCACGGCGTGTATTGCGTCACGAATTTTTGGGAGCACTTCTCGGCTGAAAAGGAGAAAGCTCAAGCCAAGAATATGGCAGAAGCTGCCAAGGCCGTCGGCGTCAAGCACGTCATCTGGTCAACTCTGGAGGACACGCGCCAATTCATGGAAGCCGGCGACAAGCGCATGCCGTACCTTCAGGAGAAATATCGAGTGCCGCACTTCGATGCGAAGGCCGAGGCTGACGCCTATTTCTCAGGACTACCGGTTACCTACCTTGTGACTTCGTTTTATTGGGACAACCTCTATATGTTCGGTCTTGCGCCCAAAAAAGGTGACGATGGCGTTTACAGCTGGACGTTCCCGCTGGGAAACGCGAAGCTCACGGGAATGGCCGCGGAAGACATCGGCAAGGTTGCGTATGGAATCTTCAAGGCGGGCCAGCAGTATACCGGAAAGAGAGTCGGCATCACCGGCGAGAACCTGACGATGAGCGAAATGAGTGACAAGCTCGGTAAAGGCCTCGGCATCGGAGGCGTTAAGTACAATGCGGTCGAACCGGATACCTACCGCGGCTTCGGCTTCCAGGGAGCCGACGAAATGGGCAATATGTTCCAGGTCTATCGGGATTTCGAAAAACCTGTCGTCGGAGCCAGAAGCGCAGACGTCGCGCGGCAATTGAATCCGCAACTCCAGACGTTCGACCAGTGGCTGGCGAAGAACAAGAGTCGCATTCCTCTCTGATTGCAATATGGCCGTCACGAAACAGACAATGACCGACGAGCAGCGCAAATCGGTCGCTTTGGAGTACCTGAAGGCCTTCGATAATCATGGTGTGACCTCGACCGGTGCGAGCATCCTCGAGCTATTTGCCGAGGATGCTCAGGTCTTCTTTCCTAAATGGGGTCTGGCGACCGGTAAGAAACAAATCGGTCAGCTCTTCAGCGATTTCGGCGGCCTCATCGAGCACATTCTCCACGACTACGCCATGTTTAATTGGATCATGACCGGCACCGACACGTTCGCCGTCGAAGGAACAAGCGCCGGAAGACATGTCGATGGATCGTGGCGGGCCGGCGTAACACATGCTGGACGATGGTGCGATGTCTTCGAGATTCGAGATTTCCTCATCCAACGCTGCTTCATTTATCTGGACCCGGATTACGCCGGACTCGATACGGCCCGGTACCCGTGGCTGTCGGCCGGAGGTCGGGATCGAACGAAGCCTATGGGGCCGTAGTGTTTGGAATGGCTGGCAGGAAGAAGGAGAACTTGAAATTGGACGAAGGCCCATTTCAAAATTTTTGTCTAACCTTACGAGGACGCGAATACGTTACAAAACCCTGAAATCCGTGTAATCCCACCATTCCCGTAGATATAATTCTCCCCCAAACCGAACCCGACCAAGCGAGGTGCCAATCATGAGCAAAGTCCTCTTGTCATCCGGTGTGTTGTTCGTCGTATTGCTTACTGTTGTCCCCCTATCGGCAGCGCCATGCGAGAGTCTCGCGGGTCTGAAGCTGCCGGATACAACCATCACGATGGCGCAGTCGGTTGCCGCTGGTGCATTTTCGCCGGGCGGCGGTGGACGCGCCGGTGGAGGCCGCGGCGGCGCGCAATTCGGCGATTTACCTGCATTCTGCCAGGTGGCCGCGACTGTTAAGCCCACCACCGATTCCGATATCAAGATTGAAGTATGGTTGCCGGCGTCCAACTGGAACGGAAAATTCGAAGCGGTCGGCAATGGCGGCTGGAACGGTAACATCGATCAGAACGCCCTCGCAGCCGGGATTCGACGCGGGTATGCGACGGCCAGTACAGATACGGGACACGAGGGTGGCGGTGGACCTTGGATGCAAAACCAAAACAAGCTCATCGACTTCGGGTATCGGGCCGTGCATGAAATGAGCGAAAAAGCGAAAGCCATCATTGCCGGCTTTTACGGAAACAACGCGCGACTCTCGTACTTCAATGGTTGCTCAGCCGGCGGAAGGCAGGCGCTCAAAGCGGCACAAAAGTTTCCGCAAGACTTCGACGGTATTGTCGGCGGCTCCCCTGCTCTCAACACAACCGGACGCGCTGCGTATTCCATATGGGTCGCTCAAAACGACCACAAGACGGAAGAAAGTTATCTCCCCCAGAGCAAATTCGCGCTCGTGCATGACGCCGTACTTGAAGCATGCGACGCCAAAGATGGTGTTAAAGATCGGGTGCTCGAAAATCCGCGGCAGTGCAAGTTCGACCCGAAGGTTCTGCAGTGCACAGCGGGCGATGCCGCAAACTGCCTGAGTCCGACACAGGTGGAAACGACGCGAATGATGTATCAACCTCTCGTGAATCCCGGCACCAAGAAAAAGATCTTCCCGGCACTCGAGCCAGGCAGTGAAATGGGTTGGAACACGTTCGGAGGCCAGCAGCCATTCGGCATCGGACTTCAGATGTACCAGTTCATGGTGTTCAACGATCCGAAGTGGGATTACAAGACACTCACTTTTGATAGCGACATGGCGAAGGTGGACAAGACCGAGGCCGGCAATATCAACGCGATGGATCCAAATCTGAACGCATTCTTCGCTCGGGGCGGAAAGCTCATTCACTATCACGGCTGGGCCGATCCGCAGATTACTCCGGGCAGCAGCGTTGATTACTACCAGAGCGTTGTCGATAAGATGGGCGGAATCGACAAAGTGAAAACCAACTATCGCCTCTTTATGGTTCCGGGAATGGGCCACTGTGGCGGCGGAGACGGACCTGCAAGTTTTGACATGCTCGCGGCGCTCGAACAATGGGTGGAAAAAGGAAAGGCTCCGGATTCGGTACCTGCCGCGCACCTGACAAACGGTCAACCCGACCGCACACGGATTCTGTGCCCGTATCCGCAGGTAGCGTCATATAAGGGAAGCGGGGACACGAACGACGCAGCGAATTTCGTGTGCAAGTAGGGGGTTCGTGCTCTCTCAATGTAAATGTCCAATGGTCCGTTGAATCACCGGGCCGGAGCAATCGGGGGACTGACACCGAAATTCGTCTTTTAATTTCGGTGTCTGTCCCCGAATCAACTTCGATTGCTCCGGCCCGGTGATTCGACGGACCATGACGTTTACATCTGAAACACGCCAGGAGGCCCGATGAAAATTTCGCTTCCGTTCTTCATTATCCTGATCATTGCCCCAACCCTTTTTTCTGCTCCCTGTGAAACGGTAAAGTCCCTCGCACTCCCCAACTCCACTATCACGCTTGCGCAACCGGTCGCACCGGGCGGCTTCACACCGCCGCAAGGTACACGTGGAGCCGAAGCTTTCAAGGGCCTGCCGTCATTTTGTCGTGTCGCCGCAACATTGACGCCAACAAAGGATTCGGAAATAAAAATGGAAGTGTGGCTGCCCGAATCCGGATGGAATGGAAGGTTGGAATCGGTCGGCAATGGCGCATGGGCGGGCACCATCGGCTACGCGGCCATGGCGACAGCGCTGACTGCGGGCTATGCCAGCACCAGCACCGATACCGGACACATCGGCAACAATGCCAATTTCATCACCGGCCACCCGGAAAAAGTGGTTGATTTCGGTTATCGCGCGGTTCACGAAATGACAGTCGCGGCGAAAGCCATCATCGGCGCGTATTACGGAAGTGGACCCAAGTACTCCTATTGGAACGGCTGCTCAACGGGCGGCCGGCAGGCCCTGACCGAGGCGCAGCGATATCCGAGCGATTACGACGGCATCCTGGCCGGCGCTCCGGCCATCTACGCATCGCGATTGCAGGGCATGCAGGTCTGGGCAGCCCAGACCGTGCACAAAGATGTGGCGAGCTATATTCCGCCGTCCAAGTATCCCGCTATTCATGCCGCTGTCCTCCAGCAGTGTGATGCAATGGACGGCGTGAAGGACGCCGTGCTCGAAGACCCGACCAAGTGCAAATTCGACCCCAAAGTGCTCTCGTGCAAAGCGGGTGATGAGACCTCGTGTTTGACCGGGCCGCAGATTGAAGCAGCGACTAAGCTTTATGCCGGTCCAACGAACACCAAGACCGGTCAGCAACTTTTTCCTGGTCTTCAACCCGGCAGCGAGTTGGGATGGAACATGCTTGCCGGTCCGCAACCGATGTCGCTCGCAACAGACATCTATAAATACCTGGTATTCAACGACCCGAACTGGGATTACACAACCATCAATCCGGACAAGGATTTCGTTCTCGCCGAGAAGGCAATCGCTGACAGCATGGATGCGACCAATCCGAACCTGAAGCCGTTCATCGATCGTGGCGGAAAACTGATCATGTATCACGGCTGGAGTGATCCCGGCATCCCGCCCATGAATACGATTCAATACTACAAGAAAGTGATCAATACGCTCGGAGGCCAGACGAAGGCGGCAAACTCCGTTCGATTGTTCATGATTCCCGGAATGAATCACTGCCAGGGCGGCCCTGGCACGGACAAATTCGACGGCATTGGCACCCTGGCACGATGGGTAGAGGGCGGGAAAGCTCCGGATCAGATCATTGCGTCCCATGAGACGGCAGGAAAGGTCGACCGGACACGCCCGCTGTGCCCATATCCGCAAATGGCTGTTTACAAGGGGACCGGCAACACGGATGACGCTGGAAGCTTCGTCTGCAAGTAAATTCGGGGTCAGACAGACCCCCTGGCCCATTGTGGCTATTTCCTACCTTGTGTGTTTGTGGTGACATAAGCACGCTCAAGTTGTAAGGTTTGGCGTACGCAGAGGGGATCATGCTTAGCAAAATCACTACGATTCAGCAGCATATTCTTGACGAAGAACGCCTGCATCCGGGCGCAACCGGCGACTTCACGGCGCTCCTCACCACGTTAACTCTTGCGGCGAAGATCATTTCGCGCGAAGTGAATAAGGCGGGCCTTGTAAAGATTCTGGGCGAGACGGGCGACATTAATATTCACGGCGAAGCCGTTCAGAAGCTCGACGAATTCGCTCAGCAGACGATCTGCCGCGCAATGGGTCACAACGGCCATCTTTGCGTGATGGCCTCAGAGGAGTCCGCCGACCTTATTCCCATTCCCGGCAATAAGAAGGGAAAGTACGTGCTGATGTTCGATCCGCTCGACGGATCATCGAACATCGACGTCAATGCCAGCATCGGAACCATATTCTCGATTCACCGGAGAGTAACCAACCACTCTCCCGATGGCAGACTTGAAGACTGCCTGCAAAAAGGCATCGAGCAAATCGCCGCCGGCTACTTTATTTATGGCTCGAGCACGATGATGGTCTACACAACGGGCCATGGTGTCTACGGATTCACGCTCGACCCGAGCCTCGGTGAATTTCTTCTCTCACACGAAAACATTCGAACGCCCACGCGCGGCAAGATCTATAGCATCAATGAAGGGAACGTGAATTCCTGGGACGAAGGGACGCGGCGATATATCAACTATTTGAAAGACGACCAGAAGGACCAAGGACACCCGTACTCCCTGCGCTACATCGGATCACTGGTTGCAGACTTCCATCGAAATCTGCTGAAAGGTGGGATCTTCTTGTATCCCGGTCCGAAGGGAAAACTAAGACTCTTGTATGAAGCCGCCCCGCTCGCAATGGTCGTTGAACAGGCGGGAGGCGCCGCATCGACCGGTGCGGAACGGATTCTGGACATACAACCGACTTCGCTGCATCAAAAAGTGCCGCTGATTATAGGCAGCCGCGATGACGTCCGCGAGTACAACGCGTTTTACAAACAAGCTACGGTTTTGGCTGCGGATTAGGCTCGAATTCGGGGACGGTTGCCTTAATTGGTAAGAAACAAATTCATCAGTACTTCGTCCACGCTGGTCAATCCTTCCGAAAGCAGGATCATGGCGTAATCTTTCAGCGTCTTCATTCCATTTGCCACAGCCAGCGCCCGGATTTCGTCGGTCTGAGCACCCCGCGCGACGGCGCGCTTCAGCTCATCAGTCATCACCAGCAACTCAAAAACTCCAACACGCCCTTTCTTGCCTGTATGACTGCACTGATCACAACCTTCGGCCTTGTAGAATGTCGGGGCATTTGCGCTGGAATAGCCGAAGTAGTTCAGAGTCGTTTCATCGACCTCGGCGGGAACCTTGCAGTTCTGGCATAACTTTCGCGCCAGCCGCTGAGCAACGATGCCGATCGTCGAGTTCGCCATCAAGAACGGTTCGATTCCCATCTCCTGCAAGCGTGTGAACGTACTGGGCGCATCGTTCGTGTGCAATGTGGTGAATACCAAATGACCCGTAAGAGCCGCTTCAACCGAAATCTTCGCGGTCTCCTGATCGCGAGTTTCTCCAACAAGGATGACATCCGGGTCCTGCCGTAGGAAGGCGCGAAGAATACGCGCGAAATCCAGGCCGATATCGCTGTGCGTTTGGACCTGGCAAAGACCGGCCAAGTCGTACTCGATCGGATCCTCAGCCGTCGAGATGTTGATTTCGGAAGAATTGATTTCATTCAATGAGCTGTATAGCGTTGTCGTTTTACCGGAACCGGTAGGGCCTGTGACGTAAACAATACCGTAGGGCTGACTGATCATCCGCCGCAGCAGGTCGACCGTTGGTGGATGGATAATGATCTTGTCCAGCGAGATTAATGATCCGCTCTTATCCAGGATACGCATCACGATCTTCTCGCCGAACTTTGCCGGTACTGTGGAAACACGAAAATCGATAGAGCGGTTCTCGATCCGGATGGAAATACGGCCATCCTGAGGAAGCCGCCGTTCCGCGATATCCAATCTGGAGAGAATTTTGAAGCGCGATGCGAGGGGAAGCTGGATTTTCTTAGAAAGGTTTGCCTCAACCCGCAAAAGTCCGTCGATCCGGAGCCGCAACTGAACACCATATTCTTGCGGCTCGATATGGATGTCGCTGGCTCCTTTCTTGATGGCAAGCGCGAGGATATTGTTGGCGAGACGTACGACGGGTGCGTCCTCTGAAGCCGCAGCCAGATCCACGGCGTCCGTCTTGTCTTCCTCCTCCTCCTGGACCTCGAGTCCGCTGAGAATTTCGTTTTGCAGTTCCTCCAGGCTCTGCATCTGAAATTCGCCGACGGGCTTCCTCTGTTTTCTTTCGCGATCGTCTTCCCGCTTCCTGTCGGCGTCTCTCTTTTCCGGAGGCAAGCCCATCAGATCGGGGTAGACGCTGTCCATGAACTTCCTGAAGTCGTCTTCAGTACAGATTTGCGGCTCGATGAAAGCGCCTTTGATGTAGCGGCGAACGTCATCGAATGCGACAAGATTGGACGGGTTCACCATCGCCAATGTGACGGAGTTGTTTACATACGAGAGCGGTATGACCTTATGAAGCAGGCATAACGATTGAGGCAGCAGTCCCACGACGCGAGCATCAAACTTCTCTTTGAAGATGTTCACGTACTCGATACCGACCTGCTTGTTTGAATCTTCAAGCCGCTCAGCCATGATGCGGGCCAGACCGAGCGAAATCTCCGGGTGGTGGGTGAGAAGATTCCTGAAATCCGCGCGCGATAGGGTGTAGACAACCGTCGGATGGATTGTAATCACGGTCGCCGTTCGGGGCTTTCCAGTCAGCAACGACATTTCGCCAACCGCAGCGTTGTCCGAAAGCTTCGCCACGAGGAAATCAATGCCGGTCGTCGGATCTTTCTTCCGGACTTCAACCACGCCCGACTTGATGATGTACATCGAAACGCCGGGTGCCCCCTCACGCACAATGACTTCAGAGGCCGCAAACTCGGCTATCTTGAGGCAAGATCCCAGCTTGAGGAGGCTTTCGTTGCTGAGTTCTGCGAACAGTTTGACGTTCTTCAGGAATTGAAGAAGCTGCTCGCCCGTTTCATTGATTACTGCGGACATTTGATGGTTGCTACTGACGAGCGCCCTCCTGGCTTATCTCTAACGGATAGAGGTCGGTAGTCTCGCATTCGGTCTTACTGAAGTCAAAGCCCGAAATGGAAAGGCGTTAGGAACCACAAAGACACAGAGACACAAAGAAAGGCGGCAGAAAATCAATTTTTTGCGGCCTTTCTTTGTGCCTCTGTGTCTTTGTGGTTCTGTTAGATGTGAGTACTAAGCCGGCTACCCCCCGGGGCCCCGGAGTTCCTGCTTCCACCCGAGAATCCGTGCCACGTTGCCTTCTTTTTCAGCTTCTTCAATACGGCCCTGGGCCTGGTAGAACATGGACAGGCTGGTGTGAGCGAGGATGTCATCCTTATCGATTTCGATAAGTTTCTTGGCGGTAGCGATCGCTTCGTCCACCCTGCCGCTATTGAACAAGGCCATACCTACACCGTGCAGGGCGTCCTGGTAATCGGGATCTATCTCTAAAGCTTTGCGATAATTTTCGATCGCCTCGTCGAGCTTGTCATCGCCGAAGGCGTTGACCGCCTGCTCGAAGTACTCTTCCTTTGTCATGGCATGGATTCTATCACTCGTATCGGAGGGCCTCAATCGGGCTCAGGATTGCAGCTCGGTATGCGGGGTATAGGCCAAATAGCAATCCAGTACCGACTGCAGTAGAAAAACCGACGGCTACCCAAAACATGGACACGCTCGCCGGGAGAAAGGGCGCGACGGTCCTGATGATAACAGCGATAGCGCCTCCAGCCACGATTCCAAGAACTCCGCCGACCGCAGTCAACACCATCGCTTCGAACAGAAACTGGGTAAGGATATTTCGCTGCGTGGCCCCAATGGCCTTTCGAACACCGATCTCACGAGTGCGCTCCGTCACTGATACCAACATGATGTTCATCACGCCGACACCGCCAACCACTAATGCTATCGATGAGATCGCCAGCATGACTGTAAAGATGCCGCTCGAAATCTGACTCCACAGGTCAAGGAACGTATCCTGCGTCGAAATCGCGAAATCGTTTTCTTTGTTCGGCGTAACACCGCGACGCGTCCTGAGCAGCGCTTCGATCTGATCAATAGCCCGCGGCACTTCATCTTGCGTGTACGTTTTGACCGCGAACATGAAGTCCTTTTGCTCCGGATGCAGCCGCCAGAATGTGCCGATCGGCATCTCCGCCACGTTATCGTTGGGATTGGCTCCGCCCTGTAGCGCATCTTTCCGTTTCTCCAGCACGCCAATCACACGGAAGGGTTGACCTTCAATCTCTACTTCCTTGTCAACCGGATCGACATTAACCGGAAAAATCGTTTCGGCCGTGTCGTGTCCCAGGACGACCACGTTCGCGTTGTGCTTGTGGTCTGCTTCGTTGATCCATCGACCCCCCGTGAGATGGAGGTTCATGACCACAGCGACCTCTGGCGTCGCGCCGATGAAGATCGTGTTCTTTGCGGTCCTGTCCCGATACCGAACGGAAAAAGACTTCGCATTCATGTTCACAGCGAAGTACTGGAGGACCGGGGCAACAGCCTGCACGACCGGCAGTTCTCCGATCGCCTTCGCATCGTCCAGAGTCAATTTCTTGCGATTCAACACTTCCGGCGGCAACCGCCCTCCGACCGTTGGAGGAATGCGCTGGACGAAGATCAAGTTCGACCCAAGATCCTGGATTTGAGACGCAATGCTGTTGTTCAACCCACTGATGATCGACGACATTCCGATCACGGTGGCCACACCGATGACCACACCCAGAACTGTCAAGAACGATCGCAGCTTGTTTTTACGAAGAGAATCGAGCGCGAGAAGCAGAATTTCATTCATATCGTAAGGCCACGATGGGATCGAGATTGGCTGCTTTCGTTGCGGGATAGATTCCAAAGAACAGGCCGACGCTGGTGGATACGACGAGGCCGAGTGCCACCGCCCACCATTTGATTGCGGCCGGCAGAGGCGATAACCACGAAATCGCCAGTGCAATGGACGAACCAAGCAGAATACCGATGATTCCGCCAACTAATGCGAGAGTCGCAGACTCGACGAGAAACTGAATCAAAATGTCATGCCGGCGCGCGCCGGCAGCTTTTCGAATTCCGATCTCGCGCGTTCGCTCGGTGACGGATACGAGCATGATGTTCATCACTACAATCCCGCCAACAACGAGCGAGATCGACGCAATACCGATGGTGACGGCGAAAAACGCACGGCTGATATTCGCCCAGATCTGAAGAAAATTGTCGTTCGTATTAAGCGCGAAATCATCTTTGTCGTTATAAGCCACATGCCGCCGCGCGCGCAGGACAAGGCGAACTTCACTTTCCGCAGCAGGCAAGTGGCGTTCGTCGAGCGCCTTCGCATAGATCGTGATCGATCGGCGCGATCCGTACATTTTTTGGTGCAGGGTGAGCGGAATCATCGCCCAGTTGTCGCGCGATTGGCCGAGTACTGATCCTTGCTTCATGCCGACGCCAATGACTTCGAAGCCGCGATCATCGATGATGAGAGTCTTTCCAATCGGATCAACGAAGGGAAACAGATTCTCAGCCAGATCCGAGCCGATGACACATACATTTCGAACGTGTTCGACGTCGTACGGCGTCATGAGCCGGCCGGCACTCAGCTCAGTTCCGAGAATGGCCGCAAGATCCGCAGTGTAGCCCTGAATTTGCGAATCCACGTATTCGCGGCCGAACTTCACGCGACCCCGCATATTCACTGAAGCGCCGACAGCCTTGCAATCGTGGCACACCGCTTGGATGGCATCCATATCCGAAATGTAGAGGTTCCTTCGCTTCTGGTTCTCCGTCCATTCATCAAATGACGAGATGACGGGAGACATACGGCTGACGGTGATTACGTCGGGTCCCAGGTTGAAGATCTTGCCTGCTACATAGTCGTTAAGTCCGGAGATGATCGAGACGACAGCGATCACTGCCATGACACCGATGACGATTCCCAACAACGTCAGCAGCGATCGAAGACGATTTGCACGAAGTGAAGAGAGTGCGACGGAAATGGCTTCAAGGAAATTCATGCTTCCGATTGGAATTAGCCACAAAATGCGCAAAAGAGCAATCGTATTGTGGCCGGCACGGCTTGCTACCGAGCCCGGCCGAACTTTTCCTGAAGCAATCGAATCTTTTCTTCCATGGTCTGCTTAGGAGGGGAAGGGACAGCTTCGATGGGCTTTGGTGCGCGCGGTGCCTGCTGGGGTTTCCGATCTTTGCGAGCAGGCTGTTCCGGCTTTTGGCGCTTTCCTTGGGGGACCGGGACCGGCTTTGGAAGGCCTTCCGGCGTTGCAGCCGCATTAGCCATGGCTGCCGGCGCTGCCGTTTTGACTTTCTTTCGTCTTGGCCGGCGAGGGGGCTTCGGCATGACAGCCTTCATCGAAAGGCTGATCCGTTTCATTGCTGCATCCACGCCGATGACTTTGATCTTGACGATATCGCCGACCTTCACAGCCTGTCGGGCATCCTGCACATACTTGTGGGAGAGTTCGGAAATGTGCACCAGTCCGTCTTGATGCACGCCGAGGTCGACGAATGCGCCAAAGTTCGTCACGTTCGTTACCGTGCCTTCGAGTTCCATGCCCTCCTTCAGGTCCGCGATGTCTTTCACGTCTTCCCTGAATTTCGGCACGACGAACTTGTCTCGTGGATCACGGCCGGGCTTAAGCAACTCTTCGCGAATATCGGCAACGGTGTATCTTCCCGCCTCGGCCTCGAATGCTTTGAAGTCAATGGCATTGATTCGCGCGGGGTTCTCGATTAGCTCGCTTACCGACACACCCAATGAATTCAGCATTCGCTCAACGAGCCCATACGACTCCGGGTGCACGGCCGTACGATCGAGCGGAGTGTCACCATCTTTGATGCGCAAGAAACCCGCCGCCTGTTCAAACGTTTTCTCTCCAAATCCTTCGATCTCATGCAACTGAGTCCGTGATTTGTACAGGCCATGTTGATCGCGATAGGCGACGGTATTTTCTGCAAGCTTGTCTCCGATACCGGAAACATATTTCAGAAGATCGACCGAAGCATTGTTCAGGTCGACACCAACCCGATTTACGCAGGATTCGACGACCGCTGCGAGACTGCGCTTCAATTTTTTCTGATCGACATCATGCTGATATTGGCCGACACCTATGGACTTTGGTTCCGTCTTCACCAGCTCCGCCAGTGGATCTTGCAAACGACGCGCGATGGATATGGCGCCGCGGACGGTAATATCGAGTTTTGGGAATTCCTCTCTCGCTCGTTTTGAGGCGGAATAGACTGAAGCGCCGGCTTCGTTAACGACGACAACAAAAACGTCCAGCTTGTTTTTTTCAATCACGGACCGCACAAAAGAATCCGTTTCGCGCGACCCCGTGCCGTTGCCGATCGCAATCCCACGCACGTTGTGCTTTTGAATCAGATCGAGCAGAACTTTCTCGCCGCCTTCCAAGTCCTGTTTAGGCTCAGTCAGATGAATCGTTTGGTTTTCGAAAAACTTTCCTGTCTCATTCACGACCGCGATTTTGCATCCGGTCCTCTGGCCGGGATCGACGCCCATGACGGCTATCTGCCCGGCTGGAGGCGCGAGGAGCAGCGTCCGAAGGTTCTCCTCGAAAACTTCAATGCCTTCCGACTCCGCCCTCTCTCTCAAGTTCGATCGCACTTCATTTTGGATCGACGGCAGAAGAAGTCGCTCGTACGCGTCGCGTGCCGCGCTTTCAAGCAGCGGCGCGACGTTTGATTGAGGATCGCGAACGACCTGCGGAATAAGGGCGGCGATGAATTTGTCGTTATCGACGTCGAGCGAGAAAGTCAAAATCCCTTCGCGCGTACCGCGTCTGATGGCAAGCATTCGATGCGACGGAATTTTCGGAACCGTTTCCTCGAACGCGTAATACATCTCGTATTTGGTCTTTTCGGTCTCCTTGCCTGCTACGACCTTGGCGTGAACTTTGCCTTCGGTGAGCATTACATCGCGAAGTTGTTTGCGAATTGCCGGCGTTTCGGCAATGCGTTCCGCAATGATGTGAAGCGCCCCTTCGATCGCCGCTTCGATTGTCGGCACTTCCTTTTCCGGATTGATGAACTGTTGAGCGAATTCACCTGCGGGCTGCTCACCGCTCTGTTCCCAAATGTAATTTGCGAGTGGCTCTAAGCCGCGTTCGAGAGCGAGGCTGGCTTTAGTTTTTCGCTTGGGTTTGAAAGGAAGATAGAGATCTTCAAGTTCATTCTTGTTGTAGCAAGCAAGAATCTTCGCCTTGAGATCATCGGTCAGCTTTCCCTGCTTCTCAATCGACGACAGAACTGTGGCGCGC
>Ga0126383_10001247_pt1 | contig 15670 bp, 17 predicted proteins | sample PanSoiMetPlot_35_FD_96882 | JGI IMG/M metagenome (GOLD analysis project Ga0126383, IMG submission 96882) | Tropical forest soil microbial communities from Panama - MetaG Plot_35 | ecosystem: Environmental > Terrestrial > Soil > Tropical forest > Bulk soil | place: Panama | collected 2016-02-17
GCAGCCCCCGCCGACGACGGCGTGCACGATTCCAGCGTCGTGAACGGCGGCCTCTATTAGCCGCATCAGGCCAGACCGGCCCGCAAGAGATCGTGAAAGTGCACGATCCCAACCGGACAGTCGGCCTCGACCACGATCAGCGCCGTGATTTTCGAGGCATTGAGAAGCTGCAGCGCTTCGCTGGCCAATTGATCTGGGCGGACCGTTTTAGGCGAAGCCGTCATCACCGCGTCTACCGGCGCTTGCAACAGGTCGGCGCGCATGTGGCGGCGCAAATCGCCGTCGGTGATCACGCCTGCGAGCTTTCCGGTGGGCTCGGTGACCGCTACGCAGCCAAATCCCTTGGCCGACATTTCCACGATTGCTTCGGACATTGCTGCGCCGCGCGCTATTAGTGGGACTGCAGCGCCGGGATGCATGACATCGCGAACGAATTTCAATGCGGCGCCCAATCTGCCGCGCGGATGAAAGACCCCGAAATCGACGGCGGTAAAGCCGCGACTTTCCAGGAGCGCAATAGCCAGCGCATCGCCAAGCGCGAGCTGTAGCAATGACGACGTCGTGGGCGCCAGGTTGTGCGGACAGGCCTCACGTGCCGGCGGCAGTTCCAAGACGATGTCGGCCGCTTTGCCAAGCGTACTCTCGGGATTAACCGTCACGGCAATCAAAGTGATCCGAAACCGCCGCGAATAGGTGATGAGATCTTTCAGCTCCTCGGTTTCTCCCGACCACGACAACGCCATCATCACGTCGTCGGAGGTGATCATGCCAAGGTCGCCGTGGCTCGCATCGGCAGCGTGCACAAAGAAAGCCGGAGTGCCGGTCGAAGCCAACGTCGCGGCAATCTTGCGCGCGACGTGGCCGGATTTGCCCATCCCGGTCACGATTACTCTGCCGCGCGCGGCGCGGATGGTTTCGACCGCGGCCGCGAACGGCGCCGCGAGACCGTCGGCCATTGCAGCCGCGAGCGCGGCGAGCCCGCCCGATTCCGTCTCCAGCGTGCGCAGCGCGGAAACCAGATGCGAGCTCAGTGCCGGCTTTGCCTTCTTGGCATCAGACGCGCTCATTAGTGTCTCTCCCACCCGAACGCCACGACAATTACCGGGCGGCGTCTGTTTGCCCGGCGTGTTCTATTTACCCCAAGCGGCGAAAGCATCCGCAAAAGCGCGGTCCCCCGACGGGCCTTTTTCAAGGGCAAGAATGGCACGCCCGCCATTGTTGTAAACGACGGGAACGTCGAACCAAGGCCGGTCTTTGAGCAGTTGCAGATTACGCTGCACGTCGGCGTCGACCGCCGATAGCCCGATCAGAAAGAAGCCGTTGGTCACTTTCACGGCCAGGCCCGCGAGCGGTACACCTCGCGCCTGCTCGGATTCCTTCATCAGTACGCCGGGAACGTTGGCGACGCCTCCGCCAGCAAAATCCGGCGGCAAATTGAACATGATTTCGATCGTGTGACTGGCCGGCAGCGCTTGGTCGGTATTGCGACGCAGCGACCACGTAACCGTCATGTTCCGATCGGGAATGGTCACATCGGCGCGAATCTGCAGCTCGGGCGCAAGGCCACTGCCCGGCGAGACGGTTTCGGTTCGCCATACCGCCGAGCCGACAAATTGCTTGCCCTGCGGGTTGCCCGGATCTTCCTCATAGAGCACCACGCGTTGTGCAACCGCGGGGCCACTCTGTGATTTGGGCGCGGCGGCAGGCGGCTGCGGGCGCGTTTGCTCTTGCGGCACCCGCCCGCCGAATTTCGGTTCACCGGCCGGCTGCTGGGCGGTTTGGCTCTGTCGCGAGCGCATATGGGAGAGGAATTGATAGACGCTGCTGATATTGGACCATTGCCAGTAAACGAGCGTGCTAGCAGCAAGAAGGATGACCAGCGCGGTGACGAGCCGGGCGAGTCCGCGATAGGAGCGCGGCGGCCGCGGCTCCCGATAATGATCCGCCGGCTCGATCTGACGCCGCATCGGCGACCGACCCGGCTCGATACGGTGCTCGTCGTCGAGGTCATAGGCCTCATCGAGCCCCTGCACAGGCGCCGAACCATCTTCGAGCAGATCGGATGATTGTTCATAGTCCGCTCGCTCGGTGTGGTCCCACGTCGCCTCATGCCCGTCTGAAAATTCGCGTGGCTGAGCGCCTCGAAAATCATTGTGGGGATCGCGAGACGCGCCGGTTTGCCGGGACGGCACGTCCAAATCGTCTCCGGCGGCGATCGGCTTACGAAAGAACTTGAGATCCTGCGGCGGCCGGTCGGAAGTACGCGCGCCAAGAAGCCGGCTACGCGCGGTCGCGGCGGGCTCCGTTGGCCGCGGCGACTCGCTCGATGCGGTCTTGTTGACGCCGGCCTGCGGCGGTTCTCTTCGCGCTAGATCGGAGAATTTCGGCTCTGCACGCAGCGATGCGGCATCGCCAGGCGTTCCGCTGTGACGATCGCGCCCTGCCGCAGCGCCAGTCGCCGGGGCATCGCTGCCTACAGACTGGCGGTTCACCGCATTGATCGCCCGCGGCGCCACCGGCGCAGGTCGCGGCTCTGCACGTGCCTTGCGTACCGACTCGGCTTCGACCTTGCGGATTGCATCTTCCAGCGCCAGGCGCTCGCGGGTGATCTCGGCCTCGGACAGCGGCGGGTCGAGACCGCGCAGCTGCGCCACCAGGGCCGCGCGTGCCCGCTCGTACAATGTGCGCCGAGCGTCGGCGGTATTGTTGCCGAGCCCTTCTACGGCGCGAGTGATCAGTGGATGATAATCTGCCATTGGGGGAGTTTACGCTTGGCTCGCCAAAGTTGCATCTTACGCTTCGAACGGATTTTGCATCAGGATCGTGTCCTCGCGTTCCGGACTGGTAGACAAAATTGCGGCAGAACAGCCGATCAACTCCTCCAAACGGCGGACATATTTGATGGCTTGGGCGGGTAAATCGGCCCACGAGCGGGCATGGGCGGTTTTCTCCCGCCAGCCGGCAATAGTTTCATAGATCGGTTCCACGCGCGCCTGAGCGTGTTCGCTGGCCGGCAGATAATCGATCTCGCGGCCATCAAGCCGATAGGCGACGCAGACCTTTACTTCATCGAATCCGTCCAGGATGTCGAGTTTGGTGAGCGCCAGTCCTTGAATGCCGCTGGTGCGCACAGTCTGGCGCACCAGCACGGCATCGAACCAGCCGCAGCGCCGCGGCCGGCCGGTGACGACGCCGAATTCCTTGCCGCGCTCGCCGAGCGTCTTGCCGATATCGTTGGTCTGCTCGGTCGGAAATGGTCCTGCCCCGACGCGGGTCGTGTAGGCCTTACAGATGCCAAGGACGTAATCGATTGCGCCGGGACCCATACCGGAACCGGTCGCCGCTTGCGCCGCCACCGTGTTCGAGGATGTGACGAACGGATAGGTGCCGTGGTCGATGTCGAGCAGCGCGCCTTGCGCGCCTTCGAACAAGATGCGTTTGCCCTCGCGCCGGCGGTCGTCGAGCAACGACCACACCGAATCCATAAACGGCAAAAGCTTAGGGCTGACGGCGGCAAGTTCGTCGTACAGGGCGCCAGGCGCGATTTCTTTCATGCCAAGCCCCCGCCGCAGCGCATTGTGATGGGCAAGCAGGCGCTCGATCTTGCCGTTGAGCATTTGTAAATCGGCGAGATCCATCAGCCGAATGGCACGCCGCCCGACTTTGTCCTCGTAGGCCGGGCCGATGCCGCGGCCGGTGGTGCCGATCGCCCCCTTGCCGGAGGCGCGCTCGCGCGCGACGTCGAGTTCCTGGTGCAGCGGCAGGATCAGCGGCGTGTTTTCTGCGATCCGTAGGTTATCCGAGGTAACGACAATGCCCTGCTTCTTGAGTTGGGCTATCTCGCCCAACAGCGCATGCGGGTCGAGAACCACGCCGTTACCGATCACCGAAAGCTTTCCCGGCCGGACCACACCCGATGGCAGCAGGGACAGCTTATAGGTCTTGCCGTCAATCACCAGCGTATGGCCGGCATTATGGCCGCCCTGAAAACGGACCACGATGTCGGCCTGCTCGGAGAGCCAATCGACGATCTTGCCTTTGCCCTCGTCGCCCCATTGAGAGCCAACCACGACGACATTTGCCATGAGGGAAGCGTCCTCAAACGGCCGATCACGACTCGGATGGTTCGGATTCCGGCTGCAGCCGCTCGTTCCGATAATGGATGATGCCCTGCGAAGCAAGAAAAACTGGCTGCCGGACAGTGCCGGTGGATCGCGGCAATAGTCTGTTTTTCCTAGAGAAATTGCATCGGCTGCCCGTTAACTGACTTTGGCCATAAACCGGGTCTCTCGAATGGGCGCCGCGCCGCGGCAGGGCAAGGCCGACCGAGCCGACGCGCCGCAACAGCCACCATGAACCTTTCACGCGCACCACGCCCATCACCGCGCCCGTCACTGTCCATGCCCGATCAGTCATGCGGTTTGCCCTCTAGCCGCTTAATGCGCAATCGCGGTAGCTGGGCCTTCATTGGGTATTCAGTCACCGAGCACAGATGACTTCGCCGGGACAGTTTCAATTGCGCAATGGCAAAACGGGCGGCGATCGAGCGTCCGGTCGGAGCGGCGATCCGGCTCATAGCATGCACGATCTCGATCGTGCCCGGACGCGCACTGGCGGGCGGCTCTTCCGCGAAGCTTATTTGCTGTTGTCGCTCACCTCGCTGTTTTGGTCCGGTAACGTCGTAATCGGGCGTTACATCGCCGGATACATTCCGCCGATCACGGTATCGGTCATCCGGTGGGGTGGCGCTTTCCTCATTCTGCTGCCATTCGCGGCGCCGCATCTCATCCGCGATTGGCCGCTCATCCGCAAGCACGCCGGTGTGCTGGTGGTGCTCGCGCTGACCGGCTTCGCGGCCTACAACACCATTGCCTATTACGGCCTGCATTTCACGACCGCGATCAACGGGCTCTTGTTGCAATCGGTTACGCCGCTGTTCGTCGCCTTGTGGTCGTTCGTCTTGTTTCGCGATCCTCTGTCCCTCCGTGAAGCCGCGGGCATTTGCTTATCGCTTGCCGGCGTGATCGTGATCATTTGTCAGGGCAGCCTTGTGATCTTGTTCGCAATTGCATTCAACCGGGGCGATCTCTTGTTTGTGATTGCCCTCCTTATTTATGCCTCTTATGTCGCAACGCTGCGGCTGCGGCCGGTGATCCATCCCCTTTCCTTTCTTGCCGTCGGCATGGGTGGCGGCGCGGTATTGTTGTTGCCGGGCATGGCGCTGGAGATCGCGTACGGGCAAGCGATCGTGCTCGATTATCTCAGCGCTTTCAGCTTGCTGTATCTTTGCATCTTCCCATCGATTCTCGGCTACCTGTTCCTCAATCGCGGCATTGAGCTCATCGGCGCCAATCGCGCGGCGCCCTTCATTCATCTGGTCCCGGTATTTGGCTCGGTGCTGGCGATCGCGTTGCTGGGTGAGCGATTCCAAATCTTCCACGCCGTCGGATACTTCCTGGTGCTCGCCGGCATCACCCTGGCAACGCGGTGATAGGCGTATCAGAATCTGAGCGGCTTGACCTGCTGCACGTTCGGGATCTGCTGCACCTTGCCGAGCACCTCGGCCGGGACGCCGCCATCGACCTCGACCAGCGCAATGGCGTTGCCGCCAGGCGACTCGCGGCCGAGATGGAAAGTCGCGATATTAATGCCGGCCTCGGCAAGAAGCGTGGCGAAACGGCCGACAAACCCGGGCTTATCCTGATTGGTCACATAGAGCATCGATGGCGCAAACTCGGCGTCCATCCGGATACCCTTGATATCGATGATGCGTGGCCGTCCATCGGCGAACACGGTGCCCGAGACCGAGCGCGTCTGCCGGTCGGTGACCACCGCGAGCGTGATCAGGCTGTCGTAGTCGCCTTCGGCGTCGCGCCGGGTGTCCTCGACGACGATGCCGCGATCCTTGGCCACGATCGGCGCGGAGACTACATTGACCTCCTGCAGCATCGGCCGGAGCAGGCCTGCGACGGCAGCCGAGGTGAGCGCTTTGGTATTCATCTGCGCGACCACGCCCTCATAGGTCAACCGCACCTGCTTGATCCCGGTTTCGGTGAGCTGTCCGGCGAACGAGCCGAGCTTCTCGGCAAGCGCGATGAACGGCCTTAGCTTCGGTGCTTCCTCGGCGCTGATCGAGGGGAAATTGACTGCATTGGAAATGGCGCCGCGCAACAGATAATCCGACATTTGCTCGGCGATTTGCAGCGCGACGTTTTCCTGCGCCTCCATGGTCGAGGCGCCGAGATGCGGCGTGCAGACCACATTGGGAAGCCCAAACAGCACGCTTTGGGTGGCCGGCTCCTCGCGAAACACGTCAAGCGCGGCGCCGGCAACGTGACCCGATTTAAGGGCGGCGGCGAGCGCAGCTTCCTCGACGAGCTCGCCGCGCGCGCAATTGATCACGCGCACGCCGGGTTTCATCTGCGCGAGTGTTTCCGCCTTGATGATGTTGCGGGTCTTTTCGGTGAGCGGCGTATGCAGCGTGACGAAATCGGCACGCCGCCACAGCTCGTCCAGTTCGACCTTTTCCACGCCGAGATTGAGCGCGCGCTCGGCGGACAGAAACGGGTCATAGGCGATGACTTTCATCTTCAAGCCGAGCGCCCGGTCGGCGACGATCGAACCGACATTGCCGCAGCCGATGATGCCGAGCGTCTTGCCGAAGATCTCCACGCCGAGAAATTTATTTTTCTCCCATTTGCCGGCCCGGGTCGAGCTGTCGGCTTCCGGAATTTGCCGGGCCAAGGCCAGCATCAGCGAGATCGCATGTTCGGCGGTCGTAATCGAATTACCGAATGGCGTATTCATCACGATGATGCCGCGCGCGGTCGCCGCCGCAATATCTACGTTGTCGATGCCGATGCCGGCGCGACCGATCACTTTCAGGTTTTTGGCATGGTCCAGGAGTTTGTCGGTGACCTTGGTCGCGGAGCGGATCGCCAGCCCGTCGAAACCGTTGATCGTCGCGGCAAGTTTGTCCTTGTCCTTGCCGAGATTAGGTTGAAACTCCACGTCGAGGCCGCGATTCTTGAAAATCGCCACTGCCGCCGGCGACAACGCATCGGAAATAAGGACTTTTGGCGCCATTGCGATTGTCCCTCTTAAAGAGGCCGCGGTGGATGTGATCTCACGCGGCCGCGGCAAGCGCCGCCTTGGCCTTGGCATAGGCCCAGTCAAGCCACAGCGTGAGCGCTGCGACGTCGGATCGCTCCACCGTCGAGCCGCACCAGATGCGCAAGCCCGGCGGCGCATCGCGATAGGCGTCGATGTCATGGGCCACGCCTTCTTTGTCGAGCGCCGCGGCAATGCCCTTGACGAATCCAGCTTGGGCTTCGCCTGAGAGCCGGGTCACGGCCGGATCCACCACTTTCAGGCACACCGACGTGTTCGAGCGCAGCGCCGGATCGCGGGTGAGGAAATCGATCCATGTCGTGCGCGTCACCCAATCAGCGATGACCTTGGCATTGGCGTCGGCACGCGCCTGCAGCGCTTTTAATCCACCGAGCGATTTCGCCCACTGCAGCGCGTCAAGATAGTCTTCGACACACAGCATGGATGGCGTGTTGATGGTCTCGCCGACAAAGATGCCTTCGTTGAGCTTGCCGCCTTTGGTCATGCGGAAGATCTTCGGCATCGGCCACGGCGGCTTATAATTTTCGAGCCGCGCCACCGCGCGCGGCGATAAAATCAGCATGCCATGCGCGGCTTCGCCGCCTAGCGCCTTCTGCCACGAGAAGGTTGTGGCATCGAGCTTGCCCCAATCCAACGCTTGCGCGAAGGCGGCGGAGGTCGCGTCGCAGATGGTCAATCCGGTGCGGTCCGCCGCGATCCAATCGGCGTTCGCCACCCGCGCCCCGGACGTCGTGCCGTTCCAGGTGAACACAATGTCGCTTGCCGGATCGATCGCGCTCAGATCGGGCAATTCACCGTAAGGTGCGCGCAGCACGGTTACATTTTTGATGTTGAGCTCCTTGGCAACGTCATTGACCCAGCCCTCGCCGAAAGATTCCCACGCCAGCATCGTCACCGGCTGCGGGCCAAGCAGCGACCACAGCGCCATTTCGATGGCGCCGGTATCGGACGCCGGCACGATGCCGATGCGGTAGTCCGCGGGCACCTGCAGCACGTCGCGGGTCAGCTCGATGGCGTATTTAAGCTTTGCTTTGCCGGCTTTGGCACGATGCGAACGGCCGAGGAATGCGCCGGCGAGGTTTTGCAGGCTCCAGCCGGGGCGCTTGGCGCAAGGTCCAGACGAAAAATGCGGCACACGCGGCCGCACGGAGGGGATCGCTGACGTCATGGCCTATCCTTCCAGATAGTCGCCCCTCGGTGGGGAGGGGTGTCCCGCCGCCGGAAATAGGGGCATGAGCGAATAAGTCAAGTCGTCCTCTTCGTCACCACCGGGCTTGACCCGGTAGTCCGTGCTGAATATCGCCTTGACAGCCTGCCGTCAGCGCACATCCTCCTCCCAAGATCGCGCCATTTCGGATTCATCGAAGTAACCAAATCGCTCTTCCACTTGCGTGACCAATGCTTGGTGTTCTCCTCGCGTTGAATTGCCCAAAAGGTTTTCATCCCGCTCGGCAGCATGGATTGCCGGCATAGGCGAGTGAAACGACGCCGTTCCACGAACGGCCATGCCCGGCAATGACGAAATAAAAATCTCATTCTCGCGGCGCGCCTTCGCGCCCGAGCTATGCCACGCCACTGTCAGGCCACTCTCTTATTCGTCACCAAGGGACTTTGATCCGGTGGTCCATGCTGAGCTGCCGCGCCCGAGCGCCGGTGGAGTGCGCTGTGCAAGCGTAAGTTCTGCATGGATGCCGGGGATAGGCGAGTGAAACGACGCCGTTCCACGAACGGCTATGCCCCGGCGTGACGAAGGAAAGAACGAAAGAAAAAGATTCGGAGGCGAAACGCCGACAGACGCAAAGCTCTTGAGCCGCGCCAGCGGGCGCAGCGGCGCCTGGATCGCCTTCTGTGTTGACGGGCCAAGCGACTTCCTCACGCGCCAATGCCCCAGAACCCCGCGCTTGACTCGCTGAAAAGGTTAGGTTATGGTACAATACCAACTGGTCGGTATGTAAAATGGTTGGAGCACAAACAGCCTCCAAAACCCGCGGCAAGCTGCTCGATGCGGCCCGCGATGTCATACGAACCAAGGGCTATGCCGGCAGCACGGTCGACGACATTTGCGCGGCGGCCGGCGTCACCAAGGGCAGCTTCTTTCATCACTTCGACAGCAAGGAAGCGCTCGGGATTGCCGCGGTCGAGCGCTTTGGCGCCATGGCGGCGACGCTGTTTGGCAACGCGCCGTACCGTTCTTTGACCGATCCGCGTGATCGTGTCCTCGGCTATGTCGATTTTCGCATTTCGCTCCTTACGGGCGAGATCCCGCTTTACACCTGTCTGATCGGAACGACCGTTCAGGAAGCCTATGCGAGCCATCCGAATCTCCGTGACGCGTGCGATCGGATGCTATCGGAGCATGTCGCCGACCTGACCCGCGATCTTGCCGCCGCCAAAGCGCGCTATGCGCCCGACGCGTCGTGGGATGCCGAGAGCGTCGGCTACTTCATGCAATGCGTGCTGCAGGGCGCCTTCATTTTCGCAAAGGCGAAGCAAACACCAGAAATCGCCGCCGCGAGCCTTGGCCACTTGCGGAATTACTTGGCGACCCTTCTTGGCCAATCTGAAAAGAGCAAGGAGTAGCGGTATGAGCAACGTCAAAGCGATTCCGAATGGCATGCACACCGTGACGCCGCATCTGGTCTGCGCCGGCGCGGCCGACGCGATCGAGTTTTACAAGAAGGCATTTAATGCCACTGAAAGCTCGCGGTTGCCTGGCCCCAACGGGCGGCTCATGCATGCCAGCATCCGCATCGGCGATTCGACTGTGATGCTGGTCGATGAAATGCCCGAACACGGAGCGCTTGGACCCAAATCGCTCAAGGGCTCGCCGGTCACCATTCATCTCTATGTTGACGATGTCGACGCGGTTGCCGCGCGCGCCATCCAGGCTGGCGCCAAAACCAAGATGCCCGTGACGGAAATGTTCTGGGGCGATCGTTACGGCCAGATAGAGGATCCATTCGGTCATCGCTGGTCGATCGCCACGCATGTTCGCGACGTAGCGCCAGCCGACATGCAAAAGGCGATGCAGAGCATGTGCAGTCAGCAAAAAGCGACACAGCCGGCGTGAACAAGTCCGGGCGAGGTCGGTTCCACTCCAGGAAACGACCTCGCCCATCGCCTGACGGAGCCGAAGGTTGCTGCGGACTTGTTTGAGCGCATGCTCGACAGCGAGCCGCGTTAACCAGGCTGACACTAAACGAGCCAAGCAAAACGGGACCGGCAATGACCTATCGCATCATGACAAATCGTTTCATGAAACTTGGGCGGCCGTCGCCTGGATCGCGGTCTGGCTGGCGCCTTATCTCTACGCGGTGAACGATCTGATTACGTGGCGGTAGTACGCGTAGGGTCGGCACGGCGTTGCGCGACCACCCTATAGTAAAATCTCGTGTCGAGGATTTAGGATCAGCCCGATGGCTCAGTCGCCGCGGATCACTCGTGGCGGCGTCGGCAGCGTCGCTCGCTGCGTCGATTGAACGATGATCTGCGCGGCATCGTTCTCGGCGGCTGACGGCCACGGCGGTTCGGGGCAGGCCGAGGTCGAATGCGATCCGCCGCTCAATCTGACCGTGGCAATCGCTTTCAGACCCGGCACGCCGCCGTTTTGGCCGAGCTGGCTCGAAAGTTTCTTGATGTTGCGATCGACCTCCGCAGCGGTGACCTGCGTCGGCTGTCCTGGCAGCGTCTTCCAATTGGCGACCGTCACCGTAAAGCCCGGCCGGGTCACGACCGTCGTGCCGGCGCCGTTGGTCAGGTCATCGTGCCGTACTGATTGTTGATGTGTGTGCCATTGGCGCCATGAGTGATGGTGGCGGTGCCGCCGCGGATGCCGACCGCAATCGCTGGCGTCTTGATGGTGACGGCGCCCTGATGGCTCAATTGGCCGCCGATATATTGCAGTGTGCCCTGGGTCAGTCTGGTCAGCATATGACCGCTATTCGCCGCCGGATCGTAGACGAAGTCATCGATCACGAGATTGGTGTTCGGCGCAACGCTCAGCGAGCTCTTGTCGAGAAACAAAAGCTGCGCCGATCCAGAGGGTGACGTGTGGATGCGTTCGTTGTGCTTTCACTCACTGGGTTGACCGCAGTCGCGGTGCCGACCTGTTGCGCGATGGCAGGCCCGGCCGCGACCAAGGCTGCCGCGACCAAGGCTTCCGCAACCAAGGCTGCCGCGAGCGGCAGTGCGATAGATTCTGCTGTCATGACACGACGCCGAAGCTTAGCGAATGATCGGCAATTGTCCGCTGATCACGTTGACGCCGCCGGCCTTGACCAACGGCGCGGTGCCGAGGTCGAACTGCCCGACATGCGCAAACACGCCGACGATCAAAACAAAACATGCGCACAGAAGGCCGATGACCACGATCTTCAAGTGCGTCTGACGATCAGCGCTATAGATCGAATGATTCATGGCTGCCTCCGATTTTTGGCCGCCTGCGATTCTTGGCGCCTGCGATTCTTGGGCGGCAGCTAAGCGCAGTTTCCGCACCGCGCCTGTGATTTGCGGCACAAAGGGGCGCTTTCGACCTAAGTCCCTGTGGTGTTTGATTTTCTACCGCTGGACGGTGATCAAACGGCGTTTTTTGGTTGCTGTTGTATTTTGGCGGGCTGTGTTTTCCACCACGGATCACTTCCACTTTTCCGAGGCGTTAGCGCGAACTCGGCCAGATGCAAAATGGTGCGAGCGGAACTGTCGATGGCTTGTCGAGTTACGCGTCAGGCGAAAACGAGCGGGATGAAATCACCATGCGCTTCAGATTGCGGCCCCAACAGCTCTTCAAACTGTTCCGGCAGCGCCGGAAGCCCCCGCCGAATCTGTGGCAATTCAGTCTCGACGTTCGCGATGTGATCGCGGCGCGGACATTGCTGGCCATGGCTGGCAAGATGAGCGCTGCCGAGGCGCACCGGATGGTCGAGGAAAAACGATTGGCCCTTCTTCGCGCGCAGTTCGCGTGCACCGAGGCGATCATCAGGGGACGAAGTGCATTGGCGGCACGTGATTACTTCGATGTGTATAAGCGTGCGGTGGAATCCAACCACAAGCGGCTCAGCCATCACGGCCGGCGCTGGCCTCGCCTTCGGTTCTGATACCCAAGCGCAGGCCCGGAGATGCCGCGCTTGTCCCTCGCTATCGGAAGGTCACGGTGGCGATGGCGCGGCTGACCTTGTCCGCCGGCCAGAAGGTGACCGCTCCGGGCGCGACGCCAGGCGCGGCGATGTTGGTGCCCTGGCCGGGCTGATTGAGAATCTGCTGGCCGGCGGCGTTCGATACGCCCACCGCCCCTTCGATCAGGAATACGCCGAGCACCTGATCGTCGATCGGCCCGCCCCAGAATTCCGTGCCACGGATGCCGACGACCGCAACCGGCGTCGTCACGCTCGCATCCGCGCTCGCCAGTTTCGACACCTGGTCTGACACAAAGCGGAAGGCGCCGATCAGGCCAAACTTGATCGTTCCGCGGCGCGCGGCACTGTCGAATACGTAAGTATCGAGCGTCAGCTTCGCCTTTTCGCCGAGCGTCAGCCGGGTGTTGTCGGTGAAGGTGACTTCCAGCCGCGCCGTCTCAGCGGTTGCGACGATCTCGTTGCGAAACACCGAGGAGTTCAGCCCAAGCGCGCGAGTGGCGCCGCCCCGCGTCCCGCTGGCCTCGCCCTGGATGCGGCTGACCGCGCCGATGGCGTCTTGCGCTGCGGACCACTCGGCGGCGAAGCCGCAAACCAGCATCACCGCAACGAAGATCAGCCGCTGCAACATGCGACGATCGCCAGCGGGTGTCATCATCGCGGCGCGAACTTGTAGCGGAACGTGCAGCTCGGCGCGCCCTGCATAATAGTCTGGTCACGATTGAAAGTGACTTCGCCGCTGCCGGCCGCGGCAATATCGAAATCGGTCTCACATATCAGTAGCGCACCGAGTTCAGGCTCACCGAGGGCGCGGAAAAACTCTGCAAACCTGCAATGCGTTATATCGAATTCCAGCGCTTCTTTGTCGTGACGGAGCATCTCTACGGTAACATCGAGCTCGGTAATTTCGGCCATTGCCGTGTGCATAGTCGCCCACTTGCGGCGCGGACTCCCATGAACACTGTTGCCGATTGCCATAAACAGCTGTTTCGACCAGTCGCGCAAGGCTTGCTTGACGATCGAGTCGGCCTTCGCTTTCCCGAGTTCTGCACGCAGCGCTCGCAGCACGGGTACCAGGACTTGGGCTTGAATGCGCGTCTTGTCCAGGAGCGATAGCTTGGGATCAACTAAGTAATCGTCGAGTACGCTCATGTCTGCATCCTCCGACGAGCACGCGTAGGGTGGGCACGGCGCGGACCGTGTCATCAGGCCGCGCTTCGCGCGGACCCGTTGGCGCCTTAGGCCACCCCACAATCGGACTCAATCCTTATCTTCCTCCAGCTCGCCGATATGGTGCTGGGCATAGAGCTCAAGCCCGAGCTTGGCGACGAGATCGAGCTGAGTTTCGAGGAAGTCGATGTGTTCTTCCTCATCGTGCATGAGCTTCTCGAACAGATCGCGCGTCACATAATCGCGAACCGAATGGCAGTGCGTCGCCGCCTCCTCATAGAGCGTGCGGGCCGAGATTTCGGCGGCGAGATCGCAATCAAGCACCTCCTTGACGTTTTGGCCGATATGCAGCGGATCGAGCACCTGCATATTCGGAAAGCCGTCAAGAAAGATGATGCGCTCGACCAGCTTGTCGGCATGCTGCATCTCTTCGATGGACTCTTTGCGCCACTGCTTGGCCAGCGACTTGTAGCCCCAATTGTCGAGCAGACGGTAATGCAGCCAGTATTGATTGACGGCAGTCAATTCGTGCCGCAGCGCCTTATTGAGGAAATCGAGGACACCGGGCTCGCCTCTCATTTTTTTGCTCCTAGATCGAACTTAATTAGGACCGGACTTAATCACGCCGAACGTGGCGGATGGCTGGATTATAGCGGCTGCGATCCGGCTCGGAAGCCCGCCGGGCGAGGAGTGGCTTGAAGCTTTGGCAATGGATCAGGGGCGGAGCGTCAGGAGCTGGCCTGGACGTTTCGGCAGCACGTCGACGGTGAGGCGGCCGCGGAGACTGTGAGCGCTTCGTCCATAATGCGCCGAATGGTGCGCGCGCAGCGGCCGCACTGGGCGCTGCAACCAAGGCAATGGTAAACTTGCCCGGTCGTGCGTGGAACATCCTTCCCTGCTGACAGTGCCGAACGCACGTCGTGGTCGGTGAAGACGTTGCAAGAGCACACGATCATTGCGAGAAAAGTCCTGGGGCGGAACGTTGTTGCGAAGATCGGTCCGAGTTGAAACCGTCAATAGTCCAGGCCCGGCGCGGTTGCAAAGAAAAAATCATTTTTTGTAAGCGTTCTAATTTGCCCGTGGCCAGAGCCGTTAATCGTTTCCCGGATGCGACGCAGCGTGAAAGATGCGCCGCTGATATGGGATCGTCGCAAACACAGAGTTTCGTTACATCGGGTCTGTAGCGCACGACATACGCGGCTTAAGCCGCAGCCGCTGTGTCTTTCGAACTCTCGCCGCGGCGCCGGCGCGGCCGCAGCCGGCAAAGGCGCGCCGGAATGCGGCACAAGTCGTCGAGCAAACCGGCAAAACGCTGCCCGCGCGCCAGCGCCCGATCGAGCCCTGCCATGGTGCGGGCGAGCCCCGGATCGTCATCATGGATCCAGGTGCGCAACACGCCGCCGAACAAGGCTGCGAGTCCCTGTGCGCGCAGCATGCCGCCTGGACCCGACGCGCCAATTCCGGCCGCAGTGAGCATCCATTGCTGCGAGCGCACCGCGAGGCCGTTGAGCGCCAGCGCCAGCGGCGGATTGCGCCGAGCGGAGCGCATCAGCGATCGCACCGCCTCGCGATGGGGCGCGAGCATTTCCAGTCTGCGCATCAATACGTCGAACAGCCGCTCCCGCGCCGGCTCCTCTCCGACGTCGCCGAAGTCCTCGCTCAGGACGGCGCGGTCGATGGATTTCATGTGAGCGGCCAGAATGGCCAGGGTGGAGGGAAACTCGCCGCGCAGCGCGGCCAGCGACACGCCCGAGGCTTCGGCGATTTCGGCAAAGCCGATCCGCTCGATCGGCTTGTCAGCGAGGAGGTTGAGAAACGCCGCGATGATCTTTTCGCGATCGCCTGCCGGGGTGGCGGAAGCCGCTTGCCCAGTCGATCGAGCCGCCGATTTACGAGCGGATCTACGTGCCGGTCTGCGTGCCGATTTCGCCATGGGGCAATACTCCAATTCGCACTCAACAAAGCGATAAATCGTTAAGAGGCGCAGCTTGCGGTGGCCTTCGCCTCGTCATGGACACTTGTCATGTGCACACTTGTCATGGGCAAATGTATGTGACGGCCACGATGGTTCCAAGGTAGTCAGCGAGCGACCTTGGCGGTTCCGGAAAAAACAATTCAGCCGGCCAATTCGCGTGAGCGTGCGGTGGCGGCGGCAACTGCATCGCTCATCAGCCGGACGAGGCCATTTGGACGCATCAGCACCGCCAGCGCAGCGGCGGTAGTACCGCCCGGCGAGGTCA
>Ga0126383_10001249_pt1 | contig 15655 bp, 18 predicted proteins | sample PanSoiMetPlot_35_FD_96882 | JGI IMG/M metagenome (GOLD analysis project Ga0126383, IMG submission 96882) | Tropical forest soil microbial communities from Panama - MetaG Plot_35 | ecosystem: Environmental > Terrestrial > Soil > Tropical forest > Bulk soil | place: Panama | collected 2016-02-17
ACGAGGGTTATTCGGCAGCGGCGGGAGCGGAGGTAACGCGGGCCGAGTTGACCGGCGAGGCGATTCGACTGGGCCGGCTGCTGGCTGAACTCCAGCCGGAACCGGAAGTCCTTGGGCTGCTTTCCCTGATGTTGCTACAGGAATCCCGTCGCGCCGCAAGAACCTCTCCGGCCGGAGAGCTGATTTTGCTCGAGAACCAGGATCGCTCGCTTTGGAACCGCGAGCAGATCGCGGAGGGAGTGGCATTGCTGGAGAAAGCCCTGAAGTCCCGCCGCTTCGGCCCGTACACGCTGCAGGCTGCGATTGCGGCCGTTCATGCGGAGGCGGAATCGGCCGCTGCCACCGACTGGCGGCAGATTGTTTCGCTTTACAACCAATTGCTACGGATTCAACCTTCGCCGGTTGTACAGCTCAATCGTGCCGTGGCCATTGCCATGCGCGATGGTCCAGAGATCGGTCTGACGCATATCGATGCGGTGTTGGAGCATGGCGAATTAGCGAATTACTACCTGGCGCATTCAGCCCGTGCGGATATGTGTCGCAGGCTGGGCAGGACCGCGGAGGCTCGGTCCTCTTATGAGAAAGCGCTGGCGCTGACCCAACAGCAACCAGAGCGGCAATTCCTGCAAGAGCGGATTCGGCAGTTGAAATAAAAACTGGGGTGGCTGTCGATTTTCGGTCTCCCGAACGACTATCTGATGACAGAACGATGAGCTACGGCTCACTAAGCCACGGAAAACAAGGAGAAACAGTCATGCCGCAGTATCTGGTTTGTAACTACCTCCCCGACGACTTCGACCCATCCACCGTGACCGAAGCGATGATGGAAGAGATCCACGCGCTCAACCGTGAAATGATTGCTGCCGGCGTGAGGAAGTTCGCCTGCGGCATTGCCCCGGCCGCCAACGCCAAGACGCTGCGGAAGCAGTCCGACGGCAAGGTGCTCGTCACTGACGGACCGTACACCGAGACCAAGGAGCACATGTGCGACTTCTGGATACTGGAAGCCGCCGATCTGAACGAGGCACTTGCATGGGCGAAAAAGGGTGACCTCGCCTGCGATATTCCCGGCGAGGTGCGCGAGCTTCTTTTCTACCCGCCTCCGGAACAAGGACCCGATGGAAGTAAGTAAACAACCTGGCCACTGCGGCCTCTAAACACGCACCTTAGTGGCCGTAGGATGAACGATCCTGCGGGTAGGGAGGCAAATGAGGAATTTAATCTTCGCAATCAACATCACCACGGATGGCTGGTGCGACCACACCAAGGTAATTGCTGATGACGAAATACTTGCATATTTTACGCAGCTCATGGGAGATGTTGGCCTGCAAGTCTTCGGGCGTAAGACCTATCAATTGATGGTTCCTTATTGGCCCGAAGTCGCAAAAAACCCGTCTGCAACGAAAGCAGACCGCGAATTTGCTGAAGCATTTATCTCCGTCAACAAACTTGTATTCTCGCGGTCATTAGACAGCGTGGAAGACGGGAATAGAGAATTGTTCGGACGAACCTTCACGACGAGATAGTTAAATTGAAACAAGAACCCGGCAAGAATATTTGGGTCGGCGGCGTCGCTATTCCTTCACAACTGATGGAGCTCGGTCTGGTTGACGAATACCGTTTTGTGGTTTCGCCAATCATTGCAGGAGAAGGCAGACGTTTGTTGGAAGGCATCAGCCTGCCGGAGAGTTTGCACTTGAAGCTTGTTGAGTCAAAGATTTTTAAATCAGGACATGTTGCGCTTCATTACTTAAAACAGTGACAGAAGAATCTGCGACAGTTCTGCTGCTGGTTCCCAGCAGAGAAGAAGGGAAGAGGAGAAGAACAATGAAATACATCTGCTTCGGCTACTACGACAAAGCCAAATTTGACGGGCTACGTGAGAGCGAGCGAAACGCCATGTTCGACACATGCTTTGATTACGACGACCATCTTCGCGCCAACGGGCACTGGGGTGGTGGAGAAGCGCTTCAGGGCCCGGAAACCGCCTTAACCCTGTATTGGAAGAACGGCAAAGTGGCAACGACAGATGGTCCCTATGCGGAAACCAAGGAACAACTCGGCGGCATTCTCGTCCTTGAGGCGCGGGACATGAATCATGCTGTACAACTCATCGGCCAGCATCCGGCGCTGACGTATGGCAACATTTTCGAGATTCGGCCAGCGGGGGATATGAACGAAATCATGAAGGCAAGTGAACAGCGGCGGCGACAGAACACTGCACGTTGAAGACGAACCGACCGCCGGCTTCGTAGTTTCATTTCAGAAATGGAATGAGCCGCACATCTATTGCATCTCCTCTGCTGCTTGTTGGGCGAGACGCGATAGAAACCTGCATGGCTCCGACGATGAGTACCGCGAAGTCGGCCAGTGTTTACGGATGCTTTCCTTTCATCTGGCCGCATAACGCCAAAACTTGACATGTACGGCATGCCCACTATCTATTCAGGTGGCACCGAACGATAATTTCCGAAGTGGACGACGACTCGCCAAGTGACCTGCCGATTCTGCGGTTGTCAGTAATGTGAGGTTGGTTCTGAGCAGGCAACATGGGCACACTTATAACGGCCGGTGCCCAATGGCACAGATCCAGTTCTTTCCGGGCAGGTGCTTCGTTGCTACATTGACGAAGCCTGCTTGGGCTAAAAGACTCCTGTGCTCCTCATCGCTCAGGAACGCAGCGCGCAGCAGTGGCATCATGACCATGTAGAGCGCGCGAAGCGGTCCGCCGCGGTAAGTTTCTGCGATCAAGACAAATGAGCCGCCGGGTTTGAGGACTCTCTGGACTTCTCGCACGTTGGCCAGCAGGTCGGGCCAGTAGTAATGCGTCTCTACTGCTGTGACAAGGTCGAATGTCGAATCCGGGAAGGGCAATGCAGCGACCGAACCGTGTTGGATCTGCACCGGCCCGGCTTCGATTTGCTGGGCGTTCGTATCGCGGGAAACGGCAATACTGGCGGGCGAATAATCCAGACCAACCACCTTGCCCTCTGGCGCCACCACAACCGATGTCCAGGATCGCGGCATCGCGCGTTACCGTGACCTGTTGGAGCCCCCAGTCGGTCATCGTCGAATGAACTATGTTCATCGCCCTCACGGCGCGCCGGCCGAGCCAACCGCTGGGTTTCCGAACCTGCCTCAATACCCAGACAATCAAAAGCAGCGCCAGTGCCACCTTGAATATCAGAAACATTTCGACATATCTCCGCGCGAGGATTAGCCCACGGTACCATGTGGTGGTGTCTTCGCGGCACAGCCGATGACCGCAAGTGATGGCATACCATGTACGATCTCACGAGGTTTCCACGATCAAATGACATATGCGGGTTACTGGAGACCGCCACGTCGTCGTCGAGTTGCAGGCTGCCAACAACGTGCAGAGCTGCTGACCAACTTTCTTTTCGCGCTTCATTTTCAAGCAGAAGTCCACATTGGCGGCGCCCTTGTTTGACCGCAGTTGCCGAAGCTTAGAATCCTTCTGCATTTTCACCAGCAAGCGTCGCCAGTTCCTGTGCCGAACGGTTGGCGGTGGTTAATTAGCCACATCAGCACAGGGTAGGGTGAGGTGTGCACGAAATCTGAATGCCTCGTCGTCAAAGGATCGGAAATGCTCAGAATCACCCAGTTAGCGGCTTTGATTCTGATGGGTTTCTGGGCAAACTGGAATGGAAGCCAGGGGATCTCCTCGTACTGCTCCCACGTGTTACAGGCAGGATCCGGCCATGGAATCGCGGATCAGCCAACGCGCGGGCAGACGAACTTTTTGGATATAACCCTGCGGAATTGATTAGCAAGCTGGTTGAAGTGTTGATACCGGAACGTCTTTGCAAGGATCATTCCGAGCTCCGTAACCACTTTTGCAAGAATCCGCGGACCCGTCCTATGGGAGCGGGCCGTGATCTGCACGGGCGTCGAAAAGATGGCAGTGAAGTGTCGTCATGCTGGTAGCGCAGATTGCGGTCCTTCTCCAGCGCCTTGTAAATGATCGCTTCCAGGCCCGGTGAAACGTGCGAATTCAGCTGTGATGGCGGTGCCGGCTCGTCGCGCAATATTGCGCCGATAATCTCGCCGGAGCTTTCGCCATCGAACGGCGTTCTCCCCGTCGCCATCTCGTACAGCACCGCGCCAAACGAGAACAGGTCCGTACGTGCGTCCAGTTCCCTGGCCTTCACCTGCTCCGGCGACATGTACGCCACTGTGCCCAGCATCGCTCCCGGGCTGGTCAGATGCTGTGGCTCCGGATCGGGCATTGCCGTGAGAGAATCGGCGCTGGCGTTGGCCTTGAACGTCACCTTCGCCAGCCCGAAATCCAGAATTTTGGTGTGCCCGCGCTTGGTGACGAAGATGTTCGCCGGTTTGATGTCGCGATGCACAATGCCTTCGCCGTGCGCAGCATCCAGCGCATCCGCAATCTCGATGGCAATGGGAAGAAGCTCATCCGCCGGCATTGGGCGTTTCTCGATGCGGTGCTTCAAGGTCAGGCCGTCAAGAAACTCCATCGCTATGAAGGCATGGCCGGCTTCTTCGCCGATGTCGTGGATCGTACAGATATTGGGATGGTTCAGCGCGGAAGCAGCCTCAGCCTCCCGGCGGAAACGGCTTAGCGCTTGCGCATCGCCAGCCACCTCTTCCGGCAGGAATTTGAGTGCAACAAAGCGGTGGAGGCGAGTGTCCTCGGCCTTGTACACCACACCCATACCGCCGCCGCCGAGTTTGCTGATGATCCTGTAATGCGAGATCGTGCTGTCGATCATTTCGAAGTGGGCCCTGGAGAAATTTGATGATAGGGCGAGCAAGACGACGGGTCAATAATGATTTCCGGAATGATTGCCGGCACACTTATAAGTAAGCGAGCTGGCTAACGGCTTGTCGGCCACCCGGACATTGACCTTGCTTCGCGGATTAGTCCTGCCTCTCTCCACAAAGTCACGTGAGAGAGGAGGACCTTCAAGCAGCCCTAGACCAGTTTGCAGCCATATCCTTCGAACTGAAGAGTAAGTAGTGTATGTAACGGTTGGCGCTGGTTAATTAGCCAATGTGAGCACAGGGTAAGGGTGAGGTGTGCCCGCCATCGCCCCATTTCGGCCTTCTCGGCGGACATATGCGTGAAGCAGTGCACGCTCGTCTATTTGACAGGTCAAAGGGATGAGCGATCAACTTTAAGTCTCATCCCTGCCGTTTCGTGATAGGCTAATTTCGCCACAGTCATGGCAGGTTGGACCGCAAACCCAAGAGCTACCGAAGCAACCGCCATCACAAACTAACGCTTTTCCTTTAGCCATTTTCGTAAGGCCCGCGCAAGATCCCAATACTGTTTGCGCCACACCCGAAAACCATTCCTGCCTCGCTTTATTTGCAACGAGGCGGTAGAGCCCCAGTGAGGAGGTCAAAACGTGCGCTCCAGATTCTGCCTGGTCTTGTCTCTAGTTGCATTGCTAGCCGTGCCTGCGGCAGCTAATCCCTTTTTCTTCACAGGAAACCCCGACGGAAAGATTGCCACGCTGGCGCGTGTCGGAAGTCTCGCCGGTATTCAAACGGAGACAGCTGACGATTTCCTGCTAATACCCCGCAACTCGGAGTTGCAGAACGGTCACCAATATCCCCGGTAGAAAACCAAAAAGCAACCCTCGTGGCTTTTACCCTTCTATTCCTGGCATCGTCCGGACATCGCCACGCTGGTATCGGCAAGTGTAAACCCCGGCGCCTTCTCCCCAACCGTTGGCGCGCCTGCCGCTGCCGGCAATTGGCGCGAAGCATACTACTGCCCAGACCGGTACCCTTTGTCGTTCTACTCCTGGCGCAGGGCCTTGAGAGGATCAATTTCCAGGGCTTTGCGGGCCGGAACATAACAGGCGAGCATGGTTAGCACCGCCAACAGCAAGGGGGCACCGGCGATCAGGCGTGGATCGCTGGTGCCAAGTCTCATCGACTGGGCAAAGATGCTGGTCAGGGCGGACAAGATCCTGGCTACCGCGACAGCGCTCAAAAACCCTAAAACCGTTCCCACGCTTACGAGGACGGTGCCTTCGCGCAGCACCAGCCGCAGCACCTGGATCTTGCGCGCGCCCAGCGCCATGCGGATTCCGATCTCCTTGCGCCTCTGAGCAACCGTGTAAGCCGTAATTCCGGCGAGTCCAATCGCTGCCAGCACCAGGCCAAACAATCCCATTCCCGCGTAGGTGCTCATCGAGAAACGCTCAGCCGCGCGGGTACGGTCGAGATCTTCATTGAGGGTCCGCACGTTGAAGAGAATGAGGTTGTGATCCATGGAAGCGACCTCGCGGCGAATGCCCGCCAGCGCATCCATTCCCGCATCCGAGCGCACCATAACGACCATGGCTCCGGCGGGCGGCCGGGCAAAATCGCGCTGTGTCAGCGGCAAATACACGATCGATGGATTTTCCGTGAGACCGCTCTTCAAGTCGTGGACCACGCCCACGACTTCGTAGGATTGCTTTTCATCCCTGATATGCTCGCCGATCGCGTTTCCGTTGCCGAAAAATCCATAAGCGGCGGTCTGATTCAATACGACAGGCAACGCGTTGGTCGCGTCGGGTTGAATCCGCTGATCGAGGTCGGCGAACTCCCGGCCGGCCAGCAAAGACTCGTTCAGGGCGGCGAAATATCCTGCGCCCACAGTCTCTTCCACGGCTGAGGTCTGGGTTCGCGAGGCTCCGCCTGAGTCTTGCGCAACCAATGGAACGGGGTCATTCGCGTCGTCTATAGAAAAGGGTGGCTGCGCGGCCAGGGTGACACTGCGCACGGAAGGTATGGTCATGAGTTGCTGAGGTAGTTTCTCGAAAAATGCCTGCGCCTTCGCCAGCGAGTAGCCCTCGTGCATGGGATCGATGGAGAAGAGGTACATTGTGCGGGGATCGAATTTAGTTTGCACGATGCTAGTCTGGCTAAATCCTATAACCAGAAATCCTGTGATCAGCAGCAGCGTAAGCGATCCCGCAACCTGCGCCACCATGAGCAGGTTGCGCAGCCCGAAGCGCCAGTGCTCAGGGAACTGCAGAGCGGAGCCCTGCTTCAGCGCGGGGGTCATATCGGCTTTGGTTGCGCGCAGGGCCGGTATTAGACTGAATCCTATCCCGCATACCAACGCGAGAATGAGCACGAACGCCATTGCATGCCAATCGGGGGTGAAGATGAATTCCTGAGGTACTTCTGTGGGTACCTTGAACCGGGAGTTCAGAATAGCGATGCCGTACGCGATCCCGTATCCCGCGATGCCACCTAGCACGGATAGCAGAATGCCCTCACTGATCATCTGCCGCACAAGTCGAAAACGGCTGGCGCCAACAGCGAGGCGAATGGCCAACTCCTTGCGACGATTGGCGCCACGCGCCAGCAGCATGTTGGCCAGATTCATGCACACAATGGTCATAATCAAGCCGGTGAGCACTAGAAAGAATACGATCAGGGGAAGCTTCAAATTCCGGGGAAGCGGGACCATGGTGCCTGCGGAAAGCAACGTCACACGGCGGGTCTTGTCGAAGGAGCGGGGAGCGGATGGGTCTTGCTCGTCAAGACGACGCGTAATCGTGTCGAGAGCGGCTTCCGCCGATTCCGTGTTGACACCGGGTGCCAGGCAGATCAGGGCCAGGAAATCCCTGGCCCCGCGCTGATGCAGGACGTCGTTGCCCAGCTCGGGAGCCAAAGCGGCTGGGGCTGTAATGGGAACAAACAGCTCAGCCGGAAAAAAGGAGAGGGCGCCATTGAAATCCTTCGGCGTGATGCCCACGATGGTAGCAGCCTGACCGTTCAGGCGCAGCGTTTGTCCCACAGCATCGGGAGAAGAATCGAGACGATTGCGCCAGAAGCGATCGCTGATGACCACCACTGGCGCGTTGCCGGGCTTGTCCAGCGCGGGGCTGAGCACCCGTCCACGCTGCGGTTGAATGCCCAGCACGGAAAAATAATCTGCGGAGACAAGCTGCCCAAAGACGCGCTGGGGGTTTGCATTCCCATCACCCTGGAAGTTGATATTGAAAGGGATGCGGATCTCAAGCCCCGCCACGCCGGTGAAGAGGCTCTTCTGCTCCCGATATTGCTCGATGTAGTAGTACGAGACCGGCTTTTCCGCCATGACCAGGCGTTGGGAGTTGGCTGCCGACGGTAGAGGACGAAATAGCGTCTGCCACTTCGAACTGTACACGTTGGTGGTGAGCCCGATTCCGATCCCGATGGAAATAATGCCGGTCAGGGCGAAGCCGGGTGATTTGAGCATGGCACGCCAGGCGTAGCGCATGTCGCGGCGCATTTCGCTCAGATATTCGAGTGGGACGCGAATGACTATGTCCGCGAACAGCCGGAACAGCCCCGCGGTCCCATGCTTTCGCGCGATCTCATCCATCACGTCTTCGCCCATTTGCAGCACTTCATTTCCGTAGGCCGGTTTGAATTCGTGAGGAAAGGCTTGCGCAAGGCGCCGGCACATGCGAAACGCGAAAGTCGTTCTGCCTCTATAGCTTGCCCCCGAACTCTGGAGCGTGGCGCTCCAGCGAATAACAGCACTTGCGGCGGCGATGCCGGCAATCATCTGGGCTATGGGGATGTTACGGAGCATTCTTCTCCTTCTCAAACCGGCTTACAAGTGTAGCGGCTACACGGAAGAGGAGCTTCGCCGCGAACTCGTCAAGGATTCGCCAACCGAATCCAAGCAAGAACGCTACCCAGCCGACGACGCGCAAGCTATCCATGCAAGTTAGGCTCGGTGAGTCGTCCTCATACTCGTTTTCACTTCCAATCAATGTAGTCCGAATCTACCCTGCGACGACACCTTTTCTCGGTGCGTCCCGAAGTTACCGAACTGGAACAATCATCCATTCTCTGGAATCCGTTGTGCTGTCGTAACGGCACCGACAACAGCCTGTCCGCCTGCATTGACGTGCACGTGCTCAACCGTAACCCGTTGCTGTGCCGCCTTGCCCTTCAGGCTCTGCATGGCTTCGAGTTGCTGTCCGAAAAGGCGCATCAGCCGTGTCGCCCTGATCACATTGCGGTTAATGATGTCCACGTATTGGTCAGTGGTGATCGCGACATTTACGCATTAGTTGCGGAACTGGCGGGCGGACTCAAGGATGATGAAGCAACCACGGAAGACATTATCGACACCCTAATCTCCCTGATCCCAGGATTCGAGTCGAGGGCTGGTTTTGCTGCATTTGGGCGTGGAGGGAAGGATGTCTAAACCGGAGATGGTGGCAAATCTACGTAGCGCAATTGATGAAGCTGTTTCCGCCTCTGTTCAAGCGGTGAAATTGCCCGGCATTGATGGGGCTGATGTGCGAACGGTGAATATGACTACAGAGCAGTTACATCAAGTCGCGGCCCAACTTAACCAAGGACACCACAGTGAGTCTATTGTTGCCGCCGAAGTCGAATTGTTCTTGCGAATTTCCAACGCCGACGTCTTGCTCTCGATTGAGCCTACGGAATTTCGGGTTGCAGTCGAGGCTCATGAGAATGACCTTCGCGTAGCCGCAAGCACAGACAAAGACTGGGCCAGGGCTTGGGAGCGTGGCATAGAACCGACCAGGCAACGCGCTTTGCAAGCCATGAAAGAAGATGTCTGGAACTTGGACGCAACCCTGGCCGAAGACAGCCACACCTTTCAGGCCTTGGGCCTGGAGAGTGCAATGACGAATCGTAGCGTTTAGAGCGCATTTTTTCTCTTCAACAAATAGGGGATTTTGGAACGGAGCACAGCTAATTAACAGATGGGTGACCTCGGGCACAACATGCAGATGACCCCTCGAGGGGCGCGTGTTATCGTTTTGCTCGAGGCGGGGGCAGGCGGCGTCAGCCCACCTACAAGCAGTCAACGAAAGATATTGCTGTGCCTGAATCGGCGGCTGACGTGAGGCGAATGCTGGCGGAGACAATGGCCGAGGTGAAAGCTGGAAGGATGGACCCGAAGGTCGCAAACACCGTCGCCTACGTTGGAACTGTTCTGTTGCGGGCGTATGAAACGGACTCGGCTCCCAGTGCGGATACGCCAGCCCAGCCATACGTGCCCCTCATCTATCGCTCACCGCGACGCTCGCACATCGAGAGCGATCAGGACCAGAGAGCCGGTCTTCCTAAACAAACGCTTGCAAGGCTGCGGTACCCAGGCCGGCGACTGCGCCAACCATTGCCACTGCTCCGTACACCGTAAGCGCTGTGCGCCACGAGATCGTGCGCCCGAGGATCAGCATGGAATACACGCTGAATGCTCCCAGGGTGCACAGGAGTGTGACCACGTAGGGAAGGGGCACGCCTCGCGACATGAGCAGGAATGCCCCGGCGACGTCGAAGGCGATCGGCACGGGCAGGAAAGCCCCAACCAGCGCAATCAGCAGGATGCCGATCACCGAGAAGCTCGACGGAATGTCGCGTGCCGGCACGATTTCGATAAACAGGGCGCCCAGAAGTCCGGCGAGTACCATCAACGGCACCGTAGTGATCACGAGCTTCGCCAAGTTCACCAGATACTGCCTCAGCATGGACGCGGTCGGCCAAAACCATCCTTCGCTCTGTGGAATCTCGCATGAAACGTTAATGGGCTTCACGCGCCGCGTGAGCCATGGAACAAGCGCGATCAGCACCAGCGGCGCTGCCACGCGCACCAGCGCCACGGGAAAAGGAAAGAGCGCGAACAGCATCGCCAGCACGACGACATTCAGCGTCGGAGAGCTGATCATCGTACCCAGCACAGCGCTCGGGCCGGCGCCAGCCTGGTAGAGACTCTGCCCTATCGGCGCGACGCAATTGGCACACACTCCGAGCGGCACACCGGTTGCCGCGCCTGCCAGCGTGTCAGCGAACTCGCTCCTGAAGCGCCGTCTTGGCAACAACGGGAGCAGAGTCAACACTGCCGCGCCGAAACAGATGCCGAAGGTCATGCCGATGCGGTTGGAATACATCCAATCGACTGTCGTGTGGCCGATGCGTGTTGCCAGCGGCATCTCCGGCTTCACAGGCAAGAGTGCGTCGAAGCTCAGCGCACCAACGACGTGAATGTTTTTGCCGCTGTGCAGCTTCTTTAGCAACGACGGGTAGCGCGAGCCCACCCAGAAATACAGGGCAATTGCAGCGCAGAGCAGTGCCGCGACCGCGGCCTGCAGAACGACAGGCTTTTTCGCACACGCTCCAGCCGGAACTAGGACCTGGCTGCTTGCAACCGATGACATGCTTCGCTCCCCCCACTAGAGCCAGAGACAGGCAAGTGGAGCGAACATATCTGGTTGCGCAAGCGACGAGCAATAGTGGAAAAGCAGTAGTTTGCGAATGAGTCGAGTCGCAGCGAGAAGGCGCGCCATTCGTCGAACACATTGCAACAGTGTGGTTAATTAGCCAATGTAACGGCGGCTTCTCTCACACTGTCCATGAAGATAATCCGATGCAGACAGAGATCCTTTCTGCATGAGCCGCTAATTTTGTCAGGTGGCCGCAAGTTCAATGAGGCGGTCGGTTTTAGGCACACCTAACCCTTGCCTGTGCTCGTATGGCTAATTACCCCTTCCCTTGGGGCGAATTGCTTGCTCCGTTGCCCTTGCGGCGCGAGCAGCACAGATTTCGGGACACACCTCACCCTACCCTGGGCTGATATTGCCGCCAACCGTGAAGGCTTGTCGGCTACTTTGTATGGTCCGTCTAGTCAGGCTTGTTCTTCAGCGTCTTTTTTTGCTTCTGCTTCGAGGGCAGCTTCGCATGCATCCATTTGGCGTTCGATGCGTCTATCAGCACGAACGATATCCCGCGGTGGCTCGAGGCGCTGAAACAGCGGACAGGCCGGCACCCGACTTTTGGCCGATTCCCAAAACTCCTGGTCTTCCAGGCTCAGTTGCTTCCGCCTCCAAATCAGTTTGCGGATGCAAAAGATGCGGTACACCTGGTGGCAGTCCTCCTCCGGTAGCACCCGGATAAGATCGTGGTCAGGTATCTCGTCCGTCCAGTAAATTCCCGTCAACGGAATCATGCCGATGACAACCCCAGCGTCGGGCCGGTAGACGAGGGATGAGAGGTATTGCAACGCGGCTGCGCCAATGGTTTCCATGCAGAAAATTTGTCACCGAGAATGTACGCCGCTACCTGGGTTTGCGGCGTAGACTCACAATCCAAAACCCTGCCCTACGGCACCAATCAGATACTAACCCCCGGTACTAACCCCCGGTAAGCAGTCGCAGGCCGAACTCAATCTGCCGAGGGGCCCCGAGCGAGTACACGCCTGTTCCGACGCCGACACGATCTATGTTGTGGCCAAGGGCAGTGGTTCCATTGATCTGTCCCGAAGCTCCCGTCAACAATCCATTGAGCGAAGTGGCCGATAGATCGAAATTTGCGAAGTTGAACAAGCATAGAAGGCGACACTGGGTTGCAACGTGACCACATTGTCTGAGATCGTCGTGAATCGCCACACCACGAACATTCGGGAAATATTGGGGAATCTGTTCCCATCCCGAGGGAACATCCGTATCAGGCATAGATGTCACGGCCGGCTGCTTGCCCACGTCACTCCGCGCTGCATGAGTGCATGCGCTTGTGGGATATCCCACTCCTCCGGAGCGTGACCGATTGCACTGTAGAAAACACGGCCATGTCCCCAGCGGCGCTTCCACGCTACCGGCATGACGGTGCCGGCAATCCACGAACACGGCTGAGCACTGAAGGTGGTAGTCGCTAAGACATGATTATCCGGCGCAACCAGCATATAGTACTGCTCAGAGCGCACCTGGAAGTCGCTCAAGCCGGAGGTGATTGGATCCGATGACGATGTTATATGAACGGTGTATTCCACTATGTCACCCGGGTGTGCTGCGAACGATCCGCCAAGCAAGAAATGAAAGCCGGGATTGCTGCGAAAGGCGTCAGCGGTACCGTGAAAGCCCACCAGCCCCGCTCCTTCCTCTATAGCCCGCAGCACTCCCTGCTGTTGTCTCCACGTCAGCTCGCCTTGGGTCCACACCGGAAGGATCAGATCGCGTTGATTGAGGCCTGCTGATTCCAGAACCGCCAGGTCGGGCGTGACCTCAACGTCGAAGCCATCGAGAAGGCGATCTTTGACAAGAGCAGCAAATCGTTCTGGCTGGTGTCCAGGCCAGCCGCCGTACAGTATTAAGGCATTCGGCATAGAGTGCTCCACTTAGGCGGTCGGGCGATAGGAGAGTTCGACGCGATTTCCGTCGGGATCGAGGATCACGCTCTCGTAGTAGCCGTCGCCGGTCATGTGAGGTCTCTCAAGAACGGCGCACCCAACAGTTTCGAGCGCCACAGTCAACTGGTCGATTTCCTCGGCTGAATCGGGGGCGAAAGCGATGTGAATGAAGCCGGTGAATTGGCGGTGAACATCATCGAGGCTGCGGGGTACAGACCCCATCTGCATGATCTCGAGACGTGATCCGCCGGCGAACGTAATAAAGTAGGAAGCGAAGTCCTTAGACGGATTCTCGTACCGCGGTCCTGCGATACCATCGAAATGGTGAACATAAAAATCCTTGAGTCGCTCAAGTTGGGTGGTCCAAAGCGCAATGTGTTCAAGAGCGATCACGAGCTGAATCCTTTCCTGTAGAACTACACTAACGATTTTATTGTGAAAGTAGAGAGTTTCCCCACGTTAGTGCGCCGTTCGGGCACCTGTTTTTCCTGTGCGACGTGTTCGGCAAATCTGCGCTGGCGGCTTGGCTGCGCGACAAGCGGCCGAGATCGCCACCTTCCATCGCCCAAGCCGTGCAAGCCGTACCGTTTCGAGTGACGCCTTGGCACCGGAGCAGTTCGGGCGAGGCCGTAAGGAACATCCTCAAAGTGGGAGCCAGCACCTTTTGAAATGCCTGTTCTGCCTTCATTTCCTTTCGGGAAGCTGAGGTTATACAATTTGCGGCCATCGCCCACAGGAGGAAAATCATGGCCGCTTCGGATGGGCAGATTCAGCCCGCTTCGCAACCCCCTGTTGCTCATGCGCCTCAGCAAATCGCACCTCAACCGACGGCATTTGCCCAGTTAACGCAGATTTCACCTTATGTGCCATATAGCGTGTGGACAACGGAAGCGCTATTGGATTACCACGGGAAACTCAAGGAGGTGAATAGTTGACAACAACAGATTGCTGGAAAAACAGCGACAGCGGGAACATAGACTAGCAATCCTAGTTATGATTGGATTCGCCGCAATTTTGGCGGTCGGTTTTTGGTTTGCATATCAGAAAATTGACTTGGGACGAGACATCGTAATATCCGCTGTTTCCGCTGGATTGGGATACGTGGCGGGATACGGGAGCGGTCTGACAAAGCAAAGGACATGATTGAGCAATGTGAATTTCAATAAGTACCCAGTCCCGTTTCATTTTTGCTGGTCTGGTTGTGGCGGTACTTGTGTTCCGAATTGCAGATGCGACAAGTTTGCCGGCTGCTTCGCTCGTCTGCGTGTCGCGTCCCCAGGGATAACGAATGGCCAAGTTCTCTGGTATGCGCCCCAAGGAGGCAAGGTTTGCCAGAATTGAGCTTGTTGAACGCAGTCGCTCGGCTGAGGCAGCACGGATTATCGGTTACTGCCCGGCGACAGCACCCAGAAGGCGGCGAAGGTTCTCTGGGGTCTCCGTTAGCCGAATAGCGTCAACTATGAAGGGACAGGCTGAGAAGCGATTTCCAAAGCTGAGTTCTGCCTTGGCGCGCGCAAGGGACGTGACTTTATCGGACTCCCGTTGTGCTGCCGTTTGCAGATACTCCTCGATTTCTTCCGGTGTGATGGGCTTGACACAGAACGCAGGCGCAATGTCATGGTTGAACACGTCGCACAACCGCTGCGCGTCCTCGATGTCCTTTTCCAGCATCGCCGCCGTGTCGTCGTACAGAATCCGCATTCCTGAGAACTGTTCATCGCTGATTCTCTGTACAGCCCGGTCGAACAACCTCCACTTCAGAACGAAGGTTTTCAGCGCCCGACGAAATGCTTTGATTTGCCATTCTTCGGCCGGAATCTCCGAGGTATTCAATAGCCGCGACAAACAGAGCGACAGAAGCCCCTTCTCCAAGTGAGCTTCGTTCAGTTCAAGTGCTCGTATATTGCAGTAGCCTACGCACTCGAAAACGAAAGCGGCATCCCAATCTTCGATGGTAATCGCCGCGCCGGATGTTCCATTGGTCTCCAGGTTACGTGTAAGCGTTTCGACGAATCCCCCGAGTTTTCCAATTCAAGGTCTGCCGCACCTAATGCCCCAAATGTGAATAGGGGTAAGGGTAGGTGTGCCAAAATCTCTCGATTCGGTTTTCTCGCGGGAATATGTGTGAGGCGCCTTAACAGAGATTCTGCGGGTTTCTGGGTTATTAATCGCTGAAGGAGCGGCCCTTCGCGAACTTCGGGCGGGGAGTTGTGACGCGATACCAGGGTTCCATGTGATGTTTTTGGTAGACCCTGAAATGTCACGTATTGTCCCGAATTGCCACTTCCAAATCCAGACCCGTTGAGTTACCACTAACTCTGTCTACCTAGACTCCCCCCGGTCCTCTGTAGAACAACCCTAGTCAACTTAGAAAAAGAGGTGTGCGTCATGGATCGTCTCCTTGGTTCCGCAAAGAGTGCAGGCTTGTGCTGTGTCCTGTGCCTCATCCTGTCCCCAATCCTGTTTGCGACCACTTACGATTTGCAGAGCGACTGGAACACGATTAACCCA
>Ga0126383_10001250_pt1 | contig 15650 bp, 16 predicted proteins | sample PanSoiMetPlot_35_FD_96882 | JGI IMG/M metagenome (GOLD analysis project Ga0126383, IMG submission 96882) | Tropical forest soil microbial communities from Panama - MetaG Plot_35 | ecosystem: Environmental > Terrestrial > Soil > Tropical forest > Bulk soil | place: Panama | collected 2016-02-17
CGGGGCAGGTTGACCAGCTCGCGGGCGAAGTCCATCTTGGACATCCCACGCACGGCGTTGCGTAGCCCCTGCCTGGTCACCTCGCGGCCGAAGATCCGGTTGAGCAGCTTCTCCTCGTTGGCCTGGATGTTGTCGCCGTTGAGCAGCTTCACGATCGCCCCCTGGGCACGGCGGCGGGCGTAAATCTTGTCCTCCAGGTAGGGGTGGTTCTCGACGAAGTTCATCAGCGTGTCGACCGACTGCGGGTTAAGGTCGAGACCCGGCGTCAGGCCCACGCCCGGCAGCGCACCGCGCAGCTCGTTCATGCCCGCGTAGTAGCCCTGCAGGCCACCCCCGGCCGAGCGGAAGGAACCGGCCGAGGCAGCCGCCCGCCTGGCCCGCTCGGGACCGCGCAGCGCCTCTTGTTCGGCCCGAGCCTGGCGGGTGCTCTTGATGTCCAGCAGAGCGCCGACCTTCTCGTGGATCCCCGGCTCCTCGTTGAACAGCGGACGCCCGGCGATCGTGGCCCGCACGGCCTCGCCCTCGGCCCCGCCGAACTCTCCCGGCGTCTCGCCCGGCAAGTGGATGCGGATGTCCTTGCCTTTGATCCCGAAGCCCTCGGCCGCAGCGGCGGCGTTGGCCTGGTCGACATGGGCCACGGTCGCCTCGGGATCGCGGGGACCGTAGGTCGGCTCGCTGCGCACCACCCCGGCGAAGGCCCGCGAGTGGCGCAGCAGGAGCTGGCCGATCGCGGAGCTGTTCTCGTGCCCGGCCAGCGTCTTGAAAGCCGCACGCTCCTCGTCGGTCAGCTTGGGCAGATCCTCGATCTTGTAGGCCTTGCGCAGCTCCGGCCGCAACGTGTTCAGGATGTCGACCCAGTTGCGCGGCACGTCCTTGCCCTCGTGCAGGTAGGCCAGCCAGGAGTCCGCGAAGTGCTCCTCGGCTGCCTTCGACCACGACCAGGCACCGTTGGGGAGCTGCCTGGCTCCGGCAGCCTTGGCGAAGACCGACTCCAGCTCGGGATTCAGGTAGGGCCGGGCGTGGTGCATCAGCTCGTGCGGGATCGTGCCCACGTCGGCGTGCTCGGTCAGGTGGATCCGGCCACCGGCACCGGGCACCCGCTCGTAAGCGCCCTTGATCTCGCCCGGCTGCTGCTGGAAGAGGATGTCCTCGGGCGAGCCGTAGGCCCCGAAGGGATGCGGCGCATAGCCCTCGCCCAGCGGGATCTGATCCTTGGGGATGGCCACGATGTCGCCCTGGCCCGTGAAGCCGCTCGCGTACCAGTCGGCCGTCTCGGGGTCGGTGGTCACCCAAGCGCCTTCGCGGTGCCGGGCACCGACCCTGAGCCTGCGCTCGGCCATGATCTGCTCGGCGTTGAGGCCGGTGGTGCCGTGGAAGACGTGGGTGCCCTGCTGGGCGAGCTGGCGAGCCTCCTCCAGGCTCACGATCCTGGCACCAGGACGGCCGAAGGCCTGCTCGTCGATCACGTCGGTGCGGGCACGCACCTTGGTCAGGGCCAGCTCCAGCTTGGAGCGCTTCTCCTGGGGCAGTGCGTCCAGCGCCTCCTGGTAGGTCAGCTCTCCCGGCTCGCTGGCGATCCGGTGGTCGATCGCATAACCGCCGTCCCAGCCGATCGGCGTCTGCTGGCCCTCCAGGCGACCGATCGCCTCGTGGTTGCCGCCCTGAAAGTCGATCACGTAGTAGCCACCGTCCGGGGCGTGGATGAAGCCGACGTTGCCGGGACCGGCGACGGTGTCCAGGGCAGCCGAGGCACGAGCTGCGCTCATCCCCTCCGGCGGCGTCCAGTGGATGCCCGAGAAGTCGCCCTTGCCCACCGGCCGCGGCACGCCCCAGGAGACCGACCCCTGGTGCTTGGCCATGCCGGTCGCCGCGGCCAAGGCGTTGAGCTGCTCCTTGGTGCCCTTGACCTCGATCCCGTTCTCGCCCAGGTAGACGTGGTGGGCCACACCGGGAGCCTCGACCCCGCGCCAGACGCCCGTGCCACTGCGCTTGCCCAGCACCTCCAGGCCCAGCGCCTGCTCCAGCTCGTGCCCGACGGCATGGTCGGTCAGGCGAGCGTAGGCCGCACGCTGCTCGGGATCCATGGCGTCGTAGCTCGCCGCCCGCTCGGGCCAGAACTGCGGCTCGGGCCGGATCTCGGAATGCACCTGACCCACGGTCTGGTCGAAGGTGTGAGCCGCGTGCCGGTCGGCCCGCTGGAAGAAGACGTTGTCCCCGCCGGGGCCGTAGGCCCGCCTGGCCCGTTCGCCCGCGTCGGTGGCCGTCGACATGTAGTTCTGCCAGTCGCGGGGAGCCTCCAGCCTGGAGCGCATGTAGGCCCGGTAGGCCTCGTTGCGGGCCTTGAACGGCACCCAGGCCGCAGCCTGCGTCTCGGCCGGGGTGAAGGGGAGCTGCTCCGACATGTGCCGGATCACGTTGGCCAGCGCCTCGTAGTGCTGGTCGGGCACGTCGCCCAGCGAGGGAGCCATCATCCGGGTCATGTGGGTGTCGATCGTGACCGGCTGCGGCGTGCCCTTGGGATAGAGCTTGTTGTAGGCCCGCTTGTCCAGGTGCTCCAGGTGATTGGCGTCGTAGGAGTTGATCTTCGGCCCTTCCCAGGGCTTGCCCGCCAGGATGTCGTTGACCTTGATCTGCTGGTGCGAGCCGAGGTAGTCCTCCTTGGCAACACCCTTGGGCCTGGTCAGGCCTGCATAGGTCCACGGCTCGCCCGTCTCGGGATGCGGCGGCAGCAGGTGCACCTCGCCCCGCGACTGGCGCACGAGCTGGATCGCCTTGCGCACCTCGTCGGTCGGCGTCGAGAGCTGGGAGGCGACCGCCCGCGAGGCCTGCATCTCCTGCGGCGTGACCCCGAGCGAGGCGGCGATCTCCTTGGTCAGGGCGGCGCTGCGCTTGTACCAGTCCTGGTGGCCGTTGCCCTCCTTGACGTGCTCGTATACCCGCTTGATCATCCGCTCCAGCTTGGCGCGGCTGTTCAGGTCCGCGGGCAGGTTCTTCAGCCCGTGCTCCGCGATGATCCGGTCAGCGATGGTCTTGGCGTCGATCTGCTCGGGCAGGTCGGCCAGCTTGCCCCTGCCGCCTGTCGTCTGGAAGAGCGCGTGATCCTCGGGCAGGATCGCATTCCCGTGAGCGTCGACCTCGTGCGGCAGCAGCGTGTCGATGAAGTCCCTGGGGGCGATCCTGGCCTGCTTGGCCACGTTGATCATCGTCTGGTCGAAGGCCCGCTTCTCCATCCGCGCCCTGGCCCGTGTGATCTGGCCGGTCGCCGCCTGCTCGTCGAGGTGCTGGAAGATCGAGTTGCGCACCGGGCTGGCCCGGAAGGCACGACCCTGGGCGGTCAGCAGCTCCGTGCTCAGACCGGCGCGACGGGCGGCAGGCCGCAGCACGCCCACGTTCTCCCGGTAGGCGCGAGCGCCAGCCGCCGCAGCCTGTCGGGTCTGGTATAGCCGTGGAAGGGCCTGAGGAGCCTCCTCAAGGCCACGGACGCCCGCGGGCAGCTCAACACCCGCCCGCGCCGCACGCTCCGCCAGCGTGGCTGCACGGACGCCCCTGAGAGCGAGCGCGGCCCGGCCTGTCTCGATCCCCGCTCCGGCGACCCGCAGCGGACCGGCACCGAGCGCGAGAGCTGTGTTGGCCACGTCCCAGAAGCCGACCGGCTTGCCCTCAAAGGGCTTGACCGCGGCAGGGGCGACGAACTCGCCAGTGCCCCGCCAGGCCCGCCCGTACTGGCCGAGCGCCCGGTGAGGCCCGTGCTGACCGAGGCCGATGAACAGTCCCGGCGGCGAGATGTGGTAGAGCGTGCTCCCGGCGTGGGCCAGCTCGTGGCCGACCCCGCCGAGGAAACGATCGAAACCACTGGGAGGCCCTCCGACCACCTTCATCCCCGCCCTGGTCGGCACCAGATGGGTGGTGTAGAACTGGCCGTTGATCCGGCTCAGGCCGGGAGCCTGGACGGTCGGATGGCGGATCACCACATGACCCTCGTGGGCCAGCGACTGCAGGGCGAAGTTGCGGTAGCTGGCCTGGCGGGCAGCGTGCGCAGCCCGCATCTGCTGCAGGCGCATCTGCGCCCAGGCCTGCCCGCCCAGCGGCCTCGGCCGGGTCGGGAAGTGGGGCGCGAATCCGGGCGCGAGTGAAGGACCCCGCTCTCGCGGGGTCGGATGCGGGGTCGTGCGCATGGGCGGGATCCGCGGCTGCCTCACCCGCACGGGGGCGTTCAGCTTCCCCCGTGGAGTGCCGACGAAGGTCGGCATCTAGGGCCGCTTGCCGTTGGGCTTGATCCCGAGTCCTACCAGCAGCTTGCGGGCCTGCGCCCGGTTGAGGCCGTAGGCCTGCATCAGGTAGCTCTGCATCCTGGGGAACTTGGGCTGCGACCAGGTCGGATCGAGCACGCCGGGAGTGGTGCCGGAAGGAGGCGTGATGTACTGGGGCAGGTAGTTGGAATGAGCGTAGCGGTAGGCCTCCTTCCAGGCCGTCGAGCCTGGCCCGGTGTTGACACCAGCCTTGCCACCACCGCTGCTGCTCTGCACCGGGATCCGCTTGCCGCCCTTGCCCAGGATCGGGTCGCCGTTGCGGTCGATCAGGTAACCAGCCGCGTGAGAGGCCGATGAGTCGATCCGCTGGCCCTGGATCAGGGCCTGGCGCACGGACTGCCGATCCTTGGCCTGGGACAGGCGCAGGTTGGCAGCCTGGAGCGAGAGGCGGGCATTGCCCTGCTGCTCCGCGATCTGCAAGCGGCGAGCCTCCAGGTTGAGCCGCCGGTTGCCCTGCTGGATCTCGGCCCCCCGGTAGCCGGTCAGGGCCATCTGGGCCTGCTCCTGCACCCAGGCACTGCGCTTGCTGATCTCGTTCTTCTGCAGCTCGTCCATGATCTGCTGCCGCAGCGCAGGCTCCTTGGCCGCGAGGTCGAGCATGGCCTGCGTGTACTGCTGGTCGTCGGCGGCAGCCTGGTGCTGGGCCTTGATGATGTCGTTCTGGGTCTGCCCGGCGAAGATCCCCGGCTGCTCGGAGGCCTGGGTGATCGCCGCCGCCGCCCGCTGCTCGTTGGCCGCACCGGGGATCACGGCCCCCTGCATGTACAGCGCGTCGGAGAGGCCGCTCGGGTCGGTCGAGCCGGGAGCCAGTGCTCCGCCGGGAGCCAGCCTGTCGATCAGCGCGGCGCTGGCCTGGGTGCGCTCGCGCACCGCCTGCGCGGCCCCCTGGGAGAGACCGCCCGCGAGCTGCCCCTCGGCCGTGGCGGCGTCCTTGTAGGCCTGCCCGGCCAGCGGAGCCGACTGGGCCAGGATCCCCATCGCCGCCTTGCCGAAGCCCGCGATCATCTGCTGCTGGGCCAGCGCCCTCGCTGCCGCTGCCGCCTGGGCCGTCTTGATCGGTGCCTGCTGGGCCTGGATCGAGGAGCGGACGATCCGGTTCGCCTGCTGGCGGAGCTGACGCGGGTTGTAGAAGCGGATCGGCGGAGGCCTGAACATCCCCACGGCCATCTCAGTAGACGCTCCCTACCGGGATGGTCGGCGGCGTGGTGTAGGCCGGGAGGGTCGAGATCGGGTTGTTGTACGGCGTGAGCTGGCCCGTCGCCGGGTCGATCGCGTACAGCGCCCCGTCAGGCCCCTGGTAGACCGCCTGACCGTAGGTCGACTGCGAATCGGGGATCAGGCTGGCCGACTGACCTCCGCCCCCGCTGGGGAAGAGCGCCTCCTGGTCCTGGATCGCCTGCGTGAGCGCGTCCGTCTGCCCCGACCAGGCGTCGGTCACGTCCTGGCCGTAGCGGCCGAAGATCCCCAGGTTGCCCGAGACCGGGTCGCCGCTCACGGCCTGCAGGAAGGCCGTGGCCGCATTGGCCTGGTCGGCCTGGAACTGCTGGTCGAGCGTCTGCTGGCCCTGGACGAGGTCGCCCGAGTGCAGAGCGCCACGGGCGGCGAGCTGGTTCTGCATGATCGCGTTCTGGGCGTCGTAGGCCCGCTGCATCTGGGCCATCTGCGACTCGGGGTTGGCCGCTGCCTGAGCCAGGATGTCCGGGGTCAGGTCGCCGTAGGTGTCGGCAAAGTCCTTGGGCAACCCGCCGTAGGTCATGGCCAGTGCCCGCAGCGCCGCCGTGCGGTTGGTACCCGCATTGGCCAACGCCGGGTCGCGGACATTCGACACCCAGGCCTGGTAGATCGGATCGCTCAGGGCCATCTGGCGGTACTGCTCGGGCGTGTAGGGAGTGCCCGTGCCGGGGATCCCCATCGTGGCTGCCGGGTGTGCGCCTCCCCCATCACCTGCAGGTGAACGCATTGCCGATACCGGCAGGCCGTAGTACTGGTTGACAGCCTGCCACTTGGCCATGGTCGGGCTGTAGCCGTAACTGCTGCGAAGAAGGCCGGGATCTGCTGCGATGGGCATCATCGACTCCTAGTAGCGGAAGTGGGCGCGGAGGGCCGCATGAGCTGCAAGCGCGGCCGGGTGGGGTGGTCGGATCGGCAACGGCCTGAAGCGAGGGCCGAAGGGCGCATAGACCGAGGGACGGAAGCCAGGCGGCGGCAAGGGGACCCCGCCGAAGTGAGGAAGCGGGATTCCGATCGGCTGGAAGCCGCCCGCGGAAGGATCTGCTGCGAAAGCCATGGCTGCTCCTTAGAGAATGCGGAAGGAGATCCCGCTCAGGTTGACCCAGATGGCCGCGCCGGACTGGGGCTGCACGACACCGTTGGGAAACACGTCGACCCGAGCCAGGGCCGAGTTGGACTGGACATCGAAGATGAGCTGGCCCAGGGGCCGGTAGCCCGGCGGCAAGGTGAAGGCCGCAGCGGCAATCGTGCCACCCGCCATCAACCCCTGGAGATGGACGCAGTAGGCGGAGTCCTTCCAGTAGGACGGAGCCTCGTAGCCGCTTCCATACGCCGCCCAGGAGTTCTGAAAGACCGCGATCTCACCGGCAGCCCCGACGAAGTGCTTCTTATCGAGGGCCGGGAGCTGGTACTGCTCCATCTTCACCAGCGGATTGCGCACGATCTGCGCCCGCACCCAGGCGTTGAACTCCGGCGGGAAGACGGTCGGATCGCGCAGCACGTCCAGCACCTTGTTGCCGAAGCCCGGCGAGGCAGCTCGGGTCGTGTCCTTACTAGCCACGCCTGACCCTGGTCAGCGGCCTCGCCTCAAACTCGATCTCCGCCAGGTCGGTGTCGTCCGAAGGCTGAGTCTGGCTGATCCTGAGGCCAACTCCGATCGCTCGCTTGCGGATCCAGACCGGACGGCGGCGCTCCTGCTGGGTGGCGACCAGGGTGCCCATGGACGCATAGCTGGCCTTGGGGGTCAGGATCCCGTCGATGCGCAACGTGGGCGGCGACAGCCCCGAGTCCCACCACTGCTTCAGATTGCTGTAGGTGCCGGTGGTCGAGAGCACCAGCGCGTAGGTGGCGAAGGTGCTCTTCATCAGGGTGTAGCTGCTGTTGGTGATCGCCCGCACGTCGTGGGTGATCCAGACGTTGCGGATCTGCTTCAGCCCCGGCGACTGCAGTTTGTAGAAAGGCGTCTCCAGCACCGGCAGCACGTTCACCCCGTCCGCATCGGCCGAGGGCAGCCCGTAGGGCTGGCCCCAGATGCTGGCGCACATCCCCGCCCGCGGCAGCGCAACATGACCGAAGAACAGCTCCTCGTGCCCATCGGCCGAAGCCGTGCCTGGCCCCGACTGGCGCTCCGCGAACATCAGGGCACGCAGGTTGGTGAACTCGTACCAGGTCCTGGTCGAGACCTCGCAGGCCTGACAGGTGACGAAATTGCCGTTGTTGTCGTGCACGACCACGATGTAGCGACCCTGGAACATCCCGGCGCAGGCCGTCCAGCCCTGGCTGAAGTTGAAGGTGTCGACCAACGCCCGCCAGCGCTGGCTGATCCCGCCCAGCTCAGTCAGGTTGACCAGGCTGGAGCCGTCGGTCTGGAAGACTCCGCTGTTGTTGGCGAAGATCACCGTGTCCCGGTAGGGCACGACCGCACGACCATCCATGGCTCCGCCCGCATAGAGGTCGTACTTCGTCCAGTTGCCGCCGGGCGGTGGCGTGTCACCGGTCAGCATCCAGACCTGGCGGTAGCCGAAGACCAGGATCATGTTCCTGAGTGGCACGATCCGCACCACTTCCTCCGGCAAGTCGAAGAAGTTGTTGGTGTTGTTCCAGACCTCGGGCGTGCCCACGCCGGAAGCCCAGATCCGGTTGGCATAGCGAATGCCGCCCACCGTGCCGTTGGCCAGCAGCAGCCAGTCGCCGTAGGCGGCACCGACGGAGGCGTTGGGGGGCGTGCCGCCGAGTGCCGCCACGGCGTAGTTGCCGAAGCTCGGTGAGGTGTACTTCTGCGGTGCGGCTGGTGCCGTCCCACCGGAGAGAATCACCAGGCCTGGCAAGTCGATGTGCCAGAAGGGACGATGGGTAATCGAGCTGAAGCTAGTCGTTCCGACATAGCTGCCACCGAAGGTGTTCTGCGTCTTGTCGTAGAAGACCTTGCCGTTGTCCGCCACGCAGACGAGATGCGGGTCGCCCTGGAACGGTGCCCAGGCCACGGCCACGATCTTGGTACAGGCCGACTGGGCGTTCAGGTCCCTGGTCGAGTAGCTCCAGCCACCCCGGCGCTGCAGGGGCGCGTCGAGCTGGGGGATCCAGTCGAACATCTTGTAGGCCGCACCGACCGGGAGCTGGTCACGAGCGATGTCCGACTTGTAGCCCGAGTCGAAGTTTCGCCCCGCCAGGACGATGTCCATCAGCGCCTCTGGGCCGGGTACACGTCGTTGCGCACTGGGAAGCGCTTGCTGGTCGGGTAGCCGATCGAAGCCGGGGCGAGCTGCCTGCCGCCGATCTTGTGCTTGCGCTTGGACATCAGGGCGCACTCCTGCTGGAACTGCTGCAGGTACTGCACCGGACCGATCGGCACGGTCTTCTCCACGTCCTCGGCCAGTTGCCAGAGGCAGTAGTACTCCAGGCAGCGGTGCGGCTCGGGGATCCCACCGAAGACCGGGTTGGCCGGGTCGTCGTCGTCACTGTCCATCGGGGTCGGCTTCAGGACCGCCCAGAAGCGCAGCGACTCGCCCGTGTCCGGGGTCGGGTTGACCGTCATCAGGTTGCCCTCAAAGGAGAGCGCCCGCCGCCAGCCAGCGTTCTGCACGTTGGTCGACTGGCGTCGGATCATCTCCGCGGTGGAGATGATCTCGGGCGTCCCGGTGCCCGCAGGGGTCGTGCCCTTTTGGTTGTCGATCGCCAGGATCGAACTGTCGAGCCGGTACTCGGCCGTGCCCGCCACCAGCGAGACATCGGTCAGTTGCAGGTAGATGTGGGTGCGCAGCAGGACCTCGGTGATGGCCTCGTTGAGCATGGCCGCGATCAGGTTGTAGTCCTCGCTGCCCGTGGTGCCGTCGAGCGAGGTCTTGCGAGCGACCCGCTGGATCAGAGGCCCGCGGAGCATTAGTAGTACTCCGTCACGATGATCACGCCCGTGCCGCCTGCGCCACCGGACTGGGCACCGGACGATCCCGCCTGAGCGGCACTGCCTGCGCCGCCGCCACCGCTGTTCGCCTGCGCCGCCGCCCCGACGCTGTTGATGATCCCGAGACCACCGCCACCGCCGTTGCCGCTCGCCCCGCCGTTGCCGCTGATGACCGCGTTGGAGGCGAGCGAGATCCCCGGCTCTCCCGGCGAGCCAGGACGCTTCACGTCACCGGTCGATCCGGCCACCGTGCCACCCGCCCCGCCGCCGATCGTGTCGGCCGCGGCAACGGTCCCCGAGACGATGCCACCCGCACCACCGTTGGCGACGATCAGCGTGCTGCCGAAGGTGGTGTTGCCTCCCCCACCACCGCTCGCGCCCGCCGATCCAGCTCCCCCTGCCCCGATCGAGACCGCGTAGCTGGCAACAGGGTTGGCGATCACGCTGGCCGCGTAGGCACCGCCGCCCCCGCCGCCCCCCGCCGTGAACTGACCGGAGCTGAGTGCCGCGGTGCCACCGCCCGCACCGCCACCGCCGACACACTCGACCAGGATCGCTCGCACGCCTGCCGGAGTCGTGTACGTGCCCGTTGCAGTGATGACCTGGCGCGTAGGAGCCTTGGAGAAGGCTCCACCGCCCGCCAGGCTGTCCACCGCCGTGGCCAGGGCCAGGATGTCGTGCGGCACATCGGCCGGATCGGCAGCGACCGGATAGGGCAAGGCCAGATTCGGTGTACTTCCAGGCACTCAGTCCTCCTTCAGCAGATCACGGAGCGCTTGGCGCTCCTCATCGGTCATTGTCTCCACCGCTGCCAGCAACGGATGTGGTTCCTCCCCAATAGGAGTAGGTGCCTCCGCCACCAGCGCCTGCCAGACCTCGTACTCCTCGTCGTTCATCTCCCGGTGGACGAGCTGCTCAACGCCGTCCTCGTCCGACTCGTAGACGTTGACCAGGGGACGCTCAGGCGAGGCCATAGACACTGAACCGACAGTTGGCATCGAGGTTGCTACCGCTCGCCTCCAGAAAGGTCAGCGAGGTGACCGCGAGGCTGGAAGCGCCGTACATGTACGAGAACAGCCCGGTGAAGAAGTTGCTCGTGCCCGACCCCTGGAAGGCGGATGAGAGACCAGTCACGGGATGGGACAGGCCTCCAGCGTTGTAGTTGCCGATGAAGATGAGGCCGTTGCCGCGATAGGTTGAGTTGGAGGTGCCGCCGAGCAGGCCGACCAGCATCCGGGCTTGGGCAGTCTCGACGGAGGGAGTGACGTAGGCCCCGTTGTTGGTCAACTGGCGCTGCCCGTAGTAGCTGGCCGTCGAGATGCCGTTGAAGCGCATGCCCAGGTACTGGACACCAGCGATCGAGCAGTCGCCCTCGTAGGCGACGAGCAGGTGCTTGAAGTTGGTGGGCAGAGTCGGGGTCGAGATCGAGGCGGCGGGTAGGGAGACACCCGCATCGACCGAGTCCCAGATCAGCGAGCAGGAGCTGGGCAGCCAGATGGTGCCGTTGTAGACGTAGGACTGGTTCTTGGCTGTGTCGTAGTAGGTCTGCCCCGCGACAGGGCTGGAGGGAGCCGCTGCGAGCGTCGGGACAACGAGGGAGCCGACAACCTTGGGCATCTAGCCCACCAGTGTGACCAGCTTGGTGTTGGCCGAAACCGAGGCGGCGTAGGTGATAGTCACGTCCCCATTGGCTGCCACCGAGATGTCCGGCAGCTCGACATTGCCGGTGGAGTTGTCCTGCACCTGGACATGGATCCCCCGGCTGGCCCTGAGGCCGTGGGTGGCCTGGGTGATGGTGATCGTCGTCCCCGCGCCGTGGGTGGCCGCGTTGTTGTAGTACTGGGCCGCGTTGGCACCGAGGTTGGCCGAGCTGAACTTCGTCCAGGTGATCGAGGTCGTGCCCAGAGTGCCGCCCGTGTCTGCCGTGCAGACCCAGCCGGTGTCGGCGTTGACCGTGCCGTTCTCGATCCACACGTAGGAGCTGGGAACCTCGGCCCAGGTGTCCATGTCGGTGGCCCGCGTCCAGGTGCCGTTGGCACCCGTGCCCAAGGTCGTGACCGTGTAGATGCCGTTCTGGTTGGCGGTCGTCTGATCCTTGACCAGGATCCGGTCGTTGGCAGCCAGCGTCACCCCGTCCAGCGTGTTAGGAGCGCCGCCCGCCAGGGTGGCGATGTTGGCCGTGGTGGCAGCGTGGCAGGAGGCCTTGGCGTCGAGACCCTGCACCGTGTTGTCCACGTAGTTCTTGGTCGCCGCGTCCTGGGCCGCTGTCGGGTCGAGCAGCGAGACGATCTTCTGGTTGTTCAGCCCCACCGACGCCGTCGGCGCGGTGATCTGGTCGAGCCGCTCGTTGCCCGGCATGGCCTGCTGGGCACCCAGGCCCAGCGTGCGCCGCGAGCCGGTGCCCACGGCTGCATCGGTGGCCAGGTTCAGCTTCGACTCCGCGATGGCCGCGGCACCGTTCACGTCCGCATCCACGATCACGCCTGCAGCGATCTGGGGCGAAGCTGCCGTCCCGGCCAGGTCTCCGGCGAGCTGCACGATGCCCTTGGAGGAGGTGGTCGCGTCCGAAGCCGCGCCGCCTGCAGCCGAGACCCAGGAGGAACCGTTGTACCAGTAGAGCGTGTTGGTGCCGGTGTCGTAGTAGAGCTGGCCGGTGACCGGCGAGGCTGGCGCGGAGCCGAGCTGGTGCGCACGAAGGTTCTTGGCCTCCAGCTTGGCGAAGTCGAGCGCGTTCCCGAGAGTCGGCATCAGTCCCTCAGTTCATGTAGGCGGTCCCGCTGGTCGCCGCCGCGAAGGTCAGGGTCAGGGAGTAGGCGTCCACGTAGTGCACGTCGGGGATGATCTCGTTGCCGCCCGAGTCGACGACCGAGACGGCCGGGTACTTGCCCAGGCTGTGAGTCACCAGCCAGGGGTTGGCAGCCGAGGCCTGGGTGAAGACGTAGGTCAAGTCGCCGCCGCCTCCGGCCCCTCCCGAGATCAGGGCGTTCTCGACCCCGTTGAGGAACTGGGCATCGACCGGAGTCGACTCGTCCGGGAAGTCGACGAAGCCACCGGGGTAACGCCGCACGTAGGCCATCAGGCGGGCACCAGGGGCAGCGATCCGGCCGTGACCGCGGGCAGCGGCAGGGAAGCCGTCCCCGAGGGCGTGAGAGCCGCCGTGCCAGCCACGTCTGGCGTCAGAGTGCTGGCGACCGCCTGTGTGCCTGTGACGAGCAGAGAGGCGCTGAGAGCGGCTCCCACGCCCCCTGGCGTGAAGCCCTCGGGTACGAGGGTGATCCCCTCGACCTCGCCCGGCCAGGAGTAGCCGCCACCGATGAAGCCGGGCAGCAGCTCGTAGCCGGGGCCGACGATGTCAGCGGGCGAGAGCACGCTTGGCGGCACGGCCCTTCATCCCTGGGAACTTGCGTCTGACGGCTGCCCGCACCCGCGCCTTCTCCGAGGCCGTGCCGTGCTGGGCCACCCGCGAGAGCGCCGAGACGGCGTGGCCTCGATCGGGCAGCGGGTAGGAGCCGCTGCCCGGTGCCTTCTCGGGGATGCCGAAGGTCGACTTGGACAGCCGCCTGCGCTGCGCCATCTTAAGACGGGCCATCGACGCTCCTCTCGATCGGGGTTGGCCCCAGCTCGGTCTCGCCCTCGTACTCGACGGCGATGTCGCGGAGCTGGCGCTCACGAATCGGGTATACGCACCCCATCTCGGGGGGTGACTGGCACTCCAGCGGGAAGGCCTCGTCCTGCGGCTCCATACAGCGCAGGCAGATCCAGCCCGCCTTCATCGCCGCCAGCGTCTCGGGCAGCAGGATCACCCGAGCGCCGCGCTGCACCCGGCCCGAGTGCGGCACCCAGATTTCGCTGGCCTCGTCCTGGACGAGGAACTTGGGCAGCGGCACTCGGGTGCCCTCGACCATCTCGGGCTGGGTCAGCTCGCGCAGGTCGATCGGGCCGTCCTTGCGCGGAGGCAGCTCCTGCTGGATCCGCTCCGGCGGCACACCCTCGGTGTAGCCCTCCGCGATCTTGGGCGCGAGCTGCTCGGGCTTGATCCGCTTACGACTCGACGACGATCTCTTCCTCGACATCCTCGCCCTGCTCCTGCACGGCCATGGCCTCGATGATCTCGGGCCGGGCCTGGTTCTCTTCCTCGTAGCGGCGCACGACCGTGGGGCTGGTGCCCGTCGACTGCTGCACCTTGAGCACGTCCTCGATCGTGTCCTCGTCGTACTTCGGCCACGGCTTCTCGGCCCGCGGCGTCTCGACGATGATGAACTGGCTCGGGTTCAGCTTCTGCAGCTCGCGCAGGCGCTCCTCGATCTGGGTCTGGATCTCGTCCCTGTCGCGCTCGGAGTAGCGCAGGCAGAAGACCTCGGTGTCGAAGACGCCGATCCTGGTCAGCGGGTTCACACCTTCGGCCAGGCCCGAGAAGCTGAAGCTGGACAGAGCCTGCTCGATCTCGTGCTCCAGCAGGCCGGTGTTCTCAAAGTTGGCCATCACCTGCAGGCCGACCGGCACCGCGTGGGCATAGCCGCGGGCGTCGGTCACGATCTGCTCCTGGGCATCGAAGACGTTGATCGAGTAGCGAGCGTGGGGCGAGAGACAGCGCATTGGACCCTCCTGGGGTCGATGGTGGCTCCGGGGGGGCCGCGATGGCCCGTGAGGACTGGAGGAGCGACCCCCCCGGCTGCGGCTACCGGGGATGAGCTACCCGGTAACACCCGTGATGATGCCGTGGCTCTGCTCGATCTGCACCATGCAGGACAGCTCCGACAGGTACTCCTCGTCGTAGGAGTCCGAGTCGTTGGACTGGCGGTCCCTGAGCAGTGCCGTGTCGCGGAGCTTGCGCAGCTCCACGTTGTCCATGTCCACCAGGAACGCCCAGCCGCCGTACTGCGAGTTGGCGGTGGAGAAGTCGTTCCAGTCCCGCTTGATCACGACCGGGACGCGGAAGCCGTAGGCCCCCGAGATGAAGCCGTCGACCTTGGCCCCCCACAGGCGGGCGTCGGTCGTGACCGGCTGCCAGGCGTCCCGCAGGAAGCCCGAGAGCGCCATGCCCACGACGGGGCTGGCGAAGAGCACGACGTTCTGGGTGCCGTGCTGCAGCAGGTCCTTCATGTACAGGTCGAGGTTGGCCTTGGTCAGGGTGCCACCGGCAGCCTTGACGTTGGTCACCACGAACTCGTACAGGCCACCCATAGCCCCCACCGGGTGGGTGCCCGTGGTGTCGAGGTTCCTGGCCCCCCAGAACAGGCCGTACTCGATCCCACGCTTATGCTCGGTGGCCTTCTTCTTGCGCTCCTTGTCCGGCTCCGGCCCGCCGTACAGCTTCGACGCCATCAGGGTGCGCGTGAAGCCGTAGGGGTTGCGGTAAATCTGGGTGTAGTTGTACTGGTTGACGCGCCGCAGGACCTTGCGCGTGCCCAGCGTGTCACCCTGCATCGCCGCGTTGCCGAGGATCAGGAGCTGGTCACCGGCCGTGTGGGCCGCGAAGGCCACCCGGCCGAGGTGGTTGCCGATGGTGAGCACGTCGCCCGCCACCGAGGTGACCCTGAAGGCCACGCCGGTCTTGGCGTTGCGCACGATGTCACCGGCCCGGAAGTACGCACCCTCTCCGGTGTTGACCGTGATGGTCGCACCGTCGGAGGCACCCCCGGACAGAACCGAGGACAGGCGGGGGAACAACTGGTCCTCCAGCCACTCCACCTTGCTGGCGTAGCAGGACGAAGAGCTGACCTGCATCAGCATCGTGGTGAACTGGCTCACGTCGGGATCGAGCATGGGGATGACATCCGACATGTCGATCACGCGCTCGTTGCTGAGGATGGTGTTGTCGTCCACCTGCCCCGTGATGGTCGTGAGAGCCATTGCTCTTACTCCTTACGGGGTGAGGTTGGCGAGACGCTCTGGCCGTCAGAATGTCCAGGGGGATGCGGCACACGCTCCCGAGTGGAGCGCGAAACCAGCCTTCGTCACGGCTGGCCATCCCCCTTAGACCGACGGCACTCCCTGCCTGAGCTGCCCGGCAAGCCGGACCCCGCAGGAGCCGCTCCTACTGCTGCGGGCCGAAGGTCAGACCCTGCAGCACGGAGGTTGAGGGCGGTGCCAGAAGCGACTGCTTGAAGAGCGCGATCCGCTCCTCCGAGGTCAGCTCCTCGACGGGCTTCCCCTCCGGCACCGGACGGAGGGACCCGGTCGCCACCGTGGCCTGCAGCTTGCGCTGC
>Ga0126383_10001251_pt1 | contig 15641 bp, 9 predicted proteins | sample PanSoiMetPlot_35_FD_96882 | JGI IMG/M metagenome (GOLD analysis project Ga0126383, IMG submission 96882) | Tropical forest soil microbial communities from Panama - MetaG Plot_35 | ecosystem: Environmental > Terrestrial > Soil > Tropical forest > Bulk soil | place: Panama | collected 2016-02-17
CCGTTTCCGTTTGGCGTGGTCGAAGATGTTTGCCGTCACCATCAGTTCGTCGGCGCCGGTCCGGCGGATGAAGTTCTCCAAGCCGCGGCGAACCGTATCTGGCCCGCCGACGATTGCGCAGCCGAGCGCATCGTCGAGGATGAGCCGGGCGTAAGGATCAAGCTGCGCCTCGAAGTTCTCGACCGGCGGAGGCATTCGGCCGCGCCGCCCCATCCTGTTGTTGAGCGAGGATTGTTGCAGCGACGAGAACAGGAACCGCGCCTCCTCGTCCGATTCCGCAGCGACGACAACCACGCCGAGCATGACATTGGGAGCGGCGAGTTGTTCTGACGGGCGGAAGCGCTCGCGATAGATCCGTATCGCGTCCATCATCATCGCCGGCGCGAAATGGGAGGCAAAGGCGAAGGGCAGCCCGAGATATGCCGCAACCTGCGCTCCGTAGAGGCTGGACCCGAGGATCCAGAGCGGCACTTCGAGTCCGGCCCCGGGCACCGCGACAATCGCCTGACCGGGTTCGGCCGGCCGGAAGTAGCCCATCAGCTCGACGACTTCCCGCGGAAAGCTCTCCTCGGTGCCGAGCAGGGCGCGGCGCACGGCGCGCGCGGTGACCTGATCCGAGCCGGGCGCGCGGCCCAGACCCAGCTCAACCCGCCCCGGATGCAGTGCCGCGAGGGTGCCGAACTGTTCCGCAATCAGCAGCGGGGCGTGGTTCGGCAGCATGATGCCCCCGGCGCCGACTTTGATATGCGTCGTTCCAGCCGCGACATGAGCCAGCGCCACCGCAGTCGCGGCGCTGGCGATACCCGGGAGGTTATGATGCTCGGCCATCCAGAAACGCCGGTAGCCGAGCGCCTCGACGTGACGCGCGAGGTCGAGCGAGTTGCGCAGTGCCTGACCGGCGTCACCGCCTTCGGTGATCGGGGACAGGTCGAGAACGGACAACGGAACCATCGGATGACCATCGCACCAGACGAGAGAGACCGAAAGCCGGTTGTGAGCTTCAGACCACCTGGTTGCGCAATTGCGCCTCGCTGCGCCACAGGCGCCCAAGATTGTCGCGCAGGATCTCGATCACATTGTCCTCGTAACGCCGGGTCTCGCCCGCAGTGTGGGGAGTGATCAGCACATGCTCCATTCCCCAAAGCTGTGAACCCGGCGCGAGCGGCTCTCCCGCGGTCACGTCGATGCCGGCGCCGGCGACGCGGCGCGCGGCAAGCGCCTCGACGAGCGCTGCCTCGTCAACGCTCGTCCGCGAGCCACGTTCACGAGATAAGCGGAAGGTTTCATCCGAGCGAGCATCTCGGCATCGATGAGGTGCTCGGTCTCTTTGGTTAATGGAACGGTGAGGGCGACAAAATCGGCCGCGGTCAGCAGTGACCCTAATTCACCCATTGCATGTATCGCATCCGCCGCCTCTCGCCCGACCGCCGGATCGCGCCTCAGCCCGATCACGCGCATATCGAAGGCTTTGGCAAGGTGAGCGAGACGTCCCCCGATCTGCCCCAGGCCCACTATTAGGAGGGTCTTGCCACCCAGCTCGTCCTCGCGCCGCGAGAGGTCGCCGATCATGCCCCGCCACACCCGCTTAGACTGGTTATCGCGCGCCTCGGGAAGCCGGCGGCTCAACGCAAGGATAAGAGCCATCGCATGCTCGGCAACGGCGCGGTAATTGACACCGCGCGCGCTCGCAAGGCGGATACCGCGCCTCGCCAGTTCTTCGCAAGGGAACTGGTCCGTGCCGGCGCCAATCGCCTGTATGAAGCGAAGCCTGCTAGCGTGGTCGAGAAGCCCCGTCTGCCACAATCCCGAGATCACCAGCACGTCGGCCTCGCGCAGCCTGGTCTCGAGCGTCTCGGCATCGCAGGCTGCGAAGCTGCGGATGCCGGTGTCAAGAGCCGAAAACCTCTCATGCAGCCGATAGGCGACGTGCGCAAAGCAGATCGTGATTTCGTCCTTGGGAGGAAACATGGCCACACTCCACTCTCTGCTTAAAGGCGCCGGCCAGTCAGAATGCCGGCTCGCGCGACGACAAGGAAGCGGCCAAGTGTCGAACCTTGGGTAGTGCCTCGGTAACAGGGCGGTTCGTTGTTTCTGTAGTGGTCCAGTCTTTGAATTTCCATTTCGCAAGCCACTCCTTCAGCAAATCTATCGATAAATCTCTTGCTTGCTCATATGAATAAAGCTCAGCCGGACCAAATCTTTCTACAAGATATCCCATTTCCGCGGTGAGTTCACCGCGTACTGATTTTCAATTAATTGCTCGTATTTTGCCAAGTAACCCAATGCGGGCACAAGACTTTCACCCTTTTGCGACTTGGGGGTTGATTGGGCCAAGAGTGGAATAATAGTCCATAAAGATGCGGTCACCTGCCATCGTTAACACAGTGCCCGCTGACATAGCGAAATTCGGTATAATAAACCACAAGTCAGGATAAAAATGACGAAAAGCGATGACGATACGCCATCTCACCGCCATCGGTCTCCAAGACTACGCACAAGCGGGACGAGCGCGCGGCTTGTTCCTCGATTTCTCCAGTGGCGATCTTCGCGACCGCGGTCGCAGTCCCGGTGACACCGGCTGATCGTTTTTGGCCCCGCGGTCCGCGAGGCAGCAAGAGGCACCTCCAGCGACGAACCCCGATCTTCCGGCGGGTGGTGCAGAAATCTCTTCACAGTTTACGCGCATAAATTTGGGCTCGACGAGTCCCTATTCGAAATCAACCAATACCCGACTACATGCGGTACGTGGCGGCCCTTGGCTCTACTAGGGATTCGGGCTTAAAGCCTGCGCGGTGTCGATCTGAAATGCTTGGACAACGCAAGCCCTTGGTTCTGATAACTGGATTGGAGCCCCTCGCCATATGTGCGTTCCGGGGGACTCATCATCCGCATGTAACGGAGCCACCCGACTGTCTGACCGTGCTCCAACATGAACGGTACATACGATCGCACCTCAAGGACAGCCCTACTGCCGCCAGCCTTTTCCGCCCATCCAAAGCCGGGGTCGAAGAACCCAGCATAATGAACGCGATATTCCCCTGACCCAGGATAATAGGGGACCATCTCCGCCGCCAAGTCTGTCGGCACTCCAACTTCCTCACGAGTGGCAAGTATGTAGAATTCATCCGGATCCAGAACCAATGACTCTCCTGAATAATACTCTAGGCGCTCCCAGAAGTGATCGGGATCGTATTCCGCCGATTTATCGACGTCAATTTTGTTGGTATGCTTCTTTGCGCTGTAGCCTATGGTACAACCAGCTCGGCCTATTCCCCGGAGATCTACCGTAAGCGGAACAAAGTCGTCGCTCTGTATAGCTGGTTTATCCGCGTCAGCAACGCGGATTATCTGTCCCTCGTCGTGCAGCTTAATTAACTTTTCCTTGGATACCCGCGAACTTCCCCTTTGTAGTCGCAATTGGTTGAGGCGAGAGCCCTCACGGACTACAATGCTAAACGTTGCAGGGGCAACTTCTACATACAATGGACCCTCGTATCCTACCGGTACATTGTCGAACGCGACGCCGCGATCTGTTATGAGGCGTGTCAGCACGTCAAGCCTTCCAGTAGAACTTTTTGGATTAGCGCCACCTCTTACATCATTTGGGAGTTTCAGATGCTCCGATAAGGGAATGACATAAACGCACCCTTTTTCCAGTACTGCCCCACCCTGGAGATCGAGGGGTGGCAGCCCATCCATTTGCTCGATCTTCGTCATTACAGTGGCATCCTGGCCAGGCAGGAAGCTGGCGCGGACGCGATACGCGTGCCGCCCTAATCGGAGATCGAGGCTTGCGGGTTGGATCTGGTCGTTCACAATATCGGGGACGGCCGTAATGACGCGCGATCGGACCATCGCGGCGATAGCTTGGTATGGTAGGATACCAGTGCTCGGATGTGTGGCCTCGTCACCTTCTCTTGCCAACCGAGGGAATAATCTTGGCTGTTCATCTTTCACTCTGCACCCCGCCCTTGCGATCATGTTCGGACGATGCGGCCAGTTTCAAGCGCGAGACAAGCACTTATTTTGCAAACATTTGATCCGGAACGCCGTCCCCACGATCTGGTGCCGAGGAGCGGCGCGCTAGGCCGGACACGTTGGTTATCCCGGCTATTCACAGACAGATTTAGGTTTATATCTGTGGATGTCGGGAGAGGCGCAAAATTTGGGCTTGCCTTGTGAGTTTTTACATTTTACCGAACTTTGCAATCCTATTTCGTCTGGATTAGATAAACTCAGGAGCACATTCGATGCGGTATGTCTCCGCGACCGACGCCAAACAAACACTCGGGGCCGTGCTCGATGCTGCGCAGCGTGAGCCGGTAATGATCCGCCGTCAAAACCGGGACGTTGCCGTGCTGCTCTGCCGGCACGAGTACGACCGCATTGCCGAGCCGGCGGCCGCCCGGACTGACCGAGGAAAGCTGGCCGAAATCCTTGCCGAAGAAGGCTAGAGAGCGCGTCGTCATTGATACGAACACACTAATCAGCCGACTGCTTTTCCCGACATCCGTCCCGGCGCAGCTGTCCGCCGGGCCGTTGCGGATGCTCAGCATGCGGCCAGTCATTGAGGGCACCAATCACCTCGCCCCGCCTCCGAGGAGAGGTCGGAAGCGGCGCATTGCGCGGTGTCCGGGTGAGGGCAATCTTCCGCCCTACTGGTAGGTGCAGTGTAGTCGCGAGCAGCCCCTCACCCCAACCCTCTCCCCCCGCTTGCGGGGGAGAGGGGACATTCCGCGGCTCTGGTTCACCAATTCATTCACAAGCTCCCAACTGCTTGCGTCGGATGCTACCCTCGCTCACCGATGCGGACGCATATAGACTGAAACAGCAAGGTGCGAGATCATTCTTTTGGCCATTGGACCGCACATGAGGATTGGCCGGCGCGGGGGCAGCCGGGCCGCCTTCATGCTCACCGGGAGGACCGCGATGCCGCTTACCTCGCAGCAGCTCCGGCAATTTGCCGAAGAAGGGTATCTGTTTCTTCCCGACTGCTTCTCGGAGGAAGAGGTCGCGATCCTGCGCGACGAGGCCGAAGCGATCTACGCGACCGACCGCCAGGAGGTCTGGCGCGAGAAGACCGGCGCACCCCGCACCGCCTTTGCCGCACACACCTATAACGAGGCCTTTCGCCTCCTCGGCCATCATCCGCGGCTGATCGGACCAGTCGAGCAGGTGTTTGGCGAAAAGCTCTACATGCACCAATACAAGATCAACGCGAAGGCTGCGTTCGAGGGCGATGTTTGGCAATGGCACCAGGATTACGGCACCTGGGCGCGCGACGACGGCATGCCGGAGCCGCGGGCGATGAACATAGCCGTCTTCATGGACGAGGTGATGCCGGTCAACGGCCCGCTCATGCTCGTGCCGCGCAGCCACAAGCATGGGGTGCTGACCGCCGGCCATGACGAGGAAACAACGTCCTACCCGCTGTGGACGCTCGACCAGGACACAGTCACTAAGCTCGTCGACGAGGGCGGCATTGTCGCGCCGACGGGAAAGCCGGGCGCCGTATTGATGTTTCACGGCAATCTGGTACACGGATCGGCGCCGAACATCACGCCATACCCGCGCCGCATCGTCTACCTCACCCTGTGCGCGGTCTCGAACTACATCCGCAAGCCGACCCGCCCGGAGTGGATCGCGCATCGCGACTTCACGCCGATCGAGCCGGTGGCCGATAGCGCGCTGCTCGACTATGCGCGCGCTTACCGCGCGGCGGCCGAATAGCGGCGCCGGCGATGAGCCTCTATCGCCTATTGCAGCAGCGTGGCGCGGCCGGTCGGCCCGTCCGGGTCGCGCTCATCGGCGCGGGCAAGTTCGGATCGATGTTCCTCAACCAGGTGCCGACAATGCCCGGGCTGGAAGTGCCGGTCATTGCCGATCTCGATCCCGAGCGGGCCAGGAGGGCCTGTCATACGGTCGGCTGGGATGCGGCCCGTGTCGCGCGGACGACTTTCGTCGCGTCGGGCGCCGAAGCCTGCACAGATCCCGAGGTCGAGGTCGTCGTCGAGGCGACCGGCAGTCCGCCCGCGGGCATCGCTCATGCGCGCGCCGCGATCGCCGCCGGGAAGCATATCGTAATGGTCAATGTCGAAGCCGACGTGCTCGCCGGGCCTTTGCTGGCCGAAGAGGCGCGGGCTCGCGGCATAGTCTATTCGCTCGCCTATGGCGACCAGCCGGCGCTGACCTGCGAGCTCGTCGATTGGGCGCGCGCCTGCGGTTTCGAAGTCGTCGCCGCCGGCAAGGGAACCAAGTACCTGCCCGCCTATCACGCGGTGAACCCCGACGATGTCTGGACTCATTACGGGTTGACGCCGGACGAGGCGGCGCGGGGCGGAATGAACCCGCAGATGTTCAACTCGTTTGTCGACGGCACCAAATCGGCAATCGAGATGGCAGCCATCGCCAATGCCTGCGGGCTCGCGGTGCCGAGCGACGGTCTGCAATTTCCGCCCTGCGGCGTCGACGATCTCCCGCAAATTCTGCGCGCGACTTCGGCGGGCGGAGTCCTCGAGCGTGACGGTATCGTCGAGGTTGTTTCCTCGCTCGAGCGTGACGACCGGCCGGTATTCCGCGATCTGCGTTGGGGCGTCTATGTCGTGTTGAAGGCGCCGAACGAGTACGCGCGCGCCTGCTTCAAGGAATACGGCCTGAAGACTGACCCCAGCGGCTGGTACGCGGCGATGTACAAGCCCTACCATCTGATCGGGCTGGAGCTCGGCATATCGGTCGTCTCGGCCGCATTGCGCGGTGAGCCGACGGGCCAGGCCGGCGCCTTTTGCGGCGACGTCGTCGCCGTCGCCAAGCGGCCGCTGTCCGCCGGAGAAACGCTCGACGGCGAAGGCGGCTATACGGTGTGGGGCAAGCTCGTCCCGGCCCAGCGCAGCCTGGCCGAAGGCGCCTTGCCGATCGGCCTCGCGCATCGCGTCGAAGTACTGCGCGACATCGCAGCAGGCGAGATCGTGCACTGGACCGACGTGGCAGTGCACGATACTGAAGCCGCCCGCGTGCGGCGCGAGATGGAACAGCGTTTCGGGGCACCGTCGGCAGCCATCGCCACGCAATGACCGGGCTTTCCGCAGATGCCTTTAGGAACTCATGCTGTAAAATCTTGATGGTGACCGCGCAAAACATCGCAAAGTCGTATGGTCCAGCCCAGCAGTAAAATGTCCTATTCGTCAATCCTCAAAAGGACAGACATGCAACACGCATAGCTTCAGCGAGCGCTTACACGACAATGTCGTTTAATTTGCCTTCTGAAAAATTCACGCCGTTCCGGTTAGTAGTAGCAACGCATGGCGTACACACTGACACAGGCCGCAAAAGCGACTGGCAAGAGCAAATCGACGCTCCGGCGAGCGATCCAATGCCATGAGATTTCGGCCACTCGCGACCAACTTATCCGAGGCTGGCTCATCGAAGCGGCAGAACTCTACCAAGTCTCCCGCGCCTCATTTATACCAGCGGAAGGGTGTGGTTACGACAGGCTGCTAAGTCAAGAGGGAGTAGGAAGCAACAACCCAAGGGGGAGGCTAAATGAAATGCCATCTCGCGTGTTTGGCGGTAGTATCCGCTCTCCTAACCACCTCTGCGGCAGCCGCCGATGACCAGACGGCTTCGCAGCCGGGTCGCTTTCAAATCGTCTTTCGGCCCACATGCCCGCGCAAATACATTTCTTCTAGATCTAGATACCGCAACGGGGCGCGTATGGGCTCTAGTGAGGCACACTGACCGCAATACGCAGCCTCAGGTTTGGGAATATATGGACAAAGTTGATGACGAAGAACAGCAGCTCAGGTTTTTTTAATAGCTTTGGACCCAAGCGCACCGCAACGTCAGCCACACCGTCGTCACAGTTGGTGCCGGGGGTGGACCCGAAGAGACCGCGATGATTCCGATGAGCGGCATCGTCGCCTCGCGACGTGGATTTCTATATCTTGTGTTTTTGCGCCGGTCGCGTCGCTCTGTCAAAGTCGCATAAGTGCTTATTATGAGAAATCATTTCACGTATTCCCGAAGTCGAAACCTTAACCTTTGAGTCGTTGCCCCCGGCTCCCTTGTTTATACTTGGCTTTGGGGCGCGTTCCGGTGCCGCGATTACTTACCCCCGCAGGCTCATTTCGGCCGCACACCGGCGGCTAAGAGGCAATCGAATTGTTGGGGAGCACGGCGAGCAGGCCGTCCAACCCCCTCCGACAACAAGTGATCTGGGTCAATTGATTCGGGCTAAGCCCTTTCTCACCAGCATGACGGCGGAATCGCTCGGGTCCGGGGCAATCGAGAAACCGAGCTCACGGCACATCTGGAGCATTGGCTCGTTCTCGCGCAAGACCTCCCCGACGAGTTCGCCGATGCCGCGGCGGCCAGCAATGTCGATGATGCGCGTCATCAGCAGATATCCGACCCCGCGCCCCTTCCAGTCGCTGCGTACGGCGATGGCGTATTCGGCCCGCAATTTGTCGGGATCGGCGGAAAAGCGCGCGACGCCCACGGCTGTGCCGCCGAACTCGGCAAGCAGCGCCATTTCCCGGTCGTAATCGAGCTGCGACAGCCGAGCGGCCAGCGTGTGGCTCAGCCCGCGTATGGCGGTAAAAAAGCGCAGCCGCAGATCTTCGGGGGTCATATGCGCGACGAGGTCGTGCAGTTTCGGTTCGTCTTCCGGGCGCAACGGCCTCATTTGAAGCACTGTCTCGTCGCGCAATCGCTCGACGCTCTCGAGCTCCTTCGGATAGGGCGCAATGGCCAAGCGTGTCGTACCCGCGAGCGGAGCGGGCGCGATTCGCAACCGGGCATCGAGCGCGACGACGCCGGCGGAATCGGCAAGCAGCGGGTTGATGTCGAGTTCCCGGATCTCCGGGTGATCGGCGGCAAGCTGGCCAAGTCGGACCAATACTTCGGCCACAGCCTCGGTATTAGCAGCTGGCTTGCCGCGACATCCCTGCAGCAGCTGCCACACCCGTGTCCGTTCCATCAGCCGGCGCGCCAGCAACGCATTCAGCGGCGGCAGCTCGAGCGAGACGTCGTGCAAAAACTCGACTGCGGTTCCTCCCCGACCGAAAGCCACCAACGGGCCGAAGAGCGGATCTTCGACGAGACCGGCGAGAAGCTCTACCGCGCCGGCGCGCCGAACCATCGGCTGAATTAGAAAGCCATCCACGCGGGCCGCGGGACTTGCGGCTTCGAGCCGCTCGAGCATCGCCGCGGCCTCCCATCGCACCCGATCGGCATCGCCCAGATTGAGCGCGACACCGCCGATATCGCTCTTGTGAGCGACATCGGGTGAACGGATCTTCAGCGCGACAGGGAAACCGATCGTCGAGGCCACGGACGCAGCGTAGTCGGGATCACTCGCAAGACGATGGTCCACGAGCGCAAGGCCATAAGCGGCAAAGACAGCGCGGTAGTCTTCCGGATCCAGCCAGGATTTGCCGTCGGCGAGCGCGGCCGCTATCGCACGTCGCGCCGCCCCCAGATCGGGCCTAAATGTATCCGGCCGCATGGGGGGTGTTTCCATCAACAGTTCGCGATTGCGCCGATGGCGTACCCGGTGCAAGAAGCCGGTCACCGCATCTTCGGGCGTTTCGTAGGTGGCGATGCCGGCCTTGGCAAAGAGTTGCCGGGCAACCCTCGCGGAATGCTCCCCGAGCCAAGCGGTGATCACGTTACGCCCGCGCAGCGCGCCCGGCTCCGCAGCACCGATCGCATCGATCACCGCCTGCGCAGTCTCCCTAGGCTGCGCCAGCGCAGTCGGGCAGTTGAGTACCAGAATCGCGTCGACCCCAGGGTCGCCGATCAATGCCGCAAGAGCATCGGCATACCCACCCGGGCTGTCGCCGCCGATGTCGATCGGGTTGCCACGGCTCCATATCGGAGGTAGATGCCGGCTCAACTCTTCGAGCGTATCATGTGACAGTTCGGCCATTCGGTCGCCGGCCGCGACCAGGGCGTCCGTGGCTAGGACGCCCGCGCCGCCGCTGTTGGTCAGGATCGCGAGCCGCTCGCCCACCTGCTCACGCGTCAAAGCCAGAGTCTCGGCGGCGTCGAACAGCTCCGCCATTGTTGCAACCCGCAGCATCCCGGCGCGGCGAAAGGCTGCGTCGTAAACGGCATCGGCGCCGGCAAGCAGGCCGGTGTGCGAGCTGGCGGCGCGAGCGCCATCGTCCGAGCGGCCCGCCTTCAGGACCAGAACGGGCTTGATGCGCGACGCCAGCCGCGCCGCCGACATGAATTTGCGGCCGTCCGTGAGGCCTTCCATGTAGAGCAGGATGGCGTGGGTATGCGGATCGATGGCGAGGTAGTCCAGCATGTCCCCGAAATCGACGTCGGCCATGTCGCCCAGCGAGACGACACACGAAAAGCCGATGCCGCGCGGCGCCGCCCAGTCGAGCATGGCCGTGGTAATCGCTCCCGATTGGCTGATGAAAGCGAGGCTTCCCGCCGATGCGGCGAGATGAGAGAACGTCGCATCAAGGCCGAGCCGCGGCACCATCACGCCGACGCAGTTCGGCCCAACGATGCGCATGAGGTGCGGTTTTGCAGCGTCAAGCGCTGCTTGCTGCAGCGCGCGGCCCCGCTCGCCCTGCTCCGCGAACCCCGGGGCGAGGATGATGGCGGCGCGCGAGCCGCGATTGCCGAGCTCACCGATCAGACCGGGAACCGTCTCGCCTTCGACGGCGATGACCGCGAGGTCCGGCGCTTGCGGCATACTCGCAACGGTAGGATGGACGGCAAGCCCGTTGATTTCAGTGTGTTGCGGGTTGACCAGCATCACCTGGCCGGCAAACCCGGCGCAGCGCAGATTACGGGTGACGACCGCTGCGACCGAGCCGGGCTGCGGAGTTGCCCCAATGACCGCTACCGATCGCGGCTCGAAGAGCTTGTCGAGATTACGGACGGACATCGTCGTTCCAAGGATTGCGCCGCGCTCCCGGGTGCTGTATCGAGCCGGCCCGAGACCGGCATCGTCGGTAGCCGAACGCTCTCATTTTGCGGAGGTTCGACAACCGGCTCGTCTTTTACGTATTGCTCACATCCCCCAGCGCCGCACGAACCAGGTCTTGACCAGGTGCGCCAGCACGCTATAGCCGAAGATGATGAGGACAACCGCCGGCCAGTACGGACCGGGCAACGGAACAAAGCCGAGGGTCGAACCCAACGGGGAATATGGCAGGATCGCGCCGGCGCTCGCCACCAGAACCGTCGTTGCGATCAGCGAGCTGCTCGCGCGACTCTGCACAAACGGGATCTTTGCGGTGCGGATGATGTGAATGATCAATGTCTGCGTCAGCAACGATTCGACGAACCACCCAGTCTGAAATAGCGGAGGATTGGTCCAGGCGCCGAATACGAACAGCAACATCCCATAGGTGACGTAGTCGAAAATCGAGCTGATCGGCCCGAGGAACAGCATGAATTTGGTGATGTTGCCGATGTCCCAGCGCCGCGGTGCAGCAATGTAGTCGCTATCGACGTTATCGGTCGGGATCGTGGTTTGCGAAAAATCGTAGAGCAGGTTGTTGGTCAGCACCTGAATCGGGGCCATCGGCAGGAACGGTAGGAAGATGCTCGCCCCGAGCACGCTGAGCATGTTTCCGAAGTTCGAGCTCGCCCCCATCTTGATGTATTTGACAATGTTGCCGAAAATCTTGCGCCCTTCGAGCACCCCATCGGCTAATACCATCAGGCTCTTCTCGAGGAGGATGATGTCAGCGGATTCCTTGGCGATGTCGACAGCGGTATCAACCGAGATCCCGACATCGGCGCTCTTCAGTGCGGGTCCGTCATTGATGCCGTCACCGAGAAAGCCGACGACGTGGGCCGCCAGATGCAACGCTTCGATGATCCGCGACTTTTGTGCCGGCGACACCTTGGCGCAGACCGTGACGGTTTCGAGACGCTGAGCCAATTGCTGATCGGTCAACTTGTCGATCTCGCCGCCGAGAACGACATCGTCGGTCGGGACCCCGACTTCGCGGCAGATCTTGCGGGCAATGATGTCGTTATCACCGGTGAGAATCTTTACTCGAACCCCGGAGCGGGCCAACGCGGCGACCGCCGTCCTCGCACTCTCCTTTGGCGGATCCAGGAAGGCGACATAGCCGAGTAGGATCAGGCCGCTTTCATCCGCTGTGTGATAGGTTGGTTGGGGATCGGCGAATTCCCTGTACGCAACGGCAATCACCCGAAATCCATCGGCATTGAGGCGAGCGGTCTGCTGCTGCATTTGGGCGAGATGGCTCGCGTCGAGGGTCGCCACATGGCCGTCCATCGCGTAATGCGTGCAAGCGGCGAACACCTCCTCGACGGCGCCCTTGCAGATCAAGAGGTGCTTCTTGTCTTCGGTCGCCAGCACCACGGACATGCGCCGCCGCGAGAAGTCGAAAGGAAGCTCGTCGATTTTTTCGAAGCGGTGCTCGAGTTGTACGTGTTCCTTCATCTCGACATGGTCGAGCACGGCAACGTCCAGCAGGTTCTTCAATCCGGACTGAAAGTGGCTATTGAGATAGGCGTATTCGAGAACGCGGCTCGACTCCCGCCCATGCAGATCGACGTGATGCATCAGGATGATCTTGTCCTGGGTCAAGGTCCCGGTCTTGTCGGTGCACAGGACATCCATGGCGCCGAAGTTCTGGATCGCATTGAGGCGTTTGACGATCACCCGCTTGCGCGACATCGCAATAGCGCCCTTCGCCAGATTGACGGTCACGATCATCGGCAGCATTTCCGGCGTCAGCCCGACCGCAACGGCGAGCGCGAACATCAGCGCCTCCAGCCAGTCGCCCTTGGTCACGCCGTTGATGACAAAGACGCTCGGCACCATGACCGCCATGAAACGGATCATCAGCCACGTGAAACGAGCAACCCCCTGGTCAAAGCTGGTCGGCGCCCGCTCGCGAACCAGCATTCCCGCGAGCTCGCCGAAATAGGTTCCGGCGCCGGTCTGGACGACGACGGCGGTGCCGGCGCCGCTCAGCACATTGCTGCCCATGAAGCAGACATTCGGCAGATCGGTCGGCGCATCCTGGCGCCCGTCAACCGTCGCCGCCGATTTCTCGACCGGCATCGCCTCTCCGGTTAGCGACGCCTCGTTTAGGAACAGGTCTTTGGCGGCCAGAACCCGCACATCGGCCGGAACCAGGTCGCCGGCCGACAGCCGTACGACATCCCCGGGCACGAGCTGTTCGATCGCAACTTCCAGAACCTGCTCGCCAGTCCCGGAACGCCGCAAGACCGTCGCGGTGGTCCGCACCATCGCGCGCAGCTTCGCAGCGGCATGGTTCGAGCGATGCTCTTGCACGAAGGCCAGAGAAACTCTCAGCAACACCATCACCGCGATCACCGCGGCGGCCCGCTTGTCCCCGAGAAAATACGAGAGTGCGGCGAGAGACAGCAGCAGGAAATTGAGCGGGTTCTTGGCGCGCCCGACGAGTTCTTGGAGGAGGCTCTGCCGGCGCTCATGGGCGACGAGGTTGGGTCCGAGCGCAGAAAGTCTTTGCGCTGCCGCTTCGGCGGACAGACCCTCGGACGTCGTGCCGAGCTGCTTCAGGAGCGCCTTGGGTTCCGCGGCCGCGGCATCGATGAGCCGCTGGGCAATGGCGCCGTCGTGGTGGCGGCGGTGCTGAGAAGGCAGAGGGCGGAAGCCGCGCCGCCATAAGCTGGCCAACGCTGCAGCGGCGCCGTTCATCACCAAATGGCGCCTAGCGAAGCGTCTCGATATAGCCGATCAGGTCGTCGATTTCGGCGCGCGACAGCGCGAGATCAGGCATCGCGCCGTGAGGATGCGACAGAAACGCGCGCAGCTGGTCTGGCGTCATCCCGCTGCGCGCGATCGCGGAAAAGCTCGGCGGACCTTGTGGAACGGCGCCCGCAGGATTGCCGCCGGTCACGTGGCAATGGGCGCACCACTGACGCGCCAATTGCGCGCCTTTTTGGACATCGGCCCGGACCGCATCCGAGGCAACAACGCCGAAGGTCAATATCGCCAATGCCGGTAAAGCTCTGTATGACACCCCGGTACTACTCCACCTCGACCACGTCAGCCATTTTCTCGCGGCTCGAGCGCAACGGCCAGCTGTTTTCCGCTTCGCCCGGCTCGTTGCGATGCGGTTCGCCGAGTGGCGCGGGCAGCGGACACAGGCCGCCGCCGCTTCTCCTACGCCGAACTGGCCCTACCGGTCTGGTCCGCGCGACCTTCACTACGGTTCCGGGCCATAGCCCTGCCCGGCACTGCTCTGGGTGCCGACGCAGATCTTCCGTCCGTCCAAGACACCCAGCCAAGAATGCCAGCAAAAGTCGCAAATGCCGCAATGATCCCGATCAGAACCGCCAGTTCCGGTGCCGACATCACTCGCTCCAGCTTCACAGGCCGATGCACCGCCCCAGCCTCTCACAACCGAGAAGCGGCCGAATTGATCTGGATCAATGAGACGAACCAGGGGCAGTCACTCGAGACGCTTGTTTTCGATTTCCTTTGCCTCTCGCTGGCGCTCGCGCAGCTCCCTGGCACGTTCTTCTTTGCTGAGCCCGAAGCGCACCCGATTTTCCTTCGCTTGCGCTTCGGCTTCAGCGCGCCGGCGTTTCTTGCGATATCTGTTGAGATTGACGATCATTTTCGTTGGTAAGCTCCGCTGATGGGAAATGCCTACATCGCCCCTACGGTGCAGGAGGCTACGGCCCCACGGCAAACTCTCTTTTGCTAACGCGCCGTTGAGGCACTTGCGGCAGGATGTCATCTTAGGGTCGATCCGATGCACCGGACGCTCGATTGACGAGGGCGACGGTTAGGATTGCTCGCAGACTTGGGTTCGCGCTCCGATGTTTGGAAGAATGTTGGGTTTGCTGTCAGCCGACATGGCGATCGACCTCGGCACAGCGAACACGCTCGTCTATGTCAAGGGGCGCGGGATTGTGCTGAACGAGCCCTCGGTAGTGGCGATCGCCAGTGTGAAGGGCCGCAAGCAGGTCCTCGCGGTCGGCGAGGAAGCCAAGCTGATGCTCGGGCGCACCCCCGGCAACATTCAGGCGATCCGGCCGCTGCGTGACGGTGTCATCGCCGATTTCGAGGTGACGGAAGAAATGATCAAGCATTTCATCCGCCGGGTACATAACCGCCGCAGATTTGCCACTCCGCAGGTGGTCGTGTGCGTTCCCTCGGGTTCGACCGCCGTAGAGCGGCGGGCGATCCAGGAATCGGCCGAGAGCGCGGGTGCCAGACGGGTATTTCTGATCGAGGAACCGATGGCGGCGGCGATCGGCGCCGGCCTGCCGGTGACCGAGCCGACCGGCTCGATGGTCGTCGATATCGGCGGTGGTACCACCGAAGTCGCGGTGCTGTCGCTCGGCGGCATCGTGTACTGCCGCTCGGTTCGAATGGGCGGCGACAAGATGGACGAGGCGGTAATCGCCTATATCCGGCGCAATCACAATCTGCTGGTCGGCGAGAGCAGTGCCGAGCGCATCAAGAAGGAGATCGGCTCCGCTTGCATGCCCGAGGACGGCGAAGGAAGAGTGATGGAGATAAAGGGGCGCGACCTGATGAACGGCGTCCCCAAGGAAATCGTGATCAGCGAGCGGCAAATTTCCGAAAGCCTCGCCGAGCCGGTCGGCTCGATCATCGAGGCCGTGAAGGTCGCCCTCGA
>Ga0126383_10001252_pt1 | contig 15636 bp, 14 predicted proteins | sample PanSoiMetPlot_35_FD_96882 | JGI IMG/M metagenome (GOLD analysis project Ga0126383, IMG submission 96882) | Tropical forest soil microbial communities from Panama - MetaG Plot_35 | ecosystem: Environmental > Terrestrial > Soil > Tropical forest > Bulk soil | place: Panama | collected 2016-02-17
CGCACCCTCTGCGCGCGCAACTTCTGCATCATGCGGTAAGTGACCAGCTCGTAATCGTCGGCTGTACGCAGGCGCTCGGTGACGGCTTTGAAGGCAAGCAGAAATCCTGTGAAGCTTTGGTAGCTATAGAGCTCGCGCGCTTCTTCCTCGGTGAAAACGCGGCCGCTGTCGGCAATGTTGGTGTAGCGATTATTCGTCGTGGAGAGCGGCGTCGGATGCCTGCGGCTGAGCTCAGCCAGGGTAGCCGGGTCTACGGTTCCCTCGAGATGAAGATGCAGCTCGGCCTTGGGCAGCGTGCCGATGAATTGGCTGGGCTGCCCGTCCATCTAGCGCCTGCGATCCTCGGGGCAAAATTCGCTGCGGTAGCGGCTGTACAACAGGTAGACTGTCAGGCCAATCAGCAGCCACACGAAGAACCGAATCCAGGTCAGAATTGGCAGGCCAGCCATCAACAAGACGCAGAACAGCACGCTCAGCACAGGCGCTGAGAGCCCCAGCGGCGCGCGAAATCCGCGATGGCGCTCAGGCTGCTGATAACGCAAAATAATCACACCCAGCGACACCAGTACGAAGGCAAACAGCGTACCGATGTTCGATAAGTCGGCGAGTGTGCCGATATCCAGAATTCCACCGGGAATTCCGACCAGAAATCCGGCAATCCAGGTTGCCGTGGAAGGCGTGCAAAAGCGAGGATGCACGCGGCTGAACAGCGAAGGCAGAAGCCTATCGCGCGACATGGCAAACCATACTCGCGCCTGGCCTAACTGAAATACCAGCAGCGACGAGATCATTCCCATCATCGCGCCGAACAGCACGACGAGGCGTACCCAATGCAGCGTCGAAGAACCCGTCGTAAGCCCAAGCTGCTTGAGGCTATTCACGACCGGCGCTGCGTCGTCGATCAGCCTCTGCCACGGAACCAGTCCGGTCAGAACCACCGCAACCGCGATGTACAACAGTGTGCACACCACCAGGGTCGCGATGATTCCGATTGGCAAATCGCGCTGCGGATTGCGCGCCTCCTCCGCGGCCGTTGAGACCGAATCGAAACCGATATACGTGAAGAAGATGATCGAGCCGCCGGTAAGTATCCCCGACCATCGGTTGGGCGCGAATGGGTGATAGTTCGACGGATGGATATAGTGAATTCCGGCGAAGACGAATGCCAGGATCGCAGCGATCTTCAGCAGCACCATGACGTTGTTTGTCTCGGCGGATTCGCGAATGCCGCGCACCAGCACCACCGTCAGCAACATCACGATGAGAAATGCCGGGAAATTGAAGCCGAAGTGCCAGCCCGACGCGTAAAGCATGTTGCCCTTCAGGTCGGCCATGCCGGAGGGAAGATATGCCGGCGAGATCCAGCGCAGCGGCGGGTGCCATCCGAACCAGTCGAACATATCGACCAGGTGCGCTGCGAAACCTACGCTTACCGCCATATTGCTGACGGCGTATTCCAATATTAGGTCCCACCCGATGATCCAGGCGATCAACTCGCCCATCGTCGCATAGGTATAGGTATAGGCACTGCCGGCGATAGGGATCATCGAAGCCAGCTCGGCGTAACAAAGCGCTGTAAACGCACAGACAATGGCCACTAGGACCAGGGACAATGCCAGCGCGGGCCCAGCACCCGGGCGTCCCAGTGTAGCCGTGTGATGCGCGATGTAATCGGCGAGTGGAGCGTTGAGAATTGAGGACGTATCGAACTTCTGTCCCGCGATAGCCGTCCCGATGACGGTGAAGATGCCGGAACCAATGACAGCGCCAATGCCGAGAGCCGTCAGCGACCACGGCCCCAGCGTCTTTTTCAGCCGATGCTCCGCTTCCTCCGAGTCGGAGATCAGCTTATCGATGGACTTACACGCGAAGATTTGACTCGCCAGACAGTGCTCCCGGAAAACCCTGGAATGGATGCCTCAGGATTGAAACAGAAAGCGGCGAGGCGGGGCAAGTGCGACCACCCTTCCATCTACTCGTTCTTGTACACCACCCCGCCCTTCATTACGAATTTCACTCGCTCCAGTGTGGTAATGTCGGCCAGGGGATCGCCCTCCACCGCGATGATATCCGCGTAGCGGCCGGGCTCAAGTACTCCCACCTTGTCAGACCAGCCGAGCAGGTCGGCGTCGTTGAGGGTCGCAGCCTGGATTGCCTGAAGAGGCGTCAGTCCCAGCTTCACCATCACCGCGAATTCGCGTGCATTCAAGCCGTGGGGATAGACGGCCGCATCGGTCCCAAAGCCAACCTTCACGCCGCTGGCAAAAGCGTGTGCAATGTTCTTGCGGGCTGCGGGCATAACCTCCTTGCCCTTGGCCAGCATCGAGGGCGGAACATTCATCTTCGGCGCATTCTCCAGAAACCAGTCGCCGAGATATAAAGTCGGAACCAGATAGGTCCCGTGCTGCTTCATCGCTGCAATCGCAGCGTCATCGATATACGAACCGTGTTCGATAGAATCCACTCCTGCTTCCGCCGACCAACGAATACCCTCGGCCCCATGAGCATGCGCAGCCACTTTGCGCCCCAGGCGGTGAGCATCGGCAACAATGGCGTTTAACTCGGCCTGCGTGTATTGCGAGTGCTGTGGATTATCGCCTAGTGACAGCACGCCCCCGGTAGCGCAAATCTTAACAACGTCGGCTCCATACTTAATGACCTCGCGCACCTTGTGTTGTACGTTCTCCACGCCATCAGCAACACCGACTTCCGTAGCGTGCCATCCGTAGGGCAGCAGGTTGTCGTCGCAGTGTCCGCCGGTAATGCTCAGCGCCGGGCCGCTGGCGTCGATCCGCGGTCCGGGCACGTCACCTGCATTGATGGCGTCGCGCAAGGCGATGTCAGCGAACTCGGTCGCGCCGACATTACGAATTGTGGTGAAGCCCGCCAGCAGCGTAATGCGGGCATTCTTAGCTCCAATCAGGGCCTCGCGGGGAACAGAAATCGCCAGCCGGTCATAGCCGAACTTGGGGTCGAAGGTGATATGTGTATGCGCATCGATTAGTCCAGGGAGGACGGTCTTATCGGACAGATCGATGACCTTCGCGCCTTCGGGCAGGGCATCCGTGTCTGACCCTACGCTGATAATCTTGCCATCCTCAACCACGATAGCCCGGTTTGTCAGCATTTTGCCTGTGCGGACATCGAGAAACTTCCCGGCACGAACCACTGTCCGGGCGGGGGCTGTAGCTTGTGTTTGTGCAATTGCGGTTATTCCAAGCTGCAAGATCAACAGAAGCAGCACAAGAAACTTCGCCTGTTTAAAGGTCATTTAGCTTGGTCCTGTATTTGGAGAATGCGCCTACTTGCCAGGCGCCAGATTCTTTTCAAACTCGTCCTGAATCAAGTGAAACAAGTGGGTTCGCGAGCCCTTGCCGGCAATGCCGTGCGTCTTTCGCGGATAGAGCATGAGTTGGAACTGCTTGCCTGAGTTAATGAATGCGTTCACCATCTGAATCGTGTTCTGCAGGTGGACGTTGTCGTCGCTGGTGCCGTGCACCTCGAGCAGGTTTCCCTTCAGGTCGCCTGCGAAATTCACCGGCGAGCTCTTCCGGTAGCCGTCTTCGCTGTCAATTGGCAGGCCCATGTAGCGCTCGGTGTAAACCGAGTCATAATCACGCCAGTCAGTCACCGGTGCGACCGCAACGCCAACCTTGAACAAGTCGCTTTTTTCCAGGGTGTACAGCGTGAAGTAGCCTCCGTAGCTCCATCCCCAAAAGCCCAGCCGCGAGCCATCCAGTTGTGGATACTGCTGCAAAACCTGCTTCACCGCTGCCAACTGATCGTCGAGTTCGGCCGCGCCCAGGTGGTGCTTGATGGGCGAGGCAAAGGCCTTGCCGCGATTCGCCATGCCCCGGTTATCCACTTTGAGGACGGCGAAGCCACGGTGCGCGAGGATCTGATCGAACAGATATCGCTCACCCCCCCAAGCGTCACGCACGTATTGCACACCAGGACCGCCATACGGGCTGAGAATCAGCGGGGCTTTCCCGTTCGCCATCATAGGACCACCTTCAGGTAGCAAAAGTGTCCCCAGCAGCCTGGTCGTGCCGTCGGCGGCTGTAAGCTCCACCGGCTTGGGCGCGATTAGGTTGTACCCTTCCAGGCTATGCGGCCGCCAGAATGGCGTGCATGCGCCGTCTATCGTGCACAGTGCGGTACGCGGTGGCGTCGCCAGCGCCGAATAAGAATCCACATATACCCCTGCCCTGGGTGGTCCCACATTGACGTTGTGAGTCCCGTCCTCTTTGGAGATCCGGTGGAAGTTCTTGCCGTCCAGTCCGACGGCGAACAGATTTGCTTGCCGCCAGTCGCCCTCGTTCGCGGTGAAGTACACCATAGATTGCGTTTCATCGACGGCATTGATGTTCTCCACCTCCCAGTCGCCGCTGGTTAGCTGCGAAACCAGGGTGGCTTCGCCCGCCAGCGGATTCTGCTTGTCGAAGCGATAGAGGTAAATGTGATAGTGACCGTCGCGCCAGCTTGTCCACAAAAAGCGATCACCCGACGAGAGCAGGTCGAAATCGATTTCCGGATGCATATCGATCCAGACATCCGTGGTTTCGGTCAGCACGCGACGCGACTTGCCGCTCTGGACGTCCATGAAGTAGATGTCCGCCCGCGTCTGGACTCGGTTTAGCACTATTGCCCAAAGCAGTCCGTCCCGAACCCAGCCAAAGCGCGGAACCAGCACGTTAGGATCGTTGCCCAGCGGCAGGTCGCCTTCCTTTCCACCGCCAGCCGAGATCCATTTCACTTTGCCACCCGTAGAAGGCAGCACGCCAAGTCGCACGACGGGATTGGGATCGCCCGCCTTGGGATACTTCTCCGTGTCCACCGTTGGGTGTGTCGGAAGCCAGTCAACGATTGGGTACGTCGGCACATCCTTCTCGTTCATTTGCAGGAAGGCGATCGACCTGCCGTCTGGCGACCAAACATAATTGCTGCGCGTGTAAAGCTCCTCCCGATATACCCAGTCCACCTCGCCATTCAGCAGGTTGTCGCCGCCATCGCGCGTCAGGGCTTCCTCCCGGCCGCCTTTGAAATCGCGAACGTACAAGTCGTGCTTACGCACGTACGCCAGACGTTCGCCATCAGGAGAGAACTTCGGATCAACGGCCGGATCCGCGCTGGAAGTCACCTGGACGGCCGTGCCGGTCTCCAGGCTGTACATCCAAAGCTGTCCCATCGAGTCGAACAGAAGGTGCTTGGAATCCGGCGACCAGTGATAAGCCGCCACCGAGTAGCGCTGTACCGCTTCCTTCTGCCGCTCGTCTTTGATCGAGCTAGCCGGAGGTGCCAGCGAAGTGAGCTTTTCGCCCGACACCAGCACGGCCGACTTACCGGTCGCCAGGTCGATGTAGTAGAGTGCGCCGTGCTCGCCGCTGTCATCGCGCTGCACGTAGGAGAGCTTGGTACCGTCCGGGCTCCATTGCATGCCTTCCGGAGGCTGACCCGTTACGCCGCCCTCAGAAAAAATGGCTTCGATCGTGAGCTGCTTGTTAGCCGAATCCGAAACGGGAGGTTGTTGTGCCGAAGATGCAAAGGACAATACGAGTGCGCAGACGAGGGTAGAAATCCGCCAGATGTTCACCGCTACTCCGTGGATGGAAGTGTTGGAAAGCCAGTGTATCGCAGCGGCACCTAAGCACATGCGGCCGACGGGCCTCACAACGAAGACGAGGTGTTTGGCCGGGTTAGTAGATCATCTGATGCAGCCGGACCAGTTGAATGAGGGCGACAGAAATTCCAACGGCGAAGAAGAAGTTGTGCGCGTATCTTCGGGGCATCGCCGTCGGTAAGTCAAACCCCCGGCGGCGGCAAGCAGCAATCAGCAGATCCTCCTGCAGCAGAACGAAATCCGCGATGCGAACGTGAAAGGCGGCGATGAGCAGCCCCACGCACAAGCGGGCAATTTCCAGGGCCATATGGGTATGGTAAAAATAACAGCTCGCCTGCGGTCAATACCATGAAAGACCAAGGCAAAAGTCGCACGGCAGCGCCTGAAGGCCACATTTCTGCATGCTAGAATCCAGACAGGTCCCCGCCAGCTATAAATGACCTCTGACCTGCAAAAACTCATCGCGCTGCAAGCGATTGATTTAAGGATCACGGCCTTGCGCTCGGAAATCACAGCGCTGCCCAAGCACGTAGCGCGTATCGAGGCCAAACTGGCCGGATCAAAAGCTAAGGTGGATTCAGCACTCGCCGCTGCCAAGGCCGACGAAGCCACGCGCAAGAAACACGAATCCGACATCCAGGACCAGCAGCAGAAGATCAGCAAATACCGCGATCAGTCGCTGAATGTGAAAACCAATCAGGAATACAGGGCCCTGATGGAGGAGATCAAGTTCGCCGAACAGAAAATCGCCACCTCGGAAGATAAGATTCTGGAATTGATGGTCGCCGCCGACGATCGCAAAGCAAGCCTTAAGGTCGCCGATGCCGCGCTGAAGGCCGACACAGCCGAGAACGATAAAGAAAAAGAAGAAGCACGCCAGCGCACAGCGGCCGATGAGAAAGAATTGGCCGAGCTGACAGCCAAACGAAATGAGTTGCGGACTGAAGTCTCCGAGGATGCGCTTCGGCATTATGATCGCGTGCTCAAGCTGCGCGGCTCGGCCATGTCGGCCGTGCACGATGACCAAATGTGCTCGTCGTGCAGCGTCATGCTACGTCCGCAGGTCTTTCAGGATGTCATGAAGAACGACCAGGTACTGACCTGTGACACCTGCAAGCGGATTTTGTACTACGCGCCTCCGCCGCCCCAAGCGGAAAACCAGAAGAACGCTCAGCCGGTCGGCGAAGGCGCTCCGGTCCCGGGCGAAGCCTCACCGCGGTAGCCCGCTTCAGGTTCCATCGCATCGCTGTTTTCTTAACGCGTGCAGTGCCAACTTTTTACGAATACCGATGTTGCAGTCCGCAACCCGGGATGGCATGAGGTGGCCACGCGCTTCAGCGCGGGGTAAGCTGTTCTTGAAAGGGCAGAGCTGGTTTTCACCGGCGATACTCTTGAGCTGAGGGCGTGAGCCCGACCGGTTGTGAACTCCATTGTTGCCATCCCAAGGCTCCACTCCGTTCATCACCGTTACGCCTCGCGGCGCACAGCGCCTGAAGTCTGGGCATCTGTGGGTCTATCGCTCGGATATTAAGAAGGCCGATGATGTTCCTGCCGGAACACTGGTGGGTGTCCATGACGAGCGCGGCCGCAAGCTGGGTTCGGCGCTGTACAGCAACTCGTCCCAAATCGCAATTCGCCTGCTGACCTCCGACGTCATCGCCGAGGCCGACCTTCTGCCCCTCATTCGCCAGCGCATCGATAAAGCCGTAGGCTTCCGCGAAAACAACGTTCACGACTCCGACTCTTACCGTGTCATCTTCAGTGAAGCCGACCTGCTCCCCGGCGTCATCGTGGATAAATACAACGATGTGTTAGTGATGCAGGTACTTACGCAGGCATTCGACCGCGAGGACATCCGGCGAGGCGTGGTCGAAACACTCATCCAGCAGTTCCCCGCGTCCAGCCTCTTCGAGCGCGTCGACCCTCATATTCGCGAACTGGAACAATTGCCGGCCCGCGAGTCCCAACTGATAGCCGGCAAGAATTTCGCCACAATCTTTACCTTGAACGGCGTCCGCTTCTACTTCGATGGCCTAGGTGGCCAAAAAACCGGAGCCTTCCTGGACCAGCGGGAAAATTACGCCGCGGCGACCCGCTATGCTCACGGCGATACTCTCGACTGTTTCACTTACCAGGGCGGGTTCGCCTTGCACCTGGCGCGCGTCTGCCGGTCAGTTACGGCCGTCGATGCCTCTCGTACAGCGCTGGAGGTCGCCGAGGGGAACGAGCAGCTGAACCCAGCCCTACGCACTTACGGCGAGGTCGAATGGATTGAAGGCAACGTCTTCGACCTCCTGAAGGACTACTCCGCCGCCGCTCGCGAGTACGACACTATCGTCCTCGATCCGCCTGCCTTCGCCAAGTCCAAGCACAACGTCGAAGCAGCCCTCCGTGGCTACAAGGAACTCAACCTCCGCGCCCTGAAGATGCTGCGGCCGGGCGGTATTTTGGTCACCTGCTCCTGCTCGTTTCACGTCGGTGAGGGAGAATTCTTGGAAATGCTGGCCGCAGCGGCGGCAGATTCGGAAAGGCGTCTGCGAATCCTCGAAAAGCGCGGTGCGGCCATCGATCACCCCGTACTTGTGGGTGTCCAAGAGACCCAGTACCTCAAGTGCGTAATTCTTCAGGTAACTGAATAAATGACACTTAGTACACTTAGTAATGGTTGCGTAGGAGTAAACAACCTAAAATTTTACTTGACAATAATAGACTAAGATTTTATGATTCGTTTTGACTAATGTAGCATCTATACTAGTGGCCGGCTATTCGGCCACAAGTTTCTATAGGTACTTGGAGGCAGAAAATCATGACTGTGTTGACTCGTTGGGACCCTTTTCGTGAATTAAACGCGTTACAGAACCGCTTGAGCCGGTTGTTCGAAGAGCAGTACGGCGGTCGCGAGGAAGCGCTAACCGCCGGTGCATTCGTTCCCCCGGTCGATATCTACGAGGACGAGCACAGCATCCAGCTCAAGCTGGAAGTGCCGGGCATCGATCAGAAAGACCTCGACGTGAAGGTCGAAAACAACGTCTTGACCATCAGGGGCGAGCGCAAATTCGAGAAGGAAGAGAAAGAAGAGAACTTTCGCCGCGTGGAGCGCCGCTATGGCAGCTTCAGCCGTTCGTTCACCCTGCCCAACACGGTGAACGCAGAGGATGTGAGCGCCGATTACACCAACGGCGTGCTGAAGATCCGGCTGGGCAAGCGTGCCGAAGCAAAGCCGAAGCAGATCAAGGTGAGCGGCAGCGGCCCAGTCTTGGAAGGCAAGAAGGATCAGGCTGCCTAAGCATCCAGGCAAGTCCGGTTGGACCGGTTCACAGAAAACCGTAGGGAGGCGGAGCATGAATTCCCCTCCCTTTTTGTTTGCCCGGGCGCATCCCAGTTACGGACTAGAATTAACCCGTGCAGCAAAGAGCGAAAGCGGAACAGCGGTTCTGGCTGACAACTGATACTGACAACTGAGGGTTTTATGGCAATTCGATGGGACAAATTAACCGTAAAAGCCCAAGAATCCATTCAGCGGGCGAACGATCTTGCCAGCGAGCATGGCAGTCCTGAACTGCAGCCCGTCCACGTTTTGGCGGCGCTGTTGGAGGACCGCGAAGGCATTGTTTCGCCTCTCCTGGAACGTGTCGGACTCCAAGCGGCGTCGGTCCAGTCGCAGGCTATGGCGGCGATCGACCGCCTCCCCAAAGTCTCAGGCGGCGCGGCACAGGCATCGCTTTCCAGCGCGACGAATCAGCTGCTGGAAAGTGCATTCAAGGAGGCGTCGAACTTCAAGGACGAGTTCGTCTCCACCGAGCACCTGCTGCTGGCGATGACTAAGCTCAAGCGCGATGCCGCGCAAGAGATCCTGGCCAAGGCGGGTGCAACCTATGACAACATCCTTCGCGCACTGACTACGGTTCGCGGCAATCAGAAGGTGACGGATCAGAATCCCGAGGCGAAGTACCAGGCGTTGGAGCGCTACGCCCGCGATCTAACCGAACTCGCCCGCAAAGGCAAGCTCGATCCGGTGATCGGTCGCGACGAAGAAGTACGTCGTGTTGTGCAAGTGCTCTCGCGCCGCACCAAGAACAATCCGGTGCTGATTGGCGAGCCAGGTGTTGGGAAGACCGCCATCGTCGAAGGCCTCGCACAGCGCATTGTCTCCGGAGACGTGCCCGAGCAGCTGAAGAACAAGCGCGTTGTCTCGCTCGACCTTGGTGCAATGCTAGCTGGTGCGAAGTACCGCGGCGAGTTCGAAGACCGCCTCAAGGCTGTGTTGAAAGAGATCGAGCAATCCCATGGGCAGATCATCCTGTTCATCGATGAGCTACACACCCTGGTCGGAGCGGGGGCGGCTGAGGGAGCGATTGACGCTTCCAACATGCTGAAGCCCGCGCTGGCGCGAGGGGAACTGCGGGCCATCGGTGCAACTACGCTGAATGAGTACCGCAAGTACATCGAGAAGGACGCCGCTTTAGAACGCCGTTTTCAAATCGTCTTCGTCGGCGAGCCGAATGTGGAAGACACCATCGCCATTTTGCGCGGACTGCGCGAGAAGTACGAAGTCCACCACGGCGTCCGAATCAAGGACTCAGCCATTCTGGCCGCGGCGACATTGTCGCACCGCTACATTTCCGACCGCTTCCTTCCGGACAAGGCGATCGACCTCATTGACGAAGCGGCAGCTTCGCTGCGCATCCAGATCGACTCGATGCCGACCGAGATCGATCAGCTCGAGCGCCGCGCCACACAGCTCGAAATTGAGCGCCAGGCGCTGAAGCGGGAAGATGATCCCAACTCGCGCGAACGGCTGGCCACAGTCGAGAAAGAGCTGGCCCACATCAAGGAACAGGCGAACGCGCTGAAGGCCCGCTGGAAGCAGGAGAAGGAAATCATTTCCACCGTGCGCGCCAGGAAAGAACAGTTGGAGCAGCTCAAGCTCGATATCCAGGAAGCCACACGCAAGGGTGACTACAACAAGGCCGCGCAGTTGCAGTACGGCGAGCTGCCGAAGCTAGAAGCGGAAATCAAGAAGCTCAGCGCCCAGATGGACGCCAAGCAGTCGCGGCTGCTCAAGGAAGAAGTTGACGAAGAAGACGTGGCCAAAATCGTCAGCAAGTGGACCGGTATTCCTGTTTCCAAGATGCTCGAAGGCGAGGTGCAGAAGCTCGTCACGATGGAGGAGCGGCTGGGGCATCGCGTGGTCGGCCAGGACCAAGCTCTAGCTCGGGTGGCCAATGCCATTCGTCGCTCCCGCGCCGGGCTCAGCGATCCTAAGCGGCCCATCGGCTCATTCATTTTCCTTGGACCTACGGGCGTCGGCAAAACCGAGCTGGCGCGTGCCTTGGCGGAATTCCTCTTCGACGATGAGCACGCCATGATTCGCATCGACATGTCGGAGTACATGGAGAAGCACGCGGTTTCACGCCTGATCGGCGCGCCTCCGGGCTACGTCGGCTACGAGGAAGGCGGACAGCTGACGGAAGCCGTGCGGCGGCGGCCGTACGCGGTGGTGCTGTTCGACGAAATCGAGAAGGCGCATCCCGACGTGTTCAACGTCTTCCTCCAGATCATGGACGACGGACGCTTGACCGACGGCAAAGGGCGCAATGTCGATTTCAAGAACACAATCATCATCATGACGTCAAACATCGGCTCGGCTTATCTGCAGCAGGCGAGTGCGAATGCGGAGAAACAGGAAGAGGCGCACGAGCAGGTGATGGAAGCCCTGCGCGCGCACTTCAAGCCGGAGTTTCTCAACCGCGTGGATGACATCATCTTCTTCAACCCACTCCGCAAAGAGCAATTGACCAAGATTGTCGATCTGCGGCTGCGCGACCTGCAGAACCTGCTGGCCGCACGCCATATCACCCTGGAGCTGACGCAGAAAGCGAAGGAGCTGATCTTCACCGAAGGTTACGATCCGGTTTATGGCGCGCGTCCTCTGAAGCGGGCGATCCAACGACTGGTGCAGGATCCGCTGGCCATGAAGATCCTCGACGGCGAGGTGCTGCATGGCGACACAATACCAGTGGACGTGGATCCCAAGACCAAGATGCTGAAGTTCGAGCCGATCCATAGCGAACAGCCGGCAGAAGCGGTCGCGGCGAAGTAAGAACCACACCCCGAACTTTGAGTGCCTCACCCTGTTGTCCAGCTTTTGCACGACAGGGTGGGTTTTTTGAAGTATTTGCTTTGTATAGCAAAGTACTTGACAGCAATAAAGCCTCGCGCTAAGGTGGCGTCATGCCCCATCCCCGCAGTTGCCGGGGTACTCGCCACAGGCTGGATTCCAGCCCTTCTCCGGATGCTTTGGAGCAGCTTGCTCTCATCCGACAGACCATGGAGCGCAGCACAGCCTTCACCGCCGTATCGGGCTGGGGATACATCGGTATGGGCACCACTGCCTTGGTCACCGCCTCGATTGCCATCCGCCAAACTGAATTCAACGCCTGGCTTGCTATCTGGCTCGGCGAGGCTCTGGTGGCCGTAACCATCGGCCTGGCTGCCATGCACTGGAAAGCCACCCGCCAGCGTACCCACATTCTGTCGATACCGGGGCGCCGTCTGTTCCTCGGACTGCTGCCGGCTTTGTTTGCTGGAGGAGTGATGACAGTTGCGCTCGTGCGCTTGGGCGATAACCAGCAGATTCCTGGCATCTGGCTGCTCCTGTACGGTGTGGCGGTCATGCAGGCAGGAGTGTTCTCCGTGCGAACGATCCCGGTCATGGGCGCGGTATTTGTGCTCTGCGGAGCCATAGCCCTGCGCCTGCCGTGGTATTGGGCGAACGTTATGCTCGAAGTGGGCTTTGGCATGGTACACATCGTTTTCGGCGCTTACATCGTTCGTCGTCACGGCGGATAACCGCTCTGTGGATTATGGAGGACCCAAAGTCATGCCATCGGAAAAGCTCAACATCGTCAGCTCCCGCATCATTCTTGTTCTTTCGCTGATCGCACTCCTCAGCGTCCTGATCGGCTTCGTCCAGCCTCGACAACCGGCGCCGTCCGACGAAGGCACCGGGGCACATATCTTTCAGATCGCAATCGTCCTGGTGCTGATGACGGGATTGATTATTCTCTTCACAACTGACTGGAAAAACCCTGCGCGGAGCGCAAGAAGGCTTGTGGTTCCGGGGATTACCCTCGTGGCGTCCTTCACAGCACTTTATTTTCTGGAGCACGTTTATTTTTGGTAAACCGTTATGACCCAAACCAACACCAATCGCGCAACTCGCGTTTCCACAGTTCCTCGCCGAAGCACCAGCGAAATTGCCGCTCAGCCAGCCGAGAGCCTGAAACTCGATGCGCTGATTCACGAGCGCGTGCGCCTGGCCATCGTGAGTGCGCTGGCGGTAAATGAAGTCCTCAGCTTCAACGACCTTAAGAAGCTGCTGGAGATTACCGATGGCAATCTCAGTGTGCATGCGCGCAAGCTAGAGGATGCGGGCTACGTGAAGTGCACGAAATCATTCGTTGGTCGCCAGCCGCGCACCGAGTTCCGGCTGACGGCCTCGGGACGACGCGCGCTGGAAGGCTATCTCGAGCAAATGGAATCGGTGATTCGGGCGGCGCGAAAGTAGTGGAGTCAAAACCGGGCCTTATGACCCGGTTCTTACCGGCTTGCTTTGCCACATAAAGTTTTCGTCAATGAGGTCAACTGATGTATACCAACGGAAACCTTGAGGCTCACCTGGCGGCGCTGCTGTTTCTAGGGTGCACCGCATTGATCTTCTTTCTGCTGATTGCGGCCGCCATTCTCTTCTTCGTCCGCCGGAGATGGGCACCGTATCCGCTACTCGCTATTGCTGTCGTCGTGATGGGTTATGGACTGCTGCTGGCGGCTTTCTCCTACACCAGCTACGACCGCACCGCCGCTCGCGGCGACGAGAAGTACTTCTGCGAAATGGACTGCCACATCGCTTACTCGGTGCTGAACGTGGAGCACACGAAGTTCATCGGTGACGCCACAGCACACGGTGAGTTCGTGATCATCACTCTCCGCTCGCATTTCGACGAGCGCACCATTACCCCCTGGCGGGGCGATTCTCCGCTGCGCCCTGATCCGGTGTTGCTGCAATTGATCGACGCCAACGGCCGTTCCTATTCTGTCTCCACCAATGGGCAAGAGGCATGGGACACGACCCATCAGCAACCACACTCACTGCGCGATCCTTTGCGACCGGGCGAGTCGTTCAAAACGACTTGGATCTTTGACGTTCCTCCTGATGCGCAATCAATGCGACTGCTAACCGAAGTTCGCGGCTTTCCGACCTACCTGCTCATTGGCGACGAAACCACCCCGCGGCACGGAAAGACCTACCTGGCACTTTGACCTCTAGGATCGCGCTCCTGTTCCTCTTAGGGTTATCGAACATCGGCGTTGTGCTGCCCGCGGTTAGAATGGTGCGGCACTTTAGTCCCAATACGGAGAGGATTACTGCGTGAAGCTCGGAGTATCGATACCGAATATTGGGCCGGTGGCGACACCGGAAGCAATTAAGACAGTCGTTAAAAAAGCCGAGGCGATGAGCTACAACAGTCTATGGACGGTAGAGCGTTTGCTATGGCCGATAGACCCCAAGACGCCTATCCAGTCACGCCCGACGGCTCGCTCCCCGAGCAGTATAAGTACAACCTCGACCCGCTGGGCGTCCTGACGTTCGCCGCCGCCGTTACGACCAAGATCAGGCTGGGTCCCAGCGTGCTCGATATTCCGTACTACAACCCGGTGACGCTGGCGCGCCGGCTGAGCACGATTGACATCCTGTCGAAGGGACGCCTGAACGTTGGCCTGGGACTAGGCTGGTCCCCCGACGAGATGGAGGCAACTGGCGCAGACATCAAAGTGCGCGGCGCTCGCGCCGACGAATTCATCCAGGTGCTGAAGGCCCTCTGGACCACAGATCCTTCCGAGTTCCACGGCAAGTTCTTTTCCTTGTCAAAGTCGCACATCAATGCCAAGCCAGTGCAGAAACCGCATCCCCCGATATACATTGCAGCGTTCGCTCCCGCGGCGCTGAAGCGGGTCGCTAGCATGGCCGACGGCTGGAATCCGACCGGACTATCAGTTGAAGCTATGGCGCAGATGTTCGGGGCGATCAAGCAAATGGCCGAAGCTGCGGGACGTAATCCCTCCGAGCTAAAGATGATAGTGCGCGGCAACTTGGTCCTCAGGGATAAGCCGGTAGAGAAAGACCGCCCGATTTTCATGGGTACGCCTGACCAGATTCGCCAAGACATCGCCGCCTGCGAAAAAATCGGTGCCGACGAAGTCTTCCTTGAGTTGGGCTTCACCCATGGCGGGCAGGAGCTGAGCAATTGGGAGTGGTGGATGGAGGAATTCAAACCCGGGCGGTAATGGGTCTTTACCACCGAGCCGCCCTGCGACTTGGCTCAGGGCAGGGCCGGGGCGCCGAAAGTAGGCAACAAGCCAGCGCTCGCTAGCACCGTCATCAGGCCAGATTGGCGGCGGCGATAGCTTGCATCTCTTCGCGCTGGCGTCCTTCCACGATACTCCCAGAGCATGAAGAAAGAGATGATCGTGGAGATTGAGCTCGGTCGCATCGAGGACGGCTTGCCAGGCATTCATGGCCTAGGGATTGCGAGCGATGCACCAGAACTCGTGGCGGAAGGCTGCATTGCAGAATTCGCAGGTAGCCTCAGCGGGATAACGATTGATGTGAAACCAGGGACATGATTGCGGGACTGGCATGCCATTTCTCCTGGGTCTTAAATCCTTCCGTCGAAGCTGCCAGGCACGATGCGCGAAACTGGGTACCTCTGCATAAATCCGCCGATAGCGTATGAGAAAAGATTGCACCGGAACGGCTGAAGGAACCCATGAGTCGAACCACAAAGCATTGTGACGTACCGCACAAATTGGCGAGAGCGGTCAATTCGTTGCAAAACTCATGAACTCAGCGAACTGAGCGTAGTCGACACAACCAGGAACGGGGAGCAACGAGCGGCACGAGCCAGTTATACTCCAACGCTCACGCGCGGCAACATCGCCGCGTCTAAGGCTCA
>Ga0126383_10001253_pt1 | contig 15636 bp, 12 predicted proteins | sample PanSoiMetPlot_35_FD_96882 | JGI IMG/M metagenome (GOLD analysis project Ga0126383, IMG submission 96882) | Tropical forest soil microbial communities from Panama - MetaG Plot_35 | ecosystem: Environmental > Terrestrial > Soil > Tropical forest > Bulk soil | place: Panama | collected 2016-02-17
AAGCTCCGAAACTCGCCATAGAGCTGAGCGGCGAGTGTCTTGTTCGGCGCGAGGATCAGGGCAGGGCGCTGCGTCGCCTCGATCACCTTGGCCATCGTGTAGGTCTTGCCCGAGCCGGTGACGCCGAGCAGCACCTGGTTGCGGTCGCTGCGGCGCACGCCTTCGACCAATTCTCTGATCGCCTGCGGCTGATCGCCCTTGGGATCGAAGTCGGATTTGATGGTGAGCCGAACGCCGCCCTCGGATTTGTCCGGCCGCGGCGGCCGGTGCGGTGTCCACAGATGCTCGCGGAATTCCGGCCGGCCTTCGCGCAGCAGGCGCTCCAGCGATTGCTGACTGGCCGCGCTGCCGAACGCGCCCGCGCCGCCGTCCTCCCCACGTGATCGCACGATGCGCGATCGGGATTGTGCCTCTTCGCCATATCTGATCGCGCCACCCGATCCAGCTTCGCTTTGCGGCGGCTGCTGCTCGTCCTCGATGCCTAGCGCGCGGGCGAGATCGGGATCGAGCTCGCCGGGCGAGACCGGCGTGCGGCCGACATAGCCCTGCTGCGGCGGCTCGTTAAAGCCGCGCGCCACCGAAGCGCGGGCGCGGTGCGCCTGGGCAAAATCGGCGCGGCGATCCCAGGAATTATCCGGCGGCGGCTGCAGCCCACTCGCGCGCTGGGGCGAGATGTCGCCAGTCTGCGCGCCGATACCGGCGCGACCCTGGCCGATCCCCGGATTGAGCAGGTCGGCCAATGATCGGTCGAGCGCCGGCGTGTCCGGCCGCGCCGCCTTGGCGCGTGTCGGTTTCGCCGGATCTTTCTTCGAATGCTTTGCCGGATCGCGCTGATGCGGCGCCTGCGGTCGATCGGGGCCTTTCGCCATCGTCACAATATGGGTCGAGTCTCATTGCCGGGGAAGTACGGCAAATGCGGCGTCATGGCCGTGCTTGTCACGGCCATCTCATGACGTCGGCTGAAAATCGCGCGCGATGTCGTACGGCAGCGGCACTACCAGATGCCGGGTGATGGCAAGCGCGCCGATCGGGCCAGTTGAATCGAGATGGCCGGGCCTTCGCCCGCCGAAGGGTTATCGCGTACTGAGGTAAGAGGTATCGGCTTCGGCCCGCAGGCGGGGACAAGCTAGGCCATGACACGCTAATGTCTTGGACTAAGGGAGCAATGTCCATGGCCCCGTTGGACTTCACGTCGCTGTTCGCACCCGGCCTGCCGCCGCCGGCTGCCAAATGGAACGGCTTTGCCAAATACAATTTCATCGGCGGCCATAATGACGCCGACCAAGTGCCGCTTGAGGCGCTGATCAAGGCAGCGAACGACGTGCTGACGCGCGAGGGCCGCACGCTCGCGACCTATGGGCTTGCCAGCGGCCCGCTCGGCTATCGTCCGCTGCGTGAATTTCTGGCCCGCAAGCTCGAACGCACCGCCGGCATTTGCTGCGACGCCGGCGAAATCCTCATTACCTCCGGCTCGCTGCAGGGGCTCGATCTGGTGAACGGAATCCTGCTCACGCGCGGCGACACCGTCATCATCGAGCAGACTACCTATCAAGGCGCGCTCACGCGCTTGCAGCGGCTCGGCGTCGAGGCGGTCGGCATCCCGCTCGACCGCGACGGCATGTGCATGGATGCGCTCGCCTCAGCCCTCGATGATCTCAAGCGTCGCGGCGTGTGGCCGAAATACGTCTACACCGTGCCGACCGTACAAAATCCGACCGGCACGATCTTGAGCGAACCACGCCGGCACGAAATGCTCCGCCTCGCGGCGCAATATGGCGTGCCGATCTTCGAGGATGATTGCTATTCGGATCTGATTTGGGACGGCAGGCGCCCGCCGGCGCTCTATGCGATGAGCCAGCACGGCGGCGTCATCCACATCGGATCGTTTTCGAAATCGGTCGCGCCGGCTTTGCGCGTCGGCTACATCGTCGCGCCCTGGCCGTTATTGGCGCGCATGCTCGCGATCAAGGCCGATGCCGGCTCCGGCGCCCTGGAGCAGATGGTGCTGGGCGAGTTCTGCCCTCGCCATTTCGACGTCCATATACCGGTCCTGACCCAAGCACTGCGGGTCAAGCTTGAAACCCTGATGGAAGCCCTCAACGAGCAGTTCGGCACCGCGGCCGAATTCGAAGATCCCAAGGGTGGCATTTTTCTCTGGGTGAAATTACCGGATCAGGTCGATACACAAAAACTATTCGTGCCGGCTTTGGCCGCCGGCGTCGCCATCAATCCGGGGGCCGAATGGTCGACCGACAAGAACCACGGCAAAAGCCGCACCAGGCTGTGTTTCGCTAATCCGTCGCATGCGGCGATCCGCGAAGGCGTCGCGACGCTCGCCGAGGTCTGCCGACGGGAATTCGGCGTTCCGGCGCGGATCGCCAATATGGAGCGCGCGAGGGCGTAAGGCGTGAAGCTCAATGCGCCCGTTGCGCTCGGATCTCGTCAAATTTCATGGCGGCGCGTTCGAACTTGTCGTTGAACAGCCACATCGCATCGAGGATTTCGCGGAACGTCGCCGAAGTCCTCGCCCTATCAGCATGTCCGAAGGTGAAGATGCTGTTGTTGCGCAAATAGCCCATGATCCGCGGCTCGAAAATTCGGTAATTCAACAAGTTCCCTGATTGTATAGCCGCCCGCGTCGGGCTGGGAATGATCTGGATCAACTCAAAGACCTTCATTTGATCGATCGGATCGGGCAAGGCTTTCGCCAGCGCCGGTATTTGCAGGAACAGATCGCTATGCGCGTTGATGAGACCGTCGCGCACCGCGGTCCAGTGGTTGAATCGACGATCTAAATTTCCGGCCCGCTTGTCTTCTTCGGTGTCGCGCGCAATCAGCGCAGGATCAAAGGCGGCGATTGCATGTTTAATCGCCGCCCATTTGCGTTGGCCGATTTGATCTTCCGCTATGCCGGTTTGCAGACTTCCCTTATAGGTATTCGACCGCGCGTTTCCGATATTCTGGTTGCCGTTGGTCTCGGCAAAGAACAGTCCCAGGCTGATGCGCCCCGCCACTTGGGCATTCGCCGGATCAAGACCCTTAGCTCTTGCGATAGCGATACCGAGATCGACGACATCCTTGAATGGCGTATTGGATTTTTGCGCATTCGCGGGAGGCGCCTGCATGATGTTGAAGAGTGCGGCATACTCGTCGAGCAACGGCTCATTGTCGGCATCGAAATAGGCGGGAGGAATCCTGAATTTGTTGGGTCTTCCGATTTTCGCCGGCAGAACGTCAGTGAGGTCCTTATAGGTACTGAGCATGTCATTGCGCGCAAGGTAGAGCGCCTGCCCCGGCAGGTCTGGCAGTTGTTGTTTTGAATCGATCTGCGCGCGCCGCTGCCGCAACATGGATTTAAAACGGCTTACGGCCTCATTGTATGAATTCCTCGCATCGGATTTTGTTTTTTCCAGCGGGAGACCCTGACCTGCTGCGAGAGAAGTGAAGCCGACGCACGCAATGATTCCCACCGCGAGCGAAACCGTGGTGAGGACCATAGCGATTCGCAATCCTTTGATTCCGACCATCATCGAGGTCTCAGCCCGACCGAGGTGCGCCGACCGTCACTAATTTCACTTGCGGCGGGAATAGGCTGGCGCCGGCGCTAAAAACCGCGCACCACCTCGTTGACGTGCTCCACGTCCGGCGGCGACGCGAAGCAGTGCGCGACCAGTTTGCGCCATTCCTGAAAGTCGGCCGAGCCGCGAAAATCGTTCGTATGGTTCTCGACCGTGTCCCAGCCGATGAACAAGCGATAGCGGCTCGGCTTTTCGATCGAGCGGCGCAGGTCCATGCTGCGGCAGCCCTTGGCGCGTCGGAAAATCGGCACGGCCTGTTTCACGCCTTTTTCGAATTCCGCTTCGGTACCTGGCTTCACGTCAATCTGCGCGATTTCGGTAATCATGATCGGTCCTTTGTGGGTATATGCGCCAATCGGGTCGCAGCCCGCAGTTCCTGCGCCCGCGCGGAGCTGGCGGGCAGGTCGGCCGCAAGTGTCCATCATGGCGCGGATAACACGAATGCGCGAGACGGGCTTCATTGCGCCGCCGCAGCGCGCTAGGCTGGTATATCAGCATTAGCATCCACAGATGGGTTGACCATGATTGACGTGCACTATTGGACTACGCCCAACGGCCACAAAGTGACAATTTTTCTTGAGGAAGCCGGATTGGAGTACAAAATTATTCCAGTCAACATCGGCAAAGGCGAGCAGTTCAAGGCGGATTTTCTCGGCGTTTCGCCAAACAATCGCATCCCTGCAATTGTCGACCATAAGCCCGCCGACGGCGGCAAGCCGCTCTCGGTTTTCGAATCCGGCGCGATCCTGCTCTATCTCGCGGAGAAGACCGGCAAGTTCATCCCGAAAGATTTGCGCAGCCACACCGCGGCGCTGGAATGGCTGTTCTGGCAAATGGGCGGGCTCGGCCCGATGTCCGGACAGAACAATCATTTTGCACACTATGCCGTAGACAAAATCCCCTATGCGATCGATCGCTATCGCAACGAGGTGAATCGATTGTACGGCGTGATGAATAAGCGGCTCGCAGGGCACGAATATCTCGCTGGGCCATATTCGATCGCCGACATGGCCTGCTATCCATGGGTGGTGCCGTGGGAACGGCAGGGCCAGAACATCGCCGATTTCCCGCATCTCAAGCGCTGGTTTGAGGCGATCAAGGCTCGGCCGGCGGTGATCAAGGCCTATGAATGGACGCCGAAGATCAATCCCGGCCAGGGCGGTATCCGCACGGCGGAAGAGCGCGCAATTCTGTTCGGCCAGACGGCAAAATCCGTCGCGGCGATGGCGGGAAAGCAGTAATCAGAGTTCATTCGCAGGCGCTCATCCCCGCGCGAGATCACTGGATTCCCGCTTGCGCGGGAATGCGCGGAGACAATTGCTACTGCTGCACGGCGCCGCCGAGATAACCGGTGATCTTCCAGGCGCCGGCTTGTTTGCTATAGCAGATTTGATCGCCGCCGAGCGGCGACACTGATTGCGCGTCGACATAGCCGGATTTGCCGGACGGCGTCGCCACGTGCAAATAGAACGGCTGGTTGGGATTGGCGGGCGGGCTGGTATCCGGCAGGACGCGGACCAGATTGGCGCCAAGCTTCTCGACAATTTGCGAGCTGGGCTGCGCCGCCGCGTGCACCTCGACGCCGCTTTGGGTTGGATAGCCCCATTCGCTGGGATCGGTCTGCGTTGTTTTGGCCAGAGCTTCCAAGGCGCTCGGATCGAGTTTGGGATCGGCCGGAGCGCAAAACACGCCGGGCTGTTGCGGCGATTCCGCCGCCGAGGTTTCGGTCGCGAAGCCGCCCAATATTTGCCAGCCCGAACCGTCCGGCGCATCGAGTTCGATCGCCTTAACCAGATTGTCGATGCCGGATTTACGCGGATCGGCGAGATTCTTGTCCTGCATCCAAAAAAAGCTTTGCGCCACGACCATCTTGGCGAGCGCGGCGCGATCCTTGTGGGCGGCGACCTCGCCGAGCTGGTTACGGAACGCAGTAAAGCTCGGATCGTTCAGCGCCGCTGGCGGCGTCACCGCCACAGCCTGATAGGGCTTGATCGGCGCCGACGGCGGCGGCTTAAACCCCGGCAACAATTGCCCCTGTTGCGCCGAGCCATGCTGTTGGGCGAAAGCCGCGAATGCGGCGGCAAACCCTAAAGTGGCAAGCAGCCGACGGTGCATAAAAGTCTCCTACTCATTGCCGCAGCAGCTAACTGCGAATTGCGACGACGCTGCGGCGATAGCTGACGCACGTCATTAATACGACTTTGGCAGGCCCAATACTTTTTCAGCGATGAAGCAGAGAACAAGTTGCGGCGAAACCGGTGCAAGCTTTGCGATCATCACTTCCCGCAAGTACCGTTCGACATGGTATTCCTTAGCATAGCCGTAGCCGCCATGCGTCGCGATCGCAGTTTCGCAGGCCTTAAATCCCGCTTCGGCGGCGAGATATTTCGCGGCGTTCGCGGCCGGACCACAGGCAATGCCGTGATCGTACTGCCACGCCGCTTTGAACGTCATCAGATCGGCCGCTTCGAGTTCCATCCAGCATTCCGCCAGCGGATGTTGAATGGCTTGGTTCTGTCCGATCGGCCGGCCGAACACGACCCGCCCCTTGGCGTAAGAACTCGCCCGCATCAGCGCGGCGCGGCCCAGCCCGATCGCCTCGGCGGCAACCAGGATGCGTTCCGGATTGAAACCATGAAGCAGATAGTCGAAGCCGCGGCCTTCTTCGCCAATTCGGTCGGCGGCCGGCACCGGCAGCGCGTCGATGAACAGCTGGTTTGAGTCGACCGCCTTGCGGCCCATTTTCGCGATCTCATGCACGTCGACGTGGCGGCGATCGAGCGCGGTATAAAACAAGCTGAGGCCGTCGGTCGGCTTGCGGCCGGCGCCGGGCGGCGCCGTGCGCGCCAGCAGCAGCATTTTGTCGGCGACCTGCGCCGTCGAAATCCAGACCTTTGCACCGGTGATTGTGTAAACATCGCCACGCCGTTCTGCGCGCGTTTTGATCTTGGCAGTCTCGAGACCGGTATCGGGCTCGGTCACGGCAAAGCACGCCTTTTCCTTGCCGGCGGCGATCGGCGCAAGCATCCGCCGCTTCTGCTCCTCCGTGCCGTAGACCGCGACCGGGTTGAGCCCGAAAATATTCATATGAACCGCGGACGCGCCGGAAAGACCGGCGCCCGACGCGGCGACCGCCTGCATCATCACGGCCGCTTCGCTGATGCCAAGCCCCGAGCCGCCGTAGGCTTGCGGGATGCAGACGCCGAGCCAGCCGTCATCGGCCAGAGCGCGGTAAAACTCTTCGGGAAAATTTCCGTCGCTATCGCGTTTGAGCCAGTAATCGTCGGTAAAGCGCGCGCAGATTTTCTCGATTGCGGCGCGCACCGATTGCTGCAGCTCAGTGGGGGCGAAATCGATGGTCTTGCTCCAGCGAGATAGTGGTTGCGCTTATTCCGCCGCCTGCATCGCCGGCGCGTCGATGAAACCGCCGGCCTGACGCCGCCACAACGCGGCGTAATGGCCATTCTGCGCCAGCAGGTCGCGATGCGAGCTTTGCTCGACGATGCGGCCCTGGTCAAGCACCACGAGCCGGCCCATCCGCGCGATGGTTGACAAGCGATGCGCGATCGCGATCACCGTCTTGCCGGCCATCAGTGTGCCGAGCCTCGATTGAATGGCGGCTTCAACTTCGCTGTCGAGCGCGGAGGTTGCTTCATCGAACACCAGTATCGGCGCGTCCTTGAGAATGACGCGGGCGATGGTGATGCGTTGGCGTTGGCCGCCGGACAGCTTCACGCCGCGCTCGCCGACATGGGCGTCATAGCTACGCCGGCCGCGCCAATCCTCGAGTGCGAGAATGAACTCGTGGGCATGCGCCAATCGCGCGGCGCGCTCGATCTCATCATCGCTGGCGTTCGGCCGGCCATAGCGAATATTGGCGCGGATCGAGCGGTGCAAGAGTGAAGTATCCTGCGTCACCACCGAGATTTGCGCGCGTAAGGATTCCTGCGTCAGGCCTGAAACATCCTGTCCATCGATGAGGATTGACCCACCCTCGAGCTGGAAAAACCGCAGCAGCAGGTTGACCACCGTGGATTTGCCGGCGCCAGAGCGGCCGACCAGTCCGATTTTCTCGCCGGGACGGATAACCAGATTGAAATCCTGCAGCAGGCCGATTTCACGGCCGTAGCCGAAATTGACGTTGTTAAACTCGATGCGTCCCGCGCGCACCGTCAGCGGCCGGGCGCCGACGGGATCGGGTAGCTGTAGCGGCCGCGCGATCGAGAGCATGCCTTCTTGCACGACGCCGACATCTTCGAAAATTTCCGTGATCCGCATCGCGATCTGGCGCGACATATTGGTGAGATGGAGCGTGAGCGGCAGCACCATGGCGATGGCGCCGACCTCAACCGCACCGTAACGCCACAGCAACAGCGCCAGCGCGCCGGACCCGGCAATCAGGAGCGCGTTGAGCACGTCGAGGATGGTGCCAAAGGCAGTGAGCAGCCGCTGCGCGGCTGAAAACAAGTCGACGTGACGGTCGACGGCCTTGCGCACATACTGGTCTTCATCGCTGGCGCGTGCGAACAGTTTGACTGTGAGAATATTGGTGTAGCTGTCGACGATTCGGCCCATCAGTGCCGACCGCGCTTCCGAGGATTGTTTCGAACGGTCGCGCATGCGCGGCACGAAATGCACGAGCAGCGCAGTATAGGCGAGGAACCACAACAGGATCGGTACGGCGAGCCAGCGATCGGCGGCGGCGGTCAACGCGAGGGCCGAGGCGCCATAGACCAAAATGTACCAGACAGTCGTGATCGTCGCTGTCAGCGTCGAGCGTACCGACGGCCCGGTCTGCATCACCCGATTGGAAATGCGCCCGGCGAAGTCGTTCTGGAAAAATGCCCAGCTCTGTCGCACCACGTGCCAATGCGCTTGCCAGCGGATCAGTCCGGTAAATGGCGCGGCGATCGCCTGGTTGGTGATCAGGAAGCGCGCGAAGGTCACGGCTGGGCGGGCGACGAGGACGACGAGCGCCATGCCAAGGAGCCAGGGCCAGCCGTCGGTGACAAGCCGCTCGGGCGGGATCTTGGTGATGATGGTGACGACGCGGCCGATGAACCACGGCACCGCGCTGTCGCCCAGCGCCACTAGCAATTCGACAACGAACAGCGCCGCGAACAGCCATTTGGCCTGACGCGCGAAATGCCACAGAAAGGCAAGCAGGCTCGGCGGCGGTTCCGGATGCTCCGGCGGCGCGGTTGGCGTCAAGAATCGTTCAAAGCGCGACAGCATTGCGGTTGGTTACAGGCGGCCGTGTGCTTGCGTCAATTGGGCTCGCGGCAATTCGGCTTCCAAACAAGCCGGCCTCAATCGGCGGCCTATGCGGCGCGATCGGGGCGGCAGCTCGGATCACGACAGAACTGCTGACCTTTTCGCCCGCGCCGACACATGTCATCGTTCAAATCTAGCGCAGCGACCGGGCAGGCCATGGCGGCGGACCTCATGACGCGAAACGGCATGGCACGTTTTGCTCTGGCATTTGCGCTCATTGCCGCCGCCAGTCCTGTCGCGGCCGAACTATTCCCATCGCGTCCGGTCACGCTGATGGTCGGGTTTCCGCCAGGCGGTCCGACCGACACGTTGGCGCGCATCATCGCCGATGCCATGCAAGGGCCGCTCGGCCAGCCGGTGGTGGTTGAAACCTTGAGCGGCGCCAGCGGCACGATTGCCACCGGCCGCGTCGTCCATGCCAGGCCCGACGGTTACATGATCGGCATCGGGCAGTGGTCGAGCCATGTCGCTTCGCCGGCGATCTATCCGCTCGACTACAACGTCTTGCGCGACTTGCAGCCGATTTCGCTGCTTTCGGCGTCGCCGTTGTGGATCATCGGCAAGGAAGCCCTGCCGCCAAATACTATGCCGGAGCTGATCGCCTGGATGAAAGCGCGGCCCGAGCCGACGACTTTCGGCACGGTCGGCACTGGCAGCGCCGCTCATCTCTGCGGACTCTATTTCGCGCAGAAGGCCGGATTGCGTTTGCAATACGTGCCTTATCGCGGCGGCGGGCCGGCCATGCAGGATCTGATCGGCGGGCAAATCGATCTCTCTTGTCTCGAAGCGAGCTCGGGTCTTGCCTATGTGCAAGCCGCGAAGTTCAAAGCTTTTGCGGTATTTAGCGAGCACCGTTGGCCAAAATCGCCCGAGACGCCGACGATGATCGAATCCGGCATTCCGGGAGCGACGATCAATTTCTGGCACGCGCTGTGGACCACCAAAGGCACGCCAAAAGAGAGCGTAGATCGGCTCGATACCGCGGTGATGAGCGCATTGGCCAATCCCGCCGTGCAGCAGCGGCTCGAAATTCTCGGCCAGGTGATTTTTCCGCGCGACCAGCAGGGTCCGGCGGCGCTTGCGGCCTATCATAAGGCGGAGATCGACAAATGGTGGCCGATCATCGAGGCCGCCGGCATCAAGTCGGAATAATTCTCCTGAAAATTCCCGCTTATGCCACCGGGACCGCGGTCGCCGGCCGGAACTCCATCGGCACATAGCCGGGCTGCTCGGCGACGCGATCGAGCCAGGCGCGGATCGCCGGAAACGGCGCCAGGTCGTAATCGCATTGCGGCGCGATGTGGGTGTAGGCGTACAGCGCGATATCGGCGATCGTGTAATGGCCGGCGACAAAGAAGTCGTGCACTGCGAGGTGCTTCTCCATCACGCCAAGCGCGCGATTGCCTTCCTCCATCCAGTCTTCGAGCGCATGTTGCTGCAATTCGCGGCCACCTTTGACCAAGGTCAGCCAGAAATAAGCGGCGCCGAGATTAGGCTCGAGGCTGTGCTGTTCAAAAAACATCCATTGCAGCGATTCGGCCCGGCCGATGCGGTCTTCGGGCGCGAGCGGAGTGCCACCCGCGATGTACCAAAGAATGGCGTTTGATTCGGCGAGATAGCGGCCGGGCGCCACTTCCAGAAGCGGCACCTGACCGTTCGGATTCTTGGCGAGAAATTCCGGCGTATGACTGTCGCCCTTGAGAATATCGACCTCGATTAGCCGATAGGGGACGCGCAGCTGCGCCAGCGCCAGCCGCGCCTTATAGCTGTTCCCCGACCGCTGCATCGAATAGAGCGTGAACATTGGGCTCATTTCCATACGGCATCGCCGTCGCCGCTATTGCGGTTGTTTAAGACTTCAGGGCGGCAATGTCATGGCGGATAGGGTGTCGCACGCTGCCCGCTTCGCAGGGCCGGCGTGCGCTCCATTCAGGTTCCGCTGCCAGCCTGGTGGTGCGCAAGCTGCGGCGGCGCGGAAAATGCCGCAGATGTGAGGGCGAAACGGGCTTTAGCGCTTGCCTGAGCGCTCGGTCGGCATTACCAAGCGATCCGCCTGAATTGGAGAATCGCAATGGCCTTTCTCGCGGAGCAGATGATGCGCATCAAGCCGTCGGCGACCATCGCCGTGACGGACAAAGCGCGTGCGCTCAAAGCCGCTGGCCGCGATGTCATCGGGCTCGGCGCCGGCGAGCCGGATTTCGACACGCCGGAGAACATCAAGGAAGCCGCGATAAAGGCCATCCGCGACGGCAAGGCGTCCAAATACACTGCCGTCGACGGCATCACTGAGCTCAAAGCCGCGGTGGCGCGCAAGTTCAAGCGCGAGAACAAGCTCGACTATAAGCCGTCGCAGATCATCATCGGCACCGGCGGCAAGCAGGTGCTCTACAACGCGCTGGTCGCAACCATCAATCCGGGCGATGAGGTGATCATCCCCGCGCCATATTGGGTGAGTTATCCGGAGATGGTGCTGCTGGCCGGCGGCGAGCCGGTGCCGGTCGTCACGACCATGGAGGCCGGGTACAAAATGGCACCGGAGGTGTTGGAGCGGGCCATCACTCCGCGCACCAAATGGATCATTTTCAACTCGCCCTCCAATCCGACCGGCGCTGCCTATACGCGCAACGAACTGAAGGCCATTACCGACGTCCTGGTGCGTCACCCGCATGTCCACGTCATGGCCGACGACATGTACGAGCACCTCGTCTATGACGATTTCGAGTTCTATTCGCCGGCGCAGCTCGAGCCGCGGCTCTATGAGCGCACGCTCACGGTGAACGGCGTGTCGAAGACTTATTGCATGACCGGCTGGCGCATCGGATTTGGCGGCGGACCGAAGAACCTGATCAAGGCGATGGCGATGATTCAGTCGCAGTCGACGTCCAATCCGACGGCGGTAGCGCAGTGGGCGGCGGTCGAAGCACTCGATGGACCAAAGGACTTCATCGCCAAGCACAACAAGATCTTCAAGGAGCGGCGCGATCTGTGCGTCTCGATGCTCAATCAGGCGCGCGGCATCCAATGCCCAAAGCCCGAGGGCGCATTCTACGTTTATCCGTCGTGCGCCGGCACCATGGGCAAGATGGCGCCGACCGGCAAGAAACTCGCGACCGACGAGGACTTTGTCACCGAGCTCTTGGAAGCCGAGGGCGTCGCGGTGGTGCAGGGCACGCCGTTCGGCGTGGGGCAATCGTTCCGCATTTCCTATGCGACCGCGACCAGCGCGCTGGAAGAGGCCTGCACGCGCATCCAGCGCTTCTGCGGCAATCTGCAGTAAATGCGGTTGGCCTAATTGGCTTTCGTCATTGCGAGCGAAGCGAAGCAATCCAGCAAGTAATAATTGTTCTGGACTGCTTCGTCGCTTGGCTCATCGCAATGACCGGACAGTGTATCACCCTGTCGGCGGCGCGAGCTCGTCCAATCCCTTCTGACGCGCCTCGGGACCGAGCTGGGTCACCGATACCGCAGCGATGAACAGCAGGATGGCGAGGCAGACGAACACGGTGGTGAGGCCAAAGCCGTTCTGCACCCAGAGGATCGTCGGCAGAATGAAAGCGGTCGCCAGCCGGCCGACGCCGGCAGCCAGCCCGAAGCCCGATGCCCGTGCATTGGTCGGGAACACTTCCGAGGCAAAAATCTGCATCGAATTGCCGGCGACCTGCACGAAAAACACCATGATGAAACCGGCAATCATCAGCTCGGCCGGTGTGCCGGCATTGCCGAACACGATCGCCATCACACCGGCACCGATGAAGGCGCAAACCGATGTGATCTTGCGGCCGAACTTGTCGAGCGCATACATCATGAAGACGCTCGCGGTCGGCACCGCGAAATTCATCACCAGCGTGTATTGAAGGGACTTGGTGATCGAGAAGCCCTTGGCGTTCATGATGTTCGGCAGCCAGGCGCCGAGTCCGACAGCGATGCCGAAGAAGGCGGTGAAGCAGATCATGCCGGCGATCACCCGCCTCGGAAACATGCGGAATACAAGTAGAATCGGATCGCTCTTAGTGTTGCTGGCGGCGGACGCCGCGAGCGGCTGCGTCGGCCCAGCAATCTCAAGCCGGCTGAGCACCTGCAGTGCGTGCTCGCCTCTGCCATGGGTCGCCAAATAACGCGGCGATTCCGGCAGTGTGAAGCGAAATACCCAGACGATCAGCGCGCCGACGCCGATGACGAGCCAAACGCCGCGCCACACATGGTCGGCCGAGTCAAACATGCTGCCGAACCAGAGCGCGAGCGCGGTGCCGATCGGCCACACCATGGCGCCGCCGATAAAATGGATAATGGCCAGGATACGGCCGCGGATGCGTTTGGGCGAGTATTCGCCGGCATAAGCAAAACAGAGCGGCTGTTCGGCGCCGAGGCCGAGGCCGGCAATGAAGCGGCAGATCACGAGCACCGTCACGTTAGGGGAAAGCGCGCCGAGGATCGTGAAGATGCCGAACAACAAAAGATTGAACTGATAGATGAAGCGTCGGCCGAAACGGTCACTGAGCTCACCTTGTCCGGCGGTCCCAAGGAACATGCCGAAGATGGTGGCACTGCCGATTGCCGCGGCTTCGCCCGGCGTCGTGAATCCGGACTTGATGATGAAGGGGATGATCGAGCCGAGGATGGTAAAGTCGATGACATCGAAAAAGTAGCCGGCGGCGATCAGCGCGATGACGCGGCGATGCAGCGGCGAAATCTTCGCTTCGTCGAGCGCCGTACCAACAAAGGCTTCGATTGTCTGGGCCATGTCGTCCTCCCCATCCGCTTGTTCGGCCGCTTGTTCAGCCCCTTGGGCGGCTCTATCAGTTCAACTGTGAAAGGCCGAAGCGCCGCTGTCAATGCGGACCGCCGCGATCGCAATCATAAGCCGTTTAGTTCCGCCTAAGCGGCTTCGAACTGCAAAATGTACAGCCCGGCATTGGTGTCGGTCACATACATCATACCCTGCGCATCGACGAAACAATCGGCGGACTGAACGACTTTGGGTCGGTTGGGGCGTGGATCGTACATACGCTCGGGGTTGGGCGGCACGAAGTAGCCGATTTCGCGCGGCGCGAATGGATTGGCGATGTCATAGGCGCGAACGCCGGCATTGTGCAGGGTGGCGAAAATGACGCGCGAACTTTGAAACGCGCCGGGCCGGTTCTCCCACAGATTATGTGGTCCAAAATTGCCGCCCTTCCTGCAGTAATCGGCTTCGTCGGGAATCGGCATGGTCGCAATGCTCACTGGGTTCGACGGCTCGCGAATGTCGAAGATCCAGATGTAGCGCAGGCCGAGTTTGCAATCGGCGAAATTGGCCTCGTCGGCGACGACGAGCAGATTGCGATCGGGCAGCGGCAATGGCGAATGCGTGCCGCCGCCGAACGGCGGGTCCCAGTTGCGGTAAGCAATCATTCTCGGCTTTTGCGGATCGGCGACATCGACCACGCTCAAGCCGCCGTCGCGCCATGCGCCAAAAGCGAGATTGCCGGCGACCAAAGCATGATGCAGCGCATAGCGCTTGCCTTTGGGCCAGGTCGGCGCCTCGCCGCCGGCCGTCCACATCCCGGGCAGCCAAAATTTGCCGACCACCTGCGGTTTGGTCGGCTCCGCCATGTCCACGATCACCAACACATGATCGGAAAACTCGGGCAGATGCACCGACACATAGGCGTACTGGCCGCCGACATACCAGATGCGGTGCGGTCCCAACCCACCCAGTGGCAGAAACGCGATTTCGCGCGGCGCCTCGCCGCGCGAAATATCGAAGATGCGCAGGCCGCCGGTAAATTTCTGCCCCTCCAGTGCCGCCGCCGATGTTCCGGAAAAATACGCCTCCTGACTGACCTGCATGGTCCAGACGCTGGGGCCGTTGACCGCGAGCAGCAGGTCCCCATGGGTCTGCAGGTGATGCGCGCGGGTGTTTGGCGGACACGGGAGGAAATTCACCGGTTTGGGATGTTTGGCGTCACGCACGTCGATCACGGTGATTCCATTGGAGAACCCGTGGCCAATGTAAGCGAAGCCGCGATTGACCATCACCTGGACGCCATCGCCCCGGCCGCCTTGGTCGGTGCGACCGACAAATTTCATATTCCGACCGGCAACGGCATTCATTACAAAGTCTCCCATGACATTTCATCGTAGCCGCCATGGCCGGGCTTGTCCCGGCCAACCACGTCTTCATCATCTTGTCCTCGTCCAAGACGTGCAGACCCGCGACCCGCCTTCGCTTGCTGCGCGACAAATGGCGGGCATCAATCGCCGAAGCGCGTCAGCGCGAAGGCAGACAAGCGCAAGCATGACGGCATAGATTATCCATGCCGGTGAAGGGAAGAGACGATGGCTCGCCACAACTCACATGGGATGATCGCGGTCGACAAGATCGGAACCAAAGTCCTATTTCTCAATCCGCAGACTTATGCGACCGAGGTGGTGATCGAAGGCTTCCCGCCCACCGTGCATGAATTGTTGGTGGTGCCGGAAACCGGTCGCGCTTATGTGCCGATCTTCGGCGATGGCATTCACGGCCGCAATCCCAATCCGCAGCACCATCTCTGCGTTTTCGATCTGCACAAGCGCGCGCATATCGACACGATCGATCTGCGCCCCTACATCGCGCCGCATACCCTCAAGCTCGGGCCGGATGGGCTGATCTACATCACTTGCGAAAATTCGGCGGTGGTGGCGGTCATCGATCGCGCCAGCAACAAAGTCGTCGACGCCATCGACTCCGGCTCGACCAACGGCCATCGGCTGATCATCGCGCCGGACGGGCAACGTCTCTATACCGAGAACGAGGAGGACG
>Ga0126383_10001255_pt1 | contig 15623 bp, 16 predicted proteins | sample PanSoiMetPlot_35_FD_96882 | JGI IMG/M metagenome (GOLD analysis project Ga0126383, IMG submission 96882) | Tropical forest soil microbial communities from Panama - MetaG Plot_35 | ecosystem: Environmental > Terrestrial > Soil > Tropical forest > Bulk soil | place: Panama | collected 2016-02-17
CAAATCTCCTGGAGCGGGACTGCTAACCCAGATGCCGTGCGAGGCGAGAGTTCCCGTGTAGCCTTGCCCGTTGTAGTTGAGGTTATTCGGGTCAGGACAGCCAGCTTCCTTGTAGCAAAGTGTCGCGAACCCGGAGCAATCGATCCCGCGCGTATGCGCATCCGCACTCCAAAGCGAGTCGGGCATCGGACGAACTTCGGCATAGTGCCAGCGGTTGGTTGCGCGAACCTGGAGAGCTTTGCGAGCTACTTCGACAACAGCGTTGCGAGATCCGTCAGTACCTTCAATCCCGCCGAACTGCGCCGGGTCAGACGTCCCGGGTTCCGGATCGACAGGCTTGCCCCAACCGGACGGCGGAGCAAAGTTCTCTTGATCCTGTTCGGGCAGTGTCGCTGCTTTCTTTTTGAGCGAGATCGTCGCTGTCGAATCAACGAGCAGGTCGCGGTCGAAGCTCGAAACGATCCAGCGACCGTTCCATGGCCCCATGTTCTGAAGCACGACGACCGATCCCGGCGGCGCGAACCAGCGACCGATGCTAACGGTCAACGTTACATTCGCTGCCTTCTTGCCGGGGTCGTAGTCTCCATCGACACCAAGCACTCCAATATCGAACTCGCGGATGACCATCACTGGCTGCGACTTGAGCAAGTCGTCGTCACTCATGTAGTAGAAGACACCGCTGACCATGAACGCCCGCCAGTTGACCTCCTCAGCCATCCGCTGGATCGCGTCCCAGGACGACTCGTGCGCCAGCCACTGTTTTGAGTTGTTGGTCGGCGGCGTTCCTCTGTAGTAGAAGTAGCCGCTGCCGATAGTCGTCATGTCCTGCTGATTGTTGACGGACGCCGCCGAGTCCTCGGTGTTGTTGCCGGGGATCCCGAACGCAGACACGTAGCGATCTGCCTCCGTGTGCCAAAGCTCGTAGCGATCCGGATAGGCTGACCGTTGAACATCTTGGCAGATCTGGCCATAGCTCTGCGGCGTCGGGAGCTTCTCAGCTGGGATGCATTGCTGGAAGAAGAGACGCGCTGATGTTGCCGGGTCGTGACGCTCTTGGAACGTCCCCCAGCTAGCTCGTTGCTGGAAGAGACCGACGCTGTCTCGATCCCCGCCGGGATAGTTGTGCAGAGTGCTCTCGGTGATCGCTGTCATGATCCCGCAAACGAGCACCCGCCGGTTCGCGCCCATCGAATGTCCTGTTTGAAGAATGATGTTCGCGTTCTCGATCTGCTCGTTAGTCGCGGTGACACCCTTCACCGTCAAGGGCTGATTCTTGTTCGGCTGTTTGAGACCCTTCGTCAGGATCTTCGTCGCGTCAAACGGGTTGCCGAACGGATCCTGGTTGTTCGTCGAGGCAGGTTTGTTCTGATCCGGAGGACTGCCGACAGAGAGGTTCGGGATTCCCGGCTGCTTGCCTGCTACGGTATCGCCGTAGGTCGGCAACTGGCTGCTATCCTGGATTGGTTGGGCGACGTGAAGCTCCGGGATCACGACAGGGATCGGATCGCCCTTGTATTCCTTCGGCTCGCGGATCAAGTTGAGGATGAACTCTGCCCGAGTCGTGTGGCTTCGCTGGGCAATCTTGATCTTCTTGTAACCCCGGAGGATGCAGACTTCGCGATCCTCGAAGGTGAGAGTGATCTGATCGTCCTGCTTCTCAACTTTGACGAGCCGGAACCAGAGACCGTCGATTTGAACGTCAAGCTTATCATGGAGGAGCCCGCTTTGAAGCAAGCTGCGGTTGTGGTCGAGAATGCTTACCGTCAGCGTCGAGCTTCCCTCGATGGTACGGCTGATCTTCGCGCTAGTGATCCGCGCTACCGCGTCGAACTTGATGACACTCTGGAAGTAGATCAGGAACTTGGAGACATCGAGACTCTTTCCCATCGCCTCGTTCTGAACTGCCCGCTTGTCCAGGTGCGACCGCTCTAGTTTCGTCGTCCGCTTCTTGGGCAGAGTCCTGACGGCCATTACGGGATCCTCAAAGTTGTCTGAGGCTGGAGCGGCTTATCGCCAAGGATCCGGAGCGGTGGCTTCTGAGCGTTGGCGATTACCTTCCATTGCGAGCTATCGCCGTAGACGCGAGCAGCAACCGAGCGGAGCGTGTCGCCTTTCTTGGTCACCCATCTGGCAGGCGTCGGCGTCGGATCCTTACCGATGACGTCTACCCGTTCCTCTTTGACGTACTGTAGTAGATGGACGACCGCATCCTGCCGCTGGCGACCGGCGGCGTCCCAATAGACGTTGTCTCCCCAGTCGATGCCCGTGATCACCCACCGGATCCCCTTCACCGGCACCTGCCCGTCGATCATCACGGTCGGTGGCTGATTGAGAGCAGCGCCCATCTGCATCTGATTGAGCTTGGCGATGTCACCCTCGACCGATCTGCTGTCAATGTACCCGTCGAACAACACCGGCACATCCATCCCGTACGGATCGCGTCCGTTCCAAACAGTCATTCCGATCCGGCGCGGCCGGTCTACTGTCGTCCAGCCGCCGCCGCCGGCAGTCATCTTCGGCGCTCCATCTCCTCGGAACATCGTCACCGATGTACCGTTCGAGGCTCTGAAGGTATACGTTTGGCTCATCTACGTGCCTCTGCGTTCGCCTGATGCTTGGTGACGACCTTCGCCAGTTGGAGCCCGTCCACCTGGAGCACGGTCGTCGCGTACAGATCCTGCGGACCCCAATTGCCTGCGCCCTTCATGCTCGTCTGAGTCGAGAGCGGCACGACGGTCGCGGCAGTTGGCAAATAGAGAAGCTCTGGCCCGTTCTCGCCGACAATCGAAGCTCCGGCACGAGTCGTGATCCCGCCGACTGCCTGGCCCGGATAGCCTGGACCGCCAGGGAAGATATGGTGTGTCCGCATCCTCAAATCCTCCTGCGAAGGAGCGCCGCCGAGCGGGTGAGCGAGATGCTGGATGTTCGTCGAGAACTGCCTGCCGATCCACCCGAGTGGTCCAAAGACCTTCTTCATCAGATTGTAGATCCACCGGAGCTTCGCGGCGAACCAGTCGAACCACTTGGTAAAGAATCTCTTGATCGCATCCCAGTGCGAGTAAATCTCCGATCCGATCAAGAACGGGGCGAGGATCGTCGTGGCAAAGAGGTACCAGTGCTCTCTCATCCACACCCAGGTCTCATTGACGAGGTCATGAAACTTCTTCCACTTGAAGTAGAGGATGACAAGACCGACGGTCAGCGCCAGGATCGCGAGTGTTAGCCAACCCATTGGGGTCGCAAAGAAGGCCGCGCTCGACGCTATTAGTTCTTGGGTGAACAGGGTGACGGCACCCGTCGCTGCGAGGAATGACTTGCGAAGCTGCATCGCCAGCCTATCCATCCTTGTCCAGGCGCGGAAGCGCCCGGTCTCGCCGACGACCTGTCCTGTCCAGAGGACCTTCAATGCTGCCCTGGTATCCTTCAGCGAAGGCAGCAATGTGGCGATAGCTTTTCCGAGGAACGCTAGCTCTCGTTTGTTGGCAGCAGTAGCGGCCGTGTTGAGTTCGGTCGCCGCTGTATCCTCGTCGATGGCTGCCGCCTTGTAAATGAATGATCCGGTCAGGATCGTGTTCCACGTCCAGATCGCGATGTCCTTGGCAATCAAGACACCCTGCGCTATCGCAGCAATCTCCATCTTGAGGATCCAGAAGCCGACGGCAGCAGCGAGGACGTAGAAGAGGACTCGCAAGAATGGGAGCTTCGAGACGAGGCTAAGGATCCCGATGAAGATTTGCGCAATGGCGAATCCTACATACAAGAAGATCGGCAGGATCTGCTTGAAGGCCGGGATCATCTGGCGGATGATCCGCCCGAGGGCTGCCCACACGGCGGCAAACTGCTTCCAGATTGCCAGCAGGGCGGGATTGGCGGCACCGAGGAATCCTCGGATGCCGCCTTCTCGCATTCCCCGTGCGCCCGCCCCAGACAAGAAATCTGAGAAGCGCCGACCGATCCGCTCCAACGCTGTGAACTGGTGCTGCTCAAGACCACCGATGATCTGAGCTACATAGTCGTGGATGGACGACGCGATACCGCCGATTGTCGACAGCTGAAGTCTCTTCGCCGCGCCCTTGTACTTCGGGTCTAGCTCGATGCCTCTGATGAGAGCATTAAGAACTGTAGCGGCCGGGATATGGAGGGCTCCAATACGAGCCAATTGGTCTCCGGTCAATCCAAGCTGCTCCTGAAGGATCCGGTAGACCGGGATACCATCGCGAGCCAACTGGAAGAGAGTTTGTCCGGTTACGTGTCCGACGTTCACCATATGCCCAAGCGCGACTGTGACGCGGTTCAAACTTGCGCCGGTCGCTTTCCCCTGAGCAGCGAGCATATCGGAGAGAGCTTGGAGCAATCCATTCGTCTGCTTGAGCGGAACGTTGAACGCCATCAGCGTCCGGCCGGCAGTGGAGATGTCCTTGAACGTCAACGGCGTAAGAGCAGCCAATTGGTACCAGCGGGCGACGACCGCCTGAGCCTCCTTTTGACTACCCAGGAATCCGGTCAGAGCTACCGTCGTAGACTGGACCTGAGCGTTGTAGTCGAAACCCCATTTGGCTAGGGCGACGGCGCTCGCGGTCAAAGCCAGCGTTCCCATATAGGAGTAGCGGCGCAGAGTGAACATCGCCTGGTTCATCAACCAAGTGCGCTTCCGTGCCTTATCCAACGCGGTGCCGAGATAGCCGGTCGCCCGCCCGAGCGCGGTGACCTCTTTGCGCGTGGCAGAGAGACCGGCGACCACCCGCTGTGATCCAGTCAGTACCAGCTGGATGGTCGCCATTCTCATTTCATCGACTCCGCGAGCCTAGCAATGATCCTCCGGGCGAGATCCTCGCGGCGCAACTGGTCACGTTCGGCGTAGGCGTTGGCTATGTCCATCATCGCGATCCGACGCAACGCATCGGTCTCGTCGAGGAACGCCATCGGATCCATACCCGCCTCTGCTACCAAAATCGCCGCCATGATCTCGTCGTGTCGCCCGGAGGAACCTACCCCTCCAGGAACTCCTGATCTACGTTGACATCGGTGTTTGTTAGCCAACGCGTGAGGTTCAGGCCGACCTGCCCGATAGCGAACTCATTGTGTCCGAACACGAACGACAGCGCCTGACGGGCAGTCTGCTTTGAGTCACCGTTCGCCCCCATCCATTCCGCCAACTCAGTCCAGCTAGAGAGGGGCGTCGGATCGTTGTCGCTGACAGTCAACTGAGTCGGCTCGATCTTGCCGGGCTCTTGTACAAAGAACCCGTCGGTCGCAGCAATGAGCGTATCAGTCAGAACGCGCATCTGTCGCTCGTTCACATCACGGAGATTCTCGCCACGAACCTTCCTGCCGATCTGCTCAACTTCCTGGCGCTCGATGTGGCGGTACCGGACCAACAGAGGTAGATCCTGCCCGTAGCCCGGCACCGCCATGAACGTCTCCTTTTGCTCGGCGATCTCTGCCCGCTTGGCCCGGAGTTGCTCCATGAGTGTCCCCGGAACCTTCGGCTGATCGATCCCCGCTACATACATGTCTTGATCGTCCATGCTCCCTCCTCAGACCGTCGCCTAGCTCGTCGGGAACCCGTCAACGGTCACTTCGATTTCGATCATGCCAGCACCGGAAGCCTCAGAGTCAACTTCCGGGAAGGTGACGCGCTTCAGGATGCCGTTGTACACGATGGGGCGTCCAGAGGAGTTCCCATCGAGATCAAGCGGCTGCTTGGAGACAGTCACCTTCGACTTTCCTGCTGCGTTGATCATCGCCTGAGCCGCGTCGTGATCTCGTTCGAGCCGGTAGAGCCGCGAGATGGTCAGGTTGCCAACGCTCTTGCGCCCGCCGAGGCTGATCGGATCGACCATCCCGCCGGGGTAATACTTGGTGTCGTCGGAATCGACTTCGCCGCCGGTCAGCTTGTCCCAGGTGCCCTTGATGATGGCCACCTTGGAGTTCTCCGGCCTGAAGACGGTCACCGACACGTTGTATGTATCTTGTCTGGTCGGACCAGGCATTACGCCACCGCCTCAGTGATCGCCCGCTTGACGATCTCGACCTGGACGAACTCCCCGAACGGACTGATGCGGATGTTCAGCACCGCGTGAAGCTCATTGTTGGCGAGAGTCGTCGGGGTATTGACTTGATTCCCAACGTTGACGAAGAACGCCTCGTTGGGGTCGCCTCCGTAGAGATCCCCGTTGTTGAAGTAGTCGAGGAGCATCCCGGACAAGGCACCGGAGAACGACGACATGAGCTTGCCTTGCCCGTCGATCTTGTCGAACACGTACGCCTCGGCGATCACCGAGGCATCGGACGCGATAGCCATGAACGTCCGCGATCCGCCGAGGTTTGCCCAAGTCGGATCGGCGGTCGAATCGACCAGTGTGCGCCAACCGTAGACGCGCACCTGGCCGAACATCAGCCTGATCACGTCCACCCCACCGTTGTTCAGCGTCTGCCGCGTCGGATCGTCCCAAGCAGGCTGAGAGAGTGCCGTTGCGAAGAGGCTGATGCCGAGATCGCCCGCCGACGGGCTTGCCGGACCGAGCCCCGCATTGCGAGCGATTAGACCGGCGACGAGCGCCGACGGCGGAATTGAGCGAGTTGTACCGGGCGTGATACCCGGAGCCACCAGCCACGGAGCGAACATCGCACCGTACCGCTGGTTGCCTGCCCGATCAGTCGCGGCGAGCGCCGTCAGCGTCGCCGCCGTACTTGTGTCCGGAGCATCGAGAACTGCGATGCGCCGGTTCGCCGCTGCGTGGGCCAGAAGTTGCAAGTGACGAGCACTGGTCGTCTGTCCAGGAGCAGATACCTGACCTGGCCCTTTGTCCGGCGTGTCGAGCGCGAGCGCAGAGGCCCAGTTCGCATCGACGATGTTGTTGCGGTCGTCGGCTCCACCGGCGAGGACGGCAGCAGCCGCCACAGCCGGCAGGTTCGTCGAGACGCCAATCGAGAGGCGGATGTAGTTGGAGTACTGTCCCCACAACTGAGCCGCCTGCTGAGTAGCGAGATCCGGGCTGGCCTCGACTTCAACGCTGTTGGCGTCCTGGATGAAGATGACGACCGTGCCGCCTGCACTACCGGCACGGACGCCGACCTTGATGGCGTTGTAGTACGCACCCGGCCCGATAGCCGTGGCGACGAGCGAGATCGCCGCCGAGCCGTCGAGCAGGTTCTTGGTTGCGCTTGCTGCCGCAGGGCCGACGACGCGGTTCATCATCGCAGAACCGCCGCCCTCGCGGAAGAACACGTCCAATGAGTCGTACGACATCGCTGCGTAGCTCTGTCGCAAGCCAAAGATGCGCTCGAAGTCCGCCATGCTCTGGACAAGCGTCGGACCGAGCGGCCCTGCGTCCGCTAGACCGACAATGTGCCAGACGCCGGTATCGGTCGGAGCCGATCTCGGTGGCGGAGTTGCGCGCTGGCTGATGTAGACACCAGGGCGGTATCCCATCTAGCTCTCCTCCTCCTTGTCGCTTGCCTTCGAACTTCTGGACGACTTCTTGCCCTCCTCCTCGACTGTGATGAGATGGCCATCGTCCAGAAGCATCTTGTTGTGCGGATCTTCGAGATCATCATCTTCCAGATCCACGAACTCGCCCGGCTCGATTGGACGGCCGCTGGCGAGCGATTCGGGATGACTCCCGATAAAGCGGTACCTAGTCATTAGGCAACAACCTCACTTCCACTTCGACTGTTTCCGCCTCAGGCCAATCGGCACCGGGCTGACCCAGTGGGTCGGTCGGCTCAATGGGTGTCGTCGGCCCACTGAACCTTGTTACCACGTCGTCCACGAGAACCTGGAAGATGACTTGCGCTGCCCGGATCGTTCTGCGCTCGTCCTCCGGCACCGGGACTTCCGTGTAACTCTCGTCAATCCACTCCGTGCCGGCCGTCATCCCTCCGAGCGTCGGCTGTTGGAGTAGGATGGCGCGAACAGCCGCGCCGTAAATCTTTGCCGCAAGGTTGGTGTTCTCCTCGGTGTTGGCGCTTGCTGCGACTCCCACACCGATGCCCCACCAAGCGGAGATCGTCCCATCGCCCTCATACCTCGGACGAGTCACTGTGCCGGTCGAGAGCGCGATGCACATAGGCAGGCGCTCATCGGGCAGCGAGTGCCACGTGTTTGTTGTCGAGTAGACGCGGGGCGGCGGGAACAGACCGAGCGTCAAATTGAGCTGACGCTCGATCTCCTGGATGTACGTCGGCATCCATTTCTCTAGCGTGTTCAGAACGGCCATCTCCAAAGTATGGCCGACGAAGATGCTGTCAAAGAGACTAGCCGGAGGAACGGACACCGACCAACGCTCCCATGATTCGATTCTCTACCATCTTTACCCAACGGTCGTAGTCGGACAGCAGGAACTTGAGGTAGGGCCGGGCAGGAATGCCGCGCTCCTCGTCACCATACTCGTGCGTCATCGCGTACTCGACGGTCGAGGAGAACTCCATGTACTGGTTTTGGATGACCTCGATCTTGTTCCGGCTGTAAGGCTTCGTCCACGAATCCATCAGCCGATGCCGAGACATCAAGATGCGAGGATCGCGATTGTGCGAGAGCTTCCACTCCAGGTACTTCTCGTCCAAAGCCTTCCAAGATCCGCCGCCGCGCCGTCCCTGCGATTCGAAGTTGATGCGTATGACGCGGCGGATGTCAGAGATGATCTGGCGCAGAGCGGGCTTCATGTTGATCGTCGCTCGTTCGGCGGCGGTGAGCTTCAACGCGGTCTCGGCTGCGCCGATGATCTTGATGTGGATGGGGCCAACGTCCATCGTCATAGCGGCCTACTCATCAAGTTGTCGGAGGGCGGGAATCCGCCGAACATCACGTTTGCGCCACCGTAGGTCTCGTCGCCGGTGATCGACTCCATCCACTCGCGGTTGACGGCGGTGCCGAGCTTATCCATCGACGAGTTGTACATCGAGAGCATCCGGTCGTACGGCGAGCCGGTCGAGCCGACCTGCTCCGGGAAGAACGACAACTCGATGGCCATCGCCGTCTTCCAGATGATCGCTGCTCGGACGAATTGATAAGCTCCAACCGGGATGTCCGTGTCGATGCTCATCGTCACTTCGTCGGCGCTGATGTCAATCAAACGGCGTACCTCGTCGTCAGTTGGCCGGGTGTCGGTGGTGAAGGTGCCGAGGTAATTGCCGTGCGCGTCTTTCGTTCGGGCAGTCATCACCGCGCCAATGTCGGAGATCTGCGGCAAATATCCGGATGTCTCGTCCGGCCCGGACCAGAGCGGAGCTACCGGCTGTTGAACATCGCCAGTTGCGTCGAGGAACGTGATCTGGTACCAGCCGGTATCGAGCGTTGCCTTCTCAGTCGTGATGTAGCGGAGATCCGGATGGGCTGGGTCTACATCGACCGGCGAGAGGTTGATCGTATCGATGACGGTGAACGGGCCTTCCTGACCGGCAGCCTCGCCGATCTTTACTTGTGTCCAACGAATCCCGTCATAACGAGGGATCGGTTGAACATCGTAGAATGACACAACTCTCATTCTTCGATGCCTCCTTCACCTTGCTCGACATCGCCGCCCGAACCACGAGAGACCTTAGCGTACATTCGTGCGACCCGTCCGGTGATGATCGGGACGGCGATATGTAACTTCGTTACATCCTTCACAAGATCGGCGACGAACGTGACGACGAGATTGAACTGGACCTGCCTCGCCAACTTTTGCTTCAACATCGTCGGGGTGATCGTCGTTGTGGCGGCGAAGCTCCGAGCGGCGAGCTTCCGGGCGGTCATCGCCGGCAGCACTACGAGGCTTTGCGAGAGCTTGTAGGAGACCTTCCGGGCTACGGCCGGGGTTAGGACTACCCCCGCCGCGAACGACTTGCCGACAACCTTAGACAAAGCCGGGATCAGGGTGACGGTCGCAGCGAGGATTCGGCCGTTCTTCCTGACCATCGTCATCGCTCCGGTCAACGTTGTTGTCGCCGCCAGAGCGCGCGGATACGTCTTGGCTGAAGTCATCGCCGCCGTATCAACCATCGTCACCGCGAGCGTCCGGAAGAACTTGGATACTTTTACCATCGCCGGACTCGCGATCAGCGTTGCAGCGAACGTCCGGTAGAACTTGCTCGCTGCCCCCATCGTGGGTGTCAGCACGACAGTCACAGCGAACGTCCGGGCTCCATGGACGAATCGGCTCATTGTCGCCGTCAGAGTAACAACGGCATTCGCCTGAATAAACCGAGACTTGAGAGGAACCATTGTCGGCGTCAGGGTAGTCGTAGCCGCGAAGCTCCGGAAGAAACTGACAATGCGTGCCATCGTCGGAGTCGCCGTCATCGTCACCGGGAAGGTGCGGGAGTCTTTAGCAACCCGAGTCATCGTCGGCGTCTCGGTTGAGGTGACCGGGAACGAGCGGAAGAATTGAGCAATGCGCGACAGCGTCGGCGAGATCGTTGCAGTCACGTTGAATACCCGAGACAGGATCGGGATGCGCGTCATCGCGGCGGTCAGCGTCACAAACGCATCGAGCGCCTGGAACTTCAACCCTGTGAGTTTTATCGGCGTCATCGTTACCGCGAACAAGGTGCCGGACGAGCTATCGCCGGCATTGAAGTTATCCATCACGACGGTGCCTGCCGTCGCGATCCCCGGCCTGCCCGTCGAGATGGCGGAGTCGGTCTGAGTAATCACAATGGTGCTGTTGAGCTTGATCCGAAGCGTCGTGCCCGATACCGACAACCGCATTATGTCCCCGGCGGTGGCAGTGAAGGATGTGTAGTTCGATCCGATCTGCGACCAAGTTCCGGAGATCATCTTGTACAAAGCGATGGTATAGGTTCCACCGTTGTTAAAGTAGATCGCGAGGTAATGATTGCCCATCGTCGAGTCGGCGCGCACGATAGCTCCTACCCAATATGCGGTAGGAGGCAGCGACGGAACTTGGATCTCCGAATACTGATCGGCGCTGATCGAGCCGGAGTTCCAATATGCGCCGCCGTTCGTCGCGCCAGTTGAGCCACTCGCCTTCGCCTGGTTACTGACAACGGCGATAGCTGCTCCGGTCAACGTGCCGGTAGTACCAAGTGTCCAGTTCGAGCCGAGTCCGCCGTCTGCCCGATTGAAGTCGTCAGAGTAGGTGACACCGGCTGCCGCGTAGTCGAACTGGCGCTTGAAGGTGGCCACCCTCGCCATAGTCGCGCTCAGGGATGAGGAGACGGCCAGCGGGGTGGCCATGACGAGCTTCTTCAACACTGCCGGCGCAAGCGTCGCCGTCACCGCGAACGTTCGCGCAAAGAACAGGATGCGCGTGAGGTTCGGAGTCAGAGTCGTCGTCGCGTTCATCTGCATGAAGCGAGACTTGAGCGGGGTCATCGTTGCCGTCAGAGTAGCGGTGACAGCGTTGGTTCGAGAATACGCAGCGACCCTCGCCATCGTGGGGGCGAGGACGGAAGTGATGGCGAGGGTTCGCGCGTACTTCGCAAGTCTCGACATGGTGGGCACCAAAGTCATCGAGACCGCGAGGCTTTTGAAGAAAATCGACCGCAACCAGGCAGCTGTTAGAGTCGCGGCGACCGCCATGGTGCGTGGGAAGAGACCGACACGCGCCATGCTCGGGGAGAGAGTTGCGGTCGCCGCGAGCGAGCGAGGATATGTCTTCGCTGCCGCCACTGTCGCAGGCAGACTCGTGGTAGCAGCGAAGCTCCTCGGATACTTGGCTACTCTGACGACCGCCGCCGCGAGCGTCGCCACCAACGCAAACGTTCGGAAGTAGGAACTCTTGACCGCCATTGCTGGTGAGAGAGTCGCAGTCACGGCCATCGTGCGGTAGTCGATGGTATTGTTCGTCATCGCTGCCGTCAAAGTCATCGTCGCGTTGAGCGTGATAGGCGTTAGCACTCCGCCAGCGGCAACCTTGAAGACCGCGATATGCCCGTTGTTGACGGCAGCGGTTGCCGGAGTCGCGGAGCCAGTGTATGATCCAGAAGTTGATGCGACTTCTCTATCGCAAAATGTGCCGGTACCTCCGGTTGGTGCAGAATCGTATCGTTCCGTCAAAGTCAGGCTGCCTGTTATGGTTTCCGCGCTGTAGGAAGTTGTTGCTTTGATAAACCACGCGCAGACGAACAGCCGGTCGGCGCTCGCTGTCGGCGTCACTGAGGGCGTCGTGTTCGTGCCCGAAGCGTTGGCCACGGCGTTTTCGACATCGAGCGGCGAGCTAGTAACGATACCACTGTACTCAACGACGAAAATGTGCGAACCGCTCGACGGAGTAGCACCGGTGAACGTTTGCTCACCGCCCGCCGCTACTTTGTAAAAAAGACGACTCGCACGCTGCGAACCGCCGGTGCCGCCCGATGCGTTCGTCAAAGCAGTCATTCCAGTCGGGGTGCCGAGCGTAATTGTCCCGGCGGTACCGCCTTCACCGAGAAACGCGACGAGCAGGTTGCCCGCCGTCGCGGGCGCATCAAGCGTTACGGTTGGAGCGGAACCGCCGGTCGTCCCCAGCTTCGACTGGACAACTGATGCTGACACTAAGAAGGATCAAGCGTGAACGTGTACTGGATCTGATCGCCGATGGCGAGCACGACGCCGGTATGGTCGCCGTGGATGACGAGCGTACCGCCGGACGTTGCCGTGAGGCAGCCGGCATTGGTGATGGTCTGAGCTGATGCGCTGGTGATTGTCGCGACGTTCTGCCACTTGGCGGTGGACGTGGAGCCCGTCTTGGTAATCGTTCCGGAGACACGAGCCTCGGCTGCCTCAGTGAACAGCGTCGTGTCCGCCTTGGCTGCCGTGCCCGCTCCGGTGCCCCAGCCGACGTATTGAGGATTCGTCTGGACGGTCTCGGTGAGCTTGTCGACGATGTACTCCTCGCCGGTGTTGGTGAGAACGACAGCCACTACTCCTCCTCTCCATACACGACGGGATCGACCTTGAGGTTACGGATGATCGGTGCTCCGTCCTCAGTTTGGTTGTCGGAGATCTGCCCCTTGGCCCAATCGGCCAGACACTCGTAGTTGTGTACAGTGATCAGCGCCCCGGCACCGAGCTTGTAGCCGAGGTACTGCGTGTAGCGATCATCGTCGAGTTCGTCCCCGTTGGCAGTCACATCGACAGCCAAGCGGACGATATTGCCTTCGTCGTCCGTCTCAGCGCCAGCGAGCGCGGCATCGACAGTCTCGATCACCGCACGCCGTGGCTTGACTACCGCTTGAACATGTGACAGCAGCAGATTGATCTCCTCGCCGCATGCGTCACACGTTACGGTTGTCGCGAGTTCGGCAGGCTTCTCGACGGCGCTCTTTTTGGCCATCATGCCTCCTGAATAGACATTTCTTCGGGTTCACTCCAGTCGCCATATGCGAGCGGAGCCATGTGCTTGTCACAGCGCATTACTTCGTGTACAGGTTTGCCTTCAGATGCCAGCCTCTGAAGTTCGTGCAGATCTACGTCACACCCGCACTCATACGTTCCAAGGAAGCGACGTACCCGGCGGATGGCGCGAGGTTTGGCCGGCATTGCGACGCGAACCTCCTGCGATCCGCCGCCGGTTACTATCACTTGTCTCTTCCAGAACTTGAGCTTCATTCTGCTCCCTTGAAGGGCGGGGTCGGGCTACGGTGGCAACCCGACCCCACGCTTGTCAGCCCTCGATGATCTTCGTGAGCCCCACTTCGAGACCGTGACGCGGATCGTTGGAGCTACGAACGTTCTCCGCAGCAAGCATCCGCTGTGCGAGATCCTTGTCCGTACCGACCTTCTGAAGAACCTCGTTCACCGTCCACGCCCTGCCCGTCGCCGGGTTGTCAGACTCCAGCCAGTCGGCAAGCTCGTGCTCGCCGAACGACGAGATGCTACTCCCCGGCTCCAACGCTAAAGGGGCGTTGGGGTCCTCGCCTGCCTCCATCGCCGCAACTTCCTCGTCGGTGAAGAAGGAGTGGTTGGCCTCTCCCTTGGCGAGTGCGATCTTGCCGATCTGATCGGTGGTGACCTCATCGTTCTGGTGCGCTTCGATGGTCATGAGGTTCGTCCCGCCGGTGACAGGGTCAGGAATTTGAACCTGATAGGAGAACATCAGGTCGCGGACTACCCGCTTGTCGCCCTGATCCTTATAGTCGTCCGACGGCTCATAGTCCGAAGGGACCAAGTAGGACGGATCGCCGTACAGATCGCTCGTATCCGTGCTTGACACGTTACCTCCTTCCTACGTCAGTCCGGTGAACTTGAGGACGGCGAAGCGGTTGTCGACGAAGAACAACGGCCGGACGCTCGACTGCGTCCAGTACCGCTGTGTCTCTTCCTCGTACCACTGCTCCGTGGCGAGCGGCTGCTCGACCCGCATCTGCCCCGGCTGGCCCTCGGCCACGACGTATGCCGTGCCGGCGGTTACGCGGTTGGTGACGAAGATCGAGATGCCGAGCGAAGCGAGCAGATCGTTGAGGCCGAGACCGTAGATCCGCGCCAGCTGAAGATACTCAGTCGGGTTGATGATCCACAGATTGAAGACGATCCCGAGTTCCTCCTGCTCTGCCTGCATCTGCGCCTTGGCCATATCGTACCCAGGCCAGGCGGTCGAGTTGGATGCAGAGGATCCAGCCGTGACGGTGGAGCCCCAAGACACGCCAGCGACCGTACGAGCCGGAGCCTGCTGTACGGCAGCCTCCAGAACCTCGACCGCGCGCTGGTTGATCTTGCGGACGATGGTGTTGGCCATCATCCGGACATGACGGGCGAACAAGCTCGTGTCGTTGCGGTCGCGAGCTTCGACCGTCACGAAGAACTTGGCGCCCCACTTCTCGACCTCAGCAACGAACGGCGCACGCCGCGAGCTAGTGACAAGCGGGAACTCGTCACCAGGCGTAACGCGCCCGATGTCGCGGTCGAGGTACAGATCGTTCGCCAACAGCTGGTCATAGACCACCGCGCCGCCGGTGACTCCGCCGCTGTTGGTGAAGACGCGATCCGCGAAGAACCGCTGAAGCGTCAAGTCCATCAGTGTTCGAGTGACGCGTGTCGGTGCGTTGAGCGCCATGTCCATCGTGATCGTCGTCGTGCTGACGGTCGGAATGGCCAGCGGATACGCAACCGGCTGGTTGTACGATGCGACGACTTCCCGCTCTCCCTGGAGGAGGGTTGCTGCGGCTTCGAAGTCGAGCGTGATTCTGTTCATGTCCCTCCTCCCGCTAGGTCAGCTGCAGGGCGATCTCGGCGTCCGCCCCGTTCGCAGCGTCGTTGACGCAGATGCCGAGCGCGACGCCGGAGGCAAGGACGATTGCCTTGCCTGCACCGTCCGACTGAACTCGGACACCTGCCGTGAGCGCGGTGCCCGCCGTCACCGGAACGATCCCGTTGCGGAGGAGACCGACCTTGCCGTTGATGGTCGGCTGATCGAACTTGGCGACACCGATGGCCGGGTCGCCAGACGCCGCTGTTGCGACCTTGTAGTTCGAGCCTTCGGCCGTGGCTGCGAGGCCAGGGCCGGACGAACGAGCCGCGCTGATCTTGACGAACGTCTTGCCTACGACGGCAGCCGTGACGATGGCGGGGATTGATTCGCCTTCCTCGTAGTACGGGATTGCCTCGTTGGCCATTGATTATCCCTCCTTTGCGTACGTCACGGGCTGGCGCACGTTGGCCTTGGCGCGGATCTCCGGGATCTCCGGGAACCAAGAGA
>Ga0126383_10001256_pt1 | contig 15618 bp, 12 predicted proteins | sample PanSoiMetPlot_35_FD_96882 | JGI IMG/M metagenome (GOLD analysis project Ga0126383, IMG submission 96882) | Tropical forest soil microbial communities from Panama - MetaG Plot_35 | ecosystem: Environmental > Terrestrial > Soil > Tropical forest > Bulk soil | place: Panama | collected 2016-02-17
CAGCGAGGGCGTTCTGGTCGCCCTCGCTCAGTCGCCTCAACAGAAGAGTCACGTGTGTGGAGTCGAATGTCATCAAGCCTCTGTCCAGCAGAAGAGCTGATCTGAATCAAGGCAACCGTAAATTGACGCCGTACACCTCTTGGCTACTGATATCTCTCAGTATCAGCGGGGAGTCGTCCGGAGCAAGGCCAGTCCATGGTTGGGAAAAGAGACCGGCAGCCTGCCGCATTCCTTTGAGGTCGACGATGCGAACGAATTTTCGATTGGTGATTTCCATCCGGTACAGTCCACCCTCACCGGCGTCCCCGGGATAAGTATCGAAGTACACATACCTCCCATCGTGAGACCAGTTCAGATAATTGATGCTAACGGTTGCGAGTTCCGTCCATTTCTGGCGGTCGAACTCGTAAAGCATCAGTCGTGTTGAATCAGCCGACTTCGCCGCGAGGTAGCGCCCATCAGGGGACCAGCGAGGGCAGATAAGGCCGACAGAACCGGGTATTGGGTCGATGCCGAGTGTTCGCAAATCAACCACTTCGATTGGCGTGGCTCCAGAATTCCCGGACACGAACGCGGGCAGCCCGGAAAATACTAGCTTTTCCCCATCGGGAGACCAGTCCGGGTAGGCAGCCGCCTTCCTTCCGCCTGAAAGCTGCTGCAGTTTGCCTCCGTGGATTGAAACGGAGTATATGTGCAATACGCCGGTACGTTCGGCAGCCATGAACGCAACCCGCAGGCCATCGGGCGAAATGCTGGGAAACTCGGCGACCAGTGGTGGAAAACTGAGCTGCAGCTTCTGACCGCCGTCCAAGTCGCTCGACCACAACTGTCCCCCGGGCTTGGTAGTGAACGCAAGATGGTTGCCCACGATTGAGATTTGAGCCGAAATCCCCTTGAGGTAGGGCACGAACTCGGATCGTTGCGGATCAAAACGCTCCAATTCTGCACGCGGCTGCAATCCTAGACTAAAGAGCTTTCTCCCGTCGGTGCTGACTCCGAGCGCATAAAAGTCGATCGCGCCGGCAGTCAATTGCACGGGCTCTGGATTCATGCTGCTCAGCCCCCTCCGCGCTTCCTGGCGCATCCAGATCTCATCCAGACGCCCTACGGTGGCTCGAAAAACGAAGTACTTGCCATTCGCCATCCATTGGCCACAACAGCTACTGTTCGTCCAACCCGAAAACAGAGGCCGAAGGTTGCTGCCATCCATCGAGACTTCCCAGAGGGCGCTGGTGAAGCCTTGCGGATCGTATTGAGTGAACCGCACTACATCCCCTGTCGGAGACAATCGAGGCAGCACCGGCAGACCAGAAACTTCGACCACTCTCCGGCTGTTGCTCCCGTCGGCTTTGCAGACGTAGAGCTCATGGCCATGGGTATAGAGCAACTGCTGTCCATCCGGAGACCAAGCGGCGCTTGTCGCCAGAAAATTTCCCACGCGGCGAACTGGGCCTCCTCCCAGAGGTACCGCCCATAGTGGCAACTCACTTTCGGTACCATGCCAATTGAAGACAAGGAACTCGGATCGAATCGCCGAGTAGTCCAAAAGATCAACCGCCCCATTGAAAGGCGTTGCAATCGGGACCGGCTCTCCTCCAGAGATCGGCACTTGCGCAAGGACAAGGGTCCCATTGACTATTTCCTGGAAATAAAGATGGCTGCCGTCCGCTACATAAGGTGAAGGAATACCTCCATAGAGATCGGCGCCAATTTTTTCCCGGGCATCGTCTGTGATCTGACTAAAGCTCTCGATCCTGGGCTGTACAGGTGGCATCCTTCGATAAGAAAAAAGGGCCACGGCTACTATGCTCGCCAGTGCTATGCCCACCACCACTTCCGTCTTGCGCCTTTGGGCGAATTTCGAAATGCGGTAAGCTAATGTCCTGCGTCGCGCCCTTACCGGTAAGTGACCCAGGTGCCCCTGGAGGTCACAAGAAAACTCCTCCACCGAAGCATAGCGGCGCGATGGTTCCTTCTGCAGCGCCATTAAGACAATATTGTCGAGATCTCCACGCAGACGCCGTCGTAACTTGTCGGGCTCGCCTTCGCGAGGCAGGCTCACCAACTCGGGAGTCCTACTAATGGTAGTACCGTCTGGCGAAATCTCCGTTTCCACTCGGTCGACCGCCGTGCTGGGATTCTCTGGCTCCTGTTCGCAGATGGCATGTTCGAGTTCTATGGGTGTTTGTTGCTTTAGCCGGTACGGCCGATGTCCGGTCAACAATTCGTACAGCACAACGCCCAGTGAATAGATGTCGGATGCAGGTGTGACCGAACTGCCTCGCACCTGCTCCGGGCTGGCGTATGCCGGAGTCATGCGCCGGACGCCAGTCTGTGTTACTACTTGGGAGAGATCGAAAGCGTCCGGAGTCAGGACTTTGGAAATTCCAAAATCGAGAAGCTTCGGGACACCTTCGCTGGCGACGAGAATGTTACTCGGCTTTAAGTCGCGGTGAACAACTAGCTTTTGGTGGGCGTACTGCACTGCACCGCACACACTACAGAACAGGCGCACGCGTTGTTCTATCGAGAGGCGGTGGGTGTCGCAATATTCATCGATTGGAACTCCCTCGACGTGGTCCATCACTAGGTACGGCACACCCTCGGTTGTGCTGCCGCCGTCGATGAGTCGGACGATATTGGGATGATCCAGGCTGGCCAGGGTCTGACGTTCGTTGCGAAAACGGTTGAGGACTTCGACATTGTCCAAGCCAGACCGGACCAGTTTGACCGCGACTTCTTTGCGGTAGGCATCATCGGCTCGGACGGCCAGATAGACGACTGCCATGCCACCCTGCCCAATCGCCCGGACAATTTCGTAAGCTCCGACGCGACGGCCGATCATCGGATCGGCCGCAGTGCTTATCCCGGCCATCCGCATTAGGTTGGTCGTGGAAAACCCAGATTCCATCGCACCGGGGTCAGCTTCTATCAGTGACTCGATCTCGGCCCGCAAAGCTTCGTCGGAGCCGCACGCCTCTCGCAGAAAGCCATCGCGATTGCCGGGATCTATCTCCTCGGCAGCCAGCAACAATTGCTTGATCCTCTGCCAGCGCTCCGGGGTAACCTCTGTCCCTGTGCCATCAAGCGAAGACCCGGGGCTCGGAGTGTCGGCTTTGCCGTCGCTCATGCAACACCAAGTCAAATGCAACTACAAGACGAGAGAATTTCGCAGAATACACCAGCAGCCGGGCGAGATTACGTCCAGAGTAACCTCAGCAACCGTTAAGTACGGCGAGAGAGTATACCGTGCAACAAGGCAGCGTGAAAGAGATTCTGCATACCTCGCACACCGACAAGGCAGCACGCCGCCTAAGTCCCGGCGATCTCGCAATCTGTTCAGGAACCAGGTTCGAGTTGGAATCGTCTCGCTGCCTTGGTCCCTTTTTCCCTTCATTTGCGCGGTACTAGATAGGAGGACCGAGAGTCCTACCTTTGCTTAGGCGGCATCTCGTCGTCACAAGGGCTGTTGTGGAAACCCTCGTACCTCACGCTCGTGAACGTGTCATATAGCTCTGCTCCGAACGAGAAACTGACAGAATGATCTATTTCTCTTGCGATAACAAAACTTGCTTGAAGGAGATTTGAAATGAAAAAGACTCTCTGCTTACTGGCTCTGCTGGCCCTGTCGCTCGCCGCGTACAGCCAGTCTCGATCGGAACATACACAAGCCATGAGCGACGCTCGGGAGGCTAAAGTGTCAGTCATGGCTACAGACAACCGCGGCACGATCCACGTCAAGTGCGGCAATCCCAACGCCAAGGTAAAGACCATTGCCCATGGGCTGAAACTGCTGGGCGACGAGCGCCCAGCGGTGTTGCTCATCTCCGGAACCTGTCACGAAAATGTGGTGATCGGTAGCCTGGACAGAATCAGCTTGCAGGGAAATCCGACCGCCACGATTGACGGAGGAAGCGATCCCAACCTCGGCACGATCGAAATCGGAGACTCACAGAGCATCGTCCTGAGCAACCTAACCATTACCGGCGGCGGTGAAGGTGTGGGCTGCTTTGGGCAGAGTCTGTGCCAGCTCAACCAGGTGACGATTCAGAACAGTCTGGCCGACGGAGCGGCGGTCGGGGCCGGGGGCCATCTCCAGATTCTTGACACCGTCATCCAGAACAATGCGGATGTGGGCTTAGTGATCTCAGCTGGCTCAGTGAACTTCTTTGGTGGCTCCATCACTGGGAATGGTGCTGACGGTGTCTCCCTGACCGGTGGCGGCAGGCTCGGTACCGGCGCGGGGAACCTGTTTGCTGGGGTCACAATCCAGAACAGTGCAGGCAATGGCGTCACGGCGAACTTGAACACCACCGTCACCCTCAACAACGCAACGGTGACAGGCAACGCTGGCGACGGTGTTTCTCTGCAGGCGTCGTCCGCGATGAGCATGCTCGGCAGCAGCATAACCAACAATGCTGGTCACCAGGTGCGCATCGGTGACCTCTCCATTGTGCGGTTCGGCGGCTTTGCAAATACTATTGCGGGCTCGAACGCCCCGGATGTCGTGTGCGATCCGGTTTTCTCGACGACGCGGAAATTTGGGAATCTAACCGGTACGACCACCAACTGCCCGGCGGAATTGTCACCAACCCCATGAAGCGAAGTTGCTAGAAAGCTACCGCATGAGCTGTATGTATTCAGTATTCATACGTTCGAAAGCCAGGAGGCACATCGTGGAATTGAAAAAGAAAGCGCCGATAATTGCTATGTTTCTACTTCTCGCTCCAGCGGCCCTTTTCAGCATGACATGGTACGTGAATGGAGTGAACGGCAACGATGCCAACGATTGTAATTCGCACACGACACCCTGCAAGACGCTCGGGCATGCCATCTCGCTGGCTGCTGCTGGAGATTCCGTGATGGTCTCTGCGGCGACCTACACCGAGAACCTTCACATCGGGATTAGTTTGAGAATTGTTGGCTCCGGTAGCACCGCAACTATCATTGACGGTGGAGGCAAGAACACGGTTGTGACCGTTTCCAACATAAAAGCGCACGTAAGCCTTTCAAAGTTGAAGATCCAGAATGGGGCAGCCCGCTGGGGTGGCGGTATCTATAACGTTGGAACACTCGCGATCAGCAGCACTGTCATTACGGCAAACCATGTTTCCGCAACTCCTCTTTATGAAGGGGGTGGCGGGGGTATCTACAACATAGGAGCAATAACAATCAGCGACAGCACCATCAGCGGAAACCAGGCGAGCGGGAAAGTCGAGCACTTTGTGGAGGGTGGTGGCATTCTGAATGAAGGCAGGTTGACACTCAACCGGAGCACAATTAGCGGAAACAGCATCCTCCAAGATGGCACAGGCGGTGGGATTTCGAATGAGGGCACGGCGATCCTGAACAATAGCACCATAAGTGGGAATGCTGGCTTCTTGAGAGGCGGTGGGATCATCAGCGGTGTTACGACGGCGGTGACTAGCATCAACAACAGCACCATTGCTGGCAATACCACACTCTTCAACACCCAGCCTGGAGGTGTTGACTTTCCTTTTGGCAAGGTGACGATGCAGAACACCATCGTCAGCAACAACTCGGGTGAAAACTGCCTCGGAACAATTACTTCTAAAGGCTACAACCTGAGCAGCGATGGCTCGTGCGCCTTCGACGGACCGGGCGATCTAAACAACACTAACCCCTTGCTCAGTCCACTCGCAGACAACGGCGGACCTACCCAGACCATGGCTCTCCCTGCTTTCAGTCGGGCAATTGATGCTGGAAACCCAACTGGATGCACCGATGGCTCAGGACATTTGCTCAAAACTGATCAGCGCGGCGAGCCCCGCCCCGATGAAGGAGGCCGTTGCGATATGGGAGCGTATGAGCTTCAAAGGTGAGTAGTGGGCAACGCTTTTTCTGGCATCGGTTCAAGCAAGGGCCTAAACGCCTTTCAGTTCATGGGTTACACACACATTCTCGGCTGTTCGAGAAATAGGTGTTTTATGAACACTAGACTGCTACATATGGAAGACTAACCGGCATCAAATGTGAATCATCTGAAAACAGGTAATCTTGCCAACATCATCGAAGGCTACGCGCACAAACAGTCGTCCCTTGGAGAAGTCGGCGCGATAGTAAAGAAGTTTCTCTCCGTCTTGGTCTTCCTCTCCAAGAAATGCCAGGGACGTGAAGCCGCCGATGTGGGGCGTCCGCGTCGAGATGTCGATTACGCCTTTCTGAATAGAACTTAGGAGAGAAGTTGAGTACTGGCTGTAGTCGGGTTCGCCCCGAAGCAACCGCGTTAGCACGGAACGCACACGCTCCGTTCGAGCTGGATCTGCGTCCGTCTTCGCAGACATATCTAAGAGGGAAATCTCAGGAACATAGAAGCCTGCTACGCCTAGCGCGAGACCTTGGGCGTCGGTGCCAAAGCGATTGTCGAGGTTGGTGAAGACGACCACGGAGATGTGTTTCTCTGGGAGGATGACAATGGCAACCCCGGTGTGGCCGCTGTGAAGAATGACTCGCGTGCCACGATAACGGTCCAAGCCAAAGCCGAACCCGTAGTTGCGCCAGTACAGAGAATCGTTGGCGCGAGATTGTGCGGTCCACATTGCGTCGCGGGAAGCAGGCGACAGCACACGATTGGTTTCAAGGGCTGCTGCCCAATGTGCGAAGTCAATAATCGTCGCTCCTAGATCGTTGTAAAGTGGTCCGAAGTCACTGGATGTCCTCCGATTTGAAATGAACGTGCCATCAGGGGTCAATTCATAGCCAGAGACGCGGTTCTTGATGATGGGGGGCGGCATCCATGTAAACGGCTGAGTTCATCCCTGCAGGCGCAAATACTCGATCCGAAATGAATCTCCGCCACGTCATTCCGCTGGCCTTCTCGGTGACGAGCTGGGAAGAAAAAGTCCCGCGTCGAAGTAGTTGTAGCCAGTTCCCGGCGGAAACAGCAGGTTTTGCCTCTTCACGTTTTCCAGAAGTTGCTCGGTGCTGTAGCTCGCTAAGAATTGGCCATCGACGGTTGCAGCCACCTCATCGGGCAGTCCTGAAGCGTGCGATATGAGATGCCGAACAAGGATGCCTTTCCAAGCCGGAACCGGGTCCGTGAAGTACTGATTGATTTCATCGTCGAGGTGAACCTTGCCGTCCTGGACAAGGAGCATGATGCCCGACGAAGTCAGCTGCTTATCGAGTGACGCGATGTAAAAGACCGTGTCGAGACTGACCGGAACACTCAGTTCAACATCGGCTAAGCCATAGGTGGATGTGGCGATGATGCGACCCTCGCGGATAATCGCGACAGCAAGCCCAGGGATGCCTCGATTTCGTATCTCGGTTTTCAAGTAGGTATCCGCTACAGGAAGCAGGCTTGCAGGTGTTTGAGCTGACACGAGCGATGTGAGAAGGGCCAATGCAAAAATACGGCAGACTAGCCAGAATTTCATCACAGCCTCCACTGGGCCACGCACATTAGCACACAGACCGTTCTTCGGATTACCGTTCACCGGGCGTCGCATCCAATCTCAATTTTGAGGTTGCTTCAAGTTGTTCTAACAGAGGCACACAGGGCTGCCGTCAGGGGTACCCGTGGTCTCAAGTTTGCCGGGCATAGTCCAACAACGATGCCCTTTTCGGAAACGAGATTGACCACCTTACGCGACGATGAACTGTCGAGCCGCCACGTTGCGCACGAGCTATCAGCGTTGCTTCTGAACACGAGACAAGTGATGCTTACTCGGGTAAGCCCACCCTATGAACCAAATCAGCAAAGCGAGAGTCGGTATGCAGATTATCGAGTAAGAAATCGGTTTTCAATTTGACCAGTTCGATGTTGTGCTCCCTGTACGCGGTGTCTAGCCATTTGAACGCCTGATCCCTGTTTCCCAATTCGGCATAAAGGAGAGCAATGTTGTATGCGGAGACGTCGGTGTACCCAGCCTTGCGCTGTCCTTGCCGGAGTTCAATCCCTTCGGTTAGAGCACGGTCCCATCCACCTGAACGAAATCCTTGCTCCAACGCAGCAGCGAACTCTGACGCAGACTGATTGCCCGAGAGCTGCCCCCAGAGCTTCCATTCTTCGAGAACTTGAGGGTACATGCGTTTTGCCCAATACGCCACGGCTGCGACATGGTGTACATGCGCGAACGTCGGTTCGTCACTTGCCAGTTTCTTGAAGATGGAAATGGCGTCGTCGTAACGCCGCGCATGTATGTGGACGATTCCTACTGACTCACGGATAATGGGTGACATGGGATCGAGCTGGTGGGCGCGATTGGCTTCGGCAAGGGCTTCCTGTTCCCTGCCACCGATCAAGGCAAGATTTTGCGCGTACCACTGATGTGCCGTGGCATCCGCAGGGTCTAGCTCTAAAGCTTTCTTAAACTCTGCCTCCCCCGCAATAAAGTCCCAATCGGCTTCAATCTCGTTGTTACCGAGGATGGCATGCGGATGAGCCAACGTCGGGTCCAAGTCCAACGCTTTCCGGGCCGCCACGTTCGATTTGGGATAGGTTTCGCTGGGACTGCCCCCAAAATTAGGCATTACGCTATAAGCATCAGCGAGACCCGCGTAGGCCAACGCGTAGCCAGGATCTTTGGCAATAGCTTCATTAAAATAGGAAACTGCCGTTTTGAGATCTGCAGCCGTCCGTTTGTTCCACGCGTAACGGCCTTTCAAGTACAACTCGTAGGCGTCTGGATTCTGTGTGCCTTGTTGAATGATCTGTTGTTTTTCTGAGGGACTCAGTCTGGAATGCAACTTGACCGCTAGTTCACCTGCTATCCGTTGTTCCAGGGGGATTATGTCTGCAATCTTGCCGCTGTAGTGCTGTCCCCAGATTTCGGTATTGTCCCGAATATCCGTCAACTCCGCGCTAACTTCCATGTTGTCCCCGTGTGGCGTCACTCGTCCGCTCACGAGCGCTGACACTCCAAGCTCCTTCCCAACCTTCTGCGTATCTACATCCTTCCCTTTGTAACGAAAAACAGAGTTGCGAGATTTCACTTTCAGTTGGGGTACATGGGTGAGGCTAGCAATGAGTGACTCCGTAATGCCGTCGCCCAGGTAGTCAACACTGGCATCCCCACTGGCGTTCGTGAATGGCAATACGGCAATGGAATCAATCTGGGCAGCCTTGCCAGATCGTCGATACCAAGCGCCGGCTACAAGCAAACCGATAATGGCGGCACAGGCTGCCCCAAGCAACCAAAGTGTGCGACGTCTTATTGGCTTAGAAGCGAAGTCAGGTAGGCTTGCTATCTTTTTCGACTCCGTATCGCGTTTCACCCTTTGCAGGTCGGTTCGGACATCGGAGGCGTGCTGGTAGCGCAGATTGCGGTCTTTTTCCAAGCACTTTCCGATTAACTCTTCCACTTTCGACGGCGTGCCGGGATTCAATCGCCCCGCGGGAGTTGGTGGTCTATTCAGGATCGAGTCGAAAACAACTCCAGATGTCTCGCCCCTGAAGGGCAGAGTACCTGTACACATTTCATAGAGGACTGCACCAAGCGAGAATAAGTCGGTACGGATGTCTAATTCCTTGCCCCTCACCTGCTCCGGCGACATATACACCACAGTGCCGAGCGTCGAACCGGGGCTGGTCAATTGTTTTTCATCGACTGTTTGTGTGTTGGCCGATGCAATCTGACTCGAAGAATCTGTTGGTGAAGTTACCTTTGCCAGTCCGAAATCGAGAATCTTTGCATGACCGCGCTTGGTGATAAAGATGTTCGCAGGTTTGATGTCGCGGTGAATGATCCCTTCGGTATGGGCTGCATCGAGTGCGTCTGCAATCTCTATTCCTAAAGACAAAAGCAGTTCTGTTTCCAATGGACGCCCTGCGATCTTGTGCTTCAGCGTGACGCCGTCGAGAAACTCCATAGCGATGAACGCCGGACCGTGCTGATTGTCAATTTCGTAAATAGTACAAATATTGGGGTGATTCAGAGCAGAGGCAGCTTTCGCCTCACGCTGAAAACGACTGAGAGCCTGTGGATCGTGTGCGAGTTCGTCAGGCAGGAATTTCAGGGCAACGAAGCGCCCAAGGGATGTGTCTTCAGCTTTGTAGACAACACCCATCCCACCTCCGCCCAACTTCTCTACGATGCGGTAATGCGAGATGGTCTCGCCAATCACTGGCGCGAAATGTTACGGCCAAGATGGGATCAAGTCAATGAAATGGAAGTTGAAATGGAAATTGAATGTCGTTAACACATCAAATGTCCGGTGGAATTAACAAGTGATATGTCCGCTTTTGCGAACAATCTTCTGCTCAGGACGAGCGCCGCTGACGCGTCCTGCGATAGTGTCCACTCTTTCCCGGCCGCCCTGCGCCGCGGGCGGAATCTTGCTGAACTCGATCGAAGGGGTGGTGTTAGCCTGACGCGACTGGCAACCGGTCAGGCTAAGGCAAAGAACCAGCCACCCGGTTTGTTGCCACAGCGCATCCGCCGAACGATGGAGCGAACGAAATCGCAGCCCTGGTTCCACTGCCGCCTGAACAGCTAACGAAAGTGCGCGAAACGGGGGCAGTCTATATCTTCTATTCGAATTTCTCAATGACAACCTCAGTGTCAGCGCCGTAAAATGCCAGCCCCTAATGCTGTGAACTGACACTTAGCGACTGATGCCGCAGGTTAACCACGTAGAAGTATGACCTCTGAAGCCAGGGGGAACGGCGTACTTTCCCCAATTTAGGGGCTGGTTGGTGATCATCCACCACTGATGGAAGACCGACTCTCGTCCGAAAAATGCTACTTGCCCACCGTCATCTATCCCCAGGCGACAACACGCCCCCGAGTTGTGCCAATGCCTCCCAGTGCCTCGGATGCGGACGGCGCCGGCCCGAACGGATGAGCGCAGCATAAGGCTGCGAGACGCGCAATACATCCGCTATGTCGCGAACTTTCTTTCCTCTGAGCTGGCAGGCTCTTTGGGTCCCACCAAGTATTCCCCGCAGCGTGATCGCTCAGCACCTTTGAGATACGCGTTTTAGTCTTCTTACTCTTGGGTCTGGCATGACCAAGCAGTGCAACCTGCGCCATCGTTTCCCGGGATGCTTCAACTGCGCATGAACGACAGTAGCGACTCTTCAGGCCCTCCGTACCGCACATCTCGCAGATCTTCGGTGGGCGAACAGCCGGTTTGACCCTCAACCGGAACTGGTTTCCTCTGCCCTCGCTCTTGCGGCGGTGGGTGAGTGGTGTCGGAAGAACCTGTTCACTGCGTCGGCGCCGATGCTGCTCCTCCCGACTGTCACAAGCGCGACTCTTCAGTGAACTCAGGGTTGCTTCTCGAAACGGGATGGGATACTGCGTCGTGATCTCACGCGCGCGACGCTGCCGAGATTGCCGATCGATCGCTGTTGCAAGGTGAGCGGCATCGTGCGCAACGCCAAACAACAATCCGGACTTGGCGTTGTGAAGCCACGGCAATCCCACAAAGTACAGTCCAGGCTAATTCGTGATTCCTTCATTTTGTATTGGATATCCGTCTCCATCGAAGATGGGCAGCTGAACCATACTGAAGTCGAAGCTGTATCCCGTTGCCCAAATTACGGTGTTGATATTGGTGCCTTTCAGATTCAGCTTTGAGACTTGCTCAACCCTGTACCCATCGCTGAGTTTGGGAAGCACTTCTTTTGGCGCATCGAGGCCATTCTTCACAATGAATTCATCAACCGACTTAACAAAATCATCTTCGAACTTGTCGGCACGGGCCAAGTTTTCTTCTAAGTCCTGCGCCAGAATAACTCTTCCATCCCTAACACCCTGAATGCGTCCGAGCAGCGTCACACCGTCGCGAGCAAACTGATGGAGATTAAGCGTATGGCCGCCATTTGTGCCAGAGATCATTGGTTTGCTGGCAAATTTTGCTTGCGGTGAGGGAAGCTGATCGACTGTCCGCTCGTAGTCTCCCATGCGATCGTGCCACCAGTTGGCGTCTTTGCCTCGATAACGACGCGGGACGCGGCCAGAACGACTCACGGACAGATAAACTCTCCGCCCGCTCTGGTATAGCTCTTCCGCGATTTGAGCCCCTGATTGTGCACTGCCCACCAACAATACCGCCCCTGCAGGCAGCGATTGAGGATTCCGGTATTCGTCAGAGTGCATCTGCATGATTTCGGCTGGAAAGTCCCCGCTGAAAGGAGGCAGCTTCGGCTTTTGGTACAACCCGGTTGCGATAACCACATTCCGTGCTTCGAAAGTGCCGACATTCGTCTCGACTGCATAAGTGTTGTTAGCTTCGCTCTTCCGAACAGCCTGCACCTGCACGCCATACCGAACCGGCAAATGGAAGCGTTTTACATATTCTTCGAAATATTCGACGATCTCGTCGCGCGACAGGAACCCATCAGGATCTGTGCTCGAAATCTCGGTCCCTGGCAGCGAAGATTGCCAATTCGGAGTGTTGAGAGTGAAGGAATCCCAGCGATGGTTGCGCCACGCGTTGCCAGCTTGCGTTGCTTGCTCCAAGACGATGTGCGGCCGGTCTTGCTGGCATAAGTAGTAGCTGGTGCCAAGTCCCGCCTGCCCGCCACCAACGATAACCGTCTCGATGTATGTGCTCATCTGGCCCCCTTTCCTGACGACTTTCAATCCATCTGATGAAGGGACGGAATGGGCTGGCTAAGCAGTAATTCTGATGAGCAATTAGCGGGACTTATCGGCTGGATCAGGCCGCTGAAGCGGCTTGCGGCGTGCGTTGGAAAGGAGGCGACCACGACCAAGTGCGAACTCGCGCAGCGCACCAGCTGGCCCGTGCGGTTCTGGTCCTGTGCGTGTCACAAGAGCAAAATGACGGGTGATTTTGACGGCGCTGACCTGCGCCACTTTCAGCGTGCCTAACTCCAGTTCCTTAGAGATTGCCCAGTGCGAAACGAAGCCGATGCCGAGCCCGGCCTCAACCGCAGACTTGATAGCTTCCGTCGAATCCAGGTCAATGACTTTCTTGAAGGACTTGAGTTTGAAACCGGCCTTCTCAAGAGCCGCCTCGACCACACGACGGGAGCCCGAACCTTGTTCGCGCATGAGGAGGTCTGATGCGATAAATTGACTGCCCGACAAACGATCCAGTTCGAACTGCCGCGGCGTGATCAGGACCAACTCGTCTTCCATGAACGGTTCGCTACGTATGCCCCGATCTCGCGCCGGACCTTCAATCAGACCAATAGAGACTTTGCTGTCAAGCAGAAGCTGCACAACCTGGCTCGTGTTGCCGCTATGAAGTGAAAACTGAACTGCCGGATACTCCGCAAGAAACGGTCCAAGCAGTCGCGGAAGAACGTATTGTGCGATGGTGGTGGAAACTCCCAGCGACAGCTGTCCCGAAACTTTCCCACTCTTGCAGTCAAGTTCCTCCTCGGCCTCCGCAGCGAGGGCCGCAATCTTGCCGGCATAGCCGAGCAAAATCGACCCCTGCCGAGTAAGCGAAATCCGGCCGGCTCTGCGATCGAAGAGGCGCACTCCGAGATCGTCTTCGAGTGCTTTGATTTGGAGGGTTACCGCAGGCTGGGTAAGGAAAAGATGCTCCGCCGCCTTGTGAAAGTTAAGGTGCTCGGCGACGGCACGAAACACCTTGAGCCGAAAATTCTCCAGCTGTGCCATGGGAAGATTATCCACGGAAATTGCCGCACGTACGAATCGGTCGCACGCACAAGAAGAGTAATTCCAAGATGAACTTGTTGAATATGGCGCTTTCCCTACGAAAGCAAAATGGCGGTCCTATTGAGTGCAGGGGATGTATTCGCTTCGAGAAAATGCTCGACACAGCCGAAATTGACCAAGACGACTGATTGCGTCCAGTAAAATCGAGTGAACTAATCGGACTCGCGCTAACACCCGAAGTAACGTCCAACTAGACTGACCTAACCCCATACCTTTGGGCCAGCGCCCCATGCGCCACTGGATCTTCACTCAACTTTGCCGATTCGCGCCAGAAACCTTCAAAGCCAGCAGGAGTCGATAAGCACACCTGATGACCGATAAGAATTGCTCCGGAATCCAGGAGTACCAAGACTGCGTCCATTCAGGTGTCGTGCGGTCGCGAGCATAGCAGTGATGATCACAACTTTGTTTACTAAAGGAGAGCAACTATATGACACAGCGGATCATTGATCTCGAAATCAGTTCTCCCGGCGCAGCGCTGGGGGCAGCAAACATAAAACCAACAGAATCCATCGGATTTAGCAACGGACGGCATTCTCTGGATCGTTCGGTCTGGTACAACGGTTCGCTGATGACCTTTCTGGCTAACGGCGAAGACACGCACGGGCAATTCGCGTTGATCGAGGCGGTCGCCAGGAGAGGCAATGTACCGCCTCCACATATCCATCATCGGGAAGATGAGATCTTTTACGTACTGGAGGGCGAGATCGTCGTTTCGATCGACGATCGCAGAATCAAGGGAACGGCCGGAACAATGTTCTTCTTACCGCGCGATGTGCCCCACTCGTTCACAATCGAATCGGAGCAGATCCGGATGCTCATTCTGCTCACTCCCGCTGGGCTGGAACGATGGTTCAAGGAATTCAGTGTGCCGGCGCCGACCATGACGTTGCCGCCAGGAGGTGAGCCCGCGTACAGCGAGGTACAAAGAATGCTCGAGGCCGCTCCACGATATGGCATAGAATTTGTGGGGTGAATGGGAACCTTCGTGGACGAGGAATGAATATGGACAGCAAGATCCGACCACTGCATCATCCCCTCCGAGGAGGTCCCCCAACTCGGACAGCTCAAGGTCGAGTCCTCGTTGCGGAAGCAATCTAGTAGGGCGGCACTGGCAGACCATTGGATGTCTGATGCGCGCGAAGTTTTGAGATATTGCGATGGAGGCAACCCATGAATCGTTTCTTGGCAGTTTCCATCATGGTGTGTCTGGCTTCGGGGCCGTCCGTTGTCGGCCAGCAAAGCGGTGGAAGCGATGGCATCCGCAATCTAGCTCTGGCACGGAGAATCTTCACTGAAATCTACGCTCGTGGCGACCTGTCTCTAGTTGACCAACTCTATGCTGACGATTTCGTTGATGACTCGCCGGAGGGGGCACAGGGCGAGCCTTAATCAAGGAAGCGTCACAGAGATTCACAAGGCTTTTCCTGATCTACGTATCGACATCGAAGATCGAAGATGCGTTTGCAACGAATGATAAGGTAGTTCTACGGTACATTGCGCATGGAACTCAGAGTGGCCCTTATTACGGCATTCCGCCCTCCAAAAAATCGATCGCAGTTAGGGGCATCACAGTCTTTCAAATTGTGAATGACAGAGTTAAAACCGAGTGGACGGAATACGACCGCTTGGGACTGCTTAGGCAGATCGGAGTCGTTCCGTCAGCCTAAAACTGATGTCGGGCATGCGACGGAGATCGAGTTGCCGCCGACTAGGTCGTGCAACTAACGGGTTGCATTTTGTATCGGCCTGCGGGTAATATGCAACCTGGAGGTTGCGTATGATGAATGACCGTATCGAGAAGCGGATCGAACTCAAGGCGCCGATTTCACGAGTCTGGCGTGCTGTGACGGATTACCGTGAATTTGGCGAATGGTTTCGTGTGAAATTGGATGGCCCATTTGTCCCGGGTCAGGTTTCGCGTGGCCAGATGACATATCCCGGCTATGAGCATGTCAAATGGGAGGCGGTCGTGCAGAAAATGGAGCCTGAACGG
>Ga0126383_10001257_pt1 | contig 15613 bp, 13 predicted proteins | sample PanSoiMetPlot_35_FD_96882 | JGI IMG/M metagenome (GOLD analysis project Ga0126383, IMG submission 96882) | Tropical forest soil microbial communities from Panama - MetaG Plot_35 | ecosystem: Environmental > Terrestrial > Soil > Tropical forest > Bulk soil | place: Panama | collected 2016-02-17
CCGGGGCTTGGACGAACCAAAAACGCTTTCGGTCGGTAGTTGTTCCGATGTGTCGCGAAAATCTCCTCCATGCCTCCCGGAAGTTCCAAGTTCCAGAGGCCGTCGCGCCGTTTTACCTTCAATTAACCATACAAGCCTATGGCTCGGCGCATGGACGCCGATGCCCCGCCCCCGCACCGCCCATTCTGCGGCTTGTCGATGTTGTTCAAACGAACAGGCCTAAAAGACCCTGTCGGTTCCGTCTTCGCCAGCTTCGATTGCAGATGGTGCGGCGTCGTCCTCAACGTTTCACCGCGCGCCGAGGTTTTAGAACTCGCCTCGCCGGCGCTCGCGCCGGGTTAGAGTCGGCAAACGCAGGCAGGCGGCATTTTCCGGCCGCAGCAAACTCTTCAATGTGCCTGTCGATAGCGGCGGTGTGAATCCTGACCTATGTGAACGGCGGCTGGACCTCAACGCGGTTCGCTGAAGTACATTTTCCCGGCGGGGTGTTTTCATTGCCGGCACAGACCTATAGCGGCGGCCTCATCGGCGGGGGCGCCGAGTTTGCGGTGGCGGCCGTGCCGGGATTGTACTGGCGCAACGAATATCGATTGTCTTCTAACCAACCTGACAATCTTCCGCTCTTCGTCAACGGGATAGCGGTAAACGTCTTCGGCCACCAATCTGCAACCGTGCAAACGATTACGACCTCACTGGTTTGGAAGTTCTACTAACGAGTGGACGATCCGATTGTTGCGCGTCCGGGAGCAAAATCTCGGGCGCTCGACTATTTAGGCTCGCTGCGCCGACGATGATCATTCGCTGATGTCAGCAGAATAGTCGCTATTCCGGCGCACGGCTCAGGCAGTGCAGGTACGCGCTATTTCACTTCATCTGGCCGCTTTTGACGCAACGCACAATTTTAAAATTTAAGAAGCTATTGCAATGCAACGCGAATTTTCGTGGATCGCGCATCGTATCGACGCAAATCTGTCTTGCCGCCGCCACCGAATGCATCTAGCCTTGGGGTCGGGCAGAGGGTGGTTCGGAAGTTAGGGAGGACGAATTATGCCTCTGCATGCCGAGACGGCGGCACGGACGCGCCTGGCCACTTACAGCAAGAACCATTGCCCACAATGCGGCGAGTGGCTGCTGGCTCCCGATTGGTCTGAATATTTCAATGACCGCTGCGTGCGGCATACTTGGTCGTGCCAGAGGTGCGGCTATGAATTCGAGACTGCGGTCTTCTTCGCGGCGCGCGAGGACATTGCGGCTTAGTCGGGACGGCGCGGCGGAAAAGCGTGCCGCGCACCTTTAAAGTCAGTGATCTCGTTTCCGTCGGCGCTCAGATAGGTGGGCCCGATCGGAGATTTGCCGTGCCCGCCGGGAATGTCGAGCACGTAGTGCGGCTGGCATAGGCCCGAATAGCGCCCGTGCAGGGCGCGCATCAGCGCCTGACCTTCCATGATCGAGGTGCGCAAGTGCGCGGTGCCGGGCGCGAGATCGGCATGGTGCAAGTAATAGGGCTTGATCCGGCATTCGACCAATGCGCGCATCAAGGCGCCAAGAGTGCCGGCGTCATCATTGACGCCACGCAGCAGCACGGATTGGGACAACATCGGGATGCCGGCGTCGATGACGCGCGCACACGCCGCGCGCGCTTCGCTGCTAAGTTCGCGCGGGTGATTGGCGTGCAAGACGATGAACATCGCCTTGTCGGTCTGCAATGCGCACAATAATGCCGGCGTAACCCGCTCCGGTGCGGCTACCGGAATGCGCGTGTGCAGGCGGATGACCTTCACATGATCGATTACGGCAAGCCGCGTCACCACATCCTTCAGTCGTCGCGGCGGCAGTAGCAACGGATCGCCGCCGGTCAAGATCACTTCCCAAATCTCTGGCGTGCGGGCGATGTAATCGATCGCCGCAGTGAGCGCCCTGCCGGTCAGCGCGCCGCGCCCGGGGCCGATCATTTCGCGTCGGAAGCAGAAGCGACAGTACACGGCGCAAGCATTGAGGAGTTTGAGCAGCACGCGATCCGGATAACGATGCACCACGCCGGGGACTGGACTGCGCGCCTCGTCGCCGATCGGATCGGCATTTTCTTCTGGAAGCGATTCCAGCTCGTACTCATAGGGCACGAATTGCCGCGCGATTGGATCATGCGGGTCCGCGGTGTCGATCAGGTCGATCAGTGCTGGCGTGATCGCCACCGCATAACGCGCCGCGACTTTCTGTAACGCATCAAGCCGATCCGGTTTTATCAGCCGCGCTTCGACGAACGCCGATGCACTGTGCAGAGTGTTGTTTCCTGCCGGCATGGCAACCTCGTTCTTTGATGCGGCCCGAAAAGAGCCTCCTGCGGCCTATGTTCCTTATTGCGATGGATCATCGACCGGTGTCCAGAGCACCTGATCGATGCGCGATGCGCCGGTCGCCAGCATCACCAGCCGGTCGAGGCCGAGCGCCACGCCGCAGGCTGGCGGCATATGCGCAAGCGCGGCCAAAAAGTCTTCATCGATCGGATAATGCTCACGGTAACGGCGCTGTTTCTCCGCCATTTCGTGCTCAAGCTGGCGGCGCTGCTCGATCGGATCGGTCAGCTCGCCAAAACCGTTGGCGAGTTCCGTGCCGCAAATATAAACCTCAAAGCGCTCCGACACCCGAGGATCGCGCGTGCGCCTGGCCAGGGCCGAAAGCACGGCCGGGTATTCGTCCAGGATCGTGGCGCGGCCGATGCCGAGATTGGGTTCGATCCGCTCTACCAAGACCCGGCTGAAGATGTCCGCCCAGCGATCGTCTTCGGCAAGCCGGATGCCAGCGTCCTCCGCCGCGCGTGCAAATCGGCCGCGATCCGCTGTCTCACCCGCGAGGGTGGCGAGTATATCGATCTTGGCGAAACGGGCGAAAGCCTCGGCGACCGTGAGCCGCTCCGGCTCGGCGAATGGATCGACTGTGCGGCCGCGAAAGTTGAACTGGCGCATCTGTGCGACGCGAGCCGCCTCGCGCACGATCGCGATGCAATCGTCTATCAGCACGTCATATGGCTCGCCGGCGCGGTACCATTCGAGCAAGGTGAATTCGGGGTGATGTAGCGCGCCCCGCTCGCGGTTGCGAAACGATCTGGCGAATTCGACGATGCGCCGCTCGCCGGCTGCCAATAGTTTCTTGCAAGAAAATTCCGGAGAAGTGCGCAAGTAAAACGGCGCCGAGCTGCCGTCGTTCGACATCAGCGACGTGGCGAAGGCATGCAGATGAGTCTCATTGCCTGGCGAAATCCGCAAAGTTGCCGTCTCGACCTCGACAAAGTCGTGCGCAGCGAACCAGCCGCGCAAGCTCGCCACAATGCGCCCCCGGGCCAACAGGATCGGCCGGCGATCGGCGTGAATCCGGGCGGCCCAGAACGGTAGCGAAGATGGGCGAACCTGCGGCATGGCTTTGTCGAGCATGTTCCTTGCCTGACGGCAAATGAGAAATTAGTGGCGGGAAAGCTCAAGATCGGTATGGTGCGCCCGAAATCCCAAAGACAATCCGTAAGCCATTGACGTTGAGGAAACCGTGAAAGTCATCGCCAGTTCATTGCGCAAGGGAAATATCGTCGAAATCGACGGTAAACTCGGGGTCGTTATGGCCGCCGAGAACATCCATCCCGGCAAGGGCACCCCGGTCACCCAGCTCGACGTCCGCCGCATCAGCGACGGCGTCAAGGTCTCCCTGCGTTACAAGACCACCGACCAGGTCGAGCGCGCTTTCGTCGAGGATCGCAAGCACCAATACATGTATCAGGATGGCGATGGCTTCCATTTCATGAACATGGAAAGCTACGACCAGGTCGCCGTACCCGCCGATATTATCGGCGACCAAGCCGCCTATTTGCAGCCGGAGATGGAGGTGACCATCAGTCTGCATGACGGCGTTCCATTGGCGATCGAATTGCCGCCCAAGGCGGTATTGGAAGTGACGGAAACCGAGCCAACCGTGAAGGGGCAGACCGCCGCTTCGTCCTACAAGCCCGCTTTGCTCTCGAACGGAGTGCGCACAATGGTCCCGCCTTTTGTCACCACAGGGACCAAGATCGTGGTGATGACTGCGGATGGCAGTTATGTCGAGCGAGCAAAAGATTGAGCTTTGTTCGCTGCTCGGCAGCTTTTCTGAATTTTAGCTGAATATTTGTTCATCCTGACCGTCTCGCGCTGGAAAAAGACTCGAACACGGCTTGGCATGGCGCGCGTTGCCCGCGATATTATCGAATCTCATTATCGGGATTTGAGGCGTGCGCGGGTTGAGCAAGATTTGCGAATTACTGTGCGCGGCGCTGTTCGCGGGTCCGATCGTGCTCGCACCGCTGGATGCCGTGCTTGCCGACTGCAAGCCGAATCATTTTCGGCCGCTCTTCTTCATTAAGAGCATGGGAGCATGCGCGTTCGACAGCGAGACGCTGAGTTTCGCTGGCACGCCCGTTGAGCAAGCGATGTGCCTGATGCGGGGCATGGATTCATCGCGCAATCTCGAACCGCGCATGCAGAGCATGCCGGCCGCGCTCGCCGTTCGAATTGGACAAACAGTTGGATTGCCGTCGCGCGCCACCCTTAGCGACTACGTCTCTTCGCTGGGGCTCGAGGGCGAGTTCGGCGATTTTCTCTGGCTGCCGGTCTCGCGCGCCCACAACAACGAACTTGCCGCGCCGACGGCGCGCTATTTCGTAATCCATGATACCAGCGGACCAAATTTCGGACGCCGCTCTTTTCCCGACGACATCGACGGCGGCGGCAAGGTCAACGACTTGCGAAATTTCGAGTGCCATGATGGCTGGGGCAAAGCCCACGTTGTCATTAGCCGCACCGGCGAACTGCTGTTGGCGCACGATTATTCGATCCCCTGGCGCGAGACTAAGTTCGAGCAGGCGGCGGAATTCGGCGGCGCCTTGAAGGGGCTGTTCATCCACAACGAAATGATTCAACCACGGCGAAGCGCGCCCGGCCGCGGCCGGCGCAACGACGCGCGCGCGCCTGATCCCGCCTTTACGCCCGCGCAATATGATCGCCTCGCGCTCCTCTATGTAATCGCCAGCGTCCGTGCCGAACGCTGGCTCATCCCGGCATTCCATGCCGCGATCGATGCGCAGATCGCCAATGGTCACGACGATCCGCTCAATTTTAACGTCGAGAGTTTCGCCGACAGCCTCGACGGCCTGATCGCAAAATTGGGCACGCCCGATCAGGTCCAGGCGGCGCATCAATAATAAACTTTCGGCCCTTATCGACGCCACAAATCGGTGCCACAGCCGCATCTCAATGCGGCGGGGATAAAATGGTGATGGCGACTCGATCGGTGCCCGATTTTACACGACGAAACCTGCTGGGCTGTGTCGCCGGCGCAACCGCCGCATTGTCAGGGCTATCGACCGCGCGCGCGGAGATTGGCTTCGAGCAGTGGGTTGTCGCGTTCCGCAGCAAAGCCGCCGCTCGCGGCATCAGCGAGGAGACCTATACGGGGGCAATGCGTGACCTGCAGCCCGACATGACCGGGCTAAACGCGATCCGCAATCAGCCCGAGTTCAATCAACAGCTCTGGCAATATCTAAACCGTGCCGCCTCGGATTGGAGGATCGAAGCGGGCAAAGGCCAAGCGAAGGAATACGCATCGCTACTGTCACGCATTGAGCGTGATTTCGGGGTCGAGGCTTCCTTCATGCTCGGGGTCTGGGGCATTGAATCCGCGTTCGGCGATCCCGTGGTCGAGAAGAGCCATATGCGGCCAGTCATTCCGTCACTGGCGACGCTCGCCTGGGCCGAGCCACGCCGCCGCAGCTATTGGGAAGGCGAATTGATCAATGCCTTGACGATCATTCAGCGCGGCTGGAGCACGCCGCAGGAAATGGTCGGCTCATGGGCCGGCGCCATGGGGCATACGCAATGGATGCCGGAAGTTTGGTTGCATTTGGGCATCGACTACAACGGCGACGGCAAAATCTCCCCCTATGGCCCGCCGGACGACGCGCTGGCGACGACGGCGCGTTACTTTCTCGAGCGCGGCAATTATCGCCGCGGCGAGCACTGGGGCTACGAAGTGCGCATGAAGCGGCCGATCAGCGGTACCGCCTCGCGCAGCTACGCCGATTGGCAGGCGCTGGGCGTCACGCGCGCTGAAGGCGAGGCGTTCCCGCAACCGCATGCCACCGCGCGCGCCTGGTTGCCGGTGGCCGGCGGCCCTGCTTTCCTGCTTGGCGCCAATTTTTTCGCGGCGCGCACCTACAATCCTGCAATGAGTTATGCGCTCGGCTTGTGCTATCTCGGCGATCGATGCGTCGGCCGTCCGTCTTTGGTCCAGCGGTTTCCCGGCAGCGAGCCGCCGCCAACTCTCGCCGAGGTTCAGGAAATTCAGCGCCGGCTTACCACGCTTGGTTTCGATACCGGCGGCACCGACGGCCGGATCGGCAACGCGACGAGCCTTGCCGTGCGCAATTACCAGCGCAAACTCGGTATCGAACCAGCCGATGGCTATGCCGGCGTGAAGCTCCTCGCCCGTTTGCGGCTAGGCTCGTGACCCTGATCGGAGAGCGCTGGACGGCCGCCCCTGGCTATCTCGCAAGCGGTGAGGCATCATCATCGCGACGATAGCGCGGCCGCGCCTTTCGACCGGAGGGATTCCATGAAACTCTCCACTTTGAAACTCTCCATTTTCGCGGCGGTCTCCTCCGCCACAATGCTGCTGGCGGCACAATGTGCTTCCGCCAAGACGCTCGTATATTGCTCGGAGGGCAGCCCGGAGAACTTTTATCCGGCGATCAACACCACCGGCACCTCGTTCGATGCGAACACGCAGATCTACAGTCGTCTCGTAGAGTTCCAACGCGGTTCAACCAACATCGAGCCGGGCTTAGCCGAGAGTTGGGAGATTTCGGAAGACGGCACGATTTACACCTTCCACCTGCGTCGCGGCGTGAAGTGGCAATCCAACAAGAATTTCAAGACGACGCGCGACTTCAATGTGGATGACGTGTTGTTCGCCATCGACCGGCAGTGGAACGAGAGCAACCCCTATTTCAAGGTCACCAGCTCGAACCACACTTATTTCAACGATATGGGCATGCCGAAACTGCTGAAGTCGGTCGAGCGGCTCGACGATTACACCTTGAAGATCACTCTCAATCGCCCGGAAGCGCCGTTTCTTTCCGATCTCGCGATGGAGTATGCAGGCATTCAATCCAAGGAATATGCGGACGCATTGTTGAAGACGGGTACGCCCGAGAAGCTTGATCAAGAACCGATCGGCACCGGTCCCTTCTATCTAGTCCAGTACCAGAAGGACGCGATCATTCGTTATCGGGCTTTCCCCGATTATTACCGCGGCAAAGCAAAAATCGACGACCTCGTCTTCGCCATCACGCCTGATGCCTCCGTGCGTTGGGCGAAGCTGCAGAAGGGCGAGTGCCACATCATGCCCTACCCCAACCCGGCCGACCTCGACGCTATGCGCAGCGACCCAAATGTGGAGGTCTTGGAGCAGCCGGGTCTCAACATTGGATATCTCGCCTACAACACGCAGAAGAAACCGCTCGACGACGTGCGCGTGCGCAAAGCCTTCAACATGGCGATCAACAAGAAGGCAATCATCGACACGGTGTATCTCTCGACCGGCATTGGCGCTGTCAATCCCATGCCGCCGTCGATCTGGTCCTACAACGACGCAATCAAGGACGACCCCTACGATCCGGATGCCGCCAAAAAGCTGCTTGCTGAGGCCGGTTATCCGAACGGCTTGCAAACTGATCTATGGGCGATGCCGGTGCAGCGGCCGTACAACCCCAACGCTCGCCGCATCGCCGAGCTGATGCAGGCGGATCTGGCCAAGATCGGGGTAACGGTCGAGATCAAAAGCTTCGAATGGGGCGAGTATCGCAAGCGGCTTCAGGCCGGCGAGCACCAGACTGCGCAGCTTGGATGGACCGGAGACAATGGAGATCCAGACAACTTTCTCAACAACCTGCTTGGCTGCGCCGCAGCCGCGCCGGGGGGCGGCAATATCGCGAAATGGTGCGATAAGGACTTTGATGCCCTCGTTATGCAAGCGAAAGTGACGAACGATAAAGCGCAGCGCACCGAGTTATACAAACAAGCTCAGGTCGTCTTCAAAGAGCAAGCGCCATGGTTCACCATCGCTCATGCGATGCAACTCAAGCCGGTGCGCAAGGAAGTGGTGGACTTCAAGCTCAGCCCATTCAGCCGTCACACATTCTACGGAGTCGATCTGAAATGACGAGGTATTTGCAGCGAGGGGATATGCTTCGTCGTCCATGATTCGTTTCGTTCTGACCCGAGTGAGTCTCGTGGTCCCGACGTTTCTCGGCATCACGCTGCTCGCCTTCATTTTGATCCGTCTCGTTCCTGGTGATCCGATCGAGACCCTCGCTGGCGAGCGGGGGCTCGATCCGGCGCGCCACGAGGCCTTGCGCGCGGAATACGGCTTCGACAGGCCGATTCTCTTCCAATACGGCATTTATATCGGGCACGTGCTCCAGGGCGATCTCGGTCGCTCGCTCATCACCCATGAGCCGGTGCTGTCCGAATTTCGATCTTTGTTTCCTGCCACCGTCGAACTTGCGCTGTGCGCGATCGCCTTCGCGCTCCCGATCGGCCTTGCGGCGGGAATGCTTGCGGCAGTGCGCCGCAATTCGATCTTCGACCATGGAGTCATGGCCATTTCGCTCACCGGATATTCGATGCCGATCTTCTGGTGGGGGCTGCTGTTGATTCTTCTATTCTCGGTCCAGCTCGACCTGACACCGGTATCAGGCCGCATCTCGGTGATGTATTTCGTTGAACCTGTCACTGGATTCCTGCTGATCGATACGCTTCTGTCCGATCAAGACGGAGCGTTCTTGTCGGCAGTGAGTCACCTGATCCTGCCCACAATCGTGCTAGGTACTGTTCCGCTCGCGGTAACCGCACGCATGACACGCTCGGCCATGCTCGAGGTGCTCGGCGAGGATTATATCCGCACAGCTCGCGCCAAGGGTCTTCCGCGATGGCGGGTCATCGCCGTGCACGCGCTGCGCAATGCACTGATCCCAGTCGTGACAGTCATCGGCCTCCAGATCAGCGTTCTCTTCACCGGGGCAATTCTTACCGAGACGATTTTTTCGTGGCCGGGCGTCGGCAAATGGCTGGTCGAGGCCATCAATCGTCGCGATTACCCGGTTCTGCAGGCTGGCACGCTGCTCATCGGGGCCACTGTAATGGCTGTCAACCTGCTGGTTGATCTGCTCTACGGGTTGATCAATCCGCGCATCAGGTATGCCAAGTGATGTCTCTGCTTGATACATCCGTGCCTGCGGATGTGCCGCTGGCGCCGCCGCATCCGCTCCGCGAATTCTGGGATTATTTCAGGGCCAACAAGGGAGCGGTCGTCGGCTTCGTCGTGATCATCTTGATGCTGCTCCTAGCTTTGCTTGCCGACGTCATTGCTCCCCATTCGCCGTATGTAACCGACAGCTCGATCGCCTTAAGGCCGCCATTCTGGCAGCACGGCGGATCGCTCGACTTTCCGCTCGGCACCGACGCCATCGGCCGAGACATGCTCTCGCGACTGATCTACGGCGCGCGGCTGTCGCTCACGATCGGCATATCGGTGGTGGCGATCTCGACTGCGGTTGGCGTCGTGCTTGGCCTCCTCGCGGGGTTCGCCCGCGGCATTGTGGAAATCACGATCATGCGGGCGATGGACATCCTGCTCACGATGCCAAGCCTGCTTCTGGCCATCGTCATCGTGGCAGTGCTCGGCCCTGGGCTGATGAATGCAATGTTCGCTGTGGCGATAGTGGTCTTGCCACATTACGTGCGTATCACGCGCGCTGCCGTCATCGCCGAGCTCGCGAGGGATTACGTGACTGCCGCGCGCGTGAGCGGCGCCGGAACTTTGCGATTGATGTTCAAGGAGGTTCTGCCCAACTGCACCGCCCCCCTCATCGTGCAAGCATCGCTCGGGGTCTGCACGGCGATCCTCGATGCTGCGGCGCTTGGCTTTTTGGGCCTCGGTGCTCAGCCGCCTTCGCCGGAGTGGGGCACGATGCTCGCCGACGCTCGGGAATTTGTCTTGCGCGCTTGGTGGGTCGTCACGCTGCCTGGGCTCATGATTCTTGTGACAGTGTTGGCTTGCAACCTGCTCGGCGACGGCTTGCGCGACGCGCTCGATCCCAAGCTCAAGCGGTGAGATCATGGCGCTTCTGCAGATCTCTGATCTATCGGTCGAGTTTCCGACCGCAAACGGCATGCTCCGCGCCGTAGACCAAGTCAGTTTCGAGCTCGAGGAGGGTGGAGTCCTCGGCGTCGTCGGTGAATCGGGATCAGGCAAGAGCGTTACCATGCTGGCACTGATGGGGTTGGTACCGCTGCCCGGGCGTGTCAGTGCCGAGCGACTGACCTTCGCAGGACGCGATTTGCTGGGGATCGGCGATCGCGAGCGCCGACGGCTGATCGGCAAAGATATCGCGATGATTTTTCAAGATCCCACGACCAGCCTTAATCCGTGCTTCACGATCGGCTTTCAGTTGGTGGAGGCGCTGCAGTTGCACGAGGGGATGGACCGCAGCTCCGCGCGTCGGCGGACCATCGAGTTGTTGGAGCAAGTCGGCATTCCTGCCGCCGAGAGCCGCCTCAAAGCCTTTCCGCATCAGCTTTCCGGCGGGATGAGCCAGCGCGTGATGATCGCCATGGCCATTGCTTGTAATCCGCGTCTACTCATCGCGGACGAGCCCACGACGGCGCTCGACGTCACCATTCAAGCGCAAATTCTCGACCTCCTCCGATCGCTGCAACGCGAGCGCGGTATGGCCCTGATCCTGATCACCCACAATATGGGTGTGGTCGCGGAAATGGCGCGGCGCCTCATCGTCATGTATGCCGGCGAGATCGTGGAAGATCGTTCTGCAGCCGATCTGTTCGGATCGCCCGAGCATCCCTACACCGCCGCTTTGCTGGCCGCGCTGCCCGAACGGGGCGGGGTCGATGGCCGTCTTGCCACGATTCCCGGCGTGATTCCGGGCCTGTACGATCGCCCCAAAGGATGTTTGTTCAGTCCTCGCTGCGCGTACGCAACCGGATTTTCGCGCTGCGTGCGGCCCGAGTTGCGCGCGTACCAAGGTGGCCGCATCCGTTGTCATTACCCGCTCGGCGATCCGCAGCGCGATGCAAAAATCGCGGCGGATCAGCTCCAGCCCCAGGCTTGACGTCGTGAGCTCGGTCCTACGCGCCCGAGATCTTGTGCAAACCTACGACGTGCGACGCGGTGTCTTACGTGCTTCCGCCAAGCTGCAGGCCGTCCGTGGCGTTTCTTTGGAGATCGCGCCCGGCAAGACCCTCGCAGTTGTCGGTGAATCCGGATCAGGGAAATCGACCCTCGGCCGGATGATTGGCCTGATCGAGAAACCGGTATCTGGCGAACTCGAGCTCGATGGTGTCGACGCGGTTAACCCAGCAGCTGGTACTGCGGCTCGATTGCGCCGCACCGTGCAATTCGTTTTCCAGAATCCCTACGGTTCGCTCAACCCGCGCCAGAAGGTCGGAGCGATTCTCACCGAGCCGCTCGTCATCAATACGAGGCTAAAGAGGAAAGACCGCGTCGCGAAGGCCCAGGATATGATGGCCCGGGTGGGGTTGCGGCCGGAACACTATTTCCGGTATCCGCATATGTTCTCCGGCGGACAGCGTCAACGCATTGCCATCGCGCGTGCGCTCATGCTCAGCCCCAAGCTGGTCGTGGCGGACGAGCCGGTCTCGGCGCTCGACGTTTCAATCCAAGCACAGGTGCTCAATCTCCTCGCCGACCTGCAGCGGAACACCGGCGTCGCTTACCTCTTCATTTCTCACGATCTCGCAGTCGTTGGCCACATCGCCCACGATGTGCTGGTGCTCTATCTCGGCGTGGCTGTCGAGCAGGGCCCGAAAGCCGCGATCTTCGATTGCCCGCTGCATCCTTATACGCAAGCACTCCTTGCCAGCACGCCGGTGACCACTGCCGCCAAACGGCCGCGGATTGCGGTAAAAGGCGAACCGCCCTCGCCGATCGATCCACCGCTTGGATGCGTGTTTTCCACGCGGTGCCCTTACGTGACCGAGCGATGCCGGCTCGAACGTCCCGCTGCGCGCGCGCTAGCAGGTAGATTGGTCGCCTGCCACTATGCCGAAAACTTTTTGCAAGCTGCGCCTTCGTGATCTACCGCCCGCGCGGAAACCCTAGGGCAGTCTTCAATTGCCCGGGTCGCTCGAATGAAGCGCGCACCGCGAGGATTTCAAAACCGCCTTGTGAATTAACTCACGATCCGGTTGGATGGCATCGCCAACCGCACAGAACGCGTTAAAGGAATGCCGCTATGACGCCGCCCTCCTCCGTAACCGTACACGCCAAAGCCAATGACGCTGACCCGGCGGTAGCCCGGGTCGAACGTCCAACCCCGGCCGGGGTCAATGCGGCTGGTTTTGGCAGCGACATGATCGCCGACGCGCTGCGGGCGCTCGATATTCCCTACATCGCGCTCACTCCCGGCGCGAGCTATCGCGGGCTGCACGACAGCATCGTCAACTATCTCGGCAACACCAAACCGCAAATGCTGCTCTGCCTGCACGAGGAAGCTGCGGTCGCCATCGCGCACGGCTATGCCAAGATCACCGGCAGGGCCATGGTCACCGCCGTCCATTCAAATGTCGGCTTGATGCATGCGACCATGGCGATGTTTAACGCCTGGTGCGACCGCATGCCGGTCATCGTGCTTGGTGCTACCGGCCCGGTCGACGCGGCAAAGCGCCGGCCATGGATCGATTGGATCCACACCGCGCGCGATCAGGGCGCCCTGGTGCGCGAATACACCAAATGGGACGACCAGCCGTCGTCGCCGGCGGCTGCGCGCGAAGCGATATTGCGCGGGACTTGGATTGCGAACACCGCGCCGCGCGGTCCTGTCTACATCAATTTCGACGCCGAACTGCAGGAGGCGAAAGTTTCCGAGCCATTGCCGCCGATCGATGTGGCGCGCTACATGCCGGAGGTTGCAGCGGCGGCCCCTGCCGAGTTAATTCGGCAAGCAGCCGAGATTCTTAAAAGCGCAAAACAGGTTTTGCTGCTTGCCGGGCGTGCCTCGCGCAACACAGAGGCCTGGGACGACCGGGTTGCGCTTGCTGACGCCCTCAACGCGCGCGTCGTCACTGATCTGAAGATCGGTGCGAGCTTCCCGACTGATCATCCCCTTTATGTTGGCTCGCCGCGCGCCATCACGCCGGATAGCGTCGACGGTTTAAAGAACGTCGATGTCGTGCTCAGTCTCGATTGGGTCGACCTTGCCGGTGCGCTGCGCGCTTTCGGGCCGTCGCCGTCAGCGAAGGTCATTCAGATCTCGCTTGACCATCGCATTCACAACGGCTGGAGCATGGATTATCAGGGGCTACCGCCGGTGGACCTGTTGTTGTCCGCAGACCCCGATCTCGTGGTCCCCGAACTCGTCAAAGCGATTGGCAAGAGTACGAGGCCGCACGCGCTGCCCTCGCGGCGCGGAGCATCAAATAAGGAACCGACAGGCTTCACCAACGAGCATATCGCGCGGGCCTTGCGCCAAGTGCTCGGCGATCGCGCGGTGACTTACACGCATCTGCCGTTGTCATGGGACGATAGCTGGCTCACGTTCCGCCACCCGCTCGACTATATCGGCTCCGACGGCGGCGGCGGCGTCGGCGGCGGCCCGGGCATTTCGGTCGGCGCCGCGCTGGCGCTGAAAGGTTCGGGACGCTTGCCGGTCGCGGTCTGCGGCGACGGCGATTTTCTGATGGGCGTCACTGCAGTATGGACGGCGGTGCACTACAAGATTCCGCTGTTGTTCGTGCTTGCCAATAACCGCTCGTTCTACAATGACGAATTGCATCAGGAGCGGATGGCTCGCGCCCGCAATCGCCCGATCGAAAACAAATGGATCGGCCAGCGCATGGCGGATCCAGAGGTCGATCTGGCCGCGATGGGTCGAGCGCAAGGCGCCGTCGGATTTGGTCCGGTGACCAAGGCAGCCGACCTCCCCGCGATTTTAGAACAAGCGATTGCCGCAGTGGACACGGGTCAGGTCGCCGTCATCGATGTGCGCGTCGAAGCGGGCTACACGGCGGCGATGACCGCCGCCATGACGCGCGGGGGAAGTTGAGCGTACACCTTGCCCGTCACCCTGAGGTGGCCGCCAACGGGTCCGACCCGAAGGACAATCACTTCGTTCGCACTGAGGATGATGGGGCCCGCGGTCCGGGCCACATCAAGCAATCCAGTATTCACAACTTGAAAGTCTCGTAAGTCGCTGGGTGAAAAAGTTCATCCACCTGAACGCGGCGCGATGACAATCCCTCGCCGTGATGCTGGGTCAGAAAATAGTCGAGCACTTTGCGATTTGCTTCGACGCCATACGACCAGAAATCATCACCCATCAGCGTCCGCGCCTCCGCAAGATGCTCCTCAACGAAAGGTAAAGTGACCTTCGTCGCCGAAGTGTCCGAAAGCTTCTTAAGACCGGCTTGTTTGGCCTGCTCGAAAGCCTTGTACACGGCACCAGCGAGCCAAGGATGTTTTTCCGCAAGCTCGCGGCGAATGCCGAGCACGTGCATGATCGGGAAAAAGCCGGTGCGTTTGAAATAATCTTTTGCCACCGCCGTCGGATCGGGAAATAGCCAGCCGATGTGAGGATGCCCCTTTTTGACCAGGCTCGGCGGCCGCGGCGCGATGAAGCCGTCGATCTCACCGACTTCGAGCAGCGCGGAAATGGTCGCGCCGGCTGGCGCATTGTCGAGCTGCACTCCGGGCGGCAGCTTGATGGTGATCTTTTCCGGCCGGCCGGCGTATTCGATGCCGCCGCGGATCCAATGGATGTCCGAGCGTTTGACCCCGTAATCGTCTTCAAGAAAGGCGCGCGCCCAGACATTCGCGGTCAACTGATATTCCGGTACGCCGACCTTGCGGCCCTTGAGGTCCTGCGGCTTCTTGATCCGGTCGGTCCGAACATAGATCGAGGTATGCCGGAAGGCCCGCGAAACGAAGGCCGGCACCGCGATATACGGGCAGTCGCCTTGCGCGGTCTTGACCGTGTAGCTCGACAGCGACAATTCGCAGATGTCGAATTCGGCAGCCCGAAAGGCGCGAAAAAAAATCTCTTCAGGGACCAGCGTCATATAGACCGGATCGACGCCGTCGATCGCAACGCTGCCGTCGATCAGGGCGCGGGTGCGGTCATAGTCGCCGACCGCGACCGAGAGATTGAGTCTGGCCATTCGTTACTGCCCACCTTGGCGATCTTGTCCCCATCCTGATAGCCGCTCTGCGCGGGCCGTGCCAAGATGGCCGTGAACGGAGCCTTGCGATTCTCATCGCCTCGACATTCGCGACCGCCAAGCAAACCTGGCATGAAAGCTATTTTGGTCTTCCTTGCATTGCTGATCGGCACGGTTGCCGCACATTGTCAAACAGCGCGCGTTTACAGCGACGCCGGCAATATTTTCATCGAGCGCGGCGGCAGCAGAACGAAACTCACGGCATCGGAGATGGATTTCGATCCCCTGCTGTCGCCGAGCGGCGCTTTTGTAGTTTACACGCGGCAGGGCCGCGGCCGGAGCCG
>Ga0126383_10001258_pt1 | contig 15612 bp, 10 predicted proteins | sample PanSoiMetPlot_35_FD_96882 | JGI IMG/M metagenome (GOLD analysis project Ga0126383, IMG submission 96882) | Tropical forest soil microbial communities from Panama - MetaG Plot_35 | ecosystem: Environmental > Terrestrial > Soil > Tropical forest > Bulk soil | place: Panama | collected 2016-02-17
ACACCATCAACCAATCACCCGATATGACCGGAAGAAATATTCCCAAGGCGCCAAACAGCATAAAGCAGATGCCCATCACCGGCACCACGCTAACTGAGAACATGCCGCCGGTGACGACTCCGGCGCCGTAAAGCAGCAGCCAGGCGCCGGGAATAGCATTGAACAAACGGGCGCGAAACAGAACGACCGTCAATAAGGCCCCGGCAATCATCGGCGGCGAAAGACTGAACACGACTTTTCGCCCCGGACCCGATAACAGCGGTGCGCCCAGTTTGCGGGCTTTTCGATCCATGAGCCAGCCGGCGATTAGCAGCGAAATGATGGCTTCGGCCAGCCAAACACCGAGCCAAGCCCGCCGCGTCGCCTGATGCGCCGCTACGTAGGTGGCGCCGATCGCGCTCAGCCCAATCGCCACCTGGCCCCAGCCAGGGACGGCCGTGAAGGCCGAGGCGCGCTCCATCGTCTCCCGAATGTAACGGAGATTGTCTATGGCCCGATCGTGGAGGGCCGGCGGAGCATCTGGCTTTCGCAGTGCGACCATTGGGGCTCATCATAGGCGTCCGCTGCTGTGCTGTCAAGTACTTTAAGATATAAAGTTGCTGAGGGGGTCGAGCGCCAGGCTCACGGTACGAGGATCACCTTGCCGATGTTCTTCCGTGATTCGATGTAGGTGTGCGCGTCGGCGATTTGATCGAAAGGAAAGGCCCGATCGACGTGTGGTCTGATCCATCCTTCAGCGACGCCCCGCATGATTTCGCTGGTCCACCCGGCCACTTTGTCGCCCTCGCCCCACATGTGCCCGAGGTTAAGGCCGAACACGCTCTTGTTTCGATTCATCAAGCCAATCGGATTGAAGCGCGGCATCAAAAGAATTGCTTTGAGCGCGCGGAGCTTGCCGGTGATACCCGAGGCGGAAACCACGGAAATGCCGAAGACGCCCATGCGGCCCGTCGCCCGCAACGCCCGGTAGCTCTGCTTCCAACTCGATCCGCCCAGCGGGTCGATGACTAGCTCCACGCCGCGGTTTTCCGTCAAGGACATTAACACCGGTAGCCAATCCTGGTTGCGATAATCGATTGCGTGGTCCAGACCGCGTGCGCGCAGAAAATCGTGCTTGCCGGCGCTGGCGGTGCCGAAGGTCCGGGCGCCGATCTGCTTGGCGATGTCCAACGCGGCCAGTCCCACTCCTCCGCCCGCATTGTGAATCAACACCGCTTCATCTTTTTTCAGTCCGCCCATGGTCACGAGCAGGGCCCACGCGGTGAGGTAGTTGACTGGAATCGCCGCGGCTTCTTCGAAGGAGAGATTATCAGGCTTGGCAAAAGCTTGGGTCGCAGGCACCGTCACGAGTTCGGCCTGGCCACCGAAGCGGGTCATCGCGATCACGGCCTGGCCGATCATCGCCGGGTCGACACCTTCGCCGGCGGCTTCGATGATCCCCGAAACTTCGTAGCCCATGACGCAGGGTTTCGGTGGGCCATCGGGATATAAGCCTTGTCGCGCCAGGATGTCGGCAAAATTCAGCCCCGCAGCTTTGACGCGCACCAGCACCTGGGCGGGCGCCGGCTGCGGATCCGGGCGCTCCTGGACTTTCATCACTCGAACGTCCCCGTTTGCGGTAGTGACAACGGCTTTCATAATGAAGTAGCGCAAGTTGTCAATTTGCGCATGAATCAATCGAACGCAAATTAACAATTTGCGCTATCAGAAAGAACAGGCGCAGGATTCAATCCTGCGCCTTGAAGTTTTGCTGAACGGAAACGCCTTACGCGCCTTCTGCTTTCGTCTGTTTGTTTGGTTGCGGCACGACGCGCAGATATGGCTTTACAGTTTTCCAGCCGCCGGGAAATTTCTCTTTCGCGGCTTCGTCATTTAGCGCCGGTACGATGATCACGTCGTCGCCGTCCTTCCAATTCGCCGGCGTCGCCACGCTGTGGCTGGCGGTCAGCTGGATTGAATCAATGACTCGCAGGATCTCGTCAAAGTTACGACCCGTGGCCATCGGATAGACGATCATCAGCTTGATCTTTTTGTCCGGTCCAATCACGAACACGTTGCGGACGGTCAAGTTGTCAGCGGCGGTGCGGCCTTCCGCTGAGCCGCCGGTGGCCGCCGGCAGCATGTCATAAAGTTTAGCGACCGCCAGATCCGTGTCGCCGATCATCGGATAGTTCGGCGCGTGGCCGGTAGCGTCCCTGATGTCATCGGCCCAGCGTGAATGATTATCCACCGGGTCAACGCTGAGCCCGATGACCTTCACATTCCGCTGATCGAATTCGGGCTTAATGCTGGCCACGTAGCCTAGTTCGGTGGTGCACACCGGAGTGAAATCCTTCGGGTGGGAAAACAGGATTCCCCAGCTATCGCCCAACCACTCGTGAAAGTCGATCGTGCCCTCGGTTGTTTCGGCCGTGAAATTCGGCGCGGTGTCTCCCAATCGTAATGCCATGTTGCAAACTCCTCTTTCCGTGAACTTTTGATGCGACACTACGACGGGGAAGGTAGCGCCGGAATTCACTTTAATTGATTTTTGATCTGCGGAGTTTGTAGACCAGTTCGCGAGCCAAAGTCAAGATTGCCGGTAGTGGCCAAATTAAGCTTAACGAAAGGTAATTTCAAAATTAGCCACCCGCCCGGTTTGCAGATCGCGTAATCGTAGAACTTAAAACTGCGATCCGGTTTTGTATCACACGGCCAGGATCGCGATCTTGTTCCGGTTCGCCAGCTTGATCATCTCTTCGCGGTCGAACATGAGAGTCTTTCCGGCAGTCAGACAGAGGCAAGTGGCGTGGGCGGCGATCATGGTTTCAATTGTCGGCGCCCCAACCACCGGAACATCGAAGCGCATGTCCTGATGAGGCTTGGCGATTTTCACTACGGTCAGTTTCCCGCGCACCAGTTCGCCGGCGCGGCGAATTACGGCGTCAGTTCCTTCCATGGCCTCAATCGCCACGCAGGCACGATCGCGGACTACAATCGTCTGGCCCAGATCGAGCCGGGCAATTTCTCTCGCGACCTCCAGACCATATTCAATGTCGCTTCTTTCCGCGTCGTTGGCGTCGCGTTTGGTGAGGGTGCCGACTTCCGGGAGTTGGTCCTTCAGAAAGTGTGTCGAGTCGATCAATTCAATGCCTTCGGCGGCGAGTTCGTGCGCGACTGCGCCGATCAAGGTGTCTGTGTTCCGCTTTGGTACCCGGAGGAGCATCTTCAGCATGCGCACATCAGGGATCGCATTGCTGAAGATGCGCACGTGCTTGACCTGACCGGCCATGATCGCTTTCTCTACGCCCTCGGTCTGGAAGAACTTGAGCATTTTCCCTAGTTGACCGATGCCAACCCAGGTCAAGCGATCCGCGATTTTTTCTATCTCCGGATCGGTCTCTTCCCGAATCGCCGCCACGGCGACCTGGACGCCGGCGCGGTGCGCGCCTTCGATTACGAGAAAGGGGAATTTGCCGTTGCCGGCAATGAGACCGAGTTTCATTTAGAGATGTTGATTTCTCTGGCGCCGTCGTCTGGAATGCCCGGCAAACAAAAGCCCCACTTACATGGGGCTGCGGCGCTCATACCGCCGATGACTCTGAGGCGTCAATGCCTGGTTAAAGATCAGCCGGCGCTATTTCACGACACCGCGCCGGGAAGACTCAACAAAGCGCACCACCTCATCGACTTCCGCCACGTCCTGAATCTCCGCGCGAATTCGTTCAATCGCCTGCGTAGTGTTCAATTTCGCTGACAGCAGCAAGTGATAGGCGTGGTGCAGCGCGGCAATCGTCTCTGTTGCATAACCGCGCCGCCGCACGCCGACCTTGTTCAAGCCATAACACTTGGCATGATTGCCGACGGTGAGCGCGAACGGCAAGGCGTCCTTGACGACTACCGAGTACCCGCCAATGTAGGCCTCGCGGCCGACGCGGCAGAATTGATGCACGCCCGAGTAGGCGCCGATGTTCGCCCCGTCGTAAACGGTCACGTGTCCGGCGAGGGTGGCCGCGTTGGCCATGATGACGTGGTTGCCGATGATGCAGTCATGGGCGACGTGCGCCTGGGCCATGAGAAAACAGTCATCGCCGATCTGCGTGAGACCGCCACCGCCGGCGGTGCCGCGATGAATGGTGGCGAACTCGCGGATGGTTGTGCGGCTGCCGATGCGAGTTTTGGTTTCCTCGCCGGCGAACTTCAAATCCTGCGGCGGCAATCCGATGGAAACGAAAGGATAGATATGCGCTGCATCACCGATGGTCGTCCGGCCATCGATCACGCAATGTGAATCGACGATTACGCGATTGCCGATCACGACGTCGGCGCCTATGACCGCGTATGGACCTATCTGGCAGCCGTCGCCGAGATGGGCGCGCGAACTAACCACGGCGGATGGATGTATCTGCGGCGGACTCTGAATTGACGCGGCGCTCATCATTAGGCCTTCGGACGATCGGCAATAATACTCATGAGTTCCGCATCCGCGCAGAGTTGGCCATCGACCTTGGCCTCGCCACGCATGCGTTGAATACGAGGGCCAAAGCGCAGGGCGGTAACTTCGAGTACGAGGCTGTCGCCGGGAACTACCGGGCGGCGGAAGCGGGCTTCCTTGATGCCGGTAAAGAGGACCAGTTTCTGATCGCGATCTTCGATCTCACGCAAGGCGAGGATGGCGCCACACTGCGCCAGCGCTTCGATGACCAGGACGCCGGGCATCACCGGCGCGCCGGGGAAATGGCCTTCAAAAAAAGATTCGTTGGCGCTGACTTGTTTAATGCCGACGATGCGCTCGAGCGGTTTTAATTCGATAATGCGATCGACCAGCAGGAAAGGGAAGCGATGTGGCAGTAACCTCTTGATGCCTTCGGAGTCGAGGATGGTTTCCATAAAGTTTCAGAACCGCAAGCGTTGGCGAGTGGCGCAAGGTTCACGTGGTTATGACCGCGGACTCTTGCTGGTGTCGCCGCACGCTTGCGGGTACTGACCGCTACTATTTGGCCGCCGCCGCGGCTGGGTTCTTCGCGTTATATTCAGCGATGAACACGCGCGTTATATCCATCGAGTCGGTCGCGTAAATTACGCCCGGCACCTGGCTGCCGTCGATAATCATGGTGATTCCGTGCGCTTTGGCAAATGCGTCTAAAGCCTTGCCTACGTCATCCTGAAGGGGGCTCAACAGGTCGGTGCGCCGCTTCTGATAGAGTTGCTGGGTGTCTTCCAGCTTGCGCTGTGAATCCTTTTTCAGCTGATCGAGTTGGTCGACCTTGGCTTGAATTGTTTTCGGATCTACGGCCGTGGCTGAGTTCTGCAATTTGGTGATTTCATCCTGGAGTTGCTGGACCTTTTGGGCGGCGGCATCCAGTTCGTCCTGCGATTTCTTAAATTCGCCGTTGAGTTGAGTTTGGATTACGGTGAACTTCGCGATGCCCAGCTTTGAATCCTGGAAGGCTTCGGAAAAAATCACGGCTATCTTACCAGCCGGCACATTGCCCGTTTGCGCGGCCGCGCGCTGGGCGCCGGCGGTAGCGAAGGCGACAAATAGAACAAACAAAAAAATCTTCTTGCTAATCATTTCAATTACTCCTCCAGCCTGGTAGGCAAAGATGCCGCAGACGTCAACTATCAGCGCCTGCGGCACGATCATACCAGCTGGCAAATCTCTTAGGGCTGCGGCGTCAGCGATGCAGTCGCCGGATTCTTACTATTGAACGCGGTGATAAAAGCTTTGGTGATGTCCAGCGAGCCGTCGGCGCTGACGATACCCTGGACTTTGGTCACATCGAGGATCAAGGTGATACCGTGGGCCTTGGCGAAGGCGTCCAGCTCTTTGCCAATGTCATCGTACACAGGTCCGAGTTGATCCTGCAGCGCCTTCTGATAGGCGCTTTGAGCATCTTCAGTCTTGCGCGTGATTTCGCGTTTCTTTTGATCGATGGCGTCCTGCTTTTGCGCGGTGACTTTCGGATCCTGCACTGCCGCCGTCTTCTGGAGATCGGTCGTCATCTGATCGACCTGCGCCTGCAGATTCTGAAGTTCGGCGCGGCGTGGCTGAAACAGGGCTTCGACCTTGTTAGCCGCGGCGACCAGCCGCATGATGCCGGCTTTGGGATCAAGGAACGCGTCGGTGTCAACCAACGCGAGTTTGGTGTCGGGGACATTGCCCGTGGCGGAACCGCCAGTCGTGGCCGGGGCGCTGGCCGGCGGTTTTGCCTGCGTTACCGGCGGGGTGGTTCCCGGCTTGGCCTGCGCAGCCACCGAAGCAGCGGTGATTGCCGCGAAGAAAGCGATTGCGGCGATCGCACGAATGATTTTCATTTTAATAACCTAAAACTCCTTAACGATTCTCTTGAGCGGCGGCGTGATGCAACTCCTTAGTTGTTCAGACTGCCGTATTGGTTTGCTTGTAATGGGAATCCGAAAACCGCGAGCGGTAGCCAGCGGCTTTGATCTCCGGCCAACTGCTTAAGCCGCTCGCTATCGCTCGCGGTCTGATCAATCTAGAAAGTGCGGCCTACGCTGAAACGAAACACCGACTTTTTCTCGTCAAAGAAGAAAGGAAATCCGTCGATCACCTGATCCTTACGAGCGTTCGGATTATAAGCATAAATCAGGCGAAAAGGCACGTTCAGAACCGGGACCTGCACGCGCAGCTCAGCGCCGACGCTGCTGCGCAAATCGGTCAGCTTCGCGAACAGGCTTTGGTCGAGACGGACCACGGTATTTCGCTGGGCCTCGCCGCGCATGAAAACCTGTTGCAGGCCCGGCGGTAGATTGGTCAACGGGTCAATCGGCCCTATTCGCAGGGCCGTATCGTACTCACCCCGGGTGATGAGGCGGTTATCTCGAGCTATGAAACCGTTGGACGGTGACAAGGCGAGGTTCGAAAACTTATTACAGGCTGCGAGCGTCGTGAGACTGACAACTGCCACGCCGCCGGTGGCACGCGGGCAGGGAATAAAGCCCAACGTCGACAAGAACGTATCATCGGCAAGAAACTCAGTGTTGAAGAGCTGGGTGCCGGATGTGCGCAGGTTGAAGGCATTGCCCAGATCCGCATAGAGCGCTGCCTGAACGGTGCGGCCCACAATTGGAATCCGGTATTCAAAATTGCCGAGCATCTGCGTATCGCCGCCGGTGGCGGTGTAGACGCGCGACAGTTGTGCCACGTTGGCGCCGCTCGCGCCGCTGAACGTTCCGATTGCCGCGAAGGCCGCCGGCAGTCCCGGTACTACATTCGGCGTGCCCGCGGCATTATTTGCCAGGACGACGTTACGAGAAGTGATGTAATTGTCGAGCGGCGTAACCGGGCTGATCGATCGCACGTTATAGCCGCGAATGGTGAATTCGTCACCCAGGAAGAACCGTTCGTAGATCGGTACGCCGTCGACAAACGCCAGCGAATTCGCATTCTTGATTTTCTCAGTGGTGGCAAAACTACCGACCGTGCCCAGCAGTATGCGGAAGCCGAAGACCTGTGGGAATTCCGACCTCTTGTTTCTGACGGGAATGAATTGGGTGTATTCCAGCGTAGGTTCGTAGGTGCGCACATCGCCGAACAAGCCCGACAACCCGACTGACGCCGAGATGGATCTGCCCTTGGTCGGATCGATGCTCGCGTTGCGGGTGTCGTAGACAAAGCTGCCCGTCACGCGGCTGGTGATGATGTTCGGCTGCGCATAGATGACGGGAATGAACTGGGTCGTGTTGCCGCTGGTGTTGACCGGCGGATCCTTGACGTTCGATTCGGACAATTGATACGAGAGGCCGACGCGCGAGAATTGCGTGAAGGGCCGCTTCCGGTAGAACTCTGACAGCGGAGCGCTGGCAAAGATTGAACCGCCGATGGAATTGCGGGTGAACAGGTTCTGTTCGTCCGTATTAAAGAAATCGAACGCGTTGCCCGAAGCGCCGGCAATGGCGTTGGCGTTCTGCGACAGAAAAGTGCCTTCACCAAAGAACTTCTGTGAATAAGCAAACAGGCTGAAGCCCGCGCTGATCGGGCGGTTCCGGATATACGGTTCGGTAAACGAGAACTGGAACGATCGCTGCCGATTACCGGCCGCCAGCTGTATCGACACGACTTCGCCGCGGCCAAACAAATTGTTGGTGGAATAATCAAGGCCAAAGAAGGTGCCGCCAATGCCCGAGATGCCCCCGTTAAAGGAAATCTGCTGGCGGCCTTTCTCTTTTACCCGCAGGGTGACGTCGACCTGTCCTTCTTCTTCGTTCTGTTTGAAATCGACGTCCTTATCTTTGTCGATGGGATCGAAATAACCGAGCTGGTTCAGACGCGTTACTGAGAACTCGAGATAACCCTGGTTGTAAATGTCGCCTTCGTTAATCAGCACTTCGCGGCGCAGCACGTTATCACGGGTAAACGTGTTGCCGGTGAATTCCAGCCGCCGCAGCGTGAACTGCTTGCCTTCATCAATCGTGATGACGAAGTCGGCCACGCCTTCGTTCGCATTTGCCGGATTGTCTTTGAAGGTGGGCGTGACGTCCGCGGAATATTGAATGAAGCCCTGGTTGCCGTAAGCCTTCTTTAAATTCTCGTAGAGCCCTTTACTCAGGGCCTCGCCGTTGGCCACTTCGCCTTTTTGCAGGCCGATGAACGCCTTAATCACGTTTTCCGAAAAGATCGAGTTGCCTTCGATCTTGACATCGCCGACGCGAAACAGCTTACCGTCTGTGATGGGCACGGTGATCCGCAGCGTGTCATCAATCGAGGAGAGGAAAGGCAGCGGCAGCACCGGAAAGCCGGTGCGCTTTTTGCCCAGGCCTTCGATTTTCGGTTCGCCGTGACGGGCCTGGAGATAGCCTCTCGACTTCATGTACTGGTCGACCTGATGAAGGTCGTACTCCAGCTTTTGCCGATCGAGAATGTCTTCTTCGCGAAAACGGGTAATTAGTCCGGCTTCCTTCACGTACTTCATGTGCTCGCGCAGCGCGCTGCTCTTGAACACATGACTGCCTTCGAAACGAATTTCGGCGACGCGCACGCGCGCGCCTTCGTTGACGACAAAGGTAATGGCGCTGGATGTCTGCGAGACCGCTTCGACGGAGCCGGTAACGATCGCATTCGGGTGACCCTTGGCCGCGAGCATCTCTTTTAAGACCCGCTCGGCATTCTTCATTTTTACCGGATCGAAGATGTTTTCCTTTGACACCCCGACACGTCGTTCGCGGAATGTCTTCAGCACGTCCGATTCGGTGACGCTCTTCAATCCTTCGAATTGAATGTCGCGAATGATCGGCAGCTCTTTGACTTCGAAGATGACCCGGACCCCGCCCCGCGGAGCGTCTTCCAAAGTGACGCGAGTGCCGACCTTGTCGAAAAAGGTCAGCGACAGAATGGTCTGCAGATCGCGGTTGACCTGGTCCTGGCTGAAAGGATCGCCGGGCCGGGTCTGGATGTAATAGAGAATATCTTCCTTACGCAGACGGCGGTTTCCGACAATATCAACCTCTTCAACCAGACGTTGCTGAGGCTGTTGCGCAGACACCCGCGTATGAAGGAGAAAACAGGTGGTGCCGATTAGCAGGCCAGCTATGGCGAGCAGGACGACGCGATAAAAGTGCATAAGAGACGGTTCCCCGCGGGTCAACCTTGGGGACCTTGTGTTAGTAGGCCGCACGCGGCAAGCTCGCTGTTTCGGCAGCGTTCGATCCAACGATTGGCGGTCGCTCCAACACTAATAAACTGAAATTAGTTCTTACGTTCAGGGAAAAAGTAACACAAACTGCTTCGGAATACGCAGCCTGGGGAGCACTTTGATTCGCCGCAGCCTTTACCCGTTGCCAAAATTATCCGTAACAAAGTGGCGCATTATAGCGGGAAGGTTCAGCGAAAGTCCAAAAGAGATGGTTACCGCGGGCGAGGCCTTGCCGCAAAAGTCTCTCTGATCACTGTTCCGCAGCACTAGCCGCAATCATCGCCGCAGACCGGCGAGATGTTTACAGCCCCGCCCGCCCCCTCATTATTTCAGCAACCAGCGAGCTTAGCGTTCCGTTGGTTGCTGAAGAAGACAAAAATCTGGGCGGCTTCTATAAACATCACGTGCCCACGGCACGTTTTGCCGTTTGCGAGAGCAAATGGGATGGAGAGGCCGGGCCGCTTGATCGAATCAATGACGCGGATGGTGCTGACCACCTACTGTGTAAGCATTAAATCGTTGACCCGTTCATTGCCGTCGTCGTCGATCGAAATCGAGCGGAAATTCAAATCCGCCTCGTCGACAAACATTTCCACCAGCGAGGCCTCAGCCAGCTGGCCCTGGATCAGAGCTTCAGAAAGCGGGTCCTCGACATATTTTTGCAGCGCCCGGCGCAACGGCCGAGCCCCATATGAACGGTCGGAGCAGGTTTTGCCGACGATCCAGCGCTTGGCCGGATCATCGAGCCTGACAATGAAGCCATGGTTCGACATGGTCGCGTTGATTTGATCGACCTGGAGCTGCAGCACCTCTAGTAGTTCTTCATCGCCCAGTTCGTCGAACACAATGATTTCATCCAGACGATTGATGAATTCCGGATTGAAGGTCTGGCGCACCGCGCTCATCACCATCTCTTCCATCTTGGCGCGCGACGTGTCTGAGGAACCCTGGAAGCCCATGGCGCCTTTCTTCTGAATAAAACGCGCGCCGATGTTCGAGGTCATGATGATGATGGTGTTCTTGAAATCGACCGTGTTACCCAGACCGTCAGTCAGAATGCCGTCTTCGAAAACCTGCAACAGGATGTTAAAGAGATCGGGATGGGCTTTTTCGATCTCGTCGAATAACAGCACGGAGTAAGGTGAGCGCTTTACTCGCTCAGTCAACTGGCCGCCTTCCTCGTGACCGACATATCCCGGCGGCGAACCGATCAGCTTCGAAACGGCGTGCTTCTCCATAAACTCGGACATGTCAAACCGAATCATCGAGCGCTGACTGCCGAAGAGAAACTCTGCGAGACAACGCGCGACTTCGGTCTTGCCGACGCCGGTTGGCCCCAGGAAAAGGAATGAGCCGACCGGCCGGTGCGGATTTTTCAAGCCGGCCCGCGAGCGGCGAATGGCCCGGGCCAGGGCCGAGATTGCCGACCGCTGCGAGATCACCCGCTTGTGCAGCTCAGCTTCAATGCGCAGAAGTTTCTTTGACTCTTCCTCTTTCAGCGAAACGATGGGAATGCCCGTCCAGCGGGCAATCACTTCTTCGATGTCGGTGCGGCTGACTTCGCCCATCACGATCTGATCTTCATCTTCGGTAATCGGCGCTTGCGCTCGTCCATACGTGGCGCGTTCCCATTCCGATAACGGCGCCATCAACGAGTCGAGGTTTCCCTGCTCTGAGCGGACGCGCAACTTGACCCGGGCCCCGGCCTCATCGATCACGTCGATGGCCTTGTCCGGCAGAAAACGATCGGGAATGTATCGGGTCGACTGGCGGACGGCCGCTTCCAGGGCCTCTTCGGTGTACTGCACCTGATGAAAGCTCTCGTAGCGTTCACGGACGCCGCCAAGAATTTGAATCGCTTCGTCCTCGGACGGCGGCGGCACTTTGACTGCCTGAAAGCGGCGCTCGAGCGAGCGATCCTTCTCGATCGATTTGCGAAATTCCGCCGGGGTGGTGGCGCCGATGCACTGTATCTCACCGCGCGAAAGGGCCGGCTTCAAGATGTTGGCCGCATCCAGCGAGCCTTCGGCCGATCCGGCGCCGACGAGGGTGTGCAGTTCATCGATGAAGACGATGTACTGCGGATTGTCGATCAACTCGCGCATGATCTGCTTCAGGCGCTCTTCAAACTGTCCGCGGTATTTGGTACCGGCCACAATCAGGCTGATATCGAGCGACAGGATGCGTTTGTTTTCCAGGAACGAAGGCACTTCGCCGGCGACGATGCGCTGCGCCAGACCTTCAACAATTGCGGTCTTGCCCACGCCCGGCTCGCCAATCAGCACCGGATTGTTTTTCGTGCGACGGCAGAGAATTTGAATGACTCGTTCAATCTCAGCATCGCGGCCAATCAACGGATCCAGCCGATCGTTATGCGCGTCTTCCGTCAAATCGCGCGAGAACTCGAGCAGGTGCGGAATGTCCTTGCGCTGGCGCGAATCAGCGCCGCTCTGGCGGGCAATCTCGTCGCGCACCGCCGCCAGGCGCAATCCGCGCTCGAATAAAATCTGCGCGGCCATCGAGCGTTCCTCGCGCAGCAGTCCCAGCAGCAGATGTTCTGTGCCGATGTGCCGATGCTGCAGCCGATCTGATTCTTCGTGCGAGTAGTGCAGGACCCGCTTGGTTTCCGGCGCCAGCGGCAACTCGACTGAGGTCGGAATCCGCTCGCGCAGCAAACTGCGGCTTTCAATTTCGCGGCGAATGGCCTCGATGGTGATTTGGGCGCGGGGAAAGAAACGGCCGGTCAGCGTTTTGTCTTCACGCATCAAGCCGAGCAGGAGATGTTCCGGCTCAATCGCCGGCGCGCCGAATTGCGACGCTTCATAACGGGCAAAGAAAATTACCCGACGCGCTTTTTCAGTGTAGCGTTCAAACATGAATGATTATGATCGCGACCGAAGTTTAAAATTTACGCTGGCACTCGGAAGTACCGGCCGCCGCCATTATAGCGCACGAGGCAAGAGCCTTGAAGCAATTCTATTGATGTGGGTCCTGTTCTAGGGTGAGGTTGCCTATAACAATGGGGAAGCGGGACAGTTGCCGAGCGTCAGGGACGGCGTAGATCCGGCAACTTTATTCGCCTCAGTTGACGGTCAGGTTACTGTTCAGCGACGAGACTTTTATTTGGAGTGCGGCGGCAGAGGCCCGATTTATTGGGACGGCGGCGCCGCTTTGGATTCTTGCCGGCCGCGCTTTCAAACAATCCAACGCGCAAGCGCCGTCGCCGTCGCACTCCAAACTTTTTCTGGTAAATCCAGATAATCGTGGTTGGCAAAGCTGGCCGCAGGTGTAATTCAGAAGCGGGTGGCCAGACCAATACGAACTGCGCGCGGCGTGCCGGGGGAGATGTTGTTGTTGCCGTCGGCATTCAGGTAATAGGTGCGGTTCAAAAGATTCTCGATGTTTGCTTGTAGTTTCCAGCGCTCGGAAAACGGGAAGTAAACGGCCGCATCGATCCTGAGGTAGCCGGGCAGGGTCACGGTGTTATCAATCGCAGCGAACATGTCGGCGCGCTGAATCACCCCGACGCCCAAAGCGAGTTTGTTTACCAGTTGATACTTGTTCCAGATTGAGAAAGTGCGGCGCGGGACCAGCGCGACCTGCGCGCCGGCGCGGGCCGCCGCGGTGGCGCTTGAAATGAACGCATCCTGGTAGGCATAGCCGCCGCTGACACTCCATAGACGAGTTAGGTTGCCGCTGACGCCGGCTTCAAATCCATTCGTCCGCTGGCTGCCGGTCTGCAAGATGCGAGCCGGATCGTTTGGATCCGCGGCTCGGGTGTTTGTGCGATCCTGTCGATACGTTGCCGCGGTGAAGGTCAGGTTGCGCCGGGCATCCCATTTCGCGCCGAACTCATAATTCGTGAATTGCTCCGGCTTAACCTGCTGCGTAATTGAAGTCAGGGAGGCGAACTGATCTCCCGAGCTCGGCAGATATGAAACACTGTAGCTGCCATAAATCGACAGCGGCATCAATGGTTTCACCACGACTCCGAATCGGGGAGACGCCAGACGATCAATCCGGCGCAGATCTTCTCCGGTGCGATTGTTGTGGAACTGCAAATCAAAGTAGTCGAAGCGCACGCCCGCCAGCACCTGTATCCGCCGCGACAATTCCACCTGGTCTTGCAGGAAAGCCGCCCCCAGGTTCGCGCGTACATGATTGTTTGCGTCGGTTGCGCTTTGACGAAAGACGACGGGAGTCGTAACCAGCGGGTTGGCGTAAGGGACCTGAATCGATGTGCTGACGTTGTTAAAAAATCCGGTGTTGCGAAAATTGTCCGTCACCTGCCGCCCGAACTCTGTCCCCGCCAGTAGGTTGTGCTTCACTTTTCCAGTCGCCAGCGAATAATTCAAGTCGGTTTGATTGAACAGATTTTGCCGGCTGGTGGCATTGTTGTAGGCGGAGATGGCCACCAAAGTCTGGCTGGCGTTAACGGCGCCCGGCACGTAGTTTTGATAACCCCGATCGTAATCGCCGAACATCGTCCGGCTCGTAATCAGCAAACGTCCTGATTGATGTTGGATGGTCCCGGTCCATCGGTTGACCGCGGCACGGACGTGACTGTCGCGCGGATTTCCGAAATAGCTGTCGATGGCCACCTGCGCGGGCCGGCCGGCGAAGGAGGGAATCCCGCGATCCGCCACCCGGCGATCGTGAAAGCTCTCGTAACCGAAGGTCACGCGCGTATTGCCGTTGGGAGTAAAGCTAAGTGTTGGATTGAGTCCGTAGCGATGAAGATTCACGTACCGGCGAAAGCTGCCGGCCCGCTCGTACATGCCGTTAAGTCGCGCCGCCAGCTTTTGCCCCAAAGGTTGATCGAGATCGGCGGCCAGGCGGGCATCGTTGAACGAACCAGCGTCGAGATTGAAATCCCGAATGCGGGAAAATCCGGCTTCTTTAGCGACGCGATTTAGCACGCCCCCGCCGCCGCCCCGCCCGAAGGTCATCGCATTTGGTCCTTTTAAGACCTCAACCCGATCGAGGTTGTAGAGATCGCGGTAGTATTGAACGTCATCGCGCATACCGTCGAGAAAAAAATCGGCGCTGGTACTGACCCCGCGAATGACGAGTTGGTCGCGATTATTTTCGCCCTGATGCGAACTCACCCCGGGAACGTAATTGACGACCTCCGCGATGCTCTTCATCGATTGATCGACGATCTGCTGTTTGCTAATGACGGCAATTGATTGCGGCACGTCGCGAAGATTGGTGAGCGTGCGGGTGGCGCCGCTCACGGCCTCGGCGCGATAGCCCAGCGCGTCGGTCCCGGTGATGGTGACCATCGCGGTTGTCTGGGCGATGGGGAGGATGATTTCGACTCTTGAGAAATCGTGCGCCGCAACCGTCAGCGAGCGAGTTACCGTTTCGAATCCTGCGGCCATGATTCGCAGCTGGTAATCGCCGGAGACTACGGGGAGAGAGAACTCGCCATTGCTGTCGGTGACGGCCGTGTCATCAGTTGCGCCCTTGAGGTTCACCCGAGCCCCCACGACCGCCGCATGGTTTTGATCGACCACCACGCCGCGCAAAGAATCGGGTTTGGAATCCTGGCCGAAACAGATAGAGGCGAGCAGCAGAACGACCAAAAATAAGGCCATAAACCACACCAACTGTTCAATTTTGCGCCGCAGTTTTAATACGTTACTGATTTTGACAATCATTTTCATGATGAGGAATCTATCAGGGCGCGTCTGGTGGGGTCAAGATAAATCTTTTGTGGGGTGGTGACTGGGATCACGCTGGCGAGGGCCTGGCGTTGAAGGGTATTCATCGCCGGGTGGCGCCATCACTTGAGATCGGCCCGTTTTAGACTGGAGCGCAAGCGTCCTCGCTTGCCTTTCTCTAAACGGAGCAACCGCAACGGGATCGGAAACCGTTTAAGCGGCAGTCATATAGTTGACTCACCTGATGCTCAGTGCGCGGAGCGCACGACAGCGTATAGCCTGGGGTGAATCCCGATTTATCGGGAGGAACC
>Ga0126383_10001259_pt1 | contig 15607 bp, 17 predicted proteins | sample PanSoiMetPlot_35_FD_96882 | JGI IMG/M metagenome (GOLD analysis project Ga0126383, IMG submission 96882) | Tropical forest soil microbial communities from Panama - MetaG Plot_35 | ecosystem: Environmental > Terrestrial > Soil > Tropical forest > Bulk soil | place: Panama | collected 2016-02-17
ACCATTCTGGCCGCCTCTCGCGCGCCTTACTCAAAGATTGCGGCGTACAAGCAGCGCATGGGCTGGACGATTCCCTGGGTCTCCACTGAGTCCGACTTCAACTTCGACTACGGCGTGTCATTCACGCCCGAAGACCTCGGGTCGGGCGAGGCGACCTACAACTACGGCAGCGCTAGGCTTTTTGCCACCGAGTCCGCGGGGATCAGCGTCTTTCTAAAGGACGCCCAGGGCACGATCTACCACACGTACTCGACCTATGGCCGCGGTCTCGACATGCTCAACGTCGCATATCACTACCTAGACCTCGTTCCGAAGGGTCGGGCCGAGGAGACAACGCCCGCCATCCTGTGGTTGCGCCGACACGACGAGTACACCGAAGACCGCCCCGCCACTTCGTGATTCACACGGTTCCATCAAGGGCTGACAAAGCTGTCGCTCATGTCCATGCGGGGCCTGTGCCGGAGCCGCTGGAGTACGGCGAGTTGCTGACTGCGGCCTCCACGGCCTGGCCGATCCTCGCCCTGGTAGGCCTGGGCTCCTCCCCGTCAAGTCCCCGAGCGCCGCGCTGATGTCTCCGCGGCCATCGCCGCCGGTCACGCATGCCCAGGTCTCGGGACGCATGAGTCGCAGCCAGCTCCTCGGTCGCAGGACGGCGGCGAGGCGCACCCACCGGCGTTATGTCCGTAGCGGTGGCTCCATTCAGGTCGTCGACCCCGTCACATGGCTTTCGCGCCGTTGCCACGAAAAGGGCCGGGCCAGGGGAATGGGCATTCAACACATCGCATGAGATCAGCCCGCAATCGGCTGATCGCTGCACCGCCGCCGGCGAGCAGCTAGCCCGCCTGTCCGGGTCGCCGGTGTGTTGCCTGGCGTCGCTCCGGACCAAAGTCACACGGAGACCTGAGCAGCCCTGCCGCGATGCCGGCCATCGCCAGGACCATGCCGACGAACAGGAACACGTCGGCGAGGTTGAACGTGAGGCTGGGGCTCACGTTGAGATAGTCGGTGACCCCGGTGTGTAGGAGGCGATCCAGGAGGTTGCTCAGCGCTCCACCGGCCTGGAGCCCGACACCGAGTGCCACGGCCCACGAGGCACGCCGCACCCAGGTCGCGTAGACCACGATGAGCACGCACCCCAGGAGTGCCAGGCCGACGGCAGCGACGGGATCGCGCACCAAGATGTAGCCGGAACTCGTGCTGTGGACCCCGATCCACGGCGGGGAGCTGGGCCTCGACCACGACAGCGGTGGCGCCGCCAAGGCGTTCACCAGCGTGAGTGGGCCGATGCGCAGGCGCGCGCAGTCCACGATTGGCTGCTGGCGGCACACCGGGAGGTCGGTTCTGATCAGCAGCTTGGCCAGTTGGTCCATGCCGATGCATGCGACCGCGAGCGGACCGGCGCGCAGAAGCGTGCGCATGCTCAGCCGTTGAGTGAAGCGGGCTCGCGGGACTGGGCCGTGGGCCAGTCGCAGGCGAGCTTAGTACTCGATGGCGGTCGGCCCGATCGCCAAGATGAAGACGACAAGCGGAATCGCAAGCACCATCAGACCGACGATCAGCTTCTTCATATCGTCCCTCCAGGCGCGGACAGCGACGCCGGGATGCTAGCACACATGCGCGAGAGGTAGAGTGGCGTAGCTGCAGTTCACGGGCATTTCCGTATCCATTGGAGGTAGGGCATGACTCGACGGATCCTCGGTGCGTTGCTGCTCGCGATCCCATTGATCGTCTTCATCGTGGCTATCGGAGCGACCGCGATCGAGTACTAGGCGCTCTCGCGCGGCAGACGGGCAGCATCGGTCCCCTCTCAAGCCGCGCGGAGTTCGAGGCTATCCCAGCTGGTGCCTGAGGGCCACAACCAGACGATCAGATTCTTCGATCGAGGGTGAGCTGCCGTACACATAGAAGTCGGGGCGAACCAGGACGACCCTGCGCTGGTTGGCAGCGAACCACGCCGAGTAGGTACCGTCCACGTCGACAAAATTGCCGTCGATCGCGATCGCCCGGCCGCCGATCCCATCCAGGACGCGGCGGCTCGCCTCGCTCAGACGTGGGAATGGATCCGCGCCGCAGCCGATGAGCAGGAAGCGGTTGCCGGCGATGTCGTCGAGCAGGCCGGTCCGGCCCTCGGACTCGACACGGCCCTGGATGAACAGCTGACCCGAGAACGCGTCAGACGCGAATCCAAGGCCAGGGCCGATTCGGGATGGTGGCTGCCCGCCCCGAGGCGGCCCGCTTTGCATCTGCGCCGCGAGCATTCGAGCGTCACGGGCGGCCGCCTCCTCGGGATCGGTCACTGTCGCGATGCGAGCGATCTCGATCGAGCGGTCGATCAACTGCCTGAAGTGGGGCAGCCTTTCGGTCGTGTAGGTGTCGAGCACGTCCTCGGAGGCCCAGCCCCGCAGCACGAAGTCGAGCTTCCACGCCAGGTTGGCGGCGTCGCGCAAACCCGAGCACAGGCCCTGGCCGCCGTAGGTGGGCATCAGATGCGCTGCGTCGCCGGCCAGCATGACCCGGCCGGCGCGCCAGCGGTCCGCCCAGAGTGAACGGAACCGGTAGAGCACACTCCGCTCGATCACCGCGTTGTCCGGACCCACGTGCCATGGCGCCAGAAGCCGCCAGACCGCCGCCTCGCTAGTGATCTCGGCGTCGCTCTCGCCGGGCATCCTCATGAACTCCCAGCGCCGCCGGCCGGGACCGCCTGACACCACGGTCACGGGCCGTGCCGGATCGCAGAGCGTGTACGCGTCAGCGGACACGATCCCTTGCTCGACGCGGAGGTCGACCACCAGACGGTCGAACTCGAATCCGAGGTCGGTGATCGTCACCCCCAAAGCGCTGCGGACGAAGCTGTTGGCGCCGTCGGCCCCGATCACGTAGCGCGCCGCGACCCGCGGCATACCTTTGCCGGCCAGCCAGTCGCCGGCAGGGCCGGGGCTTCCGGAGCGAAGCCCGATCTCAACTCCGTCATCGACCTGTCGCAGCTCCACCGCCTCCCAGCCACGATTCACGGAGACTCCCGGCAGCGACCGCGACCGCGCGTCGAGCAAGGCCTCCAGGTCCGGCTGGGCGAAGGCGCTGCTCCTGGGCCAGCCGGAGGGGCCGACGCCGGCATGGCCGAAGTGGGCGAGCACCTCGCCCTTCGCGCTGCGAAGCTGGAAGGCCGTCGTAGCCTCGCTGATCGAAGGCAGCTCGGCGCCGAGGCCGGCCGCCTGGAGGATCCGCGCAACCTCGTGATCGAAGTGCACCGCCCGTGGCAGCGGGTAGAGGCTGGGCCACCGCTCGAAGACCTCGACGCGATGCCCCCGACCTCCCAGAAGGATCGCCAGCACCTGCCCGACCGGGCCGTAGCCGACGACGGCGACATCGCAGTCGACCGTCACTGCCTCGCCGTCGCGAGCAGCCGGCGCGCGTTGCCCTCGAAGATCGACTCCACCGAGGCCCCGGGGAGCCCGGCGCCCTGGACGGCGTCGATAGAGCTCTGGATGTAGGTCAGGCCATCGTTGTTGTCGAACGGGTAGTCGCTGCCAAAGACGACGTGGTCGGGCCCGAAGAAGTCGACGCCGCAGCGAACCGCGTGCGGCCCGCCGTTGAGGGCCGTGTCGCCATAGAAGCGGCGCAGGTACTCGATTGGGGGGCGGGGGAGGTCGTCCGGCACCTCGGGGTCGCTGGCGCGGCCGTAGTGCGACTCGATGCGGGCCGCGAAATAAGGGATCATCGCTCCCAGGTGGTGGCTGATGATCACCGCCTGCGGTTGCCGCTCCAGGAGCCCGGAAAAGGCGAGCCGCACCATCGCCAGCGACGTCTCGTAGGGCCAGCCGAGTACACGGAAAAGGAGCAGCTTCGACCGCTCCTCGCCCTGGTAGTCGGGGACCGGCGCCCGGACCGGGTGGAGCAGGCAGACCAGGCCGCGGCTGAAGGCGTACTCGAGCACCTCCAGCACCGGCGGGTCGTCGAGCGGCCGGCCGGCGGCGCTCGAGTAGGCCTGAAACCCCGGCATGCCCAGCTCGACGATGTGGTCGACCTCGCGCATCGCGGCGGCGGGGTCCGCGAGCGGCAGCGAACCCAGCGCGCCGACCAGGACCTCGCGGTCGCGATCGATGATTTCCGCCAGCTCGTCGTTGGCGGCCCGGCATAGATCCGGAAGGATGGCGCCGACCGCAGGATCCTCCGTGCCCTGGAGCGATACGCTGAGCAGCTGCCGGTAGCCGTGCTCGGACATGCGATCGATGGTGCGGCGCCGGATGTCGAGGTCTACCAGTCCCGGATTCCGTTCAACCGCCAGGCGCGAGATCGGGCTGACGACCGCCTCGATCCGCTTCCACATCCGGGGCGGGATGATGTGCGCTGCAAAGTCGAGCATCTACCGGAAGCCCTCCGGGGCAGGCGGTCCCCAGGCGTTGCCCACCCAGGGTCCGGGCTGCCAGACCTTCGGCCGCTGCGGCGAGTCCTCGTGCCACGGCCGCGGCTCGTAATACCCGAGACGCTCGTCGAGCATCACGTCGAGCTGAGTGAAGAGCTCGACCGTCGTCTGGTCGGGGTCGCGGTGATAGCTGAAGAGGTTGTGGCCTGGCCCGTGCCGCCCCGGACCCCAGACCACCTTGTGCTCGGTGGTTGCGCCGAGGGCGTCGAGGGCCTGCTGCACGTGGCTCACGTCGCGCATCTCGTATGCGATGTGGTGGATGCGCCGCGGTCTGTCGGACCGGAGCAGGTTGATCGTGTGGTGGTCGGCGGCGCAGCGGAGGAAGACGAAGAAGTCGCCGATCGAGTCCGACCAGCGGAACCCGAGCACTTCCCTGTAGAAGTCGACGGTCCGGCCGACGTCGCCCACGAAGTAGCAGACGTGGCCGAGCTTCTGTGGGCGCCGGGTGGCGGAGCGCTGGCGCCGGTGCTCGATCTCCGGATAGAGGTCGAGTGGGTTGCCCTCAGGATCGCAAATTCGCAGCAGGGCCCCGATCCCCGGTTCTGGATCAGTCCGCCTCTCGGCTGCGATCCCGCGCTTCGCGAGGTCGGCTTCGGCATCCTCGATGGACCCGGCGATCTGGAAGGCGAGGTGAACCGGCTCGGCCGCCGGCGCGCGCATGATGGCGACACAGTGGTGATCGATGTCGGCAGCCAGGTAGGCTGCGTCGGCACCGCGGTCGACGAGGTCGAAGTCGAGCACCTCGGTGTAGTAGGCGACCATGCGATCCAGGTCCGAGGTGCGAAGCGACACGTGGCCGATCTTCACGACGCTCGCCATTCTTCAGGTCACCTCCCAGAACTCTTTCGGCGGCGCGTAGGGCGCCCAGACGTCGATGATGTAGGGGTCCTTGCCCACCCAGATCCGGGTCGGGGCGGTCTCCGGCACCAGCGCCATCTCCGCGGTCACCTCGACGCGGTTGCCGTCGGGGTCGCGCAGGTAGAGGAAGAGATTGGCGCCAGGGCCGTGGCGGCCGATCCCGTACTCGGCGTGCTGCCCACGAGCGGCGAGGCGGTCTGCGAACTCGAGCATCGCGGTGGCCGAGGCCAGGCTGAACGCTACGTGGTGCAGCGCATCGCGCCGGTGCGCGAGCGCGGCAAAGTCGTGGTGGCGCTCGCCCTGCCGCAACCAGACGCCGACGACCGAGCCATCCTCCATCCTGTGGACGTCGCTGAGCCGGAAGGCGAGGTGTGTGGTGAGAATCATGGCCAGACCGTTCGGGTCGCGCGCTGCGAGATTGACGTGGTCGACGTCGAGCGGCGCATGGGCCGCACTAGGCGTGCGCTCAGACGGATGGAGGTAGGTTGGGCTCGACCGCGGCATGACTAACTGAAGCAGGTGCCCGCTCGGCAGAGAAACGTCGACCGCGGCGGTGACGTCGGGCTCGGGATCGTGGACGGTCTCACGAGCCTCGAGTCCTGCCCGATGGAGCTGGCGGCGCACACCGGCAAGCTCCTCGCCGCTTCCCACGGCATAAGCGAAGTGGTCGAGCCCGACGCCACCGGCGACCAGCGCCAGGTCGGTGCCCTCGCCGCAGCCCAGGTGAACGCTCCCATCCCCGCGCCCGGTCTCCACGAGGCCCAGCACCTCGCGATACCACGCCACCGCCCGCTCGATGTCGCTGACACGGATCGCGGCGTGGTCGAGCCTCATGCCTCGTCTGCGACGCAGCGGTTGCTCATCCGGCCGATGCCCGCGATCTCGCTGACGATGACATCGCCGGGCTTCAGGTACACGCGCGGGTCCCGCGAGGAGCCCACTCCCGAGGGTGTGCCGGTGAAGATCAGATCGCCGGGCAGGAGCGGCAGTATCGCGGAGAGCTCGGCGACGAGCTTCGGCACAGGGAAGATCAGGTTGCCGGTAAGGCTGCGCTGCATCTCTTCGCCGTTGACCGAGCAGCGGATCTCGAGGTCATCGGGATCGGGCAGCTCGTCCGGCGTCACCAGGACGGGGCCGATCGGCCCGAACGTGGGGAAGGACTTGCCGAGGCTGAACTGCGGATTGGGCGGCCGGAACTGGACGCGCCGCTCGGAGATGTCCTGGCCGACCGTCAGCCCCGCGATGTGCTCCCAGGCCTGACCTTCCGCCACTCGATGGGCGCGTGCTCCGATGACGGCCACCAGCTCCACCTCCCAGTCGGCACGGTCGGTCGACAGGCGGATGCCGTCGTTCGGCCCGGCGATGCAGCTCGGGAACTTGGTGAAGATCGAGGGGTGGGCGGGGACCTCGAGCCCGGCCTCCTCGGCGTGGTCGCGGTAGTTGAGCGCCACCGCGAAGACCTGCCGCGGGCGCGGTGCGGGCGGCCCGAGCCGCGCTGGATCGAGGAGCATCCATTCGCCAGCCGGCCTGCCCGCAGCCCAGTCTCGGAAATCGTCCCAACTTTCGTAGACCGACTGCGGATCGGCCCCGAATCTCCCGCCGCCGGCGGTCTGGACGTCAAGCAGCCGGTTGCCGTCGACAAGCACCAGCCGCCCGTCGCAGTTAGCGATTCGCATGAGTCGCCTTCACCTCCTCTTTCAGCCGGGCGGCGATATCGTCGCGCAGCACCGCCTTGGAGACCTTGCCAAGGGGCGTGGTCGGAAACCGCTCGACGAGCTCCAGCCGCTCCGGCCACTTGTACCTGGCGACGTCGCGGTGGGCCAGGAAGGCCCGGATGCCGTCCAGATCCACCGCGCCCGGGGTCGCCGGCACTACGAAGGCGCAGCTCCGTTCGCCAAGCCGCTCGTCCGGCATCGCCACCACCGCCGCCGCGCGGATCCCGGGATGCCCGGCGAGCACCAGCTCGACCTCCTCGGCGCTGATCTTCTCGCCGCCGCGGTTGATCAGGTCCTTGATGCGACCGACGTGCCGGTAGCATACGGTGGCCCCGACCGGGACGGCCACGGCGAGGTCGCCCGTCTTGTAGAAGCCGTCCGGGCTGAACGCCACCGCGTTCCGATCCGGGGCTTTGTAGTAGCCCCGGATCGTGTAGGGTCCGCGAGCCAAGAGCTCGCCAGGTTCGCCGGCGGCGGCGTCGGTCCCGGTCTCGGGGTCGACGATGCGCACTTCGTCCAGCTCTGAGAGCGGATAGCCGACGGTCGTCATTCGCATGCCCCGGGGCGCGTCGGTCGGCATCGCGGTGCAGATCCCTTCTCCCATCCCGAAGTGCTGGAGCACATTCACGCCCAGCGCGGATAGATTCGCGAAGAGCTCCGGCGACACCGCGGCGCCGGCCAGCGAAAGCCGGCGCATGTGGCGAAGCGCGGGCAGGACGTCGCGGCGCTGCAGCAGCGACCCGGCCACACCGGGCACCAGGAAAAGGGTCGTCGCCCGCTCGCGAGCCAGGAACGGCATGAACAGGTCGGGGTCGGCGCTGGCCAGGAGCAGCGCCGCGCCCACCGAGTGGGAGGCGTGGAGGGCCGCGTGGATCCCGGCGTTGTGGACAACCGGCAGGACCTGGGCCACCCGGTCGTCCGGCCCCAAACCCCAACGACGGGCAGTCGCCACCGCGTTGTACCAGTACTCGGCGTGGAGTCGCGGGATCAGCTTCGGCGTCCCGGTCGTACCCCCCGAAAGCTGCAGCACGGCCAGGCCGTCGGGCTCGAGCGCTGCCTCGGCCTCGGCGACCCGCGCGGCCGCCCGGGCGGGCGCGATGGCCTCCGCCAGGTCCTCGATGCGGCCGTCGCCGCCGCTCCCGCCGACCGTGAGCAGCGTGCGCAGGGTGGGCGCCGCGCGGGCAGCCTCCCGACCGAACCGGACTGCGTCGCGCGTGCCAAGCCCGACCTCTACGACGTGTGCGCGCGCCTGGGCGAGTGCGGCGATCACGTCTATCTCATGGTGTCCGTGCTGGGGGAGTGTGCAGATCGGTATCAGGCCGGCCTTGATCAGCCCGTACCAGACCTCCACCGTCTCCACCCGGTTGCCGAGCTGCAGCAGCACGGCGTCACCGGGACGAAGGCCCTGTTCGAGGAGGCTCGCGGCCAGCACCTCGGTGCGTCGGTCCAGCTCGCGATAGGTGACGCGGCGGCGAGAGTCCACCACAGCCACGGCGAGGGGATGTCTGCGGGCGGAGGCGCGAAGCTCCTGGCCGATCGTGCGCCGTCCCCACATCCGCGCGGCGCGGTAGCGGGCCGCGAACTCGGCCGGATAGGGAACGACGCCGTTGCGCGAAGCCCTGGTCACCTGCTCTCGTCCGGGGTAAGCGCGGCCAGGTCGATCCGTTGCGTCAGGAGTCCGATGGCGAGGTCGTCGCGATGGCCTGGCGGCGCCTCAATCGCGACGGGCGTTCGGGTGGCGAGCCGGACCTGCTCAGCGACATCAAGACGGTCGAGGACCGCATCTCGCGCCGGCGGTCCCGTCAGGCACAGCACCTCCGCGCCCTCGCGCCGCGTGGCCTCGGCGTGGCGGCAGAAGCTCTCAGACGCCGGCGACCAGGCTTCGACGCCGGCCGCCGGCAGGTAGGCGACCTTCGGGTCGCTGGCCCCCGCGTGACCGATCCCGAGCACCCGGCCGGCGAGCATCCGGCCGTTCAGGGGGAAAGGGCTGGCCAGGATGCCGCCACCAACGTCCAGGGGGTCCGCCCGCGGGTCGTAGAGCCGGAGACAGCCTTCCAGCAACAGCCGGTTGGACCGGGTGAGATCGCCAAGACTGACGCTGCCGGTGCGCGTGTAGTAGCTGAGCAAGAGGGTGGCGAGCGGCAGCCGGAACCGGCTTCGCAGCGAGGCCCACCAGCGCTGACTGCGGCGAGCGCGGCTTTGCAGCCGCTCGACCGCCGGTCGCCGCGCCTGCTCGTAGGCGATGAACGATTCCTCCAGGGAGCCGCCGCCGTCGAGGGCATCCGCCAACGCGATCGCGTCCTCCATCGCCATACGCGTGCCCGATCCCACCGTGTAGTGGGCCGTGTGCGCGGCGTCACCGACGAGGACCGTGCGAGCGTGCCACCAGCGGTCGCAGGCGACGGTGCTGAATATGCTCCAGCGGCTCCGGTTGCCCTCCAGAGGACCGCCGTTCAAAACGTCGGCAAAGGCGCTCTCCAGGTATTCCAGCGTTGCGCGATCGCTCTCCTGAGCCGGAGTGGCGGCGGACGCTGTGGCCAGCCCGGCCCGCTCCAGGGCGGCCGGCTCGGTGTCGACCTGGAAGGTGGCTCGGCCTGGCGCGAAGGGCATCACGTGCGCGGTGAAGATCCCGTCGTCGGTCTCCGCCGTCGCCAGGAGCATGCCGCCCGGATCGACGGCCGCGCCGCACCAGACGAACGGGATTGGCCCGGGATCGACGTGAACGCCGAGCGCCGGCGCCAGGCGCTCGCGGGTCGCGCTGCCGACCCCGTCCGCAGCGATCACGAGGTCAGCCGAGCCGACCTCGTCGACCGCCACCTCATGCCCCGTCTGGACATCCACGCCGGCGCGCTCGGCCAGCTCTGTCAGCTGGCCGAGGGCCGTCGCGCGCCCGATCCCCAGGCCGCCGTCGTTGTCGATCCCCACCTGTTCGCCGTCGCGCTGCATGATCCAGCGGCGGAGGGGATACCCGAGCCGCAGGAGCGCCTGCCAGGCCTCACGATCGACCGCCTCCAGGCGGCTCATGGCGTGGTCGTGGAGCGCGACGCCGAAGCCGTAGGTGCTGCCGGGCGGCTGTCGTTCGAAAACTGTGACCGGGCACCGCCAGCGCCGGCGCAGCAGCCGGGCGGCCAGGAGGCCGCCGGGACCGCCGCCGATGACCACGATCTGCCGCAGTCCCACCGGCCGAATATAGATGCGCGGCGCGCGGGCGTCAACAAAGCGTTGATTTTTCGACTATTCGTCCATATGCACGCGGCCGGTCTATCCTTCACGGCGTGAGCGCCGGCGGCAGTCGCGTACGGAAGCGCGTCCAGAACGGGGACAAGCTCCGTAAGGGCCTGGTCGAAGCCGAGCTGCTTGAACGGGCGGCACGGCTCTTCGCCGAGCGGGGGTACGCGGCCTCGAGCCTGGAGGACCTGGCCCGCGAGACGGGCATGAGCAGGCCGGCGCTGTATTACTACTTCAGCAGCAAAGAAGACGTGCTGGCGCGGCTGGTCTCGGGCCTGGTCACGAGCAGCGAGTCGGCGCTCCGCCGGATCCGGGCGGAGCCGCCCGCCGATGCCGGGCGGAGGCTCAAGGTAGCCGTGGAGGCGCTGCTCGGCCCGGTCGTCGAGGCTCCGAGCCGCTTCCGCTTGCTGCTCACCTACGAGGCCGAGCTGCCGCCGACGCTCGCGCGCCGCTACCTCGACATCCGCCGCCAGATCGTACGCGAGGTGGGAGCGATCGTCGCCGCCGGCGTCCTGGGCGGCGTTTTCAGGCCGGTCGACGAGCGCGTCGCCACGTTCACGGTGCTCGGCATGTGCAACTGGGTCGCCTGGTGGTACGAGCGCTCCGACCGCGTCGACCTGCCGCTTCTGGCCGCGGAGATCGCCGAGATGGCCGTCCAGAGCCTGCGTGTATCCGGCGAGAAGGAGACGCCGGCCAGTTCTGCGGCGCTGCTGAAGGCCATCCGCGCCCACCTCACCCATCTCGAGCGCCTGATCGAAAGCTGACCGCGACCCGGTTCCGAAGACGGCCGATCCCCTCGATCTCGGCGACCATCACGTCGCCCGGCCGGAGGAAGCGACCCTGGCCGGCGCCGGTCCCCGCGCAGGTTCCAGTGGCGATGATGTCGCCGGGCTGCAAAGGCAGATAGGCCGAGGGGTACTCGATCATGTCCTCGGCGCGGAAGATCATCTGGCCGGTGTTCGAGTCCTGCATAACCTCGCCGTTGGCGGTCAGCCGCAGCGCCAGGTCGTACGGGTCGGCGACCTGGTCGGCCGGGACCAGCCAGGGCCAGCAGGGGCAGGCGGTCACCAACGACTTCTGGAGCAGCCAATCCCAAGGTGAAGGTCGGGGGCGTTTTCTCGCGCCGCCAGATGTCCCTGCAGGAAAGGTCGTTGACGACCGCGTAGCCGGCGATCCGGCCGCCGTCCCCGAGCACCACCACGAGCTCCGCCTCCCAGTCGACGTTGCCCGACTCGGCCGGGGGATGGATCTCGTCGCCGTCGCCAGACTCACGGACCAGGCTGCCGGCGGCACTCCGCGGTCAGCGTCGCGCCTTCCCGCCGAGCGTCGATCTCTGTCCGCTCGCCGTCCTGGCGGACCGCGACCGCCTCCCAGCCCTTGTTGACGGCGACAGCCGGTTGGGCCTTGACGATGCGGTGGAGGACGGCTCGAGGTTCGGCTGATAGGCCGAGTAGTCGGAGTGCCAGCCCGACCTGCCGCCGACGTTCCAGTCGAGCGCGACCAGCACCTTGCCCTCGCGATGGAGGAGGTCGCAGCCGGTCATCGGCCAGGAGCCGGCGACGACACCCCCGGCCGCGCCGACCGACTGCAGGATTCGGATCACCTCGTCGTCCAGGTGGCCGGCCTTCGGGTAGGGGAAGAGGCTCGGCCAGTGCTCGAAGACCACGACCCGGTGGCCGGCCCGGCCGAGCAGAGCCGCCGTCAGCTGGCCGACCGGTCCGTACCCGACGATGCCGACGTCGAAGCCGCCAGTCGGTGCTTTCACCCGGGAGCCGCGATGGCGTCCTGCACGGCGCGGCGCTCTCCGCCGGCGGGCCACTCGAGGCCTCGCTGCTCCCAGTGCAGCCCGCGGTCGGTCGAGCAGTAGAGCTCGCCCGGCACAGTGAGGTAGTAGAAGGCCCCGGGCTCCTCCTCGCTGACCGCGAGGAGACCCATGGCCGTGCCCTCGCGCTCCGGCAGCCCGTCGGTGATCTCCACCCAGGGGCCGTCGCACTCGCGCCGGTAAAGCGTCGACCAGGTCCGCTCGAAGCCGGGCACGCCGTGACCGGTGAAGGGGTCGTCGGCGGCCGAGATGATCATGGTCCCCGGGTCGCCCGGGTCGACGACCAGGTCGAAGAAGTAGCAGTGCTGGAAACCGTCGTGGAAGCGCCGCCATGTCGCGCCCCCGTCGAAGCTTTCTGAGTAGCCGGCACCACCGCCGATGTACATGCGGCTGGGCGCGGCCGGGTGCCCGACCAGCGTGTGCGGGTCGAGATCGGCGTTCGGCTTCTGGTCCTCCCAGGTGGCGCCGCCGTCAATGCTGCGGACGACGCCCCCGAGCTCGATCCCGGCCAGGATGCGGCCCGGCTGGTGGCCGTCCGCGAGCAAGGAACGGACGTGATGGGTGTCCGGCTCGGGCGGGAAGCTCCAGCTGGGCCGGGAGGGGAGGTCCAAGAAGGCCGGCAGCTCCTGGAAGCTGCGACCTCCGTCCTCCGATCGAAAGAGCGCGGACATCCGCGTCCCGACGTAGATCGCGCCCTCGCCGTCCACCCTCTCCGAGCGGCTCACCTCGGCAACCGTCACCACCGGGCGGCCGATCCCATCGCCCACCTGACGCCAGGTCAACCCTGCGTCGTCGCTGCGCCAGAGGCCGCGGCGGAGGGCGCAGGCGTAGACGCGCTGCGGGTTGAGCGGATCGGTCGTGATGGCGGCCACCGGGCCCGCATCGAGGGTCAGCTGCGCGGACCAGCCCCCCTTACCGCGTGTGACTCGGGCGAGTCCCTGGGGAAGGCCGAGGTAGAGGTGCGTCATCGCGCGACGGCCTCCTCCCGGCGCGGCGCGTCGGCCTCACCCTGAGCCACCCGGATGTTGATCAGCCAGGCGCCATGCCTGCGGGACTCGAGCTCCTCCACAGCCTCGTTCACGTCGGCGAGCGGTATGTGGTGGCTGATCAGATCGGCCGTCTTCAGCCGGCCTGCGGCGACCAGCTCGATCAGCTCCTGCGCGTCACGCCGGATGCAGCTTCGACTTCCGATCACCCGGATGCCCTTCACCATCAGAAGTGCCGTGGGGAGCGCCAGCGGCCCCGGGCCGGAGCCGACGATCACGAGCGTTCCACTGTTGCGCATGGACAGCGCGGCGGCGGCGGCGAGCCGCCCGTCGCCGAGGTAGTCGAGGACCGCCGCCGGTCCACCGGGCGCAAAGCGGCGGATGGCCGGGAGCAGCAGCCCCTGGTCCGCCCAGTTCTCGGGAAGCTCCTCCAGGGCGACCACCTCTACCAGCCCTGGGTCGAGCGCCCTCACGCGCTCCAGCCGCTCGCGGGAGCGGCCGATGGCGATCACCCGGCCCACGCCGTAGAGAGGCGCCTGGCGGATCGTCGCGACACCCATCGCGCCGGTGGCCGCGATCACGACGATGGCCGAGCCCGGCTCGGCGGCGGCGAGCTTCAAGGCCCGCGCCGCGACGCCGAGCTCGTGGAAGCGGGCGGCCACCTCGAGGGGGATGCTGTCGGGGACCGGGTCGAGGAGGTAGGCCGGCACCTTGACGTATTCCGCCAGGCCGCCATCGTGATAGGAGGAGTTCAGCTCGACGCCCTCAGGGCCGAAGACGATGCCCCCGATGATCGAGGAGCGGGCGCAGAAAGGCTCCCGGTCGGTGCTGCAGAGGACGCACTGCCGACACGTGAGGTTGGCGTGCACCCGCACCCGCTGCCCGGGGCTGACTCCCATGACGGCGCCGCCCACCTCGACCAAGGTGCCCGCGATCTCATGCCCTGGGGTGACCGGCAGCGGCTTCGTCTGGCCGCGCTTCCACCAGATGATCGGGCCCGGGGCGAGGCCCGCGGCAGCGACATTGACCAGGACGTCGTCAGGTCCGATCTCGGGGATCGGAATCTCCTCCAGGCGCAGCAGGCTCTCCCCTGGGTGCCCCCGAGCCGCCAGCATCGTACCCGTCATCCTTCGTCTCTCCCGGCGATACCTGTACGCGGAATCCTGCGCCGGCGGAGGCCGACGTGCCATTCTAGTCACCAGAATCGCTGTTCTGCAAGACCGACAATCTGATATGCTCGGGAGCCGGATGAGCGCGACCGCGGAAGGCGTTGACCTGCGGCGCCTGCGCCTCGCCCTGATGAGCCTGGGCAGCCCGCCCCAGGCACAGCGTCACCACGTCCGCGCCGGACTCCTGCAGCGCGCCTGCGGCACGATCCTCGAGGTGGGGCCGCAGCTCGCGGGCATGCAGGCCGCCGGCAGCCTCGACGCCGCGCAGGTCTCGGCACTGAATGCCGTGGCGAGCAGCCTGGCGGGCTTGAAGCGCGGCTGCCGCGAGCGGATTCCGCCCGACCCCAGGCGGCTTGGCTTCGACTTCGTCCTGGGGGACGCCTTCGAGGATCCCGAGTGGGAGGCGCTGCGGCTCACCGCCCGGGCGGCGTTCACCGCCCTTCGCGCTCCCGACAATCCCAGGATCGGCTGAGCGTCATGCAGTGGTTTCTGACGCTGCACAGGTGGGCCGTCGAGCGCAGCGAGGCGATGCCGCTGCTCGCCGAGCACCGGGCCTGGATGCTGAAGCAGCACTGGGCCGGCAAGGTCGTCATCTCGGGTCCGACTCCCGACCGCAGCCTCGGCATCATCTTAGTGCGTGCGCCTGATCAGCAGGCGGTATCCGACCTGTTCGCCGATGAGCCCTGGGTCGCCCGCGGGATGCGGACGGTCGAAATCATCCCCTGGGATGTCCACGAGCTGCTCGGCGTCGACCTTCTCGCGAAGGAGGCGGTGAGGTCCTGAATGGAGAGCCCGATGATAGAGCGCTCGGTCGTGCTCGAGCTGATCGGCGACTGGGGCTTCGCCAACCTGCACCGCTCCTGCGGCTGGATCGCCTCCCAGGTCGTCGCCCGCAGCGGCGCCGGCTCGCGCGCCGCCGTATGGACCGGTGACGGCTGGCTGGCGAACGTCCGGGCGGTCGCGGACCGGACCGTGGATGCCGGTTTCGTCACGCCCGCGTCGCTGGCGAGGCTGGCTACCGAAGGGCGCGGGCCCTTCGAGGGCAGGCCGCTCCCCCAGCTTCGCGCGCTGGGCGTCGTGCCCCAGTTCGACCGTCTGGTCTTCGCAGTCCGGCGTGGCTTCGACGTGGCCAGCTTCGCCGAGCTGAGGGCGAAGCGGCCACCGCTGCGCATCTCCATCCCAGAGACGGCGCGTGAGGACCTGGTCGGCTACGCCGCCCGGCTGCTGCTAGAAGCCGAAGGGGTCGGCCGGGCCGAGCTGGAATCGTGGGGTGGGCGCTATGTCACCTTCGAGGATCTGCCGGTCTGGGCGCGCGAGCACAACTCGCCGTTCGCCTACCTGGCCAGGGTCCGCAAGGGTGAGGCCGACGCCGTCATCTTCGAGGCGATGATGCTGCCCGACTGGCA
>Ga0126383_10001260_pt1 | contig 15605 bp, 26 predicted proteins | sample PanSoiMetPlot_35_FD_96882 | JGI IMG/M metagenome (GOLD analysis project Ga0126383, IMG submission 96882) | Tropical forest soil microbial communities from Panama - MetaG Plot_35 | ecosystem: Environmental > Terrestrial > Soil > Tropical forest > Bulk soil | place: Panama | collected 2016-02-17
CGACGGCACCACGCTGACCCTGGCCGGCGAGCGCCGCGCGGTAAACTGCTTGGTGTTTGATACTGGCATACATGCCTCCTATGCTAACCACCACCGCCCCCGCCACCACCTCCGCCGCCGATTGAGACGTCGGTTTTCTTCAAGCCCTGCTTGGTCTTGATCCGCCACGGCATGTTGACCTGCGGCGGCTTGCCCACGACCTGAAAGACTCCGTCCGTGAACGCAGTGCCATAAGTCTTGCCGTCGTTGGCGCTGATTTCCGATCCCTTGTCGGTGACGTGCGAGCGGTTCTTTCCCTCTTTGACAAAATGGGTGATGGATTTGTCCTTATCGTCCAAGCGCGAAAGGATAGTAGGCTCGACTTTCTGCTGTCCGCCCTGCTGACCACCCTGTTGCCCACCAAGACCGCCGGCTTGGCCACCGTTGCCGCCGCCACCGCCTCCACCACCGCTGATCGGTTGGTTTGGCTGATCCTGGTGCTGCTGCTGTTTCTTCGCCTCGAACATGAAGGTATCGTATTGGTGGCCGCTACCTCCCCCGCCTCCACCACCGCCTCCACCACCGCCTCCCCCGCCGCTGGCTCCGCCGCCACCTTGCTGCTGCGGCTTGTGGGCACGCACGCCGATATTGCCGATCTGCGTGCTATCCCCATTGGTCTGGGTGGCAAAGTCCGGCTGCGGGAACGAATTGGATTGCGCCGATGGCGAAATGCGCGCCATGCGGAAATCGTTGCCTTGGCTGCTGATGGTGACGTTCTGGCCTTTCTCGTACAACTGCTGTTCGCGGCTTCCGCCACTATGATCATCGCAATGCAGCCACGGCGATAGCCACTCACTGCCATCTGCCTTGATGCCCATCACCACGCGGCATTTGCGCTCGCCGCCGCCTTCCTTCACCTCCTTGATGTAGCCGTAGCGCGGCCCGCCAGATTGCCCGGTCTGCCGCTTCAGGTTTTCCACGGAGTGCATCAACTCGTCCCATACCGGTCGGAAGATCATATTGGGATGGTCCTTATTTCTAGCTTGAGTTCACTGGCAACCCGCTGCCCCAGCTGGCGCATGGTCAGCAACTGCTGCGGCGCTGCGCCGGATGCATCAAACGTGATTGGCACGCGGCGATCCATCGACCACGGCTGGGTGATGCAGCGGCAATTGGGATGCACGAGATTGGTGCGCGTGCCTTGCACCGAAACTGGCGGCGTATAGTCCGCCCACTTAGCCTGCATCTCGGCGATCTGCTGCTGTGTATAAGGCGAGTTCTGCGCTACATCGAGGCACACATCGCACACGCCCGCGTCGCCACCGGTCAGGTCCGCCTGCGTTACCACTTTGAGCAACGTATCATTGTCGAATTGATTAGTATTGCGGCCATCCCACGGCCGCGCCCAATCCTGCGGCCCCGGCAGCATTGCCGTCGCATCCATCTCCCATACCAGATCGTCCGGCGTTGCCTCCTTGACATAGACGTTCATGCGGATGGCATGCTCTTCCAGGTCGGTGCGCTGGGCGATGCTCTCGACTACGGCATGCACAATCTCGTCGCCGTAGATGTTGAGGGCGCGGGCGATGGCGGGCGGCGTATGCCTGGGCAACTCGGCGAGGAAGCGCGCCCAATGCAGCAGGTCGGTGATATCGACGTAAAGCTGGACAATCGCCATCTATATCAAGCGCGGAATATGCACTCCGGCAATGCCGCCGAGTAGCGTGACGATAACGTAGACCACGATCAGCACTAGGATCACCACCATCAGCACGTAGATGATCCTGCGGAACGGCTCGGGCAGCGGGATCAGCGGCAATAGCTGCTGGATGGCCCACCACACTACGCCCACGATTATCAGAACAATCACGATCGAAATGAGCGTGCCGATCATGGCGAGCCACCTCCCGAATTGGGAATGTTGACGTCCATAGGCTCAGTTGTCACATCCGGATCGAAAGTAAGTTTATCAAGCCCGGGCGGATATTCGTTAATATCGCTGTAATCAAGCGGCGGCTCTTCCATGTTTGGCCACGGCAGCGGCGATCCGGTCACCACAAGCGTGTCGCGCGCGGCATCGCTGTCGAGGCCGAGATACGCCTGTGCGATGCGCCACTCGGGCGCGCTTTGCGCTTCCAAGAACTGCTTTACCAGACTTGCCACATCCACCTCGCCCACGGCTCCCACCGTTGCCAGTTCGATGAAATCATAGATCGGGTGTTGCGGTGCAGGCTTCACCCCGGGCGGGATATCAAACAGCGTCTCGCACACCAGGATGATGCGCCGCGCGGCAAAGCGCACACCGGTCTGCGCCTGCCCGCCCCGCCGCCGCTGCACCCTATGGATCTTGTAGACAAAGCGCTTGAACAGATCGCCCCAATCGCTGTGCGGGTCGCCAATCAGTGCCGCCATGCACTGCGACTCGATCAAGTCGCACGCCCATTCCATGCCTTGATCGGTAGCGGCAAATCTGATGGTGACTGGGCCGGCCGGAGCCGGATCATGCACGGCGCTGGCGACACCGATCTCGATAGCCACCTGCAAACGTCGGGTGCGCCCGTCGTAGATCTCCGCCTTGCCGAGAACCAACGGAATATCATCGGTGTCGGTATAGACTACCGCGTAAGGCTTGGCCGCAGTGCCCAGCACCGCTTCCGCCAACGGCGTCATATCGCTGTCGTAAACGCGATCTTGACACCACGTCTTGTTGCGCAGCGCGCCGACTGCGCATGCTCTGATAACTGGTCGTAACAGGCTCATACATCTGCCGCTTGAACTCTGAGCAGGTGAATATCAGGTCGCATAGTCGCGCTTGGACTAATCCAGGCGATCTCCCACCATTCGTCGCGCCAGGGAAAGAATACCCGGTCATGCTGCCGCCATTGCGTTAGATCAACAACCAATTTGGCATCGCAGATGCTGATCCAAGTATCCTGCACAATCTGATGCACATTGCCGCCATAAGCCCGCGCCGCGCCGGCCTCGCCGACGATATCCGCGCCGGGCTTCATAAACACCGCTTGGGTCTTGATAATGCTGCGTGCCGGATCTGGCCCCGGATTGCTGTCAATATCACCCGGAATCATTGGATGCAGTTCGGTCGGCTCGGCCCATATCGTGTCGACATAGAGATCAAGCTGTGCGGCAACATTGCGCCAATCAACCATCAGACTATCGCCACGGCTGGAAAGTTGCGTGCCCGCAGTTTCTCGTACAGCTGGCCATAGTAGGTCAGGTCGAGCATCATATCTCCCGGCCCGGCGTTTTCGCTGGCGTTGTTGAATGCTTGCCGTTGCCCGAAGCCCATCGCCCGCTCGCCGATGCGTATCTGCCGCACGAATAGATCGCTAAAGCCCGCACCGCTGCCGCCGGTCTCGATGTTGGCCTTGGTCGTCTGCAGCAGCGACATCATATGCGCGGCAAAGTATTCCTTTGCTCGCGGGAAGTCCGGCGAGCCAACATCCCAGGCGCCCTCATCGAGGAACACGTCCGCGGTATCAAGCACCGCGGCGATATCCGCATCAGTGACGCCGGTGAACTCGCTGAAGCGAGCGCGGAAGGCAAAGATATCACGCGAGGTGGCCATCAAGCCTTCTGCGGTTGCGGCTGCGCTGCCGGCTTAGGCTTGGGCGGATCGATGGCAATATCCGGGATGCCCTCGATCCTGATCGGATGCAGCGGCGCCTCCTCGTTGACGAAGGTGAAGACGTTGCCGATTTGCTTCATCATTTCGCGGATGCGCCCAGGCTTGCGCTCGGCCTGGAAGTTGGCAACCTCATCCAGCACCATGTCGATCTCTTTGGCCTGCCCGGGCAGCAGCGTATGGCCGCGTCCGTAACGGTCAACCACAACATGGTTCTGCTTCTCAGCAGTGTTGCGCACGATCACCAGCTGATGCGGTTTATCAATCCGAGTCGGATCGACAATCGGGCCGCGCGCAGTGAATAGCATGGCCTCTGTCATGAATACTCCTGCTTTGTGAGAGCGCCCCCTTGGTTGTCATGTGGCTGGGGGCCTGCCACCAGTCGCGCGCGCACGGGGCGGCTTACAGTCCGCCTACCAGTTCAACCGGATGTCAGTTCATCCAGCCGTGCGGCCTCAGATGCCATCCACATAGCGCGCGGTTGCCGGCAAGCGCCATTCCAGCCCGGCAATGCGGAACATGCTCGGCACCTCAAACACGAAGGCACCAACCTGCCGCGCCGCATAGAACCGATGCGCCATCGGCACGTGCAGCTTGAGCGCCTCGGGATCATTGCGGTATGCCACCATGCGCCCACTGCCACCGGAGCCGGCGGTATCCAAGCCGCGCACGCCCATGATCGTGAGCGCCCGGCCGGTCTGCTGCGTATACAGATTATTGCGCTGTATCCACTCCAGCAAGTTCATCGTGGTGTTGGGCAACTGCGTGATTGCCAGCAAAGAGATACCGGCCAGTGGCAATAGCACCGTATCGGCCATCTCCACCGTCAAGGTGCTCTGCCACACATTGGTGATCGCGCCATTGATGTCGTTTAAGATGGCGTTGAGCAACGGCGTTGCCTGAGCAACATCGTAGGCCCATGTATGCGCGGCATTGATAACCGTTGGCGCGGTGTTGTTGGTCAACCCGAGCCAGTTCTTCCGGTTATCTCCGTACATCGCAATGTTGTGGATCATTTCCTCACAGGCGCGGCGTGCCGCATTGGCCCGCTCGGTCGTGAGGTTGAGCCCTGGGATCATCATCGCTTGCCCCAACTCTTCCAAGTTGTAGCGATAGCCGATCGATCCCATCTCGATGCCCGCCTCGAACTTCTGGCGGGTGAAGTCAGCCAACGGGATATCGTTGGCGTTGGCATTGATCCAATCCGCGCGTCCGGCATAGTCGATTGAGAAGAAGGTAATCGACTTGGCCCAATCGCCGGCTGAGTAATCTACCGGAACAAACCGAGCATAGTTCAATTCCGGATATTTCGTGCGGTAGACCTGCGGCTCGATATAGGTCGTCTGCGCGATTAGAAAGCCCAGCGCCTGTTGGCCGAGATCATCCCTGAACCAGTTCTGCATTGTATGTCTCCTTTCTGAGACTACTGGCCAGTGCCCATCAGGCCAATGGACCGCTGATGTTGATGATCGCGAGATCACCGGCGATTGCGGTCGTATTCCACCGACCGCCTGTTGCTGCCGTCGCTGCCGCCGTGCCGCCGCTGAGCGTCGCGCCCGAGAAGGTGACACCCGGCAACGTGCCTGCCGCCAATGTATAAGCATTGCCGGCAACGCCAACGGCCTTGACGCCAAGCAGGATTTGATTGGCGCCGCTGCCCTGGCCCGACCCACCGGGTGATGGCGGATAAGCCGCGAAGCTGATCGTGGTGAGACCAGCCGTGCCCGATGCGTTGAGCGCAGCCACCGCGTTGTTGATGGTATCGCCCAAGGTCGGGCCGATATTGGCCTGATCACCAGTGGCGCCGCTCGCCTTGAAGGTGAACGTCACGCCATTGATGATAACGGTCTGCCCATCGGTCGGCTGCTGCGTGAAGGTGATCGAGCCTTGCGCCGCGGTGCCGGATGCGCTGTTAGTCCAGACTCCACTCACCGTGTTGTAGAACAGCGAGTTGCCGGCAGCCACGTTGGCACCGGCCCGCACCCAAACGCGGCCTTCCGATCGCACCCAGGCGCTGGTGTACTGGCCATAGGTATCGAGCGTATTGGAAGTGCTCGACAATGGATCGACCGGCGCCAAGCCCAGGTCGACATCACGCAAGGAACAACCAAGCAATGCAGCGCCACCCAGGATCACGCCATAGTCGCGCGTGCCCTGGCTAACCGCCTTGCCGAAGCCGATGCCAGCCGCGGTCTCAACATTGCGGCTGATATCGGAAACCGACCGGCTTTGATCGACCGGCATGCCCTCGAACGCGGGAGCGATCTGAGGGCGGTATGATCTCTGAAGCACAACAACCATGTCTTTCTCCTGTGCTCGAGGTTACACGTTGGCCTTGCCCTCAGGCCGTCTTGCGCTCGCCGCGCCAAGCATTGGCTTGGTCGGCCAGCATCTCCCGCCACGCTGCTTCGCGTGGATCGGAATCGTAATGCGGCTGCGGCGTGCTGAATGCGCGCACCGCATCGCTGTAGCCATTGCCGGCACCGCCCTTGGCTTGGCCGACAATGTGGGTGAAAGCACCCTCCACCTTCTCGTCGCTCCAATCCTTGGCGATAGTGCCAAGTTGCGAGTCGACCACCTGCCGGCGAATGTCCTCGATCGACTTGCCGTCGATCTTGACCCGATCGCCCAGCACGCGGCGCGCCTGATCGCCGACCATCATGCGCAACTTCAGCTGCGCATCCTGCCGCGCCGGATCGAGCGCGTCCTTGAGTTGCTGCTTGAGCGCGGCAATCTCGCCATCGCGTGCATCCAGCTTCTTCTTGAGATCAACGATGCTAGCCTTGTCGCTGGACGACTCTTCCTCGTCCTCCTCCTCTTCCTCCGCCTTTTTCTTCTTGAAGGCGTCATACTCGTCCTTCAGCTTCTGCAATGTGCGTTGCACCACCTGCGCGGCGGTGTCGCTCATCGGGCAGGCAATTCCGTCTACCATGATGGTCTTCAGGTCCATGGATGCCTCCTTATGGACTATTGAATCGTCGCCAATCCGCAGAGTTGGGCCGCCTCTCGCCATGGCGACGACTGCGAGATGGTTCGCCCTAATGTTGCGCTGAACGGCATCGTATTCATCGCCGTCCTCGGTCACCCCCGCCTCCCAATCGAGATCGCAGGTGTAGCCGACCGACAATTGATTCTTGCCATCGCGGAATGCTTGCACCGCGGCGGCATCCATCAGCACCATGGGCACGCGCACCGACGTGATCTTGCCATCCTGATCGCGGCTCACGGTATCGCCGGTGTGCCCGACCGCGTACTTCTTCCAATTGTCCTTGGTCACCCGCTCGGTTGGATGCTCAATGGTGACGGGACGATGCGCCAAGGATCGAATTGAGTCGGCGGCAAACACGCTATCGTAAGGCCGATACACGCGCACCACATCGAGGTCATCGCATCCACACTCGGTGCCGCGATACAGCTGCACGCCCACGCGGGCGATGCGTGGCTCGGCCGCAAGATAGCCGTCCTGCGTAATATGCACCCTAGCCTTGTCATCGAACTCAATGGCATCATGAAATTCAATCCGCTGCGGTTGGTAATCCTGAATCAAGCCATCATCTGATTCGCCGCCCGCCTCGCTGGCATTGCCGGGCTTGGGGCGCTTCTTCTTGGGCAACACATTCTGCGGCAACAGCCCCTTGGTGGGATCGCCGGGCACGCCGGCCGCATCATCTTCCTCGGTTTCGAACGTCGCCGCTACCCGACCCAACGGATCGCGCTGCGTGGTGCGGCGACGCCGATCGAACGACAGGCCGTCCTTCCCATCGTCCTTTCCCTCATCCTCGTCGTCCTCTTTCTTTTTCTTTTTGGCATGCTTCCTCGGTGGGTAGTCTTCAGATGTAATCTCGTGCCGCTCATGCACTTCGCGCACACGTCCGAATGGGTCTTTCTTAACCACCCGTGACCGCGTTTCGTCGCGCATCATCAAGATCACTTCCGCCACCACGGAATCGACCATCTCATCATTGCCCATGCGGGCAACGGCGGCATTGGCAACGCGCACAGCTTTGCCCTCGTTGCCGTTGTATTGCTTGAGCGCGCTGTTTGCGATCTTGGCCCAAGCCTTCTTCTTCTTTGGCGTGTCGGCTTCCTTGGTATGACCTTTGGCTTCCGATGCAGACCAGGGCATGGCTATCTCCTAGAAAAGCGGTATGTCGAGACCTTGCGCTTGGAGCGCGGTCTTGATCGCATCCTGCACAGTCCCATTGCTCCATGGCGGCGGCGACTTGCCATCCAGCACGGCCATGATGCTGTCAATGATATTGTCGTGCCAAGCCGGATCGCAAAGCTTGGTTGCCGATTCAACGGCGCGCGCTTGCGCATCAGGCAGATCAGCTATCGTGCTCACTATAGCCCGCCATGGCCAACGCCGGTTTTCTGCCGACGAAACACGATCCAGCGGCCAGGGATAGGGCCAATGGTGGAGACGTTGATGTACTCCCAGCCATCGACTGCTTGCCTGTTCAACTCGGCCTCAAATTCGGCCGGCGAGCCAAGACGCTCCTCGACAACCTTGTATTCGTAGTTCATTTGGCCTCCTGCGTCTCTATTTGGCCCGATCGGCCAAATCCGCAGCCTCGGCAGCAAGCAGCGTCGCCATTGTGATATCACCGCGCGCATAAGCCTCAGCTGCCGCTCGGTAAGCCTCTGCTGCTTGATGGCGTGCCGCTACCTTGGCCGGATCAGTCTCACGCGCCATTAACCGCTCTTGTCGCTCAGCGCGCCTTCGGTGCGCTTGCTCCTCAGCAGCATAATCGGGACCGGCTTCTATTGGTTCTTCCCGTTCCTCGACTTCCTCCGGCGCCGCTGGCCTGCCCGCCCTTGCCGCCGCGAACGCTGCACCGGCTGCTATACCAGCTGCTATGCCAAGACCAGCGGCGGCCGCTGCCCTGACACCCACATCCTCATCCCACGGGAACGTCGTGCAGCGGCAATTCGGATGCAGCGGTATCTCTACATCGTCGGTGGGGTAAGGGCTACCATCGCTGTAGTCCTGGCATTCCTCGCACACCGCATCATCGCCAGCCGTGGCAATGCCAACCAAAACCTGATCGACGGTCAAGCCATCCTGCGAGCGCGGTTGCGTTTCCGGTATGATGCCAACATGGGTTACGCCGGCCCGGCGATATACCTCCAGCTTGGCCCGGTTATAGGCGCCGACCACCGCCGTGTTGGTAAAGGCCACAACCCGCGGCACCGCTAAGCGGTCAAACTCGCGCAGCAATTTACGTAAAACCCGCCACCGTCGTTGCCGACGGGCCTGCAATAACGCCGCTGTCCGGGTGACTCCTTGCACTAGTGCCGCGCCAATGCCCTGCAATTCGGCCCTGGCAAGTTCTAACTCCCGATCCGGGGGTAGGTGGCCCGGCGGGGCGGAAACCTCGCCAGCAGCCGCCGCTAGGCCCCGGTCCCATGCCTGCAATAGGTACGGGCGTACCCAATCGCTGCCAAGTTGCTGCTGTACCGCCATGCTCAAGCGGTGGTTGAATGCCGCGAGGGTTACCGCCGGTGCGTGGTGCGCCAGCGGCCCCTCGCTTGCCAACCCGAGCAGGTCATGCTCGCCGACCGATTGCCGCATCGCCGCGCGGATCAATCGCAGCCGCAGCTTCGCCTGAGCACGAAAAGACGCCCGCAGCTTGGTCGTGCCTGTCGGGTCGCGGCCTAGCCCATAACCTTTATCCGCTACCGCATGGCTGTGGCTTAGCGGATCGAGCATGCCGATCAAGCGGTGCCGACAGGCGTCGGCGTATTTGCCGTCACCGCCGCCGCCAGCGCATCGGCACTGTCCTTAAGCTTTTGTGCCAAGGCCGTCACCGCCGCCGGATCGGTGGCGCTGGCACCAATCAAGGTCGCCAGCTGCTGGATCAAATGCACCGCCGAAGCCTCAGCATCGGTGTTAGCCTGAACTTGCGTCGTCAAGTTAGTGATTGCATCATCAATAGCAGCCATCTGCATCTCCATTTGTTTCGTATCACCTACGAGCCGTGAAACATTGCGATCGATGCGCGCAACAGCGCCGATCAACCAATCCCATTGCGCGCTATCTATCCACAGAAGCGACACATCACACCCTCATGTTCAGCTTGGCGCCGAAGAACCCCGATGGCTGGCAACCCCACTGCAACACAAGGTGCTTGCCGCTATAGCTGGCAAAATAGCGATCCTTGCTGCCATCCTCGAAGGCGAACAACCGCGCTTTCTGCCAACCCAATTCGCCCACATCGTTGCGCTGCACTACCATTGGATCGGGATTGCCTTGCAAGACTTCGACGCTATAGTTGCGGTCGGCAACGCCAAGGACAAACAAGCGGGCGTTTTGTAGCGGATTGCGTGCGGCCCAGTCTCGCTCGCGTTCTGCGCGCGGCTTATTCGGCTCGAACCATGGCGCCTGATCGATCGATTGCTCGTAGTCGTTGCGCCAGCCCCAAGCAATGTTGCGCCACAATTCTGCGGGACACCGCTGCCGGCCGGTAACCTTGGCGTAGCGCTTGCCGCTAACGATCCAGTATTCCCACTTCTCGGCCGCGCACCAAGGCGCCAGCGGCATGTCATCCTCGCAGCGTCAACAGCGTGGCCCGAGTCATCTCCAAATCCTCCAAGCGACGCTGCAATTTCAATTCGGTATAAGGCAGGTAGTTGTCGGTGACATTGGGCGGGAAAGCAAAGGCGCCATTGACGCTGCCACCACGCTCATCCGCCAAATACCAGCGATTCACCCGATCATCCCATACGCAACCGTAGCCGCGATCAATGAGTATCGACTGCCAAGCCGGCCAATGCGGTGTCATGTCGGCGCTATAATAGCCCTCGATCACGAACAGCCACGGCCGATACTTGATTAGATCGATGCCCTGCAGCACATCGCCCTCCATGCCTTCGACATCGATGCATATGAGGTGCGGCGCCACGCCTTGCATTAGCTTGGCGATAATGTCGTTGAGCGTGGTCACGCCGACCTTGCTGCCATCGCTTTTGGCATTGGTAGGGTGCAGGGCTAGGTTGCGGTCGATGACGGCCTTGCTGGCTGTGGAGAGACCACGGTAGTTGCAGATGAAGTACTCAACCTCGCCTTGCTCGGCTCCGACCGCGTCGTGAAGTATAATGTCACGTGGTCTGATGGCTTGCCAGCGCCGTCCCCATTCAACTTCGAACCGGTAAATCGGATCGGCCGCAACGCCGCTCCAACCGCGTTGATATAAGGCATAGGTGTTGCTCTCCTCTTCCGGCTTGAAGCTGCCGACATCGATATAGCGCCCATCGGCAATGCCGCGGAACACGCGGGCGATCATCACATCCTCAAGGTTCGATGAATAGGAAATCATCATCGGCATGGCACTAGCTTATCATCGGCGTTAAGGGTGAATTCCCGATCCATCAATTCCATCACGGTGTCGCTGCTGGCGTAGCGCGGGCATTTGCCCAGCAGCGGATGCCGGCTATAGAACCAGCGATTGGCGTCGTATGGCTCGCACACCGTGAGCAGCAATCGCCGCAAACTCAGAAATTCCTGATAGGTCATCGGTTGCCCTTGGTGAGATAATACAGTCGCCTCGCCATCCGGCCGTCGACGACAAAGCTTTCAACGGTACCTTGATTGAGCAGTACGCTTAACGCTGTGCACACTATCGACATATCACGCACGCCCAACATGGTAGCCAAGTCCGTCACCGTCAAGCCACCGCCGGGTCGCCGCGCTTTCATCCGCAACGCATCTACGATCATGCGCTCGATGGTATGGGTGTTCATTTAGGCTGGGGTGGCTGCAAGCCACCGCTGCCACCGCCGCCGCCCCCACCGCCAAATGGCTGCGCGCCACCGCCCTTCTGTCCTTCGGTCATGCCCGGATCGCCACCCGGCTTTTGCCCGAATAGATTAGGCATCCCCTGCTCTTCGACATTCTCATCATCGCCGGCTTTCTCCGCCTCCTCGATGGCCGCATCGATGCCGGGATATAGGAAGCCCGATTCGATCAGGTTGTTCTCGCGGCCCCGCTTCAAAGCCATCGGATCGACCACGCCGGTGTTCACATCAATCAAGAAGGCTTGCGCCTTGCGCAACTCGATCTGCGACTTCTCCTCGTCACTCATCTGCCACAGCGGCCGCCACGTGTAATGAATATCCGGATCGCGCTCGCCGAACGTTGACCGGATCAACACTTCGTCGAGCCGGTTCAACGCCGGGGTGAGCCGCACTTCCTGGTCCGCGCTCAAGCGGTCGTAATAGTTGCGCAAATCGCCCTCGCCGGTGGCATTCATGCCGGCGGGCTCGCGTCCCAGCAGGCGCGTGGCCGGGATATCCGCTGCCGCTGCGCATACCAGCAGGAACAGCGTCATCACCTTATCCAGACTGGCAAAGTGCATCTCGTGCCGCTCATACTCCTCCTCGACATCGAGCAGCAAGGTATTCACCACGCTCTTGGCCATGTTGGAGTTGCTGTAGCGATCGAGCACCTTCTGCGCCCCGGCCCGCGTCGACATCAACTCGCTCAACCCCTTCATCTTGATGATGTCGATCTTGCATTCCTGCACCATGGCGGCAACCGAACTCGATACTGCGCCCGCGGCACGCGCCGCATCGAACACCGGCTGCAATACCGAATCGCCCCATGGATCGAGCGACAATTCGATGTCCGGATACTCATAGCCGACCAGCCGCACCACCCGCGACGGATGGATAAACAGCGTCGCGCCTTGCGTCGACATTGTGAATTGCTCGGGCGGGTCGACGTTGCCGGGCGGCGGTGGCGTGGGGATATTGCTGCGCATATAATAGCTGGGCTCGCCAAAATACGGACTGGTGATATCCAATACTTTGGCGCCGGCCGTGATCATTTGCCGCCGCCCGCCCGATACCACATGCACGAACTTCAACGCATCCTGGCCAACGTCGTCGATATCCAATTCCTCGTTGAAGTCGCCACAGCCATCCAACCCCAAGATCATTGCCGATCCGCCGTATAGCCGTGCCTTGATCAGCGCGCTCATCAGCTTGCGCTGCAGCCCATGCTTTCGCTCGCACTCTTCCAGCTTCTCAATCTGCTCCTCGTTTGCCGACCATTGCCGCCATGCCCGGGTGGTATCAAAGGCCGGCAGATCGATAACCTTGCGGCACACCCAATTAGCCCGGTACAACGCATCCAGCCGCGCCGCATCGAGCAACTCGATGATCGGCTCCTGCGATACGGTCTTGTCCTTCCACGTGCCCAGCATGGACACGAGGTTCTTCCACGTATCGCCGATGCCGCCGAGATAACTCCAGCCCGTCGATGGCAGATGGACGACGTTACTCTCGGCCATTACTTCTGCTCATGGCACACGGTGATCGCCGGATACTTCTTGGCGTAGGAGGCCGACACGTATTTGCCGCTCTGCGCATGCCGGCAAACCTTCTTGGCCGCCGCGCTGTCGACCGCTAGCAACAGCAACGCCGATGCACTCAGCAGCATGATTGCAATCCTAACCATGTCGACCTCCTTAGGGGGGCGGGGCCGCCATATATGCTTCTGGGGAAAGCACGGCGGCCCCTATGACTGCGCATATTGGGGGAAGGCGGGGCCACATGGCCGAGCCGGAGGGCTAGGGGTATCGTGTGACAGCGCCTGCGACAGTCAATTCAATGCGGTGGAGTTATCATTAGCGTGCCGTTCGGATCACTCACATGGTAAGTCGCCGTATCAGACGACACTGCTTTTATTCGATATGATTCGGTCCCTCGTGTCGGCGCCTTGACATGCATCGACACCACGCCGGATCGTTTGGTCGGATCATACCTCGATTTATCCAGATGGATTGAGGTATTAGGCCCGACGTGTATCGTGCTCTGATCCAACAGCTGCAGGCCGGCAACGCTTTTGGCTCGCGTGTTCACCCACTGGTTAAAATAAACGCTGCCGCCCCTGTTCAAGGGGTACGTCCGCCCCTGCACGTTACTTTCTACTGTCCCCCTTATTTCAAAGGCATTGCCGATGCGGCCGGTGCCGACGCCTGCGCCTTGTGCCGCAGCATTATCTACGTGGGACACCACCAGTGCCGTGAGAGCGAAGATGATCGTTAAGCGCGTTGTATTGCGCATCTAACGCCTGCAACATCTTTTCCTCGTGCTCTTCGAGCCGCCTGATATCTCCCCGCAAAGATTCGATCTGCGCTTGCAATGCATCAGATCGTCGCTCTAGCTTCTCTGGAGATATGCTTTCGACTGTCGTCGACAGTTTGCCAAGCTGTTGATCAACAGAAGTCATGTGACTATCAATTGCTTGCAGGCGCAGGGAATAAGTCCTGGTCTGCTCAGATGCACTATCGGTAATTCGCTTGACATCTTCATTGTACTTGTCGAGCAATTTCTCACGGGTTGATAGGATCATTCCAATTTGTTTGCTGTGGGCTTCTAGCGTGTCCTTGGTTGAGAAATAAAAACTCATGGCAAAGGAAATCCAACCAACCAATGTAATAATAGGCATCCATGGCAGTTGCGAGATCGTTGTGACTAGTCTTCTGGCTCCTCGATTATCGCTGTTATCATCGGGCACATTGCTATCTTTCACTTTGCTCCTGCCAATGCCTCAAGCGCATTGATCGCCCGTTCTGCCTCAGCTTCCTCCAACGCCCGCTTGACCAACAAATCAAGTGGCCGCTCCAACTGCTTGAGCCGCCGCTCCAGCTGATTAATGCGCTGCTCCAGTTCGGTACAACGCTGATTGATGGCTAATCGTTCTGGGGTATTCACGGCCACTCCGCTGCTGCATTGATCGCCTGCTCTAGCTGCGCGTATAACTCTTCGAGCACAGCCTGCTTTTCAGCGTGCGGCCCATAGGCAAACTCAAGCGCATGCAGGATCTGCGCGATAAAGTCATCCGGGGCATACCAGCCGCCCTCAAGGAAAAGCTGTACGCTCATGCGACCGGCGCCGCCAACACTCGCTCCAGCGTTACCGGAGTGGTGTCGGTGAAGGCATACCACGCCGCCATGTAGACCACCCATACCGAGCCCGGCTGTGCCGCGGCAAGTGTTCGCGCTCGGGTCTTCGCAGCCTCGATGTTGTTATACACATTGGCATCCGGCGAACCAGCCGTGCCCAACGGATTGACATTAGGATCGCCGGCCGTCCATGGCGCCACAATATAATGCAGGGGAACTAGCGGATCAGCCATTGCGATTATCCACGCGCCCCGGGCGGCAACTCCTCCTGGTTGAGATACAGAAACAGCGTCGGCTGGCCGTAAGCCCCATCGGGGCGATATTCCATCATCATCACGCCTGCCATCCAGCCGCATCTAACATAAATCTTGGCGCTCTTATCGAGGAATGCAAGCTTATCCAGCAGCACGCCCACCGGCATTGCCATGCTACGCTCTTGCGTAGCCGGATCTGGCTCAAGCTTGGGTGCCGGGAATGGGATGATTTTGGCGTTCATGCCTGATGTATCACTGCACTTTCATCGGCCATGCGCAACAGCGACATTACTTGTTCCGGCGTCTCTAAAACGGAATAACCGCTGCCAACCAAGATGAGACGGCTTTTGCACGTGGGCGCGCCTTCATGCGACAGCGCTACGCGTATAACTTCGATCGCTTCAGGGCGCACGTAAATAGCTTCGCCATTCGGCCCGGTAAGCTTGATCACGGCAATTGGTCCGCATCACCCAACAGCGACATAATCGCCTCAACACCTGCTTCGGTAATGCGCACGCGGTGATCATTGTCATAAGCCGGCACCAGCCAGCGCTTGTCAAAGGCATGTTTGAGCCACGACGCCGCAGCGAGCGATGTATCCGGGTCAAGTTCGGCGTCGGGCGGCCCGTAAGCCTCCCATATCTCGCGAATCAGCTTTTCGGCTTGGGCGAGCGTCATGCGACCTTAGCTATGTCGAGGATAGGGGTTTCCGTAGCGATCTTTGAGAAGCGGCTGCGCCTGACTGATCAGCGCGCTCACCGCCTCGCGCAGCCAGTCGATCTCCTTGCGTAGATTGTCCATCTCGTTGGCGAACTCGGC
>Ga0126383_10001261_pt1 | contig 15593 bp, 13 predicted proteins | sample PanSoiMetPlot_35_FD_96882 | JGI IMG/M metagenome (GOLD analysis project Ga0126383, IMG submission 96882) | Tropical forest soil microbial communities from Panama - MetaG Plot_35 | ecosystem: Environmental > Terrestrial > Soil > Tropical forest > Bulk soil | place: Panama | collected 2016-02-17
ACGACCGACTCGCTCCAGCCGTCGATGTGCGTCCACTTGCCGTAGCCGACGCCGTTCTCGTACGAGGCTACGTTGATCACGTAGCCCGACGGGCGATGTCGCCCGTCCCCATACTGCCCGTTCCCGGACTTCCTATCCGCAGACTCTGGCGCAGGCAGCGTGTCGTGCGCCTGCTCGTCGGTAATGACGATCAGGCGGTCGTAGCGCTCGTTCCGGTTCAAGGCCTCAACCGCCTCGCCCAGATACGTGGCGGCGTGGGACTGGCTGGCGTGGATGGCATCGCGCAGGGAGAAGCCACGTCGCGCCGGCACGCTGACCAGCGAGTTCGAGAAGCTGAACACGCTGACCTGCTCGCCGATCTCGCGCAGCAACACAGCGAGCCCGTAGGCGGCGTCGGTGCGCTGCATCTCGGAGCGGTGAGAAAGCGTCGCGGTCATCGAACCGGAGACGTCCACCAGCACGATGGTCTTCCCCGGCAGTTTTTCCCGCCCGGCCATCGAAGTAAGCAGCGCGTGCTCAAGCACCTCTTCCCACTGCGGAGCGTAACGCGCCGCGGCGAAAAAACGGAAAGGCAGCACGCGCTCGGTCTTCATAGAGCGCAGAGCCGCGAGCACCAGGTCCTCCTCCACTCCAGCTTCCTTCATGTTGCGCAGGTTGCGCAGCAGTGCGAGCGCGCCGAGCTTGTTCTCGGCGAGCAGACGCTGCCACGCCTCGCGCTGGTTGGCCCCGGAGGAGAGTGCGACCTCCCAGGTGTCAGGCGTGGCCAGGCGTCCCCAGATCAGCTTCTTCCACACCCCGGCCTGGGCTGCGTCACGCGGTTTGGCGTGGCATAGGAACAGAACGTCACGCAGCTTGACGGGTCCGCCGCGCTCGTACTTTGCCAGCTGATACTCGTTGAACTTGGGGAAGGCTGCCGCCAGTCCCTTCTTGACCTGGCCGGAAAGCGGCGCCCGTCCGTCCTTCCAGTAGATGGCGACGAACTCAGCGAGTTCGTCGGCGCGCTGGATGACGCTCATCAGCGTATCGGCGACCAGATGACGATGCGTCTTGTGGCGCGCCATCTCGCGGACCACGAGCAGGGGCACGTGGCGAAGCTTCATCTGCACGCGCGCCTCGATGGCGAGAGCCGCAACCTTCTCGGCTTCGACCTTGGGAACGAGTTCCGCGATGCGTCCGGCGATCTCGACGCCGTCCTCGTAGAACTGGTTCTCCCAGAGCAGGCAAGCCAGCACCGAGCGCCGGAGTTCGAGTTCCGCGGGGATGTGCTTTGCCGAGGCACCTTCGTGGGTCAGGCCGAAATTCAGGTTCAACAGATTCAGACGGGCCATGGTGGCCTCCTTGCGTAGTTACGTCGTTGGTGGTTCCGTCGTTGGTGGTTGGCCGACAACCCAGGGAATCGTTGTTCCATGGGATTTGTTTCAGAAACATCGCCGGGGAATAAAGCGACGACGGTATTTTTTCCGGTGCTCTATCCAGTTTGAGCTACATGGCTTGCGCCACGGCAGGATTCGAACCCGCAAGTCACGGATTGCGAAGTAACCCTCGTCTTTACCACCGGCGAGCCTTGCTATCGCGGTAGAGACGCAGACGAATCCGCGTCTCTATTCTGCGGCCGAAGCAACCTCGAGGGCCGCGGTGCTCGCAATTTCGCGCACGAAGCCAATCGGCACCGCGCGCGGAGGGGTGTTGCGATCGCGATAGTCGGTGCAATAGAGTACGTCGAGCGTTACCGGACGCACTCCTCCACCGAAGGTGCAAAAGGTGGCGCTCTTTGCGTCAGCACCGTGCTGAATGTGCGCGAAGCTGCACTCGGCGCATAGGCCGCGAGGCATGGGCGCCCGCTTGCGCCTGACGCAGCGCAGCACGGCAATCACGATCAGGTAAAGCAAGACTCCGTACATCGCGGCCTCCTTTCGGTTGGATCATTCCATGATCGAATTCACTTCTTCCTCCGGTTCTTCCGTCGTAAAGCCCATACCCGTGAATCCTCCGACCTTGCGTTTCGCTTCGGTCGGTATGATCAGTGCGATCTCCTCCATCTGCTTGCGAGAGGGCAGAGTGCGATTCATATAATCGGTGCAGTCGCGCACCTTGAACGGGACTCTGCGCAGCTCCAGGGCGAAGGCGCAGAAGATCGTCTCCTCGCTCTCTCGGAAGCCGTGTTGAGCGTGCGCCCAGTAGCAACTGCGGCAAAGCGATTCGCCATCGGCCGGTTTGGCAATCGCTGCTAGTTGGATGTCATTCATATATATTTGTATCTTCTAGCCAGTCATTTACCGGTACTACATCTTCGAGTTAGTGGCCGGGGAACAGGCGACACGGTACATAAGGTGTCTTGCCACTTAGACGACGCGGGAACACGATTCCCGTGGCAGGAGTCGAACCTGCATCTCCCGCTTAACAGGCGAAGTAACCGCAGTCTTCGCCACCAGCCTCTAAAAACAATCGTCTGCAAAACGAACGGTCAGGGAACATGCGGACACGGCAGGGCCTGCGCCCCTGAGGATTCGAACCTCACAGCCCGGGGGCTGTTTCGCCTAAGAAGTATCCGTGGCCAATCGCCACTGACCCTGTGAAGTTATAGCTGGGGAACCAATGGCAGCGGCTGTTCAGCGTGTCGAGCGATGAAACCGCGGCCTTCGCCACCCAGCGGTATCTATGTTGTTTTGCGGAATAGAGCGACGACGATCAGTAAGCGCGATCGGTGGACGCCCTAAAGCAACCCAGGCCGACGACTGGCCAGCGCTGCCCGCACGACGAGTTGGTAATGTCTTCTGCCAAATGGGCGTCCTTTCTTTGAGGATTTTGACAGATTGCCATGACTTGGAATTTTATGCAACACAAAAAGTGAGTAAGTGCCAAAAAAATATCGCGATGAAATTCGATCGCCTCAGCAGTTGGCAGTTAGCTGTTATCCGGTGCGGAGAGACTTACCCCAGGCCCTGCGGCGCGGGGTCACACGCGGCCAGACAGGCGGAGACACCCGTCCGGCCAGTGGGCAAACTCGGCAGTCTGTCATTCAGTTTCGCTGCGTCTAATGGTCCCGGTCCGCTTAGGCGGCGCGCTGTTGCTTCACCGCATCTTTCACACTGGGATAGATTTCGAAGACCGACGCCAGGTTCGTCAGCTCGAGGAGTTCGCGGACGTTGCGGCGCGGCGCGACCAGTTGGATGGAGCATCCGGCGGCCTGCGCCCAGAGCAGCACTAACACCAGCTCTCCCAGGCCGGCGCCGTCGATCATTTCCACATTGCTTAATTCGAGAATCAGGTGGCGGGTCTGGGGCAACAACTCCGCTACTTTTCTCGAGAGCGCCGCCGCTTCCTCGCGGTAGCTGATTCGACCATGACAGTGCAAGACGGTAGCGTTTTCGCGGACGCCAAAACTGAATTTCAACTTCGACTCCTTCACCGGAGGCCAGCTCGCATGCGATGAGGGCCACGACTCACAGAATGAGATCAGATTCATAGTCCGAGGGTAGCGCGGCAGGTTTGCAGGGAGGTTTCTGAGAGGTAAAAAGCAGGTTAAATGTTTCCGCCCCCCCGGCAACGTTTTCTTTGCTAACGGGTTTCGTTTCATAGGCATCTAAGACAATTTGCGAAACTGAGCGATTTCATCTGCAGGGAGGAACTGCTTTGCAAAAAATCGTCGTTCTGTTGTTTATTTCCTTGCTTTTCAGCAGCTTGGCATCGGCGCAGTCGGCCAACATTTTTTTCGGATACTCCTATGCCTATGCCAGCCTGACGGGGGTCGACTCGACCAGCCTCAACGGATGGAACGGATCGCTGGAGGGCAAATTCCTGCCCTGGGTTGGACTGGTGGCCGACCTGGGCGGCTATTACGGGTCGCAGACCTTTGCCGGCGTGGGCAAGGTGAACGGCAACGTCTACACCGTCACCTTTGGTCCCCAGGTGTCCTTCCCGATAGGACACTTTACGCCCTTCGCGCACGCACTGGTCGGGGCGGGACACACCAGCGCGAGCACCCACAGCGGGGCCGTGATCCAGAATTTTTCCACCTCTGATACGTCGTTTGCCACCGCGCTCGGTGGAGGGCTGGATTACAAAATCATAAAAGGCCTGGCGTGGCGCGGGCAGCTGGACTTTCTGCAAACGCGCTTCTACAGCAGGACGCAAAACAACTTCCGCTTTTCGACCGGCGTCGTGTTGCGCTTCTAGCCGTCTGGAGATTTTCCCACAAGAAACCGGCCCCAACCGCGGGACCGGTTTTCTTTTGCACGGAGGGAGAAGTCTACCTTTGCCAGTACTTGTGATCGCGCAGAAAGAAGCTCTCGTTCCAGTAGTTCAGCGCCGTAGAGAGAAAGAGTTTGGCCACGCGGAAGTGTCCCATCTCTTCGAAGCGCCGGTTGGTGGTATAGACGCCCCCGCGGATGATGCCGAACTTGCTGCGCTCGACCTGGCTGCTCAACAGGTAATCTTCGGCGAAGTGAACCTGCTCGTGAAATCCCCCCAATTCGTTGAAGCGCCGGCGATCGAAGAGCATGAACATGCCGGTCGCGAAGGGGCGGTGCAGCCTGGAAAGGTACTGGAACACGTCGTTGCTGGCGTAGAGCAACTTGTCGATCAGGCTTCCGCCGCGGCACAGGATGTTGGTGGTCACGCAGTGCAAGTGCTTGCTGGCAGCCAGTTCCACCGCCCGGCGAATCAGCGACGGGCTGGCAGGCTCGATGTCGGCGTCCATGAAGAGCACGTAGGGAGTATCGGCGCGAGAGGCTCCGGCATTGCGTCCCACGGAAGGCAGGCCGCCGGGGATAACTTCCACCAGCAGGCGATCGGCGAAGCTCATAACGATGTCAGGCGTGCCGTCGGTCGAGTTGGCGTCAGCCACCAACACCCTGGTACTCGGCATCTTCGAATAGTCCTGCATCGTCAGCGAAGCCAGCAACCGCGGCATCAGCTTCGCCTCGTTCCTGGCCGGAATGACGATCGTCAGTTGGCTCGTGGTATTCATGGATTTGTACCCCTTCCTCATCAACCGTGACGTACGTGGGACGGGCATCGGTCCAACTGCCGGAGTTGTAATACTCGACTCCGTCGCGTTGATCGCGCTGCGCCACGTGGGTGTGGCCGCAAAAAATCCGCCCCGCCTGGTGGAAGCGGGCGTAGGCCAGCGCTCCGGTGGCGACTTTCTTGGTCAGACGCAGCCAGCGGATGTGTATCCGATCCACGCAGCGCGAGAAGCCCTTGCCTTTGAAATCCAGCTTCTGCATTTGGAGATGCAAAAACGATCCCAGGTTGCTCAGCAGAAAATTGTTGACTACGAAGCGGTCGAACTGGTGCCCGTGGATCGCGATGTGCCGACGTCCAAGAAAATCCCAGATGTACTCCTGGTAGGCCTTGACCCCCACCAGGTGCGACATGACGTCAACCAGTCCCTTGTCGTGATTCCCTTCCACCCATACCACTTCCACGCCGCGCTTGGGATTGGAAAGCTTGCGGATGTACCCCAGGAATCTCCAGTGTTCCTTGGTGAGGCGGCGGAAGTTGAGATCGGAAAAGATGTCGCCCAGAAGGATGAGGCGCCGGAAACGGTTCTCCCTCAGCATGCGCGTCGCCTGTTCCGCGCGACTGACCTCCGAGCCCAGATGCAGGTCAGAGAGGATGAGCGTGTCGTACACGACCGCCATGCTCAACCTTATAGTCAAGCAATGTTACTGGTTAATGAAAGACTAACGAAAATCCGGTAAATCGTTAACTCCAAGGGTAACCCATCGAATTGGGTACCCTGCACCCGCAGGGGGGAATTGATTGATTCCGCAGAGGTTATTTCTGCGTGGGTGGAACGTACTCCTTGGGCGGCGCCAGTTCCGGACCGAAGAAATATTGCTCCATCTGCTTCACGATGACTTCCTGATCTTCGCGGCGTGCCGGGTTGAGGCGGTATTCGTTCAGCAGCATCTTGCAGAATTCCACCCATTGCCCCCAGGCTTCCTTGGAGACGTTCTCATAGATCTTCCGGCCGAGATCGTTGTCGAAGGGAGGTTCGTCGAGACCGGGCGCCAGTTTATGCAACTTGACGCAATTGACCATGTGCTCTGCCATAGGGTCCTCAAGGAAAAGTTCCCTTGAGATTATCGCACAAGGCAGAGCACACCCCCTCTGGTCAGGCCGCGCCGGGGCCGGCAAGTGTTCACTTGCTGGCCACCAATTGAACGCGCGCGGTTCCACGCGGCTCCTGGCGGTTCACCGCCTTCTTCCCTTTGGCCTGGTCGCGGGAATCTGCGCTCACTTTCCGCAGTTTCCCCGGAGTCTGGGCTCTGGCCACGGGCGCGGCGTTGGCGCTGGGCTTGGCCCACGGATCGTACCAAGTGGGATCCATCTCCTGTTGCGCGAAAGCGGGCATGAACATGGCGGTCAGCAGCATTAAGTGCATCAAGGTCAGGCGGAGAGTTTTCATATTTCACCTCAGGAGTTCGCGGCGAAGAAAAGCACGTGGCCTGCCATTCGTGAGCTAAACCTCCTTGTGACGGAGGGCTTGGTTAAGTCATTGGGTTGCAAAGGACAGGTTTCGTCACCATACGATCAGCCAGGTGGTGACCGCCTCTCAAGTGCAGATTCCCGTTAACCGCACTGCGAGCTCATTAACCGAACGGCTACTTCACCGTGAGGCATGACTGCGCCTCGAATGAAGTCGGCTGGAGTGAGGCAGCAGACGTCCAGGAATCAGACAAAGGGAGAATTCGAATTGATGGCGAAAAAATCGAGGTAGAGACGCCCGCTCGCAGTCTACTTTGGTTTCCGGCTCCGCCCGGTTTGTCTTTCCTCCTCGTGCTGCTCGCCGGCTTCGCTTCACCGGGAGCCCGTGCGCAGGGCCCCAGCGGATTTCTACTTGGCCGGCAACGGCAACGACGCCTAGAGCGGAAAGCTCGCCGCTCCCAATGCTGCGAAAAGCGACGGACCTTTCGCCTCGCTGGCCAGGGCGCAGCCGTCCGTCCGCAACGCCGAGCATGGCGAGCATGAATCCGGAATCACCGTCATGCTGCGCGGAGGCACGTACACAATTTCATGTAGCATTAAGGATGGGTTAATTCACACTCTCTTAACCTCTATGCCGTGGAGTCGCGGGCGGCGGTGGGGGTCGTCCCCTTGCGGCTTCGGCTTCTGGGCGGTGCCGGATCCGGCGAGTTGCCTCTCCCGAGGAGTAGTCAAATCATGAACCACGGCGCATTGTTTCGATCGGCTCTGGTCGCACTGCTTAGAAATAAGCTGCGCAGCATCCTGACCGTCCTCGGCATCATGATCGGGATTGCAGCCGTGATCTGCGTCGTGGCCATCGGCAAGGCAGGCCAGGCGCGGGTCGAGCAGGCCATGAACAGCCTGGGCGACAACTTCGTATGGATCGAAGCCGGCGGCCGTGCCGTCAATGGGGTCCGCACCGGCACGCATGATACGAAAACCCTGGTCATGGCCGACGCCATCGCGATCAAGAATCAGATTTCCCTGATCAAGAGCGTGTCGCCCAATGTCGACGATCCCGTGCAGGTGGTTTACGGCAACCAAAACTGGCATACCTCGTACCGGGGTGTTTCCCCCGAGTACTTCGATATCAAGCGCTGGTATGTGGATCAGGGCGCCATATTTTCGCAGGATGATGTGGACCGCTCCGCCGACGTCTGTGTGATCGGCCGAACCGTCCGGGAGCAACTGTTCGGCGTCGAGCCTCCAGTGGGGAAAGTGATTCGCGTGAACAATCTCCCCTGCAAGGTGGTTGCGACCTTGCAGCCCAAAGGCCTTTCTCTTTCCGGCCAGGACCAGGACGACACTGTGATCCTGCCTTACACCACAGCGATGAAGAAAATCAAAGGAATTACCTGGCTCGATGACATCCTTTGTTCTGCCGTGTCACAGGACGTGGTCAAGATGGCCGGCCAGGAAGCGACGGCCCTGCTGCGAGACCGGCACCACCTTCGTCCCGAAGAAGAGGATGATTTCAATATCCGGAATCCGGAGGACATTATTCAGGCGCAGCTCGACGCGAGCAAGACCCTCACGATTCTGCTGATTGCCATCGCCTCGGTTTCGCTGATCGTGGGTGGGATCGGAATTATGAATGTCATGCTCGTTTCCGTGACCGAACGAACACGGGAGATCGGCGTCCGGGTGGCGGTGGGTGCAACCGAACTCGCGATTCAGCTGCAGTTTCTCGGAGAATCGATCGTGCTGAGCCTGGTTGGGGGAGCGGCCGGGGTGCTCGCGGGTGTCCTCGGCTCCTACCTGGTGGGTCAAACCTTGCAGTGGCCCATTCAGATGTCGGTGGAGGCGGTGGTGGTAGCGGCGCTGTTCTCGGTAGCGGTCGGTGTTTTCTTCGGATACTACCCGGCGCGAAAGGCCTCCCAGCTCGATCCGATCGAGGCCCTGCGCTATGAATAGCGGATTGCCCTGAAGCGAAGATGAAGAACAAACGTACATGGCTCATTATCGCCGCTGCCCTTCTTCTGGTTGGATCATTCGCCTTTGTCGGCTTGAACCGGACGCCGCCCGTACAGCACTTCTCCGCCAAGGTGGACAGGGGTGATATTAACGACGTGGTGGAAGCGACGGGGACCATCAACTCGGTCATCACCGTGCAGGTTGGCTCGCAGGTTTCCGGAAGCATCGCGAAACTCTATGCGGACTTCAACTCGCGTGTGCGCAAGGGGGACATCCTCGCCCTGATTGATCCCGCCTTGTTCAAAGGCGCGTTGCTGCAGGCAACGGCGGACCTGGAAAATGCCAAGGCCAACCTCGAAGCCGCCCGAGCCAATCTGGAGAAGGCCAAAGCATCCCTGGTGCAGACCAAGGCAGACTACGAGCGAACCGTTGCCTTAACGAAAGACGACGTGATGAGCCAGCAGCAACTGGATCTGGCCAAATCCAATTATGAGTCGGCGAACGCCTCAGTGGGAGCGGCCGAGGCAAACGTCACCCAGGCACAAGCACAGGTGAATCTGAAGCAGGCCGCGGTGACTGTTGCCCAGACCAACCTCGATTACACGGTCATTCGCTCTCCGATTGACGGTACGGTGGTGGCGCGGAATGTCGATATCGGACAAACGGTGGCTGCTTCTCTGCAAGCGCCAACCATTTTTACCATCGCCCAGGACCTCACCAGAATGTGGGTGTACGCGAAGACCGATGAATCCGACGTGGACAACATTAAAGTCGGCCAGCCGGTGACTTTCAAGGTCGATGCGCTCCCCAAGGAGACATTTGGCGGGGTGGTCAAGCAAGTCCGGATGAATCCCACGATGGTGCAGAGTGTTGTGACCTACGACACCATCATCGAGTTCGCCAATCCGGACCTTAAGTTATTTCCCGGGATGACGGCCTATGTGACCATCCCGGTCGCCACGGTGCGAAACGTGTTGAAGCTGCCGAACACGGCGTTGCGCTATAAGCCTCCGCTGACCGCGGAGGAAGTGCTGGCACTCTATAAGCAGTATGGAATTGAGGCCAATGAGAAGCAGCAAGCAGCCGATGACCCGGCGGGCGGAGGAGCCACGGGCCCTCAGAACGCAGCCAAGGCGCGGAAATCCGAGACCGCCACGGTCTGGAAGCTGCGCCCGGACAACACCATGGAACCCATCCGAGTCTCGCTGGGAATCACCGACCATGCCTATACTGAGGTGACCGGGTTCCTGAAGGGCGAGCTGAAACCAGGGGATGACGTGATTATTCGCTCTGTGACGTCCGCAACCCAAGGTCCGGGAACACTGCGTCACTAGCCTCGATCGTTCCACGGATGCGGCCATGCCGACACGCGCGGTCAACGAACTCGGAGAAGTATCCGCCGCCGCCGCGGCAAGCGAAGTCATCCGCGTAGAGACCCTTCACAAGTATTACGATCTGGGAGAGACGCGAGTGCACGCTCTTCGCGGCATCGATGTTGCCATTCGCCAGGGAGAATTCGTCGCCATCATGGGCGCCAGCGGAAGCGGAAAATCAACGTTCATGAATATCCTGGGTTGTCTCGACCGTCCCAGTTCAGGCCGCTACCTCCTCGAAGGAATCGATGTTTCCCAGCACGACAAGAAGGCCCTGGCGTCAATTCGGAACCAGAAACTGGGGTTTGTTTTTCAGGGCTTCAATTTGCTGGCCCGGACAACGGCGCTCGAAAATGTCGAATTGCCGACTCTCTACACCAGGATGAACAAGCTGGAGAGGGGCCAGCGGGCGGCGGATGCCTTGTCGCTCGTGGGTCTTGCGCGGCACTCCCATCACTTTCCTTCCCAGATGTCCGGAGGACAGCAGCAGCGGGTGGCCATCGCACGAGCCCTGGTCAATCGCCCGTCGATTCTACTGGCCGATGAGCCTACCGGCAATCTCGACAGCCGCACTTCGGTCGACATTATGGATATCTTTCAGAGTCTGAATGACAGGGGGCTGACGATTGTTCTGGTCACCCACGAGCATGACATCGCCCAGTTCGCGAAACGCGTGCTGGTGTTTAAGGATGGCAGAATCCGCAAGGATGAAGCGGTGACTAGTCGACCAAGGGCGGCTGATGTCCTGATGACCCTCCCCACGCTCGAAGACTGACGCTCGACACCATTCAGCGTAGCGCCGCGGGCTTCCCCGGTCATGGCTCATTCACCGTCATGCGCGCCGCCGGACGCCCCTCAACTTACGGCTCGGGAACTACACGTGGTGGGTCTCTTGATCAGATAGGGGCCGTGCACGACCTCACCATCGTGGATCGAGAACAGAAGTAGGTCGAACGCTTCAGCTGAGCTGCTCGGCCAGCGCGACGATGATGCCCTCTGAGCCGCGGACGTAACAGAGCCGATACTTGTCCTCATACTGTGCCAGCTCGCCAACGAGTTCGGCGCCATGGGCGTGCAGGCGAGCAAAGACGTCCTCGATGTCTCGAGGGCGAACATGATGCGACGTATGCCCATCGTGTGCGCCGGTGCGTTTTTCGGCGGCGGTTTCGGCGCTAGGTGCGTCGATGTCATCTTTCGCGAGAACCCAGAGCTGCGGTGTCCTCAAGTTTAGTAGCACCGGCATGGGGTCGTATTGCAGCGGTGCGGCGTTGGGGTCACCGCCGAAGCCGTGCACTCGGGCCGCACCGGCGCACGGGCCGCCTCGATAATCGAGCCGTGCCCGTGCCGTCGGTCGCTTCTGGTAGCTCCCGCCACAGAGGCTGCTTATTTGAGAAGATGACGGGGCCGCGCACAGCACTTCCTGACACGATGCGTCAGCTCCTTAGCATTGATTCCCCTCTCCTTCAGGAAGCGCTCGACGCCCGGGTCGCCGAGTAGGCTCTCAGCCAGGCAGCAGAGACGGGCGGCGCCATCTCCCGAAGGGGCCGTCGTGGGAAGCGGGTTGTCGCCCCCCGGGAACGCGGCGCCCGTCAGAGTCTGCTCGCACGCAAACGGAGTGCGGCGCAGCGTGAAGCCAGAGGCCAGAACGCGGAACCGGTACACTCCCGGAATGACGGCCGTTGTGGCGACCTCGAAGACGCCGGGCGCGCCTTCAGCCAGGGACAGGGTCGTGCCCGTCCCATCCGGCAGAGTCACTTCCGCCCGGACGGTGGCGCGATGGTCCACCGGCTGATCGTATTCAGTGAGGATGGCGCGTAGAGTCATCGTCGCGCCTGGCTCCAGACTGTTCTGGTATAGGCGCGCCTTCATGCGCACATTGGACCACGCCTGGATGGTAACGCTGTAACGGACGCCTTGGCAGGTCCCGCGCGCGACGGCGGCTGCCAGGTTGTCGGACTCCTCGCAGTATCGCTTGAAGAGCTTTTCGTCCACCTCGAGCAATGCTTTCCACGTACCAGCTTGAGCGCCGCCTCCCAAGGGTACTGGCAAAGTGAATCGGTAGTAGACGAGGTTGCTCCCGACGTTGTACTCCGCCCCGATCCCGGCCGCCACTGTGGGGTTGATGATATCTCCGCCTGGGGTCTGGACGAAGAACCGAATGGCCGGGATGTCCGTGAGCAGGATGGCGGTGCAATCGATGTCCGCATCGCTCAGGACAAACGGAACCTGGACGACCGCTCCGGGCGCGATGGTGCCCGTGGGATCGAGGACGATGTTGGTGTTGGTGACGCCGGCCAGAATTTGCAGGAAGTACTTGCTCGTGAGAAAGAAGCTATCCGTGTTCGCAGTCAGCGTATCGGTCAGCAGCAGAAAGCCGCCGGTACCGTTGGTGAGCGCCGTGAGGGCGGCGGTCGATACCTGCTGCGCGTTGCCGAGGCCGATCGCGAAGGTACGGTTGTCAATAGAACCCATCACGTCAGCGATCATGGGCGACGTGTTTTCAAGGCCGTCGGTGAAGACGAGAATGGCCTTGTCGTCGTAGCCTGCGACGGGGCTGAGGGTATTCCGGGCGAGCTGCACTCCGTCCCCAATGGAGGTGTTGCCGGCGGGGTTGGTTTTGTGTGCCTGGACGGCGTTGAAAGCCAATACTCGGTTGGGATCGTTAATAGCGTCGGAACCGATCTTAACTACGTCGAGACCCGGGAAGGTCGGGTCATTGGTGGCGTAGGCCACGGTATCAAAGCGCACCAAACCGACGCCGTTGTTTTTCTGGATGAGTTGCGTAAAGAGCTCTCCTGCGCTATGCAGGACGTCGATACGCTTGAGACCCGTCGTGCCCGCCGGGTCGTCCATGCTGCCGGACTGATCAAGCGTCATCATCACCGCTACGCTCGGGCGTGCGATCGTGTTGCCTGTCAGCGAGAAGACAAAGTCCTGGTTCGTCTCGTTGCAGTGGATAGTGACTGAACCAACTGGGGCTATCGTCCCAGCGGTGGTCCCCGTGAAGGCGAACCAGACGCGCACCTGCTGTAGCGGATTCGCTGGGTTGGGGGTGACGGGCGGGGGAACCAGGAAGGTCGAGTATTGAGCAGTTGGTCCGGCGCTCACCACTAACGTCGCATTCGAGTTGCACGTGTGGACATCAAACACAGCAGCGCGCAACGCGGTCTCGCCCTCGGGCACATCGTTGAAGTTAATCTTCGGGGTGTCGCCGGGGCTCCCGACGGGATGTGCAACCGGATCCACGTAGACCAGGGTTGGGTTCGTGTCGTAGCAGGCTGGGACGATGATGGTGGGATCAAAGCCATTCTTCGAGACGATGGCGTGGTTTGGTATCAGGCCCGTCGCGGAATTGATGAGCCCGTCGCTCACAGCATCGTCAGCGTGGCTGCCCGGGACCCAGGGAACGAGAGGGCCTGCGAGGAACGGCCCCGCTGTCCCATCCCAAGGTGGCATGGACAGAGGCGGATTCAAGGACGGGTCGGTGGTGGCAAGACTGCCGTACATCTGACTGGGATCGATGCCCCAGCCGTCCCGCGCGTTCGGAGTATTGGAATGCATCCGCGTCAACTGCCACTTCGCCCACAGCCGGTCCAGGTTGGAGTGAATCAGGAAGAAGAACGGGTCGCCCAGGGAAACGTGCTCGGTCCCCATCGTCCCGCTAATGTACTGGTGGATGTAACTGTGTTCGCCGAGGCCCCCCATGAACGTCTGAAACTGCTGCGCTTGAGACTGCCCGTCAGCGGCCGTAACCACATCTTGGTCGTGGGCCACGCCCGTTTGCGCCTTCGAGTTCGTGAGGCTGCCCAGCGCGTCCAGTTTTGGACCTCCAGCGTTGGCCCCAACGGGCTTGCTCTGTGGCGGCTTTAGCCCTTGGCCTTTGAGTGGCGGCGTGGTGGCGTTGGGACCGACACCCCTCCAGGTGAGTTTGTGATTGGCCAGGTCGGAAAGCTGCTCTCCTGGAATGACGGGCGGCGGATTATTGCCCAGCTCAGGGTATGGCTGACCGCTAACGATGGTTTGAAAGTTGTCGAAAGGGGGGCCAACTTCTCCGCCCCAGTCGGGGTTCGTGGCGGCACCTTCCGACAGCGCCGTCCAGATTCCGGAGCTTCCGTCGTCGCCCATAAGCCCGGGAGTCCCTGCTTTTCCAATCAAAGGCCGGCCGTCGCTGTCCGTCACGCCTCGTGGATCGGTGGTCCAGTCCCAGTAGTGGAGCGAAAGTTGGGGATCGGCGACTCTGAGCACCGCCTCGAAACGGTTGCACAGCTCACGATGCCAGGCCATGAAGGCAACGCCTCCACCAACTTCATGTGCGAAGTCATGCCCCGCCCAGTGCACCCACTCCTGTTTTTGAAAAAAGGTGCGCCCGTCCGAATAGGTCAGGCTTCCGTCGTTGAGTTTCTTAATGGCAGCGACAAACTGGTCCCACTCTTGCTTTGAGACGGTTGCGATGTTTCTTCGTATTCCATCACCTAACATAAGTCCTCCGTATCGATTTTTTGAACCACGTGTAGGGGCAAGGCTTGCCCTACGCTTGGTGCCTGCCTCGCCGACCATGTGGCCGCGCTTGCCCTACCCTTCGCGGTCACGATAATCATCGAGGGTACGGCAAGCCGTACGCCTACGAGCGCGGGTCACATACCCGCTAGCTGTGCCCGGACCTCCGTTTCAAGGCTTCGAGTGCCCTGCGGGGGTCCGTCGCTCGGACCTCGATGGTGAAGCCTCCCGCTACAACGTCCTTGATCTCGAAGCAGCAAGTCCCAGGAACGAGCTTGGGGATAAGCGTCTTGTGGACGACCGACACCTTCCAAATGGGTCCTGGTTTGAGTCTCCTGACGCTGTACTCGATGCCGATCGACATGCCCAGCAGTTCCTCACCGCCCAGGGCGGGAAGCTCGATGGCGTTCGCTCCGCCGAGGTAGCGGAGAATCACGGCCTGCGGGAACGGCTTGGCATGCTCTCCCAGCTTTCCTCCGCAAAGCTCTTCGTGCGACACCACCTTGAAGCCCTTGAAGCCGCCCCGACCGTTGCGGAAGTAGCGCTCGAACGTGTCCGTAGTGAGGGCGATGTAGAGCGTGAAGGCTTCGCGGGGCAGGTTCTCCTCTATGACCAGGGTGTTTCTACCCTCGCCCTGGCCGAGTTTGATAAAGAACGGCTGCCCGACAATGAAGTTCTTCCAGATGATGTTTGGGTCCGGACTCACCTCGTGAAGGTTCACGTCGAAAGGGGCGAGGTTCTTCTGTCCGATCTTGTTGGTGGTGAGTGGCGTATCGCCGACGTTGGGGAAGGTGTCTGTTCCCTGGCGCACTACTACTTTCGCGCAGAGATGCGCCGGCTGGGCCTTCACCCAGCTCTCAGGATCAAGTCCGCCGGTCAGCGTGTAGGGTGGTGGGTCGACTGAACTCAGTTCCGCGATGATGCCGTCGTACACATCTTGGACGTTCAGCCGGAATCCCACCACGTCGTACTGGCCGGAATCGAGGAAATACTGCCCGTAGCGCGAAGCGTCGCTCGAAACATCAAGATTCGAGAGGGCAGGCAGCTCGACACCGGGGCTGAAGACGGTGTTCCACACCATCACGATTCCCTTGGCTTCAACGTTCACGGCCCCCGTGCTGTATTGTCCTCCGGCAGACTGGCCGCGATTCCCGATGACGGCCACGAGGTAAAACTCGCTGCCGCCAGTGAGTGTGGCCGGAGTCACGATGCTACCGTTGCTGGGATCGACCAGGAAAATCAGGGACGTGTCCCAGTAGTCGTTGGGAACGCCTCCAGGCCTCGTGCCATCGTCGCCTGAAAAGCTGCACACAAAGGGCGACACACCCGAATCGG
>Ga0126383_10001262_pt1 | contig 15589 bp, 12 predicted proteins | sample PanSoiMetPlot_35_FD_96882 | JGI IMG/M metagenome (GOLD analysis project Ga0126383, IMG submission 96882) | Tropical forest soil microbial communities from Panama - MetaG Plot_35 | ecosystem: Environmental > Terrestrial > Soil > Tropical forest > Bulk soil | place: Panama | collected 2016-02-17
ATGCAGAACTCGCAGCTGTTGACGCTTGCAACCCGCTCGCGTATGAGCATCGCCGTTTGCGATGGCAGTCGGAGCTTTTTATCCAGCCGGGATACCTTGCCGTAGAAGGACAGGAACGCAGCTGGCATGCGCGCTGAATGCACTGCTATAGGCGTCATGAGCTTCTCGAACTGGACTTTGCCGAGCTGGCGGCGCATAACAAAGTTGATCAGTCTCAGAAAGAGACTGGGCGGCCTCTCGACCGGTGGAAGGTACGGAGTCATTGCCTTGGCCTCCTGTTGGAGTTGTTCTGAGCCCGGGGGTTCTCCGGGGCCCCTACTCCATTGACACCCGACAGCGAGAGGGTGTGACGGAGGCTCGTGGCCGTGAAAGCCGTCTGGTGCTTCCCTGGTTACGCCTGTGCCCCACCCGAGCCCCCTCCCCCGGCTTCGCCGGGTACTCCCCCGACGTGGCGGGGGAGAGATTCGGACCTGACCAGAGCCCTCCACACCGAAGGCTCGGCGCGATTGTCCAGAAATTCCACCTCCGCGGGAACCGCCGTGTCGCTGTAGAAGGGATCCGGGCGGTCCGTGGGGATCGATCGCTGCTCCCTCCTGTGGAGATGTCCTTCGATCCGTCTCCACGCGATCTGGACGCGCGTCACGCGACACAGCAACGCGCTCACCCCAGCCCGTACTTTGTCGTCAACGCTTGACACCAGGCTCCAGTAGTCGGCGCCTGGCTGGTGCCTGATGTTCGCGGCCACCGCGGCCAGGGCGAGGACCGCACCCCCGGTGCCCAGGCTGCGTGTACCGGCGACGAACACACAGCGATGAGGTGGTGTCCGGGTCGAGAAAGGGTTGTCGCAGCCGAGGATCATCGCGTAGGTCGGAAACAGGCGCTCGTCCAGCACGTTCTCTCCGCGACCCGCTCCCGGCAGCTCTCCGGCCAGGCTTACGTTCAGGCCTCGCGAGTCGTAGCGCCCGCCGCCCGCGGTGGCGTGGCGAAAATGCATTGCGAGAGGGATCGTGCTCGGTGGCTCCGCGAACTTTCGCCACACTGCTTCGAAGACGGCGCCATGCCAGAAGTTGGTGTCGCCACCTCCGACCAGCACTATGTTTCGCGCCGCCAGCAGAGGTGGGTCCACGCAGTGCTCAGGCCAGATGAACGGCTCGGCCACGTCCATGTCGGGGGGCTCGGGATAGATCGCCCTGTAGAGGTGCGGCAGGTAGATGAGGTCCTTGACAGCCAGCATGTGATCTGCGTCGTGGGTGCCCTCCGAAAGCTCTCGCTCGAACGCGTACGTCTCGACCGGGATACCGAACTCGCCGGGTTGGAATCGAATCTGTGTGCGCACCTGTCCTTTCGCGAACATCCGGTACACGAGCTCGTGAGGCTTCGATACGTCGCGAGGGCTGCTCGGTATCACGGCGATCCAGGGATCGGCGTCGGCGAGCAGACGGCGGAATCCGGCTTCGTACGCGAAATCGATGGCTCGACCGAGCGCGACCGGCGCCAGTGCCGGACGAGGACCGCCGCCGACCAGGTGCAGGCCCCCGGCTGGGCCGGTCTCATCGCCCTCCCGGACCACCTTCATGCCGAGCGTCAGCAGTTTGAAGCGGTAGCGCGGGTGACCGAGCGCAGACACAGCGAAGCTGACGGCACTTCCCCCTGCGGCGAGGGCGACGTAGAACCACAACTTCATCGTGACGCCGGCGGCCGACAGGAACGCGGCGACCGTGGCAGCGATCGTCACGCCGGTAACCCAGCTTCTCCACCCATAGCGCCGCGCCGCGGCGAACAGCTCTCTAAAAGCCGTGTTGTTCCACATCGCACCACCCCCGTCCGTTCCCACCACTCGGCCTCTGGATTGTCGGCCGGCGCCGCCACCCGGTCAAGAAACCGGACCGTCACGCCCGGGCTCGGCCGGGGCACCCTGCTCGAGCGGCAGGACACCTCAAATGGCGCGTCCCTGAAGAGCATGAGGCTGCACGCACCGGCAAGAGCCGTTGACAAGCCACCAGGGCGTGCGATGATGTACCAGGGGCGACGCCCGGCCGCACGGTGGCTGAGGAGGAGGCAGGGCTGTGGCGACGATACGGGAGCGGGACTGGGAGATCCTTCTGAGGAGGCTGCATGAGGGTAAGTGCACGCCCTTCTTCGGAGCCGGAGCCAGCCACGGCACACTCCCCCGCGCCCCCGAGCTCGCGAGACAGCTGGCCACTGAATATCAGTATCCTCTGGAAGACCCCGAGGATCTGATCCGCGTCACGCAATTCCTCGCGGTCTCCTACCGGGAAGGCATGTTTCCCAAGGATGAGGTCGCGAAGCGGCTGAGCCAGCTCGGCTATCCAGACTTCAGCCGCGACGGGGAGCCCCACAAGGTCTTTGCCGAATTCCCGCTGCCGGTCTACATCACCACGAACTACGACGACTTCCTGATGGAGGCCCTTCGGAGAAAGGGAAAAGCCCCTCGACGTGAGACCTGTGCCTGGAACGACACCGTTCGCAGAAAGCACCCCTCGATCTTCGCGCAGGGCGCCGGCTTTGAGCCTCAGCCGAAGACACCGGTCGTCTTCCATCTCCATGGGTGCCTGGACCTGAAGGAGTCGATGGTGCTGACGGAGGAAGACTATTTCGATTTCTTGCTGGGGCTCTCCGAGGACTTTCATGCGGTTGTGCCTGCAGCCATTCAGGAGGCCATCGCTGAAGCCTCGTTGATTTTTATCGGATATGGGCTGCACGACTGGCCCTTCCGCGTCATCCATCGTGGACTGATGAAGAAGGTTGTGCAGGGCAACCGGCGCGTCAGCGTCACCGTACAGGTCCTGCCCGGTGGGGGCAGCGAGGCTGGCCAGGACTACATGGAGAGGTACTTCGAGACCATGAATGTGGCCGTGTACTGGGGCACCGCTCACCAGTTCGCCGAGGAGCTGTACGGGCGCTGGAGGGTCTACACGGATGGCCAGCCAGATCAGTGAGGTCGCCGAGCCCTACGTAGGGCCTCGGCCATATCAGCAAGCGGAGAGTTCGCTCTTTTTCGGCAGGGCACGCGAGGTGCGAGAAGCCGCGTCGCTCGTCGTTGCGCAGCAAACGCTGCTTCTGTTCGGGCCTTCGGGCGCAGGCAAGACTTCAATGGTCAACGCCGGCCTGATCGCGGCTCTTCAGCCCCGCTTTGACATACTGCCGCCGGCCCGCGTTCGCGCGACGGCGAACGACGTCGTATCGCCACGAGTGCGGAACGTGTTCGTGTTCAACGTTCTGAGCCACTGGCTGGACGAGCGCGCTGGTCACGCGCAGCCCGGTCAGGTCTCGATGGGACGCTACCGGCAGCGATTGGCCAGGCCGGACAGCCCCATGTTCGTCGGGTCGACCCACGGTGGGCCGACGCCGGACCTCACCTCGCCCGAGCAGTTGCAGGAGATGACCTTCGCTGATTACCTCGCTATGCGAACGCCCGCGCTGGACGAGGAAGAAATCCGAAAGCCCCGGCTGGTCATCTTCGACCAGTTCGAGGAGTTGCTGCTGCTCCATCCTGAGTGCTGGGAGCAGCGTCCTTACTTCTTCGAACAGGTGCGAGACGCGCTCGACTCGGATCCAGTGCTGCGCATCGTCTTCGTGATCCGCGAGGACCAGCTGGCCCCACTTCACCGTTACGCCCCGATCCTTCCAGGCGGCTTGCGCACCCGCTACCGGCTCGAGCTGCTCGGCCGCGAAGCCGCTCTCGAAGCGGTCACAAAGCCGGTGCACCAGGCGGGCCGGTACTTTGCTGAGGGCGTCGCGGAGGACCTGGTTGACGATCTGAGAACGTTCCGCATGGACACAGGCCACGGCAAGAGCCTCAGCGTGCCCGGCGAGTTCATCGACCCGGTTCAGCTGCAGGTCGTCTGTCGCAGCCTCTGGTCGCGACTGCCCTCCGACGTCGTCGAGATCACCAGAGACCATCGAGCGCTGTATGGGGGCGTCGACGCTGCGCTCTCCCGCTATTACGACGACGCGATCAGAGCTGCGCTGCCGGGCACCGGCATGGATGAGAGCTCTCTGCGCAAGTGGTTCGCCACCTCGTTTGTGACCCCCATGAAGACGAGAAACACCGTCTTGCATACGCCACGCAGGACTGCGGGCGTCCCGAACTCGGTCATCGACGAGTTCGAAAGCAGACACCTCATCCGCGCGGAGTATCGGGCGCGTGCTCGCTGGTATGAGCTGACTCACGACCGCTTCATCGAGGCGGTGCTGGCGTCGAACAGCGGGTTCGAGACCAGCAGGCGAACCGGGCGGGAGGAGCCCGACGCCAGCCAGCGCGCGAACCAGGCACTGTCGAGCGCTGACGAGGCGCTCCGGACGGGCCAGAGGGAGCAGGCGCTCGGTTTCACCCAGGAAGCGCTCCAGCTTTACGAGGAGGCAGACGACCCCTACGGCCAGGCAAACGCGCTGGGAAGGCTGGCACAGGTGTTCGTAGCCATGCAGCAGTTCGCCCGGGCGCTCCAGCTGTGTGACGAAGCGGTGGCGGTCTATCAGCAGTTGGGAGACGAGCGTGAGGTGGCTCGAGCCATGGTCAACAAGGCGATGGTCGTCAACCAGTCCGGCGACTCGGCCGGCGCTGCGCTGCTGCTGGAAAAGGTGATCTCGCAGTTCCGGTCACAGGACGACCTCCCCAACCTGGCCGAGACCGAGGTCATCATGGCGACGCTCCAGGCCGAGACTGATGCCGGCAAATCGCTGGAGCTGCTGCAGGCGGCGGCGGACCACTATCACCAGAGCCGTCGCCGTCGTGACGAGGCGGCCACACTTACGCAGCTCGCGCTGCTCTGGGTTCGGCAGGGCGACTTCGAGCGCAGCCATGACCTGCTCCTTCGCGCCCTCGAGGGCTTTCAGGAAGTGAGAGATCGCGACGGACAGGCCGTCGCGCTCTCCAATCTGGCGATGGTTTGCGAAGCTGCCGGGCTCCGGGAAGACGCGATCAGATTCCTGAGGCAGGCTCGGCGGATCTATCGGGCGTCGGGCAACGCTCACGACGAAGCAGAGCTCCTCGTCCGGACCGCGCAGCTCCAGGACCAGGGCGCGGATGTGGAGACAGCGGCTGCTACGTATCGCGAGGCTGTCGCCATCTGGCGAGCGGTCGGAAACAAGCGGGCCGAGGCGGACGCGCTCTCGGCTAGAGGGCAGCTGCTCGCAGAGGTTGGAAGGTTTCAGGAAGCGCTCGAGGATCTCAGCCGCGCGCTCGACCTGGCGGTCGGGAATGAGGTCCTCAGGTCGCAAGCCCTGAGCGCGCGAGGACTGGCCTACGCCAGGCTTGGCGACCACTCGCGCGCGCTGGCCGAGTTTCAGGCCAGCCTTGACCTCGCGCCAGAGAATGCGTGGATGTACTACAACCGAGCTCGCGCGTACGAATCCATGGGGCGGCACGACGATGCGGTCCAGGACTACAGGTCCGCACTCGAGAAGCGAACCCCACCGCTCTCTTCCCGCATGCGTCAAGACGCCGAGGCTGCACTCGGGGGTGACCCCTGACGGCGGGCCTGCCGGCCCGCGACCCCTCGCCCAGGTTGCCTCAAGGCGTAGCTCAGTTCGATGCCGCGCTTACTTCGCGTGGCAAGGGCACAGTAGCGACGATTCGAGTGCCCCCGCCGGGGTTGCTCATAACCTCTAGCGAGCCCCCGACCCCTAGCGCCCGCTCACGCATGGAGTGCAGGCCAAGGTGTCCCGGGAACGTCCCTTCGGGGTTGAAGCCGACCCCGTCATCGACGATCTTCAGGACGACCGCGCCGGTTGGCGCCTCCAGGTGGACGTCGACGCGCTGGGCCTGTGCGTGCTTGACCGTGTTCTGCAGCGCCTCCTGTGCGATGCGGTACAGGGCCTCTTTGACCTTGAAAGGCGACGCCGGCTCTCCGGTCGCGAGTGTCCTTCCAGCGATGCTGTGGCGGGCCTGGAGCGCCTGGACCTGTTTGTCAAGCGCAGCTGCAAGCCCTTCCGCCTCCAGCAGCTCGGGCCGCATCTCAAGGATCAAGGCCCGCATCTCGGCCTGGCCCGCCTCGGCAAGCTGCAGGACGTAGTCGATCCGCTGGGCAACTCCGGCAGGGTCGCGTTCGACCAGCTCGCGTGCCTGCGTTGCTCCGAGCTCGATCCCGAAGAACGCCTGCGAGAGCGAGTCGTGAAGCTCCCGCGCAAGTCTCTGCCTTTCCTCTAGGGCGACCTTCTCCTGTGCGACAGCCATCAGCCTCGCATTTGCCGCAGCGATGGCCGCCTGGTCTGCCAGCGTTGCCAGGAAGGTCGTTTCCGCTTCAGAGGGGAGATCGCCATCGCGATAGACGGCCCCCAGCAGTCCGACGATCGCCCCGCGATAGGTCAAGGGTGCGAATACGGCCGGCCGCCAGGGGAGCGGCCGGAGTATCTCGGTCACCGGAGCCGTTCTCAGCCTGCTCTCCAGCTGCCGTCGCGCATCTGCGTAGACGACGACTCGTTGATCCGTTGAATTCTGCTGACAGGCCACGAACGCCGGGGCCGCCCCAAAGCGGCGAATGGCGTTTCGAAACCCCTCAGGCAAGCCGGCAGCGCCGATCCAGATGGCGAGGTCGTCTTCATCCCCGAACGTCACATAGGCGCCCAGCGCTCTTGTGCCATAGAGGGCACAGTCGGCGAGAGACTGGACGGTCGCCTCGATGGAGTCGCTGATGGCGACACTGGCCGTTGCCTGTGCAAGGGCGGCCGCCTTCCGCTCCTGCGTCAGGCGCTCGCTTACGTCTTGAAAGACCACGGCGATCAGCCGATGACGCCGGCACTTCAGAATCGTTGTCGTGCCTTCAACGTGCAGCTCGGATCCGTCCGACCTGGAGAACACCAACGGAACGCGGTCTACCTTTCCCCTGCGAGCCCGGTCGAAATATGCCAGCGTAGATGGTCGATTGCACTCGGGGACGTCATCGAGAAAGTCGCGCCCCACGAGTGCTTCCATGGGGTAACCAATGAGCTTGCAGGCCGCCGGGTTGGCGTAGACGTAGCGACGATCGGTGGCCAGGAAGAGGATTCCGTCGGCGGAAGATCTGACCAGATCAGCCAGTACGGTCAGTCCGAGGTCTTCCGGGTCGGGCGTGGTCCAGTCAACAGCTGTACCGTCGACGATTGTGTCTACGGTCATCGAAGCGGTTCCCGACCGTGGGATTCCGGCGACCTGGGCTCCAAGGCTGCGGCACGCCACATCGCTACGCTACCTTGTTTGCGAGGCGTTCACGACTGACGAATGGGGAGGATTCCCGCCCTCCGTTTGGAGGGCATTCGTAGAAGCTGTGTAGTGCCGCGGAATGAATGCGCGGCCTGCTCGATCGCGGAGAGGTCCGAGACCGCCTGCATGTGACAGAGTTGTCGGCGTCCAATGGGACAGTCGAGTTCTGTAATGCACAGCTCCTAGCCTGCTTCTGATGCACGATTCAGCAGGAAGAGCGGCGATGGAGACGGAACCGACACCACCGAGCCAGGGTGGAAACGAGCACGGGCGTCTCAACGAGCGATGGCCGGCGCTGCCGCTGGAGGCGTGGAGCGACACATGTGACACCTTGCACATGTGGGTGCAGATCGTGGGCAAGGTGAAGCTCACGCTGTCGCCCTTCCAGAATCAGTGGTGGCAGGTTGCGTTTCAACCCACCGCTCGCGGCCTCGCCACGGGACCGATTCCTTCGGGCGATGGCGTCTTCGAGGCGGAGTTCGACTTCGTCGATCACAACCTCGTACTGCGCACCAGTGACGGTAGGTCCAAAGCGCTTGCGCTGATGCCGGGTTCGGTATCTGATTTTTATCACCACTTCATGAGCGCGCTCGGTGCGCTCGGGATCGAGGTTCGGATCAATACGCTGCCCGTGGAGATTCCCAACCCGATTCCGTTTGAGGCGGATCACGAGCACGCCTCCTACGATCCCGACTACGTGCATCGCTGGTGGCGCATCCTCACTCGAACCGCCACGATCATGGAGCAGTTCCGCTCTCCATTCGTGGGAAAGTGCAGTCCGATCCAGTTCTTCTGGGGCTCGTTCGACCTCACGGAGACGCGCTTCTCGGGCCGTCCGGCCGCGCCTCCACCGGGGGTACCCAGATTCGTCCAGCTGGCCGAGGACCAGGAGAACATGGCCTGCGGCTTCTGGCCGGGAAACACGGCGGCGTCGGGCGTAACGCTGGGGCAGCCGGCGTTCTACGCGTACAGCTATCCCGAGCCGGCCGGCTTCAAGGAGGCGTCCGTGCGGCCGGGCGAGGCCCGGTACCACGAAAAGTTGGGAGAGTTCATCCTTTTTTATGAGGACGTGCGGCACGCCGACCTCCCGGAGCGCGCGATCAGGGATTTCTTCGAGAGCAGCTATGAGGCGGCTGCCACACTGGCGCACTGGGATCGTCACCGGCTGGAGCGCCGAGGGGAGCCCGTTCAGGTGCGAACCTCTACCCGTTGAAGAGCCTCCTGAGTCCAGGGCGTTTCAATCTGCGCCCAGGCACTGGTGGATCAACCGGATCACGGTCGAGCCCTCGCCCACCGCCGTCGCAATTCGCTTGACCGATCCGTGGCGAACGTCCCCGATGGCGAACACGGAGGGCAGGCTGGTCTCCAGGAGAAGTGGACGGCGGGCGAGCGGCCATCTCGTGGGAGAGAGGTCAGCGCCCGCCAGCACAAACCCCGAGTGGTCACGTTCAATGTTCGCGGGCAGCCAGTCAGTGTGCGGCTCCGTGCCGATCAGTGCAAACAAAGCCTGGGCGGGAACGGTCTCCTCGCGGCCCGAACGGCGATCCCTCAGGGTCAGCGACTCCAGGCACCCACGCCCGCGGCCACCGATTACCTCCACGCCGTGCCGGACCGTGATGGCGGGTGAGTTCTCGACCTCATCGATCAGGTAGGCGGACATGGTCTGGGCGAACGAAGAGCTGCGAGATAGGATGGTGACGCGGGCCCCGCAGCTGGCCAGGTGCATCGCCGCCTGTCCAGCCGAGTTGGCGCCGCCGACCACAAAGACGTCCCGGTCCCTCATCGACCGGGCCTCCCATATGGCCGGCCAGTAGAACACGCCCGCGCCGACGAGCGCTTCCAGTGTCGGAATCCCCAGCCGCCTGTACGAGCAGCCCGTCGCGATGATGACCGTGCGCGAGCGCAGCTCGCCTCTGTCCTCCAGAGTGACCACGTACGTGCCGCCGCGTTGCCGCAGCCCTGTCACCCGGTTCCCGTAAATGAAGTCGACCCCCAGAAAGCGCGCCTGCTGGAGAGTACGGAAGGCGAGCTCGGCGCCGCTGATCCCGTGTGGGAACCCAGGGTAGTTGCGGATCTTCGAACTCGCGCTGGCCTGGCCTCCGAACGCCTCCGGCTCCAACAGGGCGGTGACGAGCCCCTCCGAAGCCCCGTAGACCGCAGCCGACAGACCTGCCGGTCCGGCCCCGATCACAGCGATGTCGTAAAGCAGATCCCTGGGATGTATGTCGACCCCCAGCGCTTCGGCCACCATCGAGTTGGTCGGGTTCTCGAGAATCGAGCCGTTGAACACAATGACCACCGGGAGCGCTGGAGACACCGCGCCCGCTTGCTCAAGCAGCGCCCGCCCGGCCGGCGAGCCGGCAGCGTGGAAGCCGAACCGAACCCCGTTTCGGGCGAGTATCTCGCACAGCTCGCAGGATCGCGTCGCGCCTTCATCGCCCACCACCTTGACAAGCTCGAAGCCACCCCCGTGCTCCCGTGCCCATCCTTCCAGGTAGTGAGCGATGGCCCCGTGGAACTGCTCGTCACGAGCTTGAGCCGGCTTCAGGAGACAGTCGTCGATCTGACCGAGGCACATAGCCTGACGGATCGCTTCCACGCTCGTTCCGTCCCCCCACGAAACCAACAGGATGCGTCCGGAAGCAGGAAATACGTGGCGGGCCCGGGTCAAGAACTCGGTCCCGGTCATTCCAGGCATGCGCTGGTCGGCCAGAACCACGATGACTTCACGTCCTGCCTGGGCCAGCTTGCCGAGAAGCTCGAGCCCGGCCTCTGCGCCGCCCATCGTGATCACCTCGTAGTCGGGCTCATATCGGTGGCGCAGCTCGCGATCCACGGCTAATCGACCGTTCTCTTCGTCGTCGACCGCCAGGAGAACCGGAGGGGCTATCTGTTCGATACGTCGATGGTGACTCAGACTGCTCCTGGAGGCCGCTGAACAAGGGAAGAGGATTGAGGCGTCCTTTTGGTGGAGTCCCTGGTCGCCACAGCGTTGTGATTGGGTCGGCTCCTGGGGCGCGCACTTCGAGCAGACGCTCCACATCCTCCAGCCGAGACTGAGCTGACCCGCTCTCGAGTTCCGTCCACCAAATACAGGTGCTGCGCGCCTGGTGATGGGCAGGCGTCACCGTGCGACGTTCTCCTCAGACTGGGAATCGCAATCACGGGAATGGGTTGGCGACGCGTTGCCTGCCTCCCAGTTCCTGTCCGGAGGCTCACCTCATGAAACACATGGGTTCAACGGTCAGGGTCGCAGCCGTGCCGAAGCAGCTCGCCGTCCCCAGCGACCTCGACATGGAGGGTCGCCGCTCAGTGGCGGCTGCCCTCAACCCGCTGGTCGCGGATGCATTCGCCCTCTATGTCAAGACCAAGAACTTCCACTGGCACGTGTCGGGTCCCCACTTCCGCGATTACCATCGTCTCCTTGACAAACACGCGAAGCAGGTGCTCGACATGACTGACGTGCTTGCGGAGCGGTGCCGCAAGCTCGGCCAGACGACGATCCATTCCATCGGCGAGATCTCCCGCTTGCAGCGGGTGCACGACGATGAACGCTCGTTCGTCGAGCCGGTCGAGATGCTGCGCATCCTGATGACCGACAACCACGACTTCGGAGAGCGTCTGCGAAGCGCACACCAGGTGTGCACGGACGCCGGTGACGTCGCCAGCACCAGCCTCCTCGAGAACTTCATCGACGACACCGAACGGCGAACCTGGTTCCTCTCCGAGACGATCGTCGTGTAGCAGGGGGAGGCAGGCCTCCCCCTCCGGACCCCCACCGTGCTGGATTAAACGGTAGCCGCATGCCCACAGGTGGGGGTGGGGGGCAGCGTCTGGCAGCGTTTAGCCACAACCCAATCGGCCCGGCAGAGCCGGGCCTACCCGCCACGCCTTCCAATGAACTACTTGCGCCTGCGGCAGCTGATTGATGCGCGTCAGGTAGCCTGTCGACGATGCGGATCGCCATCGTGTCCGACATCCACGGCAACGTGGCTGCCCTGGAGGCAGTCCTCGACGACCTCGACGAAGTTCGCCCCGCCCTGGTCGTCCATGGTGGTGACCTGGCGCTCGGAGGCCCCCATCCCCGGGATGTAGTCGACCGGATACGCGAGCTCGGCTGGCCGAGCGTCCTGGGCAACACCGACGCAGTCCTCTCCAGTGAGCAGTCGATCCCGGAGCAGGCGCCCGGCTTCGTCGCGCAGGCTGCGGCACGAACCAGGGAGATGCTGGGTCCCGAGCGCGTCGCCTGGCTGACGCGCCTGCCCATGGAGTGGCTGGGCGAGGGCGTCGCAGTGGTGCACGCGGTCCCCGGCGACTGCTGGGCGATCGTTGCGCACGATGCCTCAGACGACAGCCTTCGCGAGACCTACGGTCCGCTTGGCGTCCCGGTCGCCGTGTACGGCCACATCCACCGCGCGTTCGTCCGCCGCCTGGATGATCTGACCGTCGTCAACAGCGGCAGCCTGAGCCTGTCACTGGACGGCGACGTTCGGGCGACCTACGTCGTCATCGAGGACGGGCGTATCGAGCACCGGCGCGTCGCATACGACGTGGAGCGGGTCGTCGCCGACCTGCTCCGGATTGGCTATCCAAACGCCGCAACCTACGCCAGCTGGCTTCGAACCGGTGCCTGGACCACGCCACCGGCCTCAAACGACCTGGGCCCGCCGCCGCCCCAGCAGCGGGCACCGCAGAAGGATTGAAGCTGACCGGGCAATCACGGCTTGCGGGCGCTCGATTCCTGCTCGGCCTGCTCCTCTTCCTCGGATGCGAGGTCGACGCGCACCGTCTCGATGTTGACATCGGCCGCCGCCATGCGAAGCTTCCGCTCCAGCTCCGTGACCGACTGAGATTCCACGATCGCCACCAGCACTGATGTGCCCGGCGTGAGCGCCTGACCGATTCGGTTCAATCGCTCGTCAGGTAGGCCCGTGTCGCGCATCCGGTTGGCCAGCGCACCGATGGCCGCGCCGCCAGCCGCCGCACCGCCGGCCGCGACTGGGCCGGCTGCTGCCGGCCCGACTGGCGCTACGATCAGCCCTACCACCGCGCCCACGATGGCGCCGACCACGGCACCCAGCGCGACGTGGTGCGATTCTTTGATCTGCAGATTGCCGTCGGCGCCCCGGACGACGACGGCGGCCTCCTTCAGGGCCACCACGTCGTGCCAGACGCTCTTCAGCTGCTCGAGTGCGTTCGAAGCCCCGTCGGCGGTTTGAAACGCGGCCACCACCGCCTGGAGCGATGCCTCATCGGGCACGTGCCTACCTCAACAGCCTCATTCCGTCGCTGGTTCACCAGCAGCCGTCGATCGTCAGCGCCGGCCTGCACCCGACCGCTGGGGCAGCGGTGGAGCATAGCGGGTCGCGATCGCCGACAGGTCGAGCGAGGCGTCTGCCTGCGCCGTCTCGGCCACGAGCTCGCGGACGAGCGCCGTGAGCGGCACCGGCGCACCGCCCCGCTGGAAGAGACAAAGGCCGAGATCCAGGTCTTTCAGCATGTCGCGGATCGCGAACATCGCGGGAGAATGACGGCCCTCCACGTAGCCTTTCCGCCGGCCCTCGAGATTGGGCGCGTACCTGGCCAGGATCGAGAAGACCGCCTCCCGATCCAGGCCTGACCGCTCGCCGGCGGCCAGCAGCTCGGCTCCGCCCACGCTGAGCAGCCCCAGCATGCTGTTGGCGACCAGCTTGAGACGGGCACCGCTCCCGAGCCCGCCCACGTGGTGCATCTCACCCAGCGCTTCCAGAACTGGCCTGGCACGGACGACGTCTGGCTCGGCGCCGCCCACAAGCACGACCAGCGACCCGCTCTCCACGGCAGTCACAGTGCCGAGCACCGGCGCGTCGACAAGCGGCGACCCGTGCTCTCGCAAGACCGGATCCATCTCGAACACCACGTCGGGGCCGGTCGTGCTGACGTCCACGAAGAGCTGACCCGACGCTCCCTGAGCCGCCCCATCAGGGCCGCGGTACACGTCCCGCACGGCGTCGGGGCCTGTGAGGCTGCTGAGAACCAGGTCCACACCGCGCACCGCCGCAGCGGGGGTGTCCGCCACCATGCCGATGCCCAGCTCCTCCGCCCGGGAGCGGGTTCGGTTCCAGACTGTGAGGTCGAAGCCCACTCGCTCGAGGCGTAGGGCCATGGCCGAGCCCATCTTGCCGAGACCCAGCACAGCGATCCTCATCGAATTCACGCTCCCCATCTCATGTCCCTTGGTTTCGGGACAGAGCATGTGCGACCCACACCCAGCTCATTGCTGAAGAGCCTGGAAGCAAGACGTGTAGGGGTTTCCGAACGTGCTGTCGAATCTGTTTTGGACAATGAAATACACCGGAGCCGGCAGACTGCATCTTCGGGTGCCTCTGCCCTCAGCGACCGCGGGGCGCGGCCGGGGCGCAGAGGCACGCCGCAGCGTCGTCGTCGCGGCTGTCAAAGCCGCCACCGTGTTCAACTTCGGCGCGCATCATGATAGAAGGACCCTTGCCCGATAGTGTCATCGTAGACTGATCCGGCACTGAGTGATCTATGTGATCGAACTGTGTCGCGTTCTGATGTTCGACAGAGCGTCTCTGCGATCTCCAGACAGGTCGTCTCGGCAGCTGCACCAGTCCTGCTCAAGTGTGCGAGTCTCATAGGTATGCGTGAAATCACCATCAAGTGACCAACAACAGTATAGATAGAGGCGCTCAGCGCCGAGCGATCCAGACGTTGTCAACCCCAGGTCGCCACTCAGTTAAGAGCGTTGCCGACGCTGAATTGATCACCTGATAGCCGGCAAGACTTCTCGTCTCGCATCTCGTGCTGCGGCTGCCAGGCCGGCGGCGCGCTGCAGACGACGACGAGCGGCCGTGGTCAAGATCGGATAGCCGGCCGCTGCTGCCGGTTGGCAGAGGTTCCCACCTCGCCTATGGCAGTCGTGGGACCAGCACCCCGCAAGTCAGACTGGAGGGGATTGGGAGTGACAAGGAGACCATGGGAGAACTGAATCAGAAGCTGCTGGACTTCCTGTTCACGCTCGCGTTCTGGTTGGAGAAGATCATACTTGAGCTGGCGATACCGTTCCTCCTGATCGGTGGGATCATCCTCCTCTTCTCAAGGAGATGGGGGTGGCGTTTTATCTGGGGGACTGCGTTCGCCGTGGGTGTCGCTCTGTTCGCGAAGCCGGTGGTGCAGGCGCTGCCGGGCATCTTCGCGTCCATCTCTTTCCCGTAGACCTCCGCGACGCCTGACGTTCTCAGCCGGTTCGAACGCTGACACAGATGACTCATGGCGTCTGACTTCGCCGTCCGCGGCGCAATCAAGGTTGTCTGCATACGCATCCGCGGCGCGATGCACTTGGCAGAGTCCGACATCTGTCCGCGGTAGGTCGCGGCGCGTAAACCACGGGGCCTACGCTCGACAGTGAACGCGATCCTGCCAAATGCCGGTTGGTCCTCATTCGGCGCCCCGGCGCAGGGACGTATTTGCGAGGACATTACGAATGCAGAAGCGATTGGTATTGACCATCATCGTCCCGGCGGCACTCACCGCCTGCGGTGGCCACCCGGCCGTGGGCGCCAGGGCTGTCGCGCAAGCCGCGCCCGTTGCGGCGGCGTCGCCGACCCCGGTGACCACCTCGCCGACCCATGTGACCTCCTCGCCGACTCATGTGACCGCATCGCCGGCCCAGGTGACCTCCTCGCCGGCCCAGGTGACACCCCCGCCGACCGTCCTGACCGCGAAGCTGACTCCGGAGAGTGGCAGCAAGGCGGCGGGGACGGCAACGGTGACCACGGCGGGCGCGACGTTCACCATCCGCCTCGAGGCGACGGGTCTGCAGCCGGCGACCACCCACCCGGCCCAAATCCGCGCCGGCACCTGTGGGAGCAATGGCCCGATCGTGTTCCCGCTCGAGAACATGGTCACGAACGGCGCTGGTCACGCAGTGGCTGCCACATGGATCCATCACCCCTACCAGGTTCCAGCGAGTGGTTGGTTCGTCGAGATCCTCCAGGGCCCGACCAGCAGTGGCACGGGCGCGAAGCCAATCGCCTGCGCCAAACTCCCTGCGCACTGATGCGCGCAGCAGGTTGTTTGGGCACCGTCTGGTCGAGCCTGACCGCGTCGGGGCATGAGAGCCGCTGACGACGGATACCGGCCCGACGCCACAAGCGGCGCTGACCGGCCGCCAGGGAACGTCACCGGTGCCGGGAGGTCCGGTCTGACCCGTCGTCAGGTGCTTGGCAGGGCTGCTGTGCTGGGAGGCGGTCTGGCGATGGGCCACCTACTCACGGCCTGTGGCCGGGCGGCCGCCGGTTCCGACGGCGTCAACATCGGCTTCGTCTCTTCTGACCAGGGCGGCCTTCCAGCGCGCGTCGAGATGGAGCGCAACTGCCTGAGACTCGC
>Ga0126383_10001263_pt1 | contig 15588 bp, 16 predicted proteins | sample PanSoiMetPlot_35_FD_96882 | JGI IMG/M metagenome (GOLD analysis project Ga0126383, IMG submission 96882) | Tropical forest soil microbial communities from Panama - MetaG Plot_35 | ecosystem: Environmental > Terrestrial > Soil > Tropical forest > Bulk soil | place: Panama | collected 2016-02-17
AGTCGATCGGCTCACCCGAGAGCTGCGGGATGGTGGTCTGCTGATCGCCGGTATTTCCCGTGCCATTGCGGCCAGCCGCGCTCCACTGGTAGAGCGTGTAGTCACGCCCATTGAGGGCGATCGAGTCGCGCAGCGGGAAGTTGGGCATCTCTGTATCAGGCTGGCGTCAGCACGGTGTAGCCGTAGCCGAAATTGTCGCGCGAACGGACGGTCAGCGACGCCGGCCAGTGCTGTTTTCTCAGCTTCGGGTGCTCGAGCGTCAGGCGCTTCCACTCATTGGCGGCCGCGCGCGCCTGGGCGCGTAAGGTGCGGAAGGTGCCCTGGTCCTCGGGCAGGCCCCACTTGGCGAGCTCCTGATACACCCAGGCCGCGCCGATGACCTCCATGCCCGTGATCGGTAGCACTGCCTGGTCACTTTCATTGACGAGACCCTCGGTCGTCGGTATGAGAAAACCACTGCCGCTATTGATCCACCACGACATCGGCACGAACACCTGCGGTTTGAGGACATCACCGGCGTTGAGCGGCGTGCCAATCTCGATGCCGGGATTGTCACCGCCGGAGGACCAGCGCCAATTGGCCATCAACTGGTCGGTGATGCCGCCGGCGCCCAGATAGTAGACCTCGACGATCTGATCCTCCGCCATCAGCCACGGGTAGTACTGGCCGATGGGATAGATGCGCTGGTCCTGCACCGCGGGGATCTGCAGCTTTAAGATCGTCCAGCACTCGGCGAGGACCCTGTTGACGATGTCGTTCAGGCCGAGCCGGCCCTCGCGGCGGATGGGCGGCAATTTTCCGTAGAACTCGACCACGGTCGCGTTCGGTGTGGCCACGGTATGGTTGGCTTCGAGCGTGACGGTGCCGGTGCCCGAATTGAGCCCGCCGTAGACGACGCGCCGCGCCTGACCCGCGTTCGGCCCGCTCGGCTGGTACTCCCAGGTGTTGCCGAGAAACGTGTTCTCCAACTCGGTCGAGGCGAAGTCGGCGACCACCACCTGGTTCGCCTGCGTCGCCAGAGCGGTCGTGGTGGTGAGGACGTTGAAACCCGCGGCGTCAGCCAGCCGATGCCGATACTGGGCGAGCGTCGGATAGGGAACCGTGCCTGGCGGCGGCGGTCCTGGCGTAAGTTGCTCGAGAACAATCGGCATAGCAGAAAACTCCTACATCTGAAACTGGTGGCGAACAGGGTCCCACAGGACGGCCACCAGCGCACCGGTGGGCACGCTGGCGCTGAGCGTGACCTGCGGGTGGCTGGTGGCGGTGCCACTCAGGACGTACGTGTGCGCGCCGGCAGGCGTGATGCCGAGTGTGACCACGGTCGACGTGCTGGTGGCCATGCTCAGGCGAACCAACCGTCCAGCTTGCAGCGACTCGACGACCGGCACGCTGCGGACGAGACGTGTCTGGATGAGACGCGCGACCGTCGTGGCCTGCACAATGCTGCGCGACTGGACCAGCACCTGCTTCGCAATGAGCGTGACCAATGTCGCCTGTACCGCGCTGCCCGAACGGAGTACGACCGCGCCGCGCACCAGCGCCACCCCGAGCACTTCCGTCAGCACGCGCGTCAGGCGGGCGAGCTGCCCGAAACTGATCGCCTGGGGTTGGGCGAGCGTGCGCACCAGCCGCACCTGCTTGGTCAGACTGACGGCTTGCCCCTGAGTGATGCGGGGTTGAACCGGAATCGCCGTGCCGATGGTGTGCGCCATGTACTGGCTGAAGCCGTAGGTGGCGGGGTTGCCCGTGTTCGAGCGGTTGTTCAGGTAGTGGCCGACGCCAGGCCGTCCGCTGCTCCAGGGCGTGTTGGGCGTGAAGCCGGTGTCGGTGACCGAGCCGATTAGCGTGCCGTTGACGTAGCCCGAGATGGTGGGCGGATTGCCGACGATCTTGGCGTACACCACGTCGCCCGTGACCAGGACGGGCATGGTCGGGTTGGTGACGTGCAGCAGTGGCGTGAAGCCGTTGTTGCTGTTGGTGGCATTTGCCAGCGGCCCATTCCAGCGAACGATGTCAAAGTAGATGTTGCTGCCGTTGTAGATACTGAACTCGATCTCGTAGCCGCGCGCGGTATGCGCGGTGATGTCGAAGCGCAGCAGCAGCTCGACTTCGGTGGAGTAGTCACCCGCAGGGCTGGTGGTGAAGACCGTTGCGCGCGCTTCCTGGTCGTTGCCCCAGGTGCCCTTGAGGTGCGCGACCGAATCGTCATAGGGCGGGCTAGCCGAGCCGCTCTGCGTGCCGTACTCCTTGTTGGTGGTGGTGGCAATGTTGTTCCAGTCGACGCCGTCGAGTTTGCCGTTGGTCCACACGCCGCTTTCCGAGATCGGGTTCTGGGTAAGCGGAAAACTGGTTGTGTAGTAATCGGTCGGCAGGCTGACCGAGGCGCTGGTGAGCAGCACGCTCTGCGTCTGGGTCGTGCTGCGCGTGAGGCTGTAGTGCGCGCCCAGGTAGAGTGCAACGGTGGCCGTTTGATTCTGGCTGGCATTGACGGTGCGTTTGAAGACCTTGCTGGTCCCGAGCGTGAGCGACTGTGCCTGGGTGACGCTGCGGGTGATCGGGTAGGTGGTAGACGCCGGCGTATACGTGGCGTAGATCGAAACGCGCTCGTCGGTCGCGGCGGTCGGTGGAGCACCCGTATATCCGGACTGGGCGTTCGCGGGAAAGCTCAGCGTGCCAAGCGGAGTGATGTGGTAGTACATCTCCGTTGCGCCGCCGTTGGTGGTGTAGCCGAAGTCCAGGTCGGTGGCACCGGTGTTGACGTTGGTCAGGCGCGCGGCAAACCAGTAGTTCGTCCCGCTGGTAATCGAAACAGCCAAACTCGACAGGTTCTGCGTGACGAACGCCAGCGTGGAGCTGGAAACCGTGACGTAATTGGCTTCGTCGGACGCGAGTCGCGCACCGGGCTTACCGCTTCCACCCGTCGCGTCGTACAGCGCCAGCGCCAGCCGCGGATTGCCTGACGAGTTGTAGAGCACCTTGCAATACAGGCTGATCGATGTCAGCGTGCCGCTGCTCGGCGCGGTAAATGGGCCGCACCAGATGATGGCCTCGCCGAGATTGTCGAGCGAAGACTGGCCGGTCGTATTCCCGAAGTCGGTCACTAGGTGCTGGCCTTATAGCCCCAGGCCACTATTCCTGCCTAGCGAGATAACGGAGGCGAGCAGCCCGCATATTGGCGCGCGCCTCATCGGAGCGCTTTTTTCCGGTGTTGGTGGCGCTGATTTTCGCCCTCACTTCTTCGCTGCGGGGAACACCCTTGTAGGGCGACTTGATGCCAAGGTGGGAGTTGGCAATCTTGGCGCGCGTCTCTTCAGATTGTTTGAAACCGCGCGCTGGGCGTTTGGTTTGCGCGAAGGTGTCACGCTTCGCATGGACTGCGAGTTGTTCCGCTGTGACAACACCAGGAGCAGGGAGTCCGGGTGGGTTTTCGAGATAGTCTGCCAATCTACGCAGTAACCCGGGATTGTCGTCGGCGCAACCCAAGGCCATATTGCAGGGCCGGCACAGCATCCCTCGAACTTGTCCAGTTACGTGATCGTGATCAAGGGCGAGCAAAAAAGAGTGCCCGTTAGTGCTGGTGGTTCGCTCTGGCCGACCACACACTTCGCATCTGCCCCCGGCTCTGGCTAACAACTGTTGGTACTGCTCCACCTCAATACCCAGATGTTTCTTTGCCCAACGACGCAGGGCTGCACGGCGCTTCCATTCAAGTTGACGATCTTTGTTGGCTTGGTGATACGCACGATTGCGTTCGTTGACACAGGACTTACAGCAGGGGTTGAGGCCAGATTTCTGGGCAGCAAGCCGATAGAACTCTGAGGGAGGCTTCTGCTCGTGGCAGCACGTACATTCCTTCACGCATGGATTATATCCAATCCGCGCAGTTTACTGTCCTAGGTGAATTGCACGCGGGCCGTGAACTGGATGCTGTCGCCGGAGTTGAGTGACTGGTTCAGGCCGTCGAAGATCGCGTAGAGCACGCCACCCGATGGCGGTGATCCCGAGCCCGCAGCGTCGAACAGACCCATGTTCGTGATGATTTTCGAGCCCGTCGCGGTGATCGTGCCGACCACCTGGTGGGTGTCATTGGTGACGCTGGTGGTGACCTGGGTACTGGTGCCGCTGACGCGCGCCTCGGACGCGGCGGTCGACAGATCGGTGCTGGTCGCCGAGCCGGCACCGGCGCCCGTGCCCCAGCCCATGAAGTGCGGCTCGGCCTGGGTCGGCGTGCCACCAATCATGCGACCCGACAGAATCGCTTTTCCGGTGTTCGGCACAAGACTGCTCATGTGTGCTCCTCATCTGCTGGTGGATTGTCGAAGCGGGCAATGATGCCGAGGTCCTCGACCGTACGCTCGGGACACTCGAGCGGACACTCGGGATGGGTGGGACACGCGCGGATCACCACGGCGCTCAAGCTGGCCGCGACCGGGATTTCAGACGACTGGGTCATGGCGGCGGGGGTGGCGGGCCGGTCGGGTCGAGCACGCTCATCACGTGCTGGACGTAGACACGCAGGTCGTGGTCCGAGCCTGAGGCACCCGGCGTGCCCGGTGGCCCCGCCGGGCCCTCGGGCCCCTGTGGGCCAGTCAGAAAGCCGATCGCCGCGTCCGTCGTGATCGTCACCACCAGCGTGCTGAAGCCGGGACATTGAACGTGCAGGTCGATTTCGCGCTCCTCGGCCGTCCAGAAGGTGATCGACCCATCCAGCCCGCTCGCGAACGGATTGGGCAGCGTCTCGAGCCCGCTCTGGTCGACGTAGATCGGCTCGGCAATGGGCATGGTGGTATCGACGTCATACAGCGTGACCAGCGCGCTGCCGGCGCCGACGTCGAGCGTGCCATCACTGGCGCGCAGCAGCACCGTGTCGCGAAACTGGGCGCGAGCGGGCACGTGAGTTCAGGCGTTGCCGTCGATCGCCACGCTGGCCATCACACGCGCGTGCCCAGTCGAAGATATCGAGCCAACCTGTACGGTGATTCGATCGCCCGGACGCAGGCCGCGAGAGCCGGGGTCTGGCACTGCGTTGGTGAACTCGCCGGTCGAGGTTGCCGCGAGCGTCGGCTTGCTGCCCGCGGTGGCCCAGACGCTCGTGCCGTTGAGCAGCACGTCGCCCACGGTGTTGCCACCACCGGTGCCAGCGGTCACCGCAAAGAACTTGACGGCGCCAATGCGGCCGAAGCACGGCACCACGTACTCATTGAGCACCTGCGAGGCGGTCACCGCGGCGTTTGAGTAGCCCGAGATGACATCAACGATGTTTTTGGCTTGTGAGCGTGTGCCAGGCATAGGGGAAAGCCTCCTGGGTCTTCCTCAGAGAGCTAGCGCCGACGGCTCGAGGTCGGCGCAGGTTCGGGTGTCGGTTCGGGTTCGGGTTCGCTCGGTGGCGCCTCGGGTTGATCGTCGTCTTCAGGCTCCGCGGGCGGGTCGGGCTGCGGACCTGGTGTCGCGCCGTAGCCGAGCGCACGCAACGTGGCCGCCACGGCCGCGGCGACCGCTTCCGCATTGCCAGATCCGCCACTGACCACGCCCGTGCGCTGCAGCCCAGCCACGATCGCGTCGCCCAATTCCTGCTGCTGACGGCGATCAGCGTGCATGACCTCCTGGTGCTGCCTGTAGGCGCGCTCGGTGGGAAAATCATCACGTCCACAGAACTCGCATTCGTCGGGCGCCTCGGGCACCTGCACGCCCTCGAGCTGCGGGAAGTAGACCGGGCGCGCGCCACGCCAGCAACCCTGCGCTTTGGCTGAGCCGCCACCAGGTCGCCCAACGTGGGTCAGGTGGTCTTTGTGCATGCCCACGTGCTGATCGCACGTCGGCACCAGCGGCGGGCGCAGGTGGTAGCCCAGTTCGACGATTTGATTGACGCTCATCTCGCGCGCGCCGCCTGCTTGAAAAAGTGGCTCGAAGGGATGGTCCATGTAGTACGCGCTCGAGCCGAACTGGCCGTAGTCCTGCAGTGGGGTGATGCCGCGGCGAATCTTTTTCATGAGCTCCATATCCGAGGCATCACACGCCTGGATTTCGCCGCTGGGAAAACGGCAATAAATCAGGCCCTGGTCGATGATGACCGAGTTCGGCTGTTCACTCGTCAACGGGGTAGCCATACCGGCTGCGGTTCTCCCTTCTCGGGCGCGACGTATTCCGTCGTGATGGTGACTCTGGAGAAAATAGCGGTGTATTCCCAGTCGACCTCGTCGGTCATCAGGTGTGCCGCCTTGGGCCCGAAGGTGGGCAACGTGCTGACGCGCCAGAGCGCGTCGTCAGGTCCTGCTGGTGGTGCCGGCTGACCGGGTTTTCGCCGAACTCTGGGAGGGCGCTTGGGAAAGCCTTTGACCGGCACCACTGGCAGGGGTCCGCGCGGTGCCTGGTCGCTGAGCCGCAGGAATGCCCAGCCCTGACGGGAGAGCCGCGCGATCATGCGCTCGAGCGACCAGGCCAGCTTTTTGTCAATTTCGTCAGGCTGCGCGCGAGAAGAGAGTCGCACGTGAAACTTGACGGCGTACGCCTGCTGGTCGCGCTCCGGCTTGAGAATGAAGTGCGCCACTATGAGTAAATCACGTTGAAGCCGCCGGCTGAGCCTGGCACGCACCACATGCCACTGCGCGCAGGTACGTCGATGACGAGGAGTTGGCCAACGGCAGGCGCCGACGCCGAGATGTAGATGATGTTCCCGGAAGCCGCGGATGGGTTGTCGTAGACCGTGATGCTGCCGGTCACGGTGGCGGTGACCATGATTTTCATCAACCGCCCTGGACGGTTCTTGATGGCACCCGCGACCGTCGTGAACACCGCATAACTCTGGCCCTGGAAGGTCTCTTCCACGGGTTACTCACTTAGTGCATAAAAGTTTGACGGCCCAGTTCGAAGAGTTACTCGTTGCGGCCGCAGTTTCGTCTGCCTCTAATCTCTCAAACATGCCGTAGATGCAGTCCATACTGACGACCCAGGCCAACTCGAGCGGGTCGTACCAGGTGTGCGTCGTCGGCTGTCGCTGGATGGCTTTGAAAAAGTGCGTTTTGCTCCAGAACGCGCCGGTCGCGTTGGGCGCGGTGCCCGCCAGCAGTTGCGACTCGTAGACGTCGGCGCCGTACATTTTTCCTACACGCGCTTCTTCGACCGCTGTCCCTGCTTCGTCCTGGCCGACGTACAGCATGTTGGTGAATTTCTCTAATTTGAGAAACCCGGAGTACGTGGCAGGCGGAACGACGATGTACCACGGCCGCGGCGCGGCCTGGTTGCGCAGGCCCGTGCGGCCGGCGATCAGGTTGTCATCGGTAAGCTCCGCGCCGTTGGTGCCGACTGAGGTGGACACACCCGAGAACAGGCCTGCCGCATCCACGTCCATCTGGCGCGCGAGCGCGTAGGCGCCGGCGATGGTGGTCTCCGAACGGATGTCGTAGCGCGACTGGATCTCCGCGATGTCTTCAATTCTCTGTGCGATGGCGCGGTGGCCGTTGGACATCGGCAGCACGAACTGCTGCTGGGTCTCAGTGATGGCCTGTGGTGTGAGCGGCGTGCCCGCCGCCTTGGCGTTGGCCGTCAGGTTGTGACGCGACGGCAGGTTGATGGTGTTGGCGTGCTGGTCGACCAGCGCGCTTTTGTCGTCGAAGAGTGCCGCGATCACGATGTCGAACTGGATGGCCCGGTTGAGCTCGGGCGACCAGACCTGATCGATGAATACAGCGGCCGTAGTAAGCGTGACTTCGCCGGCCAAGGTATGTGACCCTCCGTAGAGGACCTTTTGAGAAATCCTCTATGTGGTTAGCGGCCGTTGCGCTGGGCGTCGGCGGCGAGCTGCGCGGTCATCGCATCGATCTGCGCTGGGCTCAGCTTGGCCGCGTCCTTGGGCGACAGGGCCTGGTATTGCTCTAAAGAAAAACCGTCGAGATGGCTGCCTGAGCCGTTGCGCGGTTCGGGTGTGGCGCGCGAGCCGACCAGTCGTCCGCGCAGCCCCTGGAGTTCGGCCTCGAGCCGCGCGATCTGCTCGTCCGTGCCAGTTTTGACCGATTTTCTCCCCAGCTCAAACGCACGCTTGGCCAGCTCTGCAGCTGACGGCGCGCTATGCAGTTCTGAAAATCCGTCGGCGTCGATTCCTTCGATCTCCCCGAGTCTGGAGAAATCGATGGCCATCTCTTGCAGGATCTGCTGGCGCGTGGTGGTCATGAGCGCCTGGGCCTGGCGATTGCCGCGGTACATCTGCAGGATGCCCTGGCGGGCACGATCCTGCGTCGCGTAGTCGGGCGATTCCAGCTCCGAGAAGAGTTGTTCCACGCGCTGGTTGGCCTCGCGCTGCGTTTGCTGGACCTGGTCCTGCTGCTGACGCGTGGCCTGCTCGCGTTCGAGGGCCGCGCGGCCCTCGGCCAGACCACGCTGATACGCATCCTCGGCAGCTCGTCGTCGGGTGCCCCGCGTCTCACCTTCTTGAGGTGACGGCTCGGCTCCAGCAACATCGGAGGACGCTTCGGGTGCGGTCGCCTCAGCAGGTTCCGGTGCAGCGGCGGGCGGTGCGGGTGGCTCGGCAGAGGGTCTCAGGTTCTCGGGATAGATCGAGTGATCTGGGCCGAGTTGGACCTGTGGCTCTGGAGGACTACCTTCCGGGCTCGTCGGTGCAGGTGCGCCTGCCTCAGACGGCTGCGACTCTGACATCGTTCAGACACCGCAACTGTACTTCACTTCGTTTTCACCGCAAACGTGACGAGTCTGTGGCAACGCCGGCGTATAACTATGGGAAACACACACGAATGCCCGCGCGTCGTAGTTGGCTACCGCGACCGCGGGCGTGGCACCAGGAGGTTAAGTCCCGATGCACGAACAGTCTAACGACATCCCCGAGCACCGACACCCCGAACTCGAGCAATTGATCGCTGAGCGCTATCGCCTGCTCCACCAGATCATGGTGACCGGCTTCGACGATTTGACGCGCGAGTTGCGCGACGGCTTCGGCCGAGTCAATACACGCTTAGACGCGATAGAAGGACGCTTGGGCACGATCGAGGCCCAGTTGCGCCGCATCAATCCCAACGGCCAGGCAACGCCATGACCAGCACCTCAGCCTATGTGACGCAAGCAGACCTTGCCGTTGCCGTTGCGCATCTCGAGACGCGACTGTCCGAACTTGAAACCCGGCTGCAGAAAGAGATGCACGCGCAGACACGCCAGATGTTCAACCTGCTGCTGCCCGTATACGGCGGCATCATCATCGGCTTGCTGCTGTTCATCGCCTCAAAGGTGCTCTGATGACGCTGCAAGTCCCGATGCAACAACAGACTAATGCACCGCTCGCTATCGCCATCATCATTGGCGGTCTTCTCGTGTTCATGGCCGCGCTGATCATGACCATCAGCCCACTGTTGTGGACCGACCATTACATCGGCGACACGTTTACTACCAAGCCAGTGCCGAGCGGGTGTTCTATCCAGACTCAGCCCATCGCGGGCGGCGGTGCCGTCGTCATCGCGCATTGCCCGTCCTGGGTGACATTCCGCTAGGCCGCGAGCGAGGCCAGCGATGCCTGCACGCCGGACTGGCCACCGAGTAGCGCATTCATCAATGCCTGATGATGCATCTGGTTGCGCAGCATCATGGTCTGTGTGAGTTGATCGCCCATGCCGATCGGCGCGTAGCCATATACCGGCGCGAGCGCGCCCGTGCCGATCATGCGCGAGGTGCCCGCGCCTGGGCCTGTGGCTATATCGCGCAGCACCATCTTGTTCGCTGCATCCGCTGCTACCTGATTGATGTACGCCAGCGCCATCTTCTGGGCGTTCGTGTCCATCTGAGCGAACTCGGGCGAGTTGACCAATGGAGCGGTCGCCTGTTCCACCAGATCGCCGCGGTACTGGGTCCACTGCTGCTGTTCGTCGGGCGTGAGCACGACTTTCGCCATCGGCCCGTATGGAATGTCCTTTGGAGCAGCAGACGGCGTAACGCCGACGCCGGCCATCGCCAGCGCGACCGGGTTGGGATTAATCACCGTGCTACGCGGTAGGAGTAGCCCCGGCCCTTGTTGCGGGTTCGGAATGGGCTGGCCGGTGACATCCAGGCGTGGCGGCAGGCTCTGACGAGCGCCGGGCAGGCGCGACTCGACCGAGCGCTGGATTTGCTCAAGCGGTGTCGCACCCTGCGCTATGCGCTGGTACGGATCGGTCGTTGAGGCGAGATTCGAGAGCAGCGCGCCCTGCGGGATCAGCGACTCGAGTAGGCTCGCGGCTTCACGCGCGGGTACCTCGCCTTGCTGCTTACTTGAACCGATCAGATTCAGCGCCGAGCCCAGCGAAGAGAGGAATGTCTCGTTATTGAAGTAGCGCGCCTGACGCGCGACCAAGTCGCCGGCGATATCGAGCGCGTTCGGCGCGCGCTGGCCCTGCGGCGTGTCGATCGGCTTGAGTCCGGCACCACCGACGCCTTGGGTCGCCTCATACGCGTTGGCGCCCTGGACGAGCGCCCAGCCGACCGGGCCGAGCAGATGCGCGTCGAAGTACCGTCCGCCGATACGAATCGAGTCTGGTTGCCAGCCGGTCGCGCGCAAGGCCGCCTGTTCAGCCGGATCGGACGGCCCCTCGCCAGTAATGTTGCCCTGCTCTGCTTCCTTGTAGGCCACGTAGGCCAGGCCGATGCCAATAACGTTGTTGCGAATGCGCTGCGCCAATGGCGTGACCGCGCCCGCAGCTCCGCGACCGGCGAAGCCCTCAGCGCCCGCATACGGTCCTTGACCGACCGCAGCGCGCGCCACGTCCCAGGCCGTGCCCGCGAGGCCGAGCGGCGACGTCTCTATGCCCTGTGTCGCGATGGCGTAGCCCTTTTGCCAAATCGGCAGGAAGAACTTGGCGAGCGGCGAACTCTGAACGAGGCGCGAGACCGCCGCACCGGTAGTACCGGACGGCGTATTCAGCGAGGCGCGCTCTCCGGCCGCTGTGGCAGACGCGGTCATGTCCGCGGTGGGATTACCCACCAGACGCGCAACCTCGGCATTCCACGCCGGGCTGAAGCGCGAAAGTCCGGCATCGGTCGCCGCTTTGGCCGCACTGCTCCAGAGATCCATCTGTGTCGCCATCTGGCCGGCCATGTCCTGGAGCACGGGGTGCAGGCGCACCAATCCGGTCAGGCCCGCTTCTGCTACTTGAGCACCTGTACCGCCGCCCAGTGCTTGTGCATACGGCCCTGGCTGCCGCAGCTCATTAGCGGCGTTCAACGCCCAGGAACGTAGGCCTTGCAGCGCGCCGTAGACCTCCATCGGTGCAGCCTCGAAGTGCCCTGTCGCGATGGCCGCCGGCAGGTCATTTGCCAGTTTCAGCCCGACCTGCACTGGCATGTTGAGCGCGATGTGCGTGAGCGTCGGAATTCCGCCGGCGAGTGAGCCGATACGCGCGGCCTGGATGGTGCGACCAATTGGTGCAGCGCCGATTAGTTGTCGGACCCGCTGCAGGTCGAGCCCGCCTCCCTCATCGGTGACGAACGCGCGCACCGCCGGATTGGACGCGAGCTGCATCGCGAGATCAACGCCGGGCCCCGCGGCCAACGCACCAGCGCCCACACCACCGGCGACCTTGAGCCAGCGGTTCGGATCGTTCTCATCGGTGGTCTGGTAAGCGGTCAGGCCGCCAGCCGCACCACCACCGAGCGCGCGGGCGAGTGCGGCGTTCACTTCGCCACTCTCACGTCCCTGGAGCATGCTTCTCAGAGCGGTCAGCAGCTCGTCCGATTCCATCGGTGCCTGCGGGATGATCGGCTCAAACTGATTCTCCGTGGTACGCATGAATTGCGTCGCTTCGGGATTGGCGCTCATTGCCTGAGCAAGTCTGTTCGTTGGTTGCGAGGTCCCGAGCACGTCCGTCGGCACCAACTCCTGGCCGCTGGCATCAAGGGCGATGCCGCGAGGGCTGTACTGAAGCGCTTCGGCCGGCAGCATCTCCTGACCAGTGAGCGGATCGAGTGCGATGCCTCGCGCGCTATATTGCAGAGGCTCGCCTTCCGCCGGGCGCGCGAGGTTCTGCAGCACGCCCGGCAACTCCGTGGTTGCCCCTCTACCCAGCAATCGCCCGAAGCCTGCGCCGCCCGCGGCACCGAGCGCACCCAGGCCACCACCGAACACCGCATTGAGCGCGATGTTCTGTGGCGTGGCACTCGGCTGTTGGGCGCCGTAGAGTCCGCCACTCAAACCGCCCGTCAGCGCCTGACGGCCCATGTTTGCCAGCAGACCGCCACCTGGCAGCAGCGCACTACCCAACGCGCCGCCGCCCGCCAGCGCCAGGATTTGCTCGGGATCAGTTGCGAATGACGCCAGACCACTGACTACCGGCAGATTGCCGGTGAGGTTCTGCATGCCGGTGGCGCGGGCGAGCTCGTACTGCTGGTTCCACTGCATGAGCGCCTGCGCCTGATCGCTGGGCGACAGTTGGCCGATCGGCGTACCACTGACGACGCGTCCGAGCGGGGTGGTCGGTGCCACCGTGAGGAGGCCGGTGATGTCGGGGAGATCCGCACCCAGGTCGCGCGATGGGCTCACGGTTGGCCGTGAGGACTGCGGCGTGAGCATGCTCGTCAAGTCAGTCGCACGCGGGCTCAGCGCGCCGGTGATGTCCGGCAGGCCGCCGCCGACGTCCTGCACGGCGCTCATCACGTCCTGCGCCTTGTTCTGCGTCGATGCGGCGGGCTGCATGGTGCCCATGTACAGTGGCTGTTGCGCGGGCTGAGCGGCGACCGATTGGGCCTGGCCATCATTCTGGGCGAGCGGGTGGTCGGCAAAGATCGCCGCTCGAGCCGCGCCCTGTGACTGCGGCATGGCGTTGATCTGGTCGGCCGACATCCACTCCGAGCCGCCCTTCAGGTCGGTGCCTGAGGTGCCGACGTGGAATTTCCCAGAGTCCGTGTTGTACCCGTCGATGTAGTAGTAGTGGCCCGGCGTGTCGATGATGACCGGGTTCCCACCAGAAGCGTCGCGCCCGACCTGCGCCCAGTCGACGCCACTGGTGGCGTGCGCATCAACGCCAATCGCCTTGAGCAGATTGACCTCTGAGCCAACGCCGGCCATGCCCTGGTCGGGGTTCCAACCGACCGACTGCGCGAGTTTTTTCGCCTCGTCAACGGTCGGGTTGCGGCCGTAGGTCTGGGCGAACGCGAGCGCCGCGGCCGGCCCACAGAACGCCATCGCGTCGCCTGAAGAAAGACCCATCGCGAACTGCGAGACACGCGCGACCGCAGACTGCACGCCCTGCGCCGCCGTGTTGACAGCGGTCTGCCCCTTCTGCACGACGTCCTGTACGGCCTGACCCGCGCCATCAAGGCCCATGTCCTTGTAGTGCTGCAGGTTGCTCAGGAACTGCGACACGTACGAACTGCCGGTCGTGCCACGCACGTCCTGCGCGCTGCCGAGGATGTTCCCTTGCGAGTCGATAGCACCGAAATACGCAGCGGCGGCTTTGTCCCAGGAGCCGTACCGCTTGTAGTTGTCCGCCAGGACCTCGGCGCCGCGCTGGATGTTGGTGACCGGGTCGAACGGATCATCGCCGGGCTGGAAGTGTTGCGGCATCACCTGCATGAAGCCCTTGGCACCGGCCGGACTGACGCTCTGCGGGCCACCCGCTTCGGTGTCCATGATGCCGGCGATCACTGACGCAGGCACGCCGGTATTGGTGCTGGCCTGGCCGATGGCATCAGCCTGCCCGCGTACCCGATCTGAAGCTGTTACGTCGGGCGTGATCGGCCCTGAAATCGCGTTCTGCGGCCCCGCAGGCGTTGCTGGCGAGGTGGTAGCTGGTGGGACGGGTTGCGCGGTCTGTGGGGCCACGGAGGTATCCGGATTGAGCAACCGGTCGATCTGCTGCTGCGCCCAGTTCTGGCCGGCCTGCGTCATGTCGCTCGAGGGCGTGGGTGCTTGTGGGACCGGCGCTTGCGGAGCGCCCGGAATCGTGCCGATGGCCGGCGTGGGCGTGACCGGCGGAGCTGGCTGCACTGCTACAGGTGCAGGTACGGGTGTGGGTGTCGGAACCGGCTGCGCCACGGGCGGCGGTGAAGGCGGCGCCGCTGGTTGTGGTGCAGCCGGTGCCGAGACGGCGGGCACCATGCTCTGCAACTGACGCATGGTCGAAGCCATCGCCTGCTGGGCCCAGTCCTGGCCGGCTTGCAACTGCTGGAGGTGCTGCTGCGCCCAGATCTGGCCCTGCTGCTGCAGGTAGGTCGCGTCGTCGAGCCAGATGCCCGAGCCAGCCATATGACCTAGGCCAGGCTCGTGGTGGTCGGAGCGGACTGGCCGATGCGGCTCTGCTGGTAGGCCTGCAGGAACGCCGGCAACGACCCGCCCAGTTGCCCCAGACCTGAGCCGAGGGCCTGCAGCTCGTCGCTGGTCAGCCCCTCGAGCGCGCCCGGCTGGAGACTCTGGGCACCGCGGCTCATGATGTTCTGAATGGCGCCAAGCGTTTGGCTGTAGTCCCAGCCCGGCGTTGCGCTCGTGCTGCCACCGAGTTGCCCAGCGAGACCGGCTGCGGACTGTGTTGTGGGCGCGACCGAGCCCGCGCCCTGGAACGCTGGCATATTCACGGCGTTGCCGAGCGACTGCAGGTACGTCGGCACGGCCTGATTACCCTGTGCGCCGCGTAGATAGTTCGAGAGTTGGAACGTATTCTGTGGGCCCTGCAGTTGGGCGGCGGTGGCGAGATACTGCTGCCCCAGGTTGGCGTTGAACTCGCGCGCGGTTTCAGTTGGGACGCCGTTGTACAGACCGGAGAGTTGGGCCGCCTGGGCTTGCGCGGCGAGTGTCTGGGCATTCTGGCCTGGGGCAATCGGTTGGCCGTTGGCTCCAAATTGCGGCGCGTAGCCATAGAGTTGCGCCCAGGCCTGCGCGAGTTGCTGCGCCTGCGCCTGCGCCGCGAGCGTCATCTGGCCCTGCCCGGTGCCGAGCGTGGCCTGCGGCTGATTCGCGCCACCCGTCATGGACAGTGCCGGCAAGTTCGGTGCCTGATAAAAACCCGTTTCCTGGGCCTGCACCTGGGCCAGTTGCGTGATGAACTGCTGCTGCTGGAGTGCGGCCAGATACTGGTTGACCTGCAACTGCGGAATACCCAGCTGCGTCATCTGGTCGCGCGCGAACTGCAGTTGTGCGTCGAACTCGGCTTTTTGCTGGGCGAGTTGCGCTGCCGTGACGCCCGAGGTCTGGGCGAAGAACTTGGACAGGTCGTCCGTCGTGAGTCCGCCGGACGTGATCGGCTGACCTGCGGCGTTCACAGGAGCCGTACCGCCGGGCGTGGTGTTCATGATCGGCTGGACGGACTGCCCGGTCGTACGCCCGTACGTGGACAGGATGCTGGCGCTATCCGTCGGCCCGCCGTAGCCGACGCTTTGCAGTTCCTGTTGCATTTGCTGCAGCGTCCGCGGGCCGTTGATCGTCTGATACGCGCCCGGCGCGACGGCACCACTGCTGCTCGAGGATGTCGATGACGTCGGTGTCGGATTACTGAACTGCGGCGTGCTGCTGCTGGAGCTACTCGATGAACTCGACTGCGAAGCGCGGATCTGGTTGTAGATGCCGCCCGGTCCACTCGCGCCGGGATCCGCATTGGCCGCGGCGATCTGGGCCGAGGTGTACCAGTA
>Ga0126383_10001264_pt1 | contig 15584 bp, 11 predicted proteins | sample PanSoiMetPlot_35_FD_96882 | JGI IMG/M metagenome (GOLD analysis project Ga0126383, IMG submission 96882) | Tropical forest soil microbial communities from Panama - MetaG Plot_35 | ecosystem: Environmental > Terrestrial > Soil > Tropical forest > Bulk soil | place: Panama | collected 2016-02-17
ATAGCCTGGATGATAGAGGTGGGAGTCGGAGTCAAGACGCTATGAACACGGTTAGGAAACCGATGTATGGATGGAACACGATCCGCTGGCGGCAAGTCGAACGGCGCGAGCGGTACCGATCCGCTACGCTCGTTACTGCTCGCGGCGCTGGTCCTTGATTCCAAAAAGTACCGTAGGTTGTCCAACCTGCGGAGGCTTGATAACCAAGCCGCTTGATAAAAATTGAACGATTCATTAATCAAGCCTCCGCCCCCTTGGACAACCTACGGTACTTCGCTCGCCGATTCTCAGCTTCGATAATCAGGTTCACTCAGGGAGACGCGCCCCTTGACAATCAACACTGTATCTACCGCTCGCGGTACCGATTCGCAACCTGATGGGCTATAATCCCCGCCTGAATCCAATCAAATACATGCGCGCTGCAAGGGTCATACGATCTGGCGTTCATTGATCCTGAATTAAAATCCGAAGTGACCGACATCATTGAACAATTAGATCGGCGCGGCGCAGCGCGTAAGCGAGCGGTCGAGTCCGGACTCGACCGCTCGGTTACGCGCGCGGCGCTGCGCCCGTGTTCTGAAAAGGAATCGAATCGAAGATGAAAAGAATTGTTTTGATCACTCTGGCGCTGTTGATCGCGTTGAGCCTCACTACCGCCGCGCAACAACCTCAACCGCAACCCTCAAAGCAATCGGCGCAACAGCCGAAAAATTCTGAGGCGCAACCGCAGCAAAAGAAGCCGGAACGTCCCGTCATTGACCGCAGGAAACTGCCGCTGGCCGACCGTCCCAATCTTTCGCTCGCCGACGTCAATACGGACATCGGCGTCGACAGGCGCGTGATCGTGATGATGGCCGCGCTCAACATTGCGGGTTACGATTACGAATCAGGCAATCGCCAGCTTTCCGCGCTGCGGTGGCAAATCCGCGAAGATTTGAAAGGCGCCGATCCCAGTCTGGTTCAGCGTTTACGCAATTATTTTCAGAAGCATCGTAAAGGGGCGAATGACGCCGCGGCGGTCGCGCCTTACCTGAGCCTCGCTCTCAGCATGACCGAGCCTCCCGCTTTCACGATTGACGCGCCCGCCGAGCGCCTGCCCGACGACGTGCGCGAGATCACCGAATTCGCGTTGCTGCTCGAAGAGTTTTATCGGACCACCGGATTTTCAAAGCTGATGCCGAAATATTTGGCGGCTTATATGAACGTCGCTCAAAACTACGGCGTGCCCGCCGGGCTGGCCCTCGGAACGGCGCTCACCTATCTGCACACTGATCCGGTTCTTGAATTGCCTCCGCTTTATATACCCCGTCGAACTTCGGGACCGCCTACCAAGACCGACGACAAGAAGAGTGATAAAAAAGATAACGATAAGAAAAAAGCCGGAGGACCGGCGCTCGATGTTCCCAATCGCGTTCGCCAGTTCGTCATCATCCCCGACCTGCTCAACGCGACGGGCGCGGCCAATCTGCGCGTGGTGGGAGACGCCTACTTCCTGCTGCTCGGCCCGACTGCCGAACCGAACATCGAGGCGATGCGGCGCGCATTTTTAACTTTTGTGATTGATCCGTTGACCGAACGCCAGATAAAGGAGGTGGCGGCGATTCGCGTCCCCCTGAGGAAGCTGATGGAATCGCGCGGCGACCGTCTGGATAAGGATTACGCCGAGCGCAGCGCATATTTCCTGATTACCGATTCGCTGGTGCGCGCGACCGACGCGCGAATGGACGCGCTGGGTCTGGCTGCGCGCCGCAAATTCTCGGAAGACGAAGCGCTTTACGAATTGAGTCTGGGTTACGACCGCGGCGCGGTGTTGGTCTACCACTTTTACGACCAGATGAAGGCTTATGAGGCGGTCGGCGTCAACATCCGAGATTACATTTCGGCGCTGCTCGGTAACATTGATTTCGAGCGCGAATCGAAACGGTTGGATGAATACGCGCAACGGCTGACTCGCGTCAAACAGCTGCGCACCGAAGCGACGCTCGCGCCCGCCCCGGCGCCGACAATCTCAAACGCGGACGAAAACCTGGTGGCCCGAATAGTCGAAGCCGACCAGATGATCAAAGCGCGCAAATACGACGAGGCCAAAACGGCTCTCAAATCGGTATTGAAAGAGAAGCCGAATAACGCGCGCGCGCTGTTCGGACTCGCCGACGTCACAAGCAAAAAAGCGACCACGATCGAGGACGCTGACAGCGTCGAGGTGGAGCTCTTCGCCGCAATCGAATATTACCGCCAGGCCGCCATGAACGCTTCGCCCGAGACCGAGAAATGGCTGATGCAGCGCAGTTATGTAGCCGCGGCGAAGATTCTCGATTTCATCGCGGAGAACAACCCATCTCTGGCCGAAAAGCTTGCGGCCGACGCCGTAAACGCTTACGAACTGGCGATCAAATTGGGCAAGGTCGAAGGCGGGGCTTACGAAGAGGCCGAGAAGGCTCTTAAAGAGCGCGGGCAAAAATCCAAACCGTAAGGAGCCGTAAAGTCCGTGGTCCCGCCTTCAGTCGGAATCAAAAGCATTCCGACTGAAGGCGGGACCACGGACTACGAACGAATTGTCTGAATGCCGAATGCTTTTGATTCCGCCAGAAATTGGGGCTACGCAAAAATAGGCCGGGCGCGACAGGTTGGCGCCTCGACATTTACTCAAAATCCGGCGCCGAATTACGGCTCTCTTGCGCACTTCTCAAAAGGACCCGAAAACTGTCTCGCCTTTGACTCTTCACTCACTTGAGGCGCGACCACATCCTCTTCCGGCTCCGCGACTTCTATCCGGAACTCCTCGGTCGCGACTTCGGTTTTCCGCTCTTCACATTCCGAGTCCCCAAGGACGGCTTTTCCGGTTCTGGTTTTCCCGACGATCAGAAAGGCGCCTTTCACCTCTTTTCGATCATCGATCCAGGTGATCCGCGCTTTTTTCGCAGCCTCACGTTTCCCGCAATCATTTTTCAATAGCGCAATCAGAACCTCGACCGGGCTGGGCTGCGTAACGGCAATCATTCTGGCCGGGAAAAGCTTCGTCAAGCAGGGCGTAACCATCGGGGCGACAGTCGCCTCAATCGCCGCCGCGGGCGGCAATTGAATCGGGGCGATTTCGTCCGAATTCACACTGGCTACCAGATTGGCCGAACCGGCCAGACGGGCCAAAGCGGTCGGATCGGTTGCGCTTCTCTTCTCTGCTCTGATGACGCGTTTAGCGGGAGCCGATTTTTTCGGGCAGGACTTCTGTCTTGTGGCTGATTTGTTAACCTCATCCAGGGGCTGAACGTTTATCGGTCCAAACGCCAAATTCGCGGTTACCCCATTCGCGAGATCTCGAATCCCCTCGTCGGCCTCAAATAGGCTATTACTCAGATTGATCGCCAGGTAATTGGCGTGATCGAACCTATCGCGCAATTGAACCGGGAGAACAAACCTGAATGACTTGGTCGAATAAAGCAGATGCTGGGTGACGCTTTTGATCGAGAACGGTTTGATTACGTGAGCCGCGACGACCAATGCGAGGATTAGGAACGCTCGTGTAATAGCTTTGCCAGCCATATTGAACTCCATCGTTTTGAACGCCGCGCTGGACCTTGCAATTGCGGCGGTCGGACCCTTCCCCAAAGCTTTCGAGTCATTTCAATGTCGAATCGTTAAAAACGTCGTTTCAACAGCAGATACGGCTCTGGCATGGTAACAGGTGCAGTTTATAACGATTCCACTGGAAAAAACCCTGTTTTTTTCAGTTTCACCAGGTTAGTGATCGGAAAAGCGCAGAGGTTTCAAATGGCGTTTCAAATATTTTTGAAAGCCTTCTAAAGCCTTTCAGGGCGATTTGAGATTATCGCTCAATGCGGTCAAGCAGTTGTTAATCGGCTGTAAATAGGTTGTAAAAAAAAGTGCCTAGTCGACTTTGGCGTAAACCTCAATGGCGTCGTTTCTCTCCATCCGCAGCTTCCCTTCGGCCACAGCCAGATCGAGATTGGCAACGGCTTCCGATACGGCCAGAAAGCGGTTGATGTCGCTCGCCTTAGGGAAGATCATTTTCGACATCTCCCACGCCGTGACGCCCTGTTTCGGAACCAGGCGGATGACCTTTGCCAACCGCTCGTGGATGTGGCGGACCAGGCGGTGGAAATGCTCTTCGTAATCAGTCACATCATCTCCGTGCGAGGTTTTGATCAACGTCGGCGCGAGCTCCCGGATGCGAGCTAATGAAACCAGGTACTCGCCCAATGAAGGGAAGCGGCGATTCGGATTAATCGGATCGTGGTTCAAGACGGGATTAGGAGTGATGTTTTTTAGGATCGTGTCGCCGGCCAACATCAACCGGTTACTCTCGCGCAGCAAACAGGAACTACCGGGCGTATGACCGGGAGTGTGGATCACCCGCAGCGCGCCTGAAGCGAATACGAACTCCTGTTCATCCCGGTAAGCTTCGACGTCTTCAACGGCGTCGGCGAAGTGATGGATTAATTGGTAGCGCGCCGCCATCCTGTCCAACTCTTCACTCGGCGCGCCTGCGCGTTTGAGCAGATCGGGATTGACCCGCGTATGACGATGGGTCGAGATGTTCTGAAACTCCCATTCGTGAACGTGGACGCGCGCGCCGGATTCGCGCTGCAACATTCCGGCCAGCCCGCAATGGTCTTCGTGGGTGTGCGTGAGAACTATGCGCTCGACGTCTTCGGTTTTGAATCCGATTTTGCTCAACTGAGCGCGCAAGGCGGCGACGGCTTCATCGGTCTTCGGCCCAGTGTCCACGAGCGTAATCGGATCATCAACGACCAGATAGATGTTGATCGGACCGACCGGGAACGGTGTGGGAATGACGAGTTTTTCAATTCTCATTTTGTTGAAAAATCAGATTGAACGGCGCCAGCTCGCAGCATCGTTTATTCCTCAACCAGATTGAAAACGCGGCGGGCGTTATGAAAAAGAAACCTGGCAGCTACCTCATCTGACAGGCCGAGGTCCTCGACCTGCTGAACGCATTTTTCGAGCGAAAGCTGCGGGAAATTGGTTCCGAAGAGCACTTTCTCCTTGCCGTAGGTTTTCAGATAGTGGATCAATTGCGGCGGGTAGTAACGCGGCAGATAGGCCGAAGTGTCAATGTAGACGTTCTCGTGCTTCCAGGCCACGCCAATCATCTCCTCCGTCCAGGGAAAGCCGATGTGCCCGGCCACGATCTTCAATTCCGGGAAAGTCAGCGCGACCTCGTCTAGATAGGGCACAGGCCGGCCCGTCTCCGAAGGCATCAGCGGCCCGGTGTGACCGACCTGCGTGCAGAACGGGATGTCCAGCTCGACGCATTTGACATAAAGCGGAAAGTAGAACTTGTCGTTCGGGGGGCGATTCCATAGCCACGGCACGACGCGCAGCGCTTTGAAGCCCAGTTCTTTCACAGCGCGCTCCAGTTCGCGCACGGCCTCGACGGGCTTCTCCAGGTTGACCGCGGCGACGCCGACGAAGCGGTCCGGGAATTGCCGCGTCATCTCCGCAACCTGATCGTTATGAAACACCCACTGGCCAGGCCGATGCCAGGCTGAAAGCATCAGCGTTCGAATACCAGCGCGATCCATGGCTTCGACGATCTGTTCGGCGGTCAAACCGGTATCGAGCAGATGCGATGAGCCGGACAGTTTGAGGAGCCGCGCGATTTCAGGGAGTTTTGCTAGCGCGTTCGCAAACGCAGGCTGCGCCCAGGCGTCAATGATCGGATGCGCTCTTTCCTGTTTCATTGCTAATCTGATTAATCCTTAGCGGGGTTAGAAAATGTAGCCGCCAGCCGCCACGGCCTTGTCCGCCAACCGCGTGCGAATCGCCGAGGTGTTGATCGGAGTGTATTTCGTGAAGCGGCGCAACGCCGCGAGTAGGGTGCGCAACTCGTCGCCTTCGACCGTCGCGGCCAGGGCGTTCTTCGCCGCCGTCTCGATGCGCGCCATCGCGTCATTGATGTACAAACGCGTCGCATCAATCGCGGCTCCGTGTTTTTCGGCGCCGTCGCGTTCGATCAGTTTCAGCGTGCGTCCAAGGGCGCTGTCCATCAGGTACGACTCGATGATAATGTCGGCGATCCAGGTCAGGATCATCTGCTCATTTTCGAGCGCCTGCATGAATTTCTGCGCGGCCGCGCCGAGCGCGGCGAGCGCGACCTTCTTCGAATTCGCCACCAGTTTACGCTCTTCGGCGAGCGGCGAGTCGTCTTCGTCCATATCGAACGAAGGACCGGCCAATAGTTCCTCTTGAAGTTTCTGAGCGGCGGCCAGCAAAGGCAATTGGCCCTTCATCGCGCGCTTGAGCAACATCCCCGGAATCAACAACCGGTTGATCTCGTTCGTGCCTTCGAAGATACGGTTGACGCGGTTGTCGCGATATATGGCTTCGACCGGATAGCTGCTGGTGAACCCGTTGCCGCCGTAAATCTGCACCGCTTCGTCGGCGCAGTAAGCCAGGATTTCGCTGCCCGCGACTTTCAGGATCGAGCATTCGACCGCGTATTCTTCGATGGCGGCGAGCGCTTCGGTCGGATTGTTCTTGTCAATCGTGCTCTCGCAGTCTTCGATGAATCCGGCGGTGCGGTAGACGGCCGATTCGCCAACATAAGTCCGCGTCAGCATCTCGGCCAGCTTGTATTTGATCGCGCCGAAATTGGCTATCGGCTGTCCGAACTGGCGGCGCTCGGCGGCGTATCTCGCGGCCAGCTCCAGCGTATGTTTGCTGCCGCCGACGCAGCCCGCGCCGAGTTTGAAACGGCCGAAGTTGAGAATGTTGAACGCGATCAGGTGTCCCTTACCGATCTCACCCAGAAGGCGGTCTTTCGGAATCTTCGCCTCCTGCAGCAGCAGCGGCGTCGTCGAGGAGCCGCGCTGGCCGAGCTTGTGCTCTTCGGCGCCGGGTGAGACGCCGGGATCATTGCGCTCGATGATGAAGCCGGTGAATTTCTCGCCGTCGACTTTGGCGAAGACGATATAGACATCGGCGAAAGCGCCGTTGGAGATCCACATCTTCTCGCCGTTTAAAATCCAGTGCGTCCCTTCAGGATTGAGGCGCGCGGTGGTTTTGGCCGCGAGCGCGTCTGACCCCGATCCGGATTCGCTCAGGCAATAGGCCGAGACCCACTCTCCAGACCCGATCTTAGGCAGGTACTTTTTCTTCTGCTCATCAGTGCCGAAATAAACAATCGGCAATAGCCCGATGCTGGTAGTCGCGCCGAACGTCGTGGCGAATGAACCCTGGCCGGCGATGTATTCCGAGATCAACATCGAAGAGATGTGGTCCAGCGCGAGCCCGCCGTACTGTTCCGGGATGGTCGCCGAGAGCAGCCCCAACTCGCCGGCCTTCTGCAGCAACTGTCGCTGCAGCTCATAATCCTTCTCTTCGATGCGCGCGCTGTTCGGCGCCACCTCCTTTTCAATATATTCGGATGTCGTCTGCGCGATCATTCTCTGCTCTTCGGTGAAATCCTCCGGCGAGAAGACCAGACTCGGGGTCGTTTCGGTGATCAGGAAACTGCCGCCTTTGAAGATTGTCTTTTGTGTCGCTGCCATATTCATCCTTTCCGAAAGATAGGATACCGCTACCGTTCCATGCGCCGAGCTTTTACCTCATCAGATTCTCAAAAATTCCCGCCGCGCCCATGCCGCCGCCGACGCACATCGTGACCATTCCGTAGCGGGCCTGGCGACGTTTCATCTCGTAAAGCAGCGTGGCCGTCAATTTCGCTCCCGTGCAACCGAGCGGGTGGCCTAGCGCGATCGCGCCACCGTTGACGTTCAACCGTTCGAGATCGAGATTCAGCTCTTTGATCACCGATAGCGCCTGCGCGGCGAACGCTTCGTTGAGTTCGATCAGGTCAATCTCTTCGAGCTTCAGACCGGCGATCTTCAACGCCTTCGGAACCGCGACGACCGGGCCGATGCCCATCTCTTCGGGCGCCACGCCTCCGGTCGCGAAGGCGACAAATCGAGCCATCGGCTTCAAGCCCAGCGATTCGGCGCGTTCACGCGACATCACCAGCGCAGCCGCCGCCCCATCAGAAGTCTGTGACGAATTGCCCGCGGTCACGGTTCCCTTCGCGTGGAAAGCGGGACGGAGTTTCGCCAATCCTTCCATAGAAGTGTCGCGGCGCACGCCCTCGTCAACCTCGAAAACGGCCTCTTTGACGCGAATCTTACCGCGCCCCTTTTCGTCCACCTCCAGGTCGCGGGTTGTGAGGTTGAGCGGGACGATCTCTTCTTTGAATCGGCCTGAGTCAATCGCGGCCGCGGCGTTCCGATGCGAGCGCACCGAAAATTCATCGGCCTGCTCGCGCGTAATGCCGTATTTGCGCGCCAGGTTTTCAGCCGTCAATCCCATGTTCAGATAGGTGTCGGGATAGGTTTCCACGAGCGTGGGGTTTGGGGACAGGTTATGCCCGCCCATCGGCAGTTGCGACATTGATTCGGCGCCGCCTCCGATGGCCACTTCGGAGAAGCCGCACATAATGTGCTCGGCGGCCTGCGCGATGGCCTGCAAGCCCGACGAGCAGAAACGATTGATCGTGATCGCCGATGACGAGTTGGGCAATCCGGCCAACAGCGCGGACTGACGCGCCATATTCATTCCCTGCTGGGCTTCCGGCGTGGCGCAACCAATGACTACATCTTCAACCTCTTCCGGCCTGACATCGGGCGTGCGCGCCATCAACTCCTTGATCACCTGAGCGGCCATGTCATCAGGCCGAGTATCTTTCAGCGAGCCGCGCGGCGCCTTGCCTATGGCCGTACGTAACGCATTAACAATCACTGCTTCACGCATAGCTTTTCCTCCTTGCTTTACATTTCTTACCGCGCGATAGTCAGGGTTAGCAAATCCCAGATAGACCTCAGCGCAACCGCCAACACTAAAAACCAAAACAATTCGCGTTGATAAGAAAAAAATCGGTAAATCAGCTTATTTAGCGCCATCGCATAGCTCCCTTTAGCAATAAGTAAGAAATGACGTCAGCCGGCGCCCCGGCTCGGGATTCTCCGCGATTAATTCCGCAGCGGCTTGCCCGTTTTCAGCATATGTGCGATGCGTTCCTGCGTGGCCTTCGTCCCGCATAGACTGACAAACGCTTCACGCTCCAGATCGAGCAGGTACTGCTCTGACACTCGCGTCGGCCGTGTCAGATTGCCGCCAGTCATCACATTGGCGATTTTCAACCCGATCAGCGCGTCGTGATCCGAGATGTAGCCGCCACGTTTCATCATATGCATTCCGAGCTTGAACTTCGTCAACGCGGCTTCGCCGAGCGCCAGCACATCCTGCTTCGGCTGCGGCGGCGCGTAGCCTTCGCGCGCAAGCCATAAAACACTCTGCTTCGCCTCTTCGATCACGCGCTTGTCGTTCATCACGACGCGATCCTGACGCCGCATTATTCCCCAGTTCTTCGCTTCGACGGCGCTCGTGGCGACCTTGGCCATCGCCGTCATCTCGAAATTGTGTTTGAGAACCTCGAAATGATCGGCGCCGGGCGTTGATTCGGCTATCTCAGCCGCGCGCACGGCCATCTCTTTAGTGCCGCCGCCGCCGGGGATCAATCCGACGCCGACCTCGACCAGGCCGATGTAGGTTTCGGCCGCGCCAACGGCGCGATCGGAGTGCAAGACCATTTCGCATCCGCCGCCGAGCGTCAAGTGATGCGGCGCGACGACCACCGGCTTTGCCGAATAGCGCAGGCTCATCGTCGTGTTCTGAAATTGCTTCACGGCCATCGCCAGTTCGTCCCACTCGCCTTCCTGCGCCGCGAGCAGGATCATCATAATGTTCGCGCCGGCCGAAAAATTCTCGCCCTGGTTGCCGATGACCAGTCCGACGAAATTCTTTTCGACCTCCTTGACCGCGTGCTGGATCATCCCGATCTGATCCTGCCCGAGCGCGTTCATCTTCGAGTGGAACTCGACGCAGGCGACGCCGTCGCCCAGGTCAATCAGGCTGGCGCCCGTGTTTTTCTTGATGACCTTATTTTGATCCTTGAGCGATTTGAGGATTGTCACGCCCGCCGGCTGTCGAACCGGCTTGTATGCGCCGTCCGTAAAATCGAAATAGAGTCGCGCTCCGTTTTCGGTCTTGTAAAAGCTCGTGTCGCCGGCCGAGAGCATCTTCTCGACGTTGGCTGGAATCGCGCGGCCCTCTTCGCGCATCCTGGAGACCGATTGTTCGACGCCGATCACGTCCCAGGTTTCAAAGACGCCGAGTTCGTGCGCGAAGCCCCACTTCATCGCGTTGTCAACCTCGACGATGTTGTCGGCGATTTCGGGGATGCGGCTCGCGGCGTAGATCATCGCCTCGGAGGTCGTGCGCCAGAGGAATTCGCCCGCGCGGTCTTTGGCGTAGATCAATGCCTTCAACCGGTCTTCGAGCTTATCCATATTCTTGGCCGTCTCGAGCGAGGCGATTTTCGGCTTCTGGCGCTCGCGGTATTCGAGCGTCGCCAGGTCCAGAGTCTGAATCTCGTCGCCTACTTTGCGGAAAAACCCGCCCTTGGTCTTGTCGCCGAGCAGCTTGCGGTCAACCATCTTCTGCAAAACGTCGGGCAGCGTGAACGTCTCGCGCTTCTCGTCATTCGGCAAACTGGCGTAGAGATTCTTCGCGACATGAACGGCGGTGTCCAAACCTACGATGTCGAGCGTGCGGAACGAGGCGCTCTTAGCGTGGCCGATGACGGTTCCGGTCATCGCGTCAACCTCTTCGGTCGTGTAACCGCTCTCGAGCATGACCTTGATCGCGTCGAGCATGGCGAAATTGCCGATGCGATTGGCGATGAATCCCGGCGTGTCTTTCGCGTGAACGATGCCCTTGCCGAGAGTCCGGTCGCAGAAATCGGCGATGAAGCTCGCGACCTCGGCGTCGGTTTCGGGCGTGGTGATGATTTCGAGCAGATGGAGATAACGCGGCGGATTGAAAAAGTGCGTGCCCAGAAATCGCCGGCGGAAGTTGTCCGAACGCCCATCGGCGAGGCTGCTGAGCGGAATGCCGGAAGTGTTCGACGTAACGACGGCCTCGGCGCCCAGATGCGGCTCGATGCGCTCGTAGAGCGAGCGTTTGATTTCGAGGTTCTCGACAACCGCCTCGATCACCCAGTCGCAGGCCTTCAGCTTCGGCAGATCGTTCTCGAAATTACCGACCGAGATCAGTCCGGCGATTTCGGGCGAAAAGAACGCGGCGGGCTTGGCCTTCTTCGCGGCTTCCAGTCCGGCGGCGGAAATACGATTGCGCACGGCGGGAGATTCGAGCGTCAACCCCGCCTTCTGCTCTTCAGGCGTTAGCTCCTTGGGGATGATGTCGAGCAACAAACAAGGAATGCCAGCGTTGGCCAGATGCGCGGCGATCTGAGCGCCCATCACACCCGCGCCCAGAACCGCGGCTTTTTTGATCTGCATAGATAATCCTCGGAAAATCCCTGGGAGCGCAGGCATCCCTGCCTGCTTGCTTCGGTCAGTCGGCTATTGCCGGAAGCCCGCAGGCAGGGGTGCCTGCGCTCCCAGGGGGGTGGCTCGATTAATGAGCCGTTAACTTCGCGCCAAGCGGCTTGATGATAAAGCCTCCGCAGGTTGGACAACCTACGGTACATCGCGCCGCGGTTTCACTCTTTTATGGCGGTATCATAATAAATAGAGATATAGCCTTTTATTTTGGAACCTCGATATTGTTGCCGAGTCGCGCCAATACCGTCTTTTCATCCTGGCCAAGATAAACGGCAAACCATTTATCGTTGAGATTTGCGTTTTCGCTTTTTTTCGACCAATACCAAATTGCGCGATAAGAAAAATTCCCTCGGTAACGCATCATCATCCCATCTTCCCGTGGGCTCAATCCAAAGAATCCTGTGCGCAGGTCATGGACAGCATCCGGAGCGCCAAGTTTCTCAATCACTTCTGCGTAGGTCATGTTCTGCTTGATCGCAGTGAGATTATCTTCGATTTTTTTGATTCTGGTTTCCGTCGCCTGATAGGGGTATTTCCATTTTTCTGTTTCATCGTAAGGCTTTATTTTGTCGGCTTTATCAGGCGCTTTTTGCTGTTGAATTTGTCCTGAACTATTGGGCGCAAAAGGCGCGAAAAAAAACATCAGGGATAAAGCGGCGAGAGTTACCCTTTTCATTTTCTTTCCTCAAATGTTGTGTCCGTCTACTTATCAACGTAGAACGGGGCGCCCCTCAATAGTTAGTCAGTATCTTCCCCGGCGCGAAGCCCAGATTGAGCAATTGCGAGCGTGTCTGTTCAATCATCTCTTTCGATCCGCAGACCAGCGCGACGGGATTTCGCAATTCGGGCACGATATTGTCGAGCAGGCTCTGTACGTAACCTGTCGGGCCGCTCCAATCGCCGTTCGGCTGGCTGATCACCTGGCGCAGTTCAACCTCCTGTTCGCGCCATTCGGTCGCCATCTCCCGCTCGAAGCAGAAGTCATCTGTCGTGCGCGCCCCGTAAAGCACCACCAGGCGCCCGTAATTTTTGCGCGAGCGAAATAAATGGCGCAGCGTCGAACGCAGCGGCGCAAGCCCCGTCCCCATCGCCACGAAGACCAGATCGTGATCATCGTAATCTTCGATCGGGAAGCCACGCCCAACTATATTTTTCAAAACAACCTGTTTGTCGGTCTGCGATCCGAAGAGCGTCGCCGCCCCCTTCGGCGATTCCGGGCTATATTTGACCAGGAACTCAAACTCATCCTCTTCAGGCGCGGAGGCAAAGGCCATATATGCGTCAGCGCAATCATTAATCTTCAGGATCGCCACCTGGCCAGCCTTGAACTCAGGGCGTGGACCGCTCTGCGGGACCATGAAAAAACTCCAGACCGTTTGTGTGTGTTTGTTGACTCGAGTGATACTTAAATTGATTGGAAACATTGGTAATTTCGGAATGCTGAATGCTGAATGCCGAACGCTGAATTGTGAACCGAGAAATTCCCTCAAACTCGAAGGGCCAAATCCGCATTCCGCATTCCGCATTCATTTTGATTCGTTCAGGGAATAGAGCTGATCAATCTGCTTTTTGTTCTTTTCGACCACGACGCGGCGTTTGATTTTTAGCGTCGGCGTTAGTTCGCCGCCTTCAACCGTAAGTTCGCGAGGGAGCAACAGAATCGCCTTGATCTTCTCATACTGTGACAGATCGGTTGTGTGCTTTTCAACCTCTTTTTCAATCAGGCTGACGATTTCCGGGCGCCTGATCAACTCCGCTTCGTCAGCGACGATTCCCTGCTGCTGGGCGTAACTACGCAGCGCGTCCATCTGTGGAACAATCAACGCTGAGGGGAATTTGCGCCCGTCGCCGATGACCACCACCTGGTTGACGTAGCGGCTGCGTTTGATGGCGTTTTCGATCGGCTGCGGCGCGACGTATTTGCCTCCGCTGGTCTTGATCAGATCCTTCTTGCGGTCGGTGATGAAGAGATACCCATCGGCGTCCAGATAGCCGATGTCGCCCGTGCGCAGCCAGACACGTCCTTGGACGTCGGTCTCCAGAGCCTCTCCGGTCTCGACGGGGCGATTATAATAACCGCGCATGACATTCGGCCCCGAAGCCAGAATCTCGCCGTCATCGGCGATCCGCACGCTGACGCCCGGAATCGGTTTGCCGACCGACCCGATCCGGTATGCCCGCGGAGTGTTGCAGGCGATCACGGGCGAGCTTTCGGTCAAGCCGTAGCCCTCATAGACCGGCATTCCCGCGCCGTAAAAGAATCGCGCCAGGTCGGGCGCGAGCGGAGCGCCGCCCGAAACCAGAGCGCGGATGCGCCCGCCCAAAGCCGCGCGCAATTTCGAAAGGACCAGCGCGTCGGCGACTTTGTGTTTGAGCTTCAAAACCGCTCCCGCGCGCCCGCCTTCGCTCGCGGCCCGCGCCCACTGCCTGGCCACACCCGCGGCCCACCGCGCTACCGCGGCGTTCCCCGCGCCACGCTCTTCGGCCTTTTCCATCGCGCGCGCATAGATTTTCTCGAAGAGCCGCGGGACGCTGGTCATGAAATACGGGCGGGCTTCGATCACATCCTGCGCCACGGTCTCGACGCTCCCGGCGTAAAAGAGCGAAACGCCGGCGTGAAGATACATATAGATCGTCGTCCGCTCGAGGATGTGAGAAAAAGGAAGGAAGGTCAGCGCGACCTCGCCCTCTTTCAGTTCGGAACTGTGAAAATTGGCGATCGCGTTTGAAACCAGATTCGCGTGCGTCAGCATTACGCCTTTCGGATCGCCGGTCGTGCCCGAAGTGTAGATTACAGTCGCCAGGCTTTCCGGCGTCACACTCTCCTGCAAAGTTTCGTAAAGGTCCGGTTCCTCCTCGTCCGCCTCGCGGCCCCACTTCAGAAGATCGCCGAAGCTCGTGACCTTGCCAGGCGGCGCGACGACGGGATCGAATGAAATGATGACTCGCAGCTCCGGGCACTCGTCCAACACGCCCTGAAGGCGGTCGTATTGCGCTTGATTGGAGATGAAAAGAACTTCAATGGCGGCGTCGTTCAGGATGTAAGCCACCTGCTTCGGCGCCTGTGTGGCGTATATCGGCGTATCGGCCGCCCCGCAATTGAGCGCTCCCAGGTCGGCGATCGTCCATTCGACTCGATTTTCTGAAAGTATGCCGACGCGGTCTCCGGTCCGCACGTCCAGCGCGTACAGCCCCATCGCCACTGCGCGAACCTGCGATTCCAGGTCGCGCGACGAAACCTGGCGCCAGACGCCGTCTTTTTTGTAGTTGAGCAGATCGCCCTTGTCTTGGCCCACGGCGCGACGGAAAAGCTCGACCAGCGTCGTAACCTCAACATCGGCGCCCGGCGCTTGCGCCCCTTTTTGAGCGATGATTCCATGTGCGACTTCAGACATTGCTTTCACCCACCCCATTCAGAAATATTTCCAGAACCGGTCCGACCATCGCCGTCAAGCTGTGATTTTTTCGACTCAACACCCAATTGGTCGCCATCTCGTCCAGCGCGCCGAACAGGAATTTGGCCACCACCTTCGAGTTTAGCTGCTTTCTGAAAATCCCGCGCCGCTGTCCTTCTTCAATAATCTCACGCAGCATTTGCAAATATTGAGCCAGATAGGTCGTCGAAAACTGCTCCATGAACTTGGTCGAATGGCGTAACTCGATCTGAAAGACGATGGCGATGTCACGCTCCTGTTCAAGCAGTGAGAAATGGAGATGCGCAAACCTCCGAAGCTTTTCGCGCGGGTCTTCTAATCCGGCCAGCTCAGCCTTCGCGCTGCTGATGAATTCACCCATCGCCCAACCAAAGATCGAAGTCAGCAAATCATCCTTGTTTTTGAAATAGAGGTAGACAGTCCCGTCAGCCACCCCCGCCGTCCGCGCCACATCCGAGACCTTCGCGTTGAAATATCCAGACCGCGCGAAAACACGAGCCGCCGCGCGCAAGATCGCCTCGTATTTGCCGTTGCGCGATTTCTCCTCAGCCGGTTCGGCTACTTGAGTAGCGTTTTTACGTTTTGTCTGCATTGGAAAAATACCCCGGAACAAACTGAATGAATGCTCATTCAGCCGGCATAATAGATGAATCAATTGTCACGGGCAAGGAGGATCGAGGATCAAGGATCGAGGATCGAGGATCGAGGATCGAGG
>Ga0126383_10001265_pt1 | contig 15581 bp, 13 predicted proteins | sample PanSoiMetPlot_35_FD_96882 | JGI IMG/M metagenome (GOLD analysis project Ga0126383, IMG submission 96882) | Tropical forest soil microbial communities from Panama - MetaG Plot_35 | ecosystem: Environmental > Terrestrial > Soil > Tropical forest > Bulk soil | place: Panama | collected 2016-02-17
GCACAACGACGTCGACATTAACGTCAACAACAATTTCAACCGCAATTCGAACATCAATCGCGGCAATCGACCCTCGAATCCGATCGCAGGTGGTGGCAACCGCGGCAATGTTGGTGGCGTCGGAGGTGTGGGTGGCGTCGGTGGTGTTGGTGGAGCTGGCGGTGTAGGTGGCGTTGGTGGTGTCGGTGGCGCCGGCGGCATTGGCGGTGTGGGTGGAGTTGGCGGAGCAGGCGGGGTTGGTGGTGTGGGTGGGGCAGGTGGTGTTGGTGGCCCAGGCGGCGTCGGTGGTGTGGGTGGTGCTGGAGGAGTCGGGGGTCCTGGTGGTGTTGGTGGTATCGGTGGTGCAGGTGGCAACAAATGGCAACACAATCCCGAACATCGTGGCGGTGCTCCCTACAAAGATCGAGCTACTGCAGACCGTTTCGGCGGCACAACGCGCGGAGATTCTCTTTCCAAACGGCAGTCCGGTGCCCGGCAACAAGTAGGGCGCCAAGGTGGCAATGTAGCCGGTAGCCGTACTGCCAGGGCTGGCATGAGTGACCGGGCGAGCGGCGGCGGGATGGGGAACCGTGGAGGTGGCGGAGGTGTGGGCAACCGCTCCGCCGGAGGAGCTGACCGCATCGGTGGGCGCGATTTCTCGCGCAGCGGCGGCGGCAACCGCGACGCTTTCGGAGGAGGCTCGAGAGGCTACAACGGATCGAGCGCTCGCGCGAGCGGCAGCCGCGGTTCCTCGAGCTTAGGCTCCAGGGGAGGTGGAGGCTTCAGCGGAGGCGGAGGCCGAGGCGGTGGCGGCAGACGCAGGTAGGTATCGATTCGGAAAGCAGAAATATAGGAGCACCCGATGAAATCAACATCTCCTAACGCGAATCACGTCCGATATTTTAACCGTGCCGCTGGAGTGCTATCGCTGTGCCTGTGCATCTCGGTTCTTTCGATGTCACAGCAACCGAGCACCAACAAGGCTCCGGCTCCTGTGCATCTCTCCGCAGCGGGTCCAAGAACTTTTAGCACTCCGGAGAAGGCAGCCGATGCGCTCGTGGAGGCAGCCGAAAAATTTGACGTAGTTACTCTCGCGGAAGTTTTCGGACCGAACGGTGAAGACATTGTCTTCAGTGGGGAATTCGCACAAGACCGGAAGCACGCGGCCGATTTTGCCGCGCAGGCACGCGAGAAGAAGAGTGTCTCTGTCGATTCCAAGACCAGGAATCGCGCGTTCCTGCTTGTCGGAGATGAAGACTGGCCCTTTCCTGTGCCGTTAGTGAAGGGCGCCGACGGCTGGTTCTTTGATGCCAAAGCCGGTCGCCAAGAGCTGCTCTATCGCCGAATCGGGGCGAATGAACTCGATGCGATAGGGATCTGCCATGGCTATGTCGATGCGCAGTACGAATACGCGATGCAACCGCGTGAAGGCTATGACGTGAATCAATATGCCCAGCGTATCGTCAGCACCTCTGGCAAGCAGGACGGCTTGGCATGGCTGAATGATGATGGTACGTGGGGAGGTCCCATCGGAGAGAAGATCGCGCACGCCATTCAGGAGGGCTACACGAACAGCTCGGAGCCATATCACGGCTATTTTTTTAAAGTCTTGAAAGGTCAGGGGCCGGCAGCGCCGCTCGGTGAAATGGACTACGTAGTAAAGGACCTCATGATCGGAGGCTTCGCCCTGGTGGCCGCGCCGGCGCAGTACGCTGTCACCGGCGTGAGAACCTTCATCGTCAGCCAGGACGGCGTTGTGTACGACAAGGATCTGGGGCCAGCCACTCTCGACGAATTCCAGAAAATGGAGCGCTTCAACCCTGACAAGTCGTGGACCCCGGTTGAGGAGCCGGAAGAATAAACGCCTCACAGGACCCGCTAACGCAGCCTTTTCTTTATTCGATCAGTAGGCCCATGGGATCGGAGTTCCCGCCAATGGGACATCCGGACCCGGCGGTCGACTTCATCGACGCCACGGAAATCTCCACAGTGCTGCCAGGTGTGCCACCAAACAATTCGAATGTTTCCTGAGTAATAGTGGTTTGCAGATGGTGCGCGTCCATCAAGGTCGTCTGCAGTGGGCTGCCATTCCACATGATTTGCGATTGGGCCGTAAAGCCGGTTCCCCTCACTATCAGTGCAACCGGCTCTGCAAAGCTCGATACGCTTTTCGATGAAAGGGAATTGATTTGAGGCTGCGAGCCCACTCCCTGACAGCTGACGAACATGGCACTGCATGTCCAACCAGACAACACAATGGTTAGGACTGCAATCAGTACCACGGAGAAAAGCTTGCTTCGTTCAACGCGGGAATGATACATACTGACTCCCGAGATGGTGCCATTGAGATGCAGTGCTTGCCGTAGTTGCGTTTCTACGACACCGTGCAAGGTTCTACTTTCCAGATATCCTTTGCGTACTCCGAGATCGTTCGGTCAGTCGAGAACTTTCCTGAATTTGCAACGTTCAGGATCGACTTTCGCGCCCAGGCGTCCTGATTGGCATACAACTCAACTAATTGCTGGTCTGCGTCAAGAAAAGACTTCAAGTCCGCGAGGTGCATGTAATGGTCGCCATTCGTCAGCAATGCGTCACGAAGAGGAGCAAATGCACCAGGTTCATACCGGTTAAAATATTCGGAGAAGATCAGGTCCAGTGCTGCACGAGTCTCTGGCTCGTTGTCATAGTGCCACTGTGGACTGTACCAACCCCGACTTTGTACGACTTGTTCCGCCGTCAGTCCAAATAAGAAAAAGTTCTCCTCGCCGGCTTCCGCGGCCATTTCGATTGTGGCGCCATCGCGAGTGCCAATCGTCAGCGCTCCATTCATCATGAACTTCATATTGCTTGTTCCACTGGCCTCATATCCTGCCGTGGAGATTTGGACTGAGACATCGGTAGCAGGAATCAGTCGTTCGGCGAGCGAGACATTGTAGTCGGGAAGAAACAGAACCTTGATGCGTCCTCGTACTGACGGGTCACCATCGATCGTTGCCGCCAGGTTGTTAATGAACTTGATAATAAGCTTCGCCAATCGGTAGGCGGGTGCTGCCTTGCCGGCGAAAAAGAACGTACGCGGCTGTATTTCGGTGTACGGGTTCGTTCGGATACGGTTGTACAAGACTACGATCCGCAGAGCGTTCAGCAGTTGACGTTTGTATTCGTGAATACGCTTGACCTGGCTGTCGAAGGCTGAATTCGGATCGACTTGCAAACCGGTTGTCGATTTCAGCCAATTGGCAAACTGGACTTTCGCTTCGGATTTAGCCTTGCGAAATTTGTCCCGAAATCCCCTGTCATCGGCTAGTGGTGTGAGTTTGCTGAGTTGGCTGAGATCGCCGATCCAGGAATCGCCAATCGCCTCAGTTATTGTACGAGCGAGCGCGGGGTTCGCAAGCAGCAACCAACGTCTGGGCGTGACGCCATTCGTCTTGTTGTTGAAACGTTCCGGATACATCTCGGCTAAATCCTTAACCGTTATAGAACGGAGCAGTACGGAGTGAATCGCGGCAACACCGTTGGTGCTATGGGAACCAACAATTGCCAGATTTGCCATTCGGATCTTTTTTTGTGGTCCTTCTTCCATCAGGCTCGTTCGTTCGGCCCGTCCATCGTCTCCAGGAAAGCGAGTTCGGACTTCATCAAGCAGGCGCCGGTTAATTTCAAGGATGATCTCCAAATGACGTGGCAGTACCATCTCAAACCAGGGCAGAGGCCATTTTTCTAGCGCCTCAGGAAGCAAAGTGTGGTTGGTGTACGCGAGCGTCTTACGTGTGATATCCCATGCCGCGTCCCAACCAAGATGAGCTTCATCGAGGAGAATCCTCATCAGCTCAGGCACAGCCATTGCCGGGTGGGTGTCATTAAGCTGGATCGCAGCTTTTTCCGAAAGCTCGTTCCAATCATTGTTGCTGCGTCTGAAGCGCCGCACCAGATCGGCTACGGAGGCGGCAACCAGAAAATACTCCTGAACGAAACGGAGCCCCTGTCCCAGGCTGGTGGTGTCATCAGGATATAGAACCCGTGTTAGCGATTCCGCGGCGAGCGACTCCGCGAGCGCAGCGACAAAATCGCCACTGCTGAATTCTTGAAAATTGAAATAGTCGGGTGCAGCGGCGGCCCAAAGCCGCAATGTATTAATCGACCTTCCGCCATAGCCGACAACCGGGCGATCGAATGGAATCCCTATGAGACTCGACGGCTTCCCGGGGATTGCACGTAAGCTTCCGCCGTGCAGTTCAAATGAACAATTCAATTTGATCTCTACCGTGTCGTTTAGACGAACGACCTCCCACGGATCTACGCGGCGGAGCCAATTGTCTGGTTTCTCCACTTGCCATCCATCTTCTATGGATTGCTTGAAGATTCCGTATTCGTAGCGCAGGCCGTACCCCATGGCTGGAAGTTGCAAGGTCGCCATTGAGTCCAGGAAACATGCGGCGAGACGGCCCAAGCCCCCGTTCCCGAGGCCTGCGTCTGGCTCTTGCTCCAGCAATTGAATCCAATCGATGTTCTTTTGTCGTAAGCCGTCCTGAACTATCGGATCGAGCAAAAGGTTGGTGATGTTATTGCTTAGTGAGCGGCCAATCAAAAACTCCATCGAGAGATAGTAGATCCGCTTCGCATTCTTGCGCTGGTAGACGTTCTCCGTGTGTATCCAACGCTGAGAAAGAACATCACGTACCGAGTGGGCAAAGGCTTCAAAACGCGTCCGGGCATCGGTAGCCGCCAGATCAACCACATTGTCAAAAACGAGATGGCGTTCATACAGAGCATTATCCGTTCCTGACAACTGGATCGGCCCACAACCGTATTGCTCGATGATCTTTGCGGTATCCGGCCTTGTCGGCATCGGCACGACACTCGCGGATTTCTTGGCCCCTTCGGGGATAGTTACAGCCTTTGTGCTCGTCATGATCTGCCTCTTCCTGTGTCCTCACCGCCCGTAAGACGGTTCCGGCCCTGCCTTCTCAAGGATTTAGAGTGACGCTGCGGACATAGAGTCCTCCACAAACGAGCGCCCGTTCGTGGCGCCGCTGCCTTACGTTGGATTCCCTAGTCCGGCCAAGTCCATTGATCGATTTCCGGCTTATCGATGCCGTGCTCATATGCATAGGTCTGACACTCGATCTGCATGTTGCGCATCATCTCTTTTGCATGAGCCCCCGCCACTTGCAACGCTGGCACGCGGTCGATGACATCCATAGCCAGGCTGAATCTGTCGATTTGGTTCTGAATTGCAAGATCGAGTGGTGTGTTGATGTTTCCTTTTTCCTTGTAACCGCGCACGTGGAGGTTCTTATGATTCGTTCGGCGGTAAGTTAAACGGTGAATCAGCCACGGGTAGCCGTGGAAGTTGAAGATGATGGGTTTGTCCTTTGTGAAGAGGCTATCGAAATCTTTGTCTGAGAGGCCGTGGGGGTGTTCGGTTGAATGGACGAGTCTGTAAAGGTCAACGACATTCACAAAGCGAATTTTGAGATTGGGAAAGTGTTGGCGAAGTAGTACTACCGCGGCCAAGGCCTCTTTTGTTGGAATGTCGCCGGCGGATGCCATGACCACGTCGGGTTCCAGGCCTTCGTCGTTGCTCGCCTTGCGCCAGATTCCAATGCCCTTGGTGCAATGCGCAATGGCCTCATCCATTGTCATGTACTGCAAGTGCTTTTGCTTGTCTGACACAATCACATTGATATAGCCGGTGCTCTGCAGACAATGGTTGGCCACGCTCAGCAATGTATTTGCATCGGGCGGCAAGTAAATTCGACAAACAGCTGGGCTTTTGTTTACCACCAGGTCGAGAAATCCCGGATCCTGGTGCGTGAACCCGTTGTGATCCTGTCGCCACACGGTCGAAGTAATCAGCAAATTGAGCGACGACACCGGCGCTCGCCAAGCTAGCTCTTCAGACATCGCGAGCCACTTGGCATGCATGTTGAACATCGAGTCGATCACATGGACAAATGCTTCATATGTGGAAAAGAATCCATGGCGTCCGGTGAGGATGTAGCCTTCGTGCCAGCCCTCAAGGGTGTGCTCCGAGAGCATTTCAAGGACCCGTCCATCAGGCGACAGTTCACCGCCGTCGGCATCTTCCGGACGATAGTCAGCTAACCATAGTTTTTTGCTGACTTCGTAGATTGCGTCGAGCTTGTTCGACGTATTTTCGTCAGGTCCGAAAACGCGAAAGTTCTTCGGATTCTCGCGCATGATGTCGCGTAGAAATCGTCCAAGCGAGCGGGTATTCTCCGCCGTGGTCTGCGCCGGTTTGTCCACGGAAACTGCGTAGTTGCGGAAGTCGGGCATCCGCAACGTTTTTCGTAGCAGACCGCCATTCGCGTGAGGATTGGCGCTCATGCGGCGTGTTCCAGTTGGGGCCAGTGTCTTGAGTTCGGGAATGAGACGGCCGCTCTCATCGAACAACTCCTGCGGCCCGTAGCTTCGCAACCAGTCTTCCAGGATCTTCAAATGGGCGGGATTCTCGCGCACAGCGGCAAGTGGTACCTGGTGAGCGCGCCAGAAACCCTCAACCTTGTGCCCGTCAACCTCCTTGGGGCCAGTCCATCCTTTGGGACTGCGAAGCACGACCATAGGCCACCGCGCTCGGCTTGCCTGTCCGCTCGAGCGGGCTTCTTGCTGAATACGCTGAATTTCAAGCACGCACTCTTCGAGCGTGCCCGCCATCTCTTGATGCATCAAATCGACATCGTCTCCCTCCACAAAGTAGGGATTCCATCCATAACCTTTGAATAGGCTTTCCAACTCTTCATGGGAGATGCGTGCAAGTAATGTTGGATTGTTGATCTTGTATCCGTTGAGATTGAGGATGGGCAATACCGCGCCATCACGGATCGGGTTCAGAAATTTGTCGGAGTGCCATGACGTTGCTAACGCCCCAGTCTCAGATTCGCCGTCACCCACTACGACCACCACCAAGAGGTCTGGATTATCGAAAGCAGCGCCGAAGGCGTGGGAAATGCTATAGCCCAATTCGCCTCCTTCGTGAATGGATCCGGGTGTTTCTGGAGTGCAATGACTCCCGATCCCTCCCGGGAACGAAAACTCCTTGAAGAAAGCACGGAGTCCTTCTGCGTCTTCGCTCTTGCTTGGGTAAATTTCCGAGTATGTTCCTTCCAAGTAGACAGGTCCCAGCACTCCAGGTGCCCCATGACCGGGACCGGCAAGGAAAATGGCATTGAGATCGTACTTCTTGATGAGTCGGTTGAGATGAATGTAAGCGAAACTCAGGCCTGGACTCGAACCCCAATGACCCAGAAGTCGATTCTTGATGTGCTCACGCTTTAGAGGTTCGCGAAGCAGTGGGTTGTCTTGCAAATAGATCATTCCCACAGCCAGGTAGTTGCATGCCCGCCAGTAGGCTTCGATCTTACGCAACTCTTCAGCGCTGAGTGGGTGCGTCGTGGTGGCGCGAACACCACCGCTCTTGCGCGCCTTACCATGATTCACTGTTGTTTTCACGACTCCTCCGGAATTGCGATCAATCTGTTTGGGCCGAACTGGCCTGAAGATTGAATCGAATGTTGGCGGGGACCAACACACTGTCTAAGCCAACGACAATTTGTCAGCATCCCGAAATCCTGTTTGCGACGCGGACTGTTGCTCGAGAGAACCACAACGCCTTGCGCAGCACATCCCTGCTGGTCAAATCAAGAAATCGATCGAGAGGTTGCGATAGAAATCCTGATAACCACTATAAGAACGATATGGGGAGAGGCATCTGTCAGAACTGCCAGCGCTTGCCCGAGTGTCTATTCGCGAGCCCCGAGCACGGTTTCGCTGGAAGAATTGGATCGCTTGCCAAGGCTAGCAGTCGAGAGCAGGCGCTCATGGCCGCCGACAGCGAATGTGACGGTCGCTTTGTGCGGCCAAACCTCAGGTGTGAAGTGCGCCTGGTAACCCTCGGCTCCAAGCGCGGACGTCTAGTGCTTCTTAGGAGTGGGAGGGACTGATAGCAGATTTTCGCTTTCAGCCAAACGCCTGATGGCAAGTCGAATCACGTGAATCATTCCCAGCCCGAGCTTCTCTTGCAGACGGTCAATGAGATGTAGGTCGGAATCCGTAAAGCGAACTGTCGTAGATTTGAGTTTTTCGCGCTTGATCACCGTCCATTCTCGCAAACGGAAGATTGTCCCGTCGTTGCCCGAGCGCAATTTGGAGAACTAGCGACAGCTGCGCGATACCTATTCGATATCGACTCGCGAAGAATTTCATCGAACACCGCTCAATCACGGAAACAATGGTGTACAACTACTGACTGTCGGAAACGGTGCCCTCCCCACAAAGAGAATTTCGAACGCTCACACAGTCGCCAGCTCGACTGCCCCACCTGCGTTGCCTGCTCTGCGAAATAGATGGCCGTTCCGGGCCATTTGCGCCCGGCATTAAAACGATTAAATGTGGAATTCCTCGATATCCTCAAGGATCTCCAGGGTGAAATGAACCTTGCCTAAGCGCAACGAAAATTCTCCCTGTTTATGTGATTCTGTTGGGTTGTGATTTGGTCGTCGCTTTAGTTGTCCATTGTGACCTGGTCGCAGCACTTGAGTGAATTTTGATGCGCGTTCTTGTAGTAGACGATTTCAAACCTATTCGAAGGCTCATTTCTTCGATCCTTCGAAGCAGGACGGAATTTGTGTCTATTTTTGAAGCGTCGGACGGGCTCGAAGCGATACAAAAAGCGCAAGAACTACAGCCCGACTTAATCCTTCTCGATATCGGAATACCGAACGTAAATGGAATCGAGGCTGCCCGGCGGATTCGCCAGATTTCCCCGAAATCGAAAATACTCTTCGTGAGCCAGGAATCATCATCCGACGTTGTGCAGGAGGCCTTTCGGTCTGGCGGAACTGGCTATGTTGTGAAGGCTCGCGTAGGTAGTGAACTGCTGGCCGCCGTCGATGCCGTCTTGCGTGGCGAGCGGTTTGTCGGGAACAAGGTCCATGGCTTCGATTTCCCGGAGTCGTTCGATGTAGCGCCTGATGAAACTCTACGCGTCAAGGTCGCGCTCAATAGAGTCGAACTTCCTTGCCGTCACGAGATGGGTTTCTATTCCGAAGATGGACGCCTACTCGATGGATTGAGCGAATTCATTCATCGCAAGCTCATCGCTGGAAGTGCAGTCATTGTTCTTGCGACTGCGCCGCATCATGAGGCGCTTCTTTCCCGGCTGAGAATCCAAGTGCTGGACGTTGACGAAGCGCTCAAACGGGGCCGATATATCCTTCTGGACGCCGCTCAGGCATTCTCGGCATACATGCGCGACGGAGTACTCGATCCAATCAAATTTCGACAGGAAGCAACCCGCTTAATCGAGAGAGCGCAAGAGGCTGCGATCGTGGGACGGCGCGTCGCGGCTTGTGGCGAATCTGCGCCTCTACTCTGCGCGCAGGGCAATTTCGACGCTGCCCTTCAATTCGAGCGACTATGGGATGAGATGGCTCGAAAACACTCTATCGACCTTCTGTGTGGGTATTCAATTGCCAGCTTCCAGGGAGACCAAGGCCGACGAAATCTTCAGCAAATCTACGATCAGCATTCGCGAGTTTATTATTGGTAGAGCTGAGATCCATCGTGGGACATTGAGCTCCACAATCGACCCATAACCTTGTTAACCTCGTTCCAAAGTGTTCGCTATTGAAAGCCACTGAACCTCCAGTGGTTCAGCTTTTCCGACGGAACCGTACCCCATTCGATCTTTGCAATGTCTACAGGTTGGTGTCCCAAGAAACGGAGCAGCTAATGCCCGCTTCAATCTGTAACTTCTCACAGTTCCACATCTCGCAATTTATCTAGTAGCCTGAATCGTTAATCCTTGAACTCGCAGCCCCTTTGTCTGTGCAAAACCTTGGCCGAACAACTGTCCACCGTTTTCCGAAATTCGACAGCCAAGAAATGACGCGTCGAGATGGCAAATGCGGTCGGACTATCCAAAGTATTTCAAGTGGTTGCGAGCGATCGTGCAACCCGAACCTCGGGTCAAACGAGGTTCACCGGGCATCGCGAAAACTGACAATTCGGTGCCACAAAGCGTCCTCTCTTACAGCAATCTGTGGTACCGGAAACAATGCCGCTGCACCTTGCACATTGTTGTTGTGCCTGCCCTCGCGGGCTGGTAAATTCCTTTGTTTCCAGTTGGAAACGGAGCATATGATCAGGCAATCTTATGTTTAAGACCCCTCGTAAACCTCTAGCCAGTGCTGTGGTAGATCAGACAGCCGTTCTCGTTGCAGCGTCGCTGCTTGTCATTTTCTGGTTCCTCACATATCCTTCAGCGCTTTTCTCCGAATCGGGTAGTCAATACCCAACAACATCGGCAACGGCGGTCGCTGTTGAGGCGGCTGATCCCAACAAGCCTGCTTCGGAACTTAACCACCATCTTGCTGGCTATGCCCTGATTGGAATCGCGATGTTGATTTTCCTGGGGGAGTCATCCGAGAAGCTGCGCTTCTGTCGACGTATATGGCCGTTATTGTTTATTGCCACAGGACTATTCCTTGCAGTCTGGAGTGACCGTGAAATTTGGCCCCGCGGTGATTTGAGTTGGACGTGGTTAATTCACCACGACTTTGAAGCTCGGCAGCACAAAATCTACGCATTTGTACTCATCCTGATTGGCATTGTTGAATACGCACGAGCAGGGAATCGTCTCCCCAGATTTTGGCGCACCTGGACATTTCCACTTCTCGCACTCCTTGGCGCTGGCCTATTGCTGTTTCACGATCATACTCAGGGATCGGGAGCGTCCTCTCCGGAGGCACAAGCCTACCGGGTCAGGTGGTCAACTGGTTCCACTGTGGCGGCGAATCAAACACCCGCAGATCCTCCCGCAATGACGCATCAGCCTATGACAGATACTGCGGGCGCCATGGCCGGCATGCAACACACCGCCGACATGCAGCACACTGCTGGAAATAGCGAGGCGCACGAAGGTGGGCAAGTGTCAGACGGAACGGGCGGCCATCATCACCACATGACTGCTTCCGAGATGATGGTGGAGAGGCAGCACCTTTGGTTTGTTGTCGTCGGAGTGGGGATCGCTTTTCTGAAACTCTTGAGCGATGGCAACTTCTGGAAGCGATCGTTCGTGCCGTTTCTCTGGCCAAGCCTTATGGGCGTATTGGGTTTGTTACTGATCGTGTATACAGAGTAGTTTGCCTGCTGGACGCATCAAGAGGCCGCCTAGGCGCGAATTCGGGCAGGTTCATTTTATTCGTATCGCTCAGCCCGGCACCCGTAGCTGGTGCGTCTCGTGGTTCGCACCCTCAACAAGGGGGAAGAGCCGGACTGAGACCAGTAGAAGATTACATATTGCATAAAGCAGTGTCGTTGCTCTGGAGCACTGATCGCCGAGGCGCTAACTGCTCAACCATAAACTGTCTACTTCCCCGCACCTGCCACGCTATAGGCGATGGAGAAGAGTTATGGCCTGCAAACGGTGCGCCTCCGAGAATCAGAAAGTCTTCAACGGCGAAGTTGCGATCCACTTCGTCGGTCTCGAAAATCTCGACAAACCCATTGTGTGGGCGTTTCCGAAATTGGTCGTCTGTATGCATTGCGGCTTTGCGGAGTTTACCGTTCCTGAAAGGGAACTGAAGGTCCTCGTACAAGGCAAACGCATCGAAGGTGCGATCGTCTCAGACCAAAGAGAATTTGGGACATGAGGATGGGAAGCCCAAGGGTTGACAGGTCAGACCGGAACCACAGAAGAGCATTGTCCGTTTGTCGTCCACGAACTCACTGGTCTGTTCTGCAGAAAAATGGATGAAAATGGTGGCCAGGGACGGAGTTGAACCGCCGACGCCAGCCTTTTCAGAGCAAGCTCATTTAGAACAATCAACGACTTACAACTTCACGTGAGGCCGCTAAATACTTGTAAGGTCGTGCAGGGTGCACAGATTGCGGACTGGAACTGCGGACTGAGGAACGCTGGCCAGAGATGTTCGGGTTTGAGAGCGCGGAAGGAATCGAATCCACGCTTAAACGTACATTCAACAACATGCAGAGCAGCGGATGACAACTAAGGCTATGAAAAGCAGCGGAAGACAGACAAACAGAGCGCAAATGGAGCGCAGCAAACTCCTGCCGGCAAGTACCTACAAGTGAATTACTCCAAGGCGCAAGGCGATTGTGAGCGCCTGGGTACGATCGTTGGCCCTGAGCTTTCCAATAATGCGCTTCATGTGAGCCTTCACCGTCTCCTCAGTAATGAAAAGCTTCTCGGCAATATCGCGGTTTCGATTTCCGTCCAACAACTGACGAAGAACCTCGACTTCCCGGCTGGTAAGCGGCTCGTCGCCGAAATGTTCAGCCAATAGAGTCGCGATTTCCATCGGAATGCTCTTTTTTCCTCCATGAACCCTGCGAATTGCATCGACCAACTCGATAGGGCGCGCATGTTCTCGAGCATACAACCTTGCGCCCCTTCAGCCAGGGCCCGCCCAATCTCGTTGTGTCGCGGAGTCGATCACTGCACAACACACTCCGTAGGCGAGCGGGATCGCGGTCAGTTGGCCCCGCTCGAACGCGAAGTGAATTCCATGTGCCTGAAGTTCGTGCAACAGGTCCCATAGACCGTGCAGGGAATATCCGACGATCAGGGCGAAGGGCAGGCGCACGCCCAACAGGCCAATTGCGACAAACGCTACTACGACAGCCGTTTCCAGGCGCCACGCTGTTGCCACCTCGAAGTAGGCCGCGAAAGCCAAGTAGAAAGCGGCGATCATGATGAGGAACATCGCATAGAAGATTTGCTCCGCCTTAGGCGTAAGGAGTTTGCGTGCGATGAGGATGACCCCGGCGGCTGCCATCAGCCCGATCACCGCATAGAGGATCACGATCACGACAAACCCAAGGATGCTGAATCCCTGCTGCATCGGTCTGGCCTCCTTTAGGCGGACTTTGCTGCCGCACCTCGTGGTGTCAGAAGCGCAAGGACAGCCGCGACCACCAAGAGCGCCGGGACATCGCCCCATAGATGTGCTCTCTGGTCCGGGTTCGTCAACGCCTGGAGTCCCATGATTCCGGCATGCGCCACGGAGGACCACACCGTGAACCAAATCAGGCTCAAGTGTTGGAGCGGATTGCGGCTCGCGAGCAACAGGAAGACACCTAAGGTCGCATAAACACCCAGAATCATCTGCAGGTAATGGGGTAGGTGATGCGCGGGGCCCGCGTGCCACGACCAGCCGGATGGCCAAACCAGGATGAAGCTGTAAATACCGACTATAAAAGTCACACCCACCACCACCAACGCTATGCGCAAATACTTGCTGCGATCATCTTTAGCCATGTTTTCCTCCCCATAGTCACCGGCATGGAACCTTAATTAGCCGTGCTGATTTGATTCGGGATTGTGGTCCGCGCTTCATTCAGACCTTATATCGATTGCTCAGACGTACGGAATAATTTGCTGAGAATCCTGCTTGACTGGGGCTGATGGATTTACGCGCGGGATGTGCTGAAGGCCGTGAACCTCACGGTTTTCGAGCGCCGGCACTTACATTCGGAGCCAAGAACTCTGCATAGCTGGTGATAAGGCGATATTTCGCCAACGGAGGGCGGCTGGCGGTTCCCTCACCATGCCGAACCGGGAAAATCTCAGCCGTTACCGGCTTTTTGAAAAGAGGAATAAGGCGCTAGTTATGACGACCAGGGTCAGCCCTTCAATCAACAGGGCGTAGGAAATCAGTCGGCGAGCACGCCCAAAGCGAGTCAACCATCGGCTGAAAATCATGGCGACCGCCACTACGGGCATCGCAAACAACCGAAAGATACAGGCATCGCCCCAGTACCACTGATTGAGGACGGGGATGATCAGCAGGCCGAGCGAAATCGGAGCAGTCAAGCTCAAGCCGAGCAGCACTTTCGCATAGGCCAGGTATGCCGATTCAGACTTCCTGATCACGAAAACCAGTGCGACCGTAGGCACAAGAAAAAGGCAGGAGATGAAGATTTCGAGCATAAGGTCGCCGCCTGCGTACATGCCACTCGATGCCGCCACATCTTGAGGGTTGCGGACATATTGCAGGTAACGCTCATAGATCAGCAAAGCGGAGACAGCAACGACTGTCGCATAGGTTGCCTTGACGAGACGCAACTGCAGGCTCGAAGAAGACGGTTCCATGCAGGAATTGTAGCGGCTCGGATCCAGTCTCCCCCGGTTACGAGCGTAATGGCGACAATTCCGGGGAATCACGAAAAGCGAAGCCTTGTTTGCCAGTAGTTTATGGACGGGTAAATCTGCCAGTTCCTAATGGCTTTCGGGAAAATTTAAGCTTCACTCGAAAATCTGGTGTCACTAGGGAGACCACCCGACTTGGCCTTTCGCTGGAACACGGGCCAATCGGTCGCGTTGAGACTGGGAAGACGAGGGCTCGGGAGGCACCATGAGACGCGGAAGTTGCAGAGTGGGTGTTCTGGCGGCAGGGTTGTTTGTGTTCTTACTCCAAGTTTCAGCTCAAGACACCGTTCCGACTCTGCAGGACACGATGAAATTTCATCGCAAATGCCTTGAACAGCCGTGGAACTATTTCATGGACTGAGACGATCCCTGATGTGTTCGGGGCTTCCTACACAATCAATAGTAGTCTGACCGATGTAAATGCGAATCCGTCAGAATGTTCGCTGTCCTGGACAAGTGTCTACACTTCATCCGATGACAAGATGGTCGAAACCTACTTGGTGAATCTCGGAATGGTTTCCGACGTAGGTGTTAAGCCGTATTCACAATATAGGAAACCCGACTTTCAGTTTAGATTCGAGGTTTCGCCTGAGACTTACGTAGTTGTGATCAATACCGACGCTCCACTCTTGGGAAATAGGGAGTCGTATCACAAGAGCAAGTTGAAATCGAAGACAAAGTTATCGAACGAAGCGAGGCTTCTATTTTCAGTTGAGCAGACGGCCAACACATTCAGCGATCGCATCCGCCATGCCGCTAACATTTGCCGGGCGACGCAATCGAGCCCATGACGGTTGCCGCCGTGTAGAACAAGAAGTTTCGAGCCTCGTCTGTCTTGGCAGCATACATGGCTAGGCAAGCCATAGAGCTGTGGATGAATTGGCGTCGTAGCCTCGGCAATTGACCCACTTTTCGGAGCATCGCTATCCGCCAAAGAAAAAGTCCGCCAATGTGGGGACTGCCTGTGCGATGACAGCGGAGACCGGGTGATTCACTTCGGCGATTGCCCGGGTGGTTTTTCACTAGTCGGCGGCACAATCCCCTTGATTCGCAAGTAGGTCACCATGTTCCCATAGTGCTCATCCGTGTGCGCCGTATTGAGCGAGAACAACGTGAGCTTCGCTATGTCGAAGTCAAACAATTTCACCATCTGGGTGCCTTTTGCATCGGTCATGCTGTCGAATGCCTTATTGCAGTACGCGACGGCGTCCTTAAGCGCCGCCACAAGATCGGCCTTCGAGGTCTTTGTTTTTTCGATGCCTTTTGCTGGGTTGGCTTCGCCGAGGGTTTGTGAGCAGAACATGTACGAGGCGTCGGCCACATGGCCAACGATCTGGCCAAAACTTCGAACTTCCGGTGTCGGTTTGAAGGAGTAGTTTTCTTCCGGCATTTTTTGCGCCGCACC
>Ga0126383_10001266_pt1 | contig 15571 bp, 20 predicted proteins | sample PanSoiMetPlot_35_FD_96882 | JGI IMG/M metagenome (GOLD analysis project Ga0126383, IMG submission 96882) | Tropical forest soil microbial communities from Panama - MetaG Plot_35 | ecosystem: Environmental > Terrestrial > Soil > Tropical forest > Bulk soil | place: Panama | collected 2016-02-17
CGCGATTTCCGGCGGATTTTGAACTTGATCCGGGGCTGGTGGTATTTCGGGTGGTGGTGGTGGCGGCGACGGCGGGGGTGGCTCGGGTGGCTCGGGTGGCTCGGGTGGCGGCTCTTCCTTCGGGGCGAACGGCGGCGTGTTCAGGCTATTCAGGCTGGCGATCTTGTCCCCGATCATGCGGTCCAGGCCGAAGCCTTCGATCTTCTGGTTGATCTTGTCCTGAAGATTCTGGGCCTGGTACTGGTCCCAGTCGGCCTGATCGATGTCGGGCAGCATCGTCACGAGGGGTAGCTCCAGGGGGAGTTACGGGTTACTGGAGCCGCCACGTCCCTGCGCTCGCGTTGTTACTGCCGTACTTGGGCAGGCTCTGGTTGTAGAGCGCCTGCACGTCGCCCTTGTCCCAGCCGGCCGCCTCGTAGTTGCCGAGCAGCATCTGCTGCTGCGACGGGGTGAAGTTGTTCCACGATTGCGACGAGATCTGGTTGGGGGCGGGCAGGTTGTACTGCTGCTGCTGCGAGCCGTACATGTTCGTCCCATTCCCCGTGGCCTGGACGGCCTGGTCGCCGGTGCTCTGGCCGGCGCCGGTGCCGATGCCGCTGCCCCACACCTGCTGGTTACCGCCGCCGCCGCCCGCGATCTGCTGCTGCATGGTGTTCAGGTTGGCGGCCTGTGGCTGTTGGCCGGTGGTGGCGCCGCCGCCGGGGGTGTACTGGCCCATCGCGGCGGCGTACAGGTCGCGCATGCCCTGCGGGGTGGAGCCGAGCACCTGCTGGTACTTGGCCCAGTCGGCGGGACCGCGCAGGTTGCTGAGCATCTGGAGGTAGTTCTGGGCGTTTTGCTGCTGAAGCTGCTGCTGCTGGGCAGCGAACTGCTGCTGCTGGAAGGCCTGGCTCCACTGCTGCTGCTGGCCGGCCAGGGTCTGGGTGGCGCCCATGCCCTGCGGCATGCCACCCGCCACGGTGCCGGCCTGGGCGGCGCCGGACCCCCACTCGCTCTGGGCGGTCGCCAGGGCCTGGTTGTAGTCCAGCACGCCGCCTCGGGCGGCGGCCTGCTGCTGCAATTGGGCGACCCGCGCCGGCAGGTACTGCTGCGAGGTGAGTGCCGGCGCGTTGTACCAACCCGTCAACTGCGCCGCGTTCTGGGCGTTCTGCATCGCTTGCTGCTGCTGGCCGAGCGTCCAGGCGCCCTGGTCGGGGGCGGTGCCTGGGGCGTAGTACTGGCCGAAGGCATTTGAGAGGCCGAGCGACTGGGCGTAATCCTGCTGCTGCTTCGCCATCGTCTGGGCACCGACGGCGGGCGCCCCGCCAGCGCCGTACCACTGCCCGAACTGGCCGGTGAACCACTGCTCCTGGGGGTTGTTCCACTGCCCGTTGAACTTGCCGGTCTGCGCGGCGGTATCCATAGTCTGCTGCCAGGCGAACTTGGCCGCGTCCAGAGCCTGGCTGGAGCTTGCGCCCTGCGACTGGGCCTCCCAGTACTTCTGCTGGGCGGCCTGCTGCGCCCAGGCGCGGATGTCCGCCGACTGGCTCAGATTGGCGTACAGGCCGTACGGGTCGTTGGGGTCCATCTAGCAGTTACCTCCCTGGTGGCAGAATGGGTGGGCGTGGCGGAACGGGCATGGCCGGACCAGGCCTCGGTGGACCTGCGGCGGCTGCACCTGGCGGTAAGCCGGGTGGAGGACCTGGCGGCCCGCCTGGAGGTGGTCCTGGCGCGGGTGGAGGCCCTGGAGGCGCCTCGTGAGGCCACTGCTCGGGTACTGCGAGCGGCTCTGGAGTCGGAATCCTCAGATTCGGATACGCCTTGACCACAGTCCTGTAGACCATGCTGAAGCCGGTTACCCCGAGGCGTTGGAACTCCTGCTCGCGGCCCTGGACGTTGGGCGTGCCGTCCGGGTTGAACAGCTTGTCGCGGTAGTACTGGAGCTTCTGCTCCTCGCTCAGGTCGACCGAGAAGGGGGCGCGGGTAGGCGCAAAGGCGAGCGCGACCTGGCTCGAGATCTGGTCGATCCAGAGCGCCAGGTCAGTGGCGATCTCGTCCAGCGGATTGGGGGTACCAGGCATGGCTTCCCTCTTTATGCCGGCATCGGGCCGCGCGGCATGGGCACCACCGGGTTACCGGGGATGCCGCCCGGCGGCATGCCGCCGCCGCCACCAGGGGGAGGTGGGGCGATGGGCAAACCCTGGCCCGGCGACGGGACCGGATTTGGTGGCATACCGCCGGGGCCGCCGGTTGGCGGGGCACCTGGGGTACCGCCTGGCACGCCCGCAGCGCCAGGCCCTGGTGGTCCGGCTGGGGGTGCGCTGGCCGGTGCGCCGGTGAGCGCGTTTGGCGTAAGGCCCGCCTGCGCCATGCGCGTCGAGTTGATGGTGGCGATCTTCTGGAAGATCTGGTTCTTGAGTTCCTGCTGGATCTCCTGCGAGTTCTTGAGATCGTGCAGGAGCCACGACTTCTCCACCTCGTCGGGATTGGCGCCGGCCCGTTCGACGGCATCCTCGTACGTGATGAGCTTGAGTTGCATCTTCTCACCGATAGCGCGCGTCTCGATGATCTCGTTGGAGGGAGTGCTCGGCGCGAGCTTGCATTCGTAGCGGTGCACGCCCTGGAGGTCGTCGGGGCCGATGCCGAGCCAGGTGGCCCTGGTCATGCCGCCGATCTGCTTGCGGCCCTTCTTGGCTTCCTGCTCGCCCCAGGCGTAGACCTTCTCGCCGATGCGGTGCTCGATGAGCCAGGACTCGAACCCGATCCGCTCACCGAGGGCGACCTCGGCATTGCTGACGATCGGGTCCCAGCCCAGTCGGGCGAGGTAAGCGGCTTGATTCAAGGCATAGCCTGACTGGTCCTGCCCGACCATGCCCTGAACTACGCTCGGTAACGCCCACTCCAGCATGTCCTTGATGGAGCCGATCAGCTTGTCGGCATCGACGCCACTCCTGGGCTGGTCGATTGGCGCGACATCAAAAGGAAAGAGTTTGCCTGGTTCGATCTGCTGGGCGCGGGTGTTCTGCTCGCGGCCGTCGGTGCCGTAGGGCATGGCGGGCAGGCCAGGCAGCACGCCCGGCGGGGTGGTCTTCTTGAAGGCTGGGAAGCCGGTCATGTACGCGGCGTTGCCCTGCATGGTGAGCAGCGAGTCCAGCAACGGGAACAGCCGCAGAAAACCGAACAGGATGCTCAGCCCGGCGTGCTCGGGTAATCTCGAGGCGGTGGTGATGCCCAGCGCGTGGAAGTACGGGCCTTTGAGCGTCTTGAGCACCGGGTCGCCGTAGGAGTGGCGCAGCACGCGGCACAGGGTGCCCTCGCCCAGGCTGCCATTCCCCTTGTTGCGCTGGCCCGGACCGGAGAGCAGGATGACCTGGGTCTGGTAGTCCCAGGCCTCGATGCAGCGCAGCGTCTGCTCGCCGTGCCCGCCGGTGTAGCTGGAGTGACCCCCGTGCATCATGTGCACCCACTCCGCTCGGGCAAGCTCGGCGGCGCGCACATCCATGCCGCTCCACGTCTGGGGGTCCACCACATTACCGTTGGAGTCCAGTCCCGCACCGAAGCGCTCCAGTGCATCCATGTACGGGAGTTCCTTTATTTCGACAACGCTCGTAAATCCATTTTCGTTCTTGGTGTAATAAAACGTTTCTGGAGGAACGTCGGTGGATGCGATGGGATACGGCAATTGCAGCTTGTATTGCTCGGTTTGTTTGTCGTACATCAAATCGCGCGCCTGCTGGTCGTAATCCTTTTGCTCATCCAGCAGCTTCTGGAGTGTCGCGCTCTTTTCGTCGTACGCACTCCAGGCCGCTCTACTCCGCTCCACCGTCTTGATGACGCCCTCGCCTTTGACGGCCAGGCTCCACATAAACAGCCGGAGTAACTGCCTGCGCGACTCCTGCTCCTGGCGAGTCCAGCTTGCTTCGAAGAATTTCTCGCGGAGGGTGGAGTTCTGCTGGTAGGTGTCACCGAATCCGATCGGTTTAAAGACCGTCGTCATGGGGTTGACCGAGAGGGCTGCGGTGACGGTGGTGGCGATGTGGATTGCCAGCGGACTCCGCACTTCAATCGCGGTTTTCTTGTAGGCGTCGGGGATATCCACGGGTAGCTCACCGAACAGCACGGCGTCGATATCGCGGTAGAGTTGATCTCTGTCAGCGAACTGCCGTTGCAAATCCTGGGCAAGCTCGAGGGTGCCGCGCTCCATGGCGTCCTGGGCACTCGAGGTGGAGTTTTTGAACCAGCCCGAGGGCGGTGCCGAGGTCATGCTCACGGTCGCTTGCTCCTGTTCATGCGACTTGCTCCGTCACTGCCAGGATCTGGTACGCCGAAGTGGTTAGCGATACCCCATTGATGTTGGCGTTGAGGAATACCCCGATGCGGTGGGTGGCAGCGGAGGGGGCGGTGTACATCGTGCCGCAGAGGGTGGCGTATTCGTTGGCCTGGAAGGTGTGCAGGCCGAGGGTCCACTGTATCGTGCCATCGATGCCAATGCCACTGAAGACGGTGCAGAGAGCGGTCACGTTCAGGGTGACTCGCCAGTCGAAGCGGGTGCGCTTGCCGCTGAAGGGGCCGGTGACCTGTAGCGGGGTTTCTAGCCACGCATTGGTCTGTGGCAGTGACCAGGCTGGGGCGGCGAAGTACTCGCCGATGAGGTTCTGCGCCGTGCCTGCGGGCAGGGTCACCTTGCCGCCCGACTGCGACGCGATGTTGATGTTCTTGCCGAAGATGTTCAGGTCCAGCCAGGACGAGTTGTCACGGTCGTAGCACTGGAGGCTGCCCTGGCCTGGGTCGGGGTTGAGGTTGTAGATGACCTCCACGCCCCTGCCGCTCTGCGGCATGAGGATGCCCGTAGCGCGCAGCGAGTTGGCGTCGAACAACCCCTTGTGGGTGTGCAACCCGCTGGTCAACCCCTGGCGCCCGTTGTCCCTGTCGGTCTGGCCCACGGCGAGCACCGGCGGCACGAAGGTCGGCACGTTCATGCTCATCCCCAGGTCACCTCCTGCACCTCTTCGTCCTGGGCCTGGCCGGCCTCGGCCACCAGCCCATAGCGCAGGGCGTCGGGGGCGTGGTCCTCGGTCTTGGTGCCGCGCAGCTTGTCGGCTACGTCCTCGGGATCCAGCGGATCATGCACCATCGCCGGCAGGGTCCGCTCGAGATTCGGGCAGTGACGTGCGAACAAGTGCAGTCGCGGATCCGGAGTCGCCATCGCGCGCCGCACAATTGCCCACCCGGTGCGGCGGTTGTTGAACCCCGGCACAATGTTGTCAATGCCGGAGTGTGCGTACACCGATGCAATGCTCGGGCGGTTCTGCTCGGTGCGCGCATTGAACATGGAAGGGTCCAGCACATTGGCAATAATCCGCTCGTCCTCCGACGCACTGCGTATCAACTCCGCTTGCTCTTCGTCGCGGAGTCCAGCTTGATAGCGTTCCCTGTACACATAAATAGGGCGCTCACCTTCCGGATCTCGTGCAAACCACAACGTACACCAGGGCGCGGCGAAGCCGTAATCCGTCGAGGTCCAGCGGGGCCAATGATCCGGAATATCAAATGGCTCCACCACATGCACCTGGGGATTCCACTCCGTAAAGAACATGCCATCCGCCGCCACCCACTGCCCGAGTCGCAAGCGCTGGTACAGAAATCCAGTCAGTGTATCCAGCGTCTTCAGGTACTGGAGTCCGAAGTCGGTGTACTCGGAGTTGGCATGGTCATACAGGAGTGGGTTATCTTCATGTCGGGTATCGAGCAGCAAGCACTCACCACGGTCACAGCGCTGTTTGAGCCAGTGATACGGATCTGCTGGATTACAGTCGGCAATGATCTGCTGGTAAGAGAGAACTCCGTTCCGCAATCGGGACACGAGGAGTTCCCAGTCCAACTGATCGAGTTCCGTTGCCTCTTGGACATAGATCAGGTCGAACTCCGTTGACTTCACTTTCTCAGGATCATCCAGCCCGGCCAGGGCGATGACCGCCCCATTGGGATACCTGTACTCCTGATCCTCAGTCCAGAACCGCACTCCACTCGGCTCGGGCAACACCTTCTTCTCGTACGTCACCAGTGCCGCCTGCGTCAGCGACTTCCTCACTTTTCGCACAATCGCCGCCCGCACCGGTACGTGGTACGCCACAAAGGAGAGCTTCTCGAGTGCCGCCCTGGACTTCCCCGTCCCCGCCGGCCCCGCCAGCAAGACCTCCCCCCCCCGGTACTCCATCAACTGCCGCGCAGCCCCATACGGCATGTACGCCGATTGCTCAGGCCGAACAGCCATCAACTCCGACTGGACCTGTACCGTCTCCCCCGCCAGCTTCTCCCCGCGCCGCGCTCCAGTACGCTGCGGTCGCAGGGCCTCAGCCACCCGCCTATGTCCCGTCCACGCTGCACGCGAGCGTAACACTCTATACCAATTTGAGCCACATGCCGGTAAAACTCTTGAAAAAACGATCGTTGGGATGAAACGCTTCCGCAGGGAGCCTCGCGCGCCGTCTATGCCGGAACCACGAAAGTGCTCGCGCTGCCAGACCTACTTCACTGGAGCACAGTGCCCCCGCTGCGAATACCAGCACATCCCCGCCCGCCAACGCTTCATGCGCCCCTTCGCCCCCTACCACCCCGGTGTCACCAAGCTCCGCGACGGTCCAGTCCACATCACCAAACCTCCCCCTCCAAGCCAATAGAGAATTTTTTCAACGCTGGGGTTTAGGTAATCGCGGGTCGCGGGCGCGACGGGGGCATGTGGTACCCGTACCCCTCCGGGGTACGGAGTACCGCGCACACGCGCAGGCGTCCTTACCGCGCCTGAGCACATAGCGTGTGCGTCTCCGCATCTCACCCGGAGACAAACATTCCGAGATGCACGCCAACGCAGGCCACTCTCGCCCAACGCTGGCTGATACCGCCCACTAGTACTTACAGACTCCCCAGGGGCTGCTAGCTGCCCAGGGCGCCACAACCCCAGCCTGGGGTCACTCCAACCGCGCATACGCGGGCCGTCTGGCTGCCTGTGAGCGCTGAAACAGGCACAACTGGTCCACAACTGACCAAGCTGAGGCCTCTAGCTGCCTGGTCGCATCTCGTGTTCGGCCTCTACCCCAGGTGCCTAACTCGGCCCAGGGCGTTAACTAATCGTTGACAATTTACTAGCTGTTTGTTTAGAGACAACCCACAATTCTTGTGTATATTCCCGTTGTCGCAAGTCGAGAGGCTAAGCGGCGAGGTCAACCAAGAGGTTAGGTGCCTACGGGGCGCAGTGAACGAGCGGCGACGCTAGTCTCCATGCCAGGCAACCGGCTAGTTCAAGTGACTGACACGCGAAACGGCTAACCGTTCCGAGCGAAGCGCTCCGATGCAATCGAAACACTGCTAGGACCATGCGTCCGCCCACGGCCCACGCGGCAGCCATCGCAAACACAAACTCACAAGCAAACGTCAGAACGTTGGCGGCCGATGCTCACAGAATCCGCTGCCGTAGCTATGTCCGCAGTGCACAACCCGCTCTAGGGTTAGCCCCGAGTCTGCTACTCGACAGGTGTCCCGCCGGCCAACATGCCAACGTTCCGAGTGACTGAGATATGTGACCAGGCCGAGCGGCCTGGCGCCTCTGTCCAGTCCGCAGAGTGACGCCGGTTCGCCGGCGGTAATGCGGGCGGCCTGGTCACAACCCCAGGCCATAAAAAAACCAGCCCAACGCATTGGGCGCCATTTCACTTCTGGGAGGGCAATTCCTGTGAAGCACTACATCCCTCGGGCCTACGTGCCTGGCACAACCACGCTGCTACTGACGGACACAAGCAAAATGCCTTCGGCTAGCTGGTCGCTGCCGGCGCTCGAGGCCTGCCCGTTCAAAGTGACGGTGGGCGAGGGCGCCATCTGTGGCGACTGCTACGCCACAAAAGGCAGCTATAGCTGCTACCCCAACGTCAAAAAAGCGCAGCGCGCCAGGTTTGCCTGGGTCCGCGAATGCCTCAAAACTGAGGCCGGGACGGACGCGTTCGTTCGGACCATGATCGATTGCATCGGCCGAACCAAGAATACGTACTTCCGGGTACACGATTCTGGCGACCTCTTTTCGCCCGCCTACACTTGGGCCTGGGTACGCATCGTCCAGGCCCTGCCGGGGATCAAATTCTGGTTTCCGACGCGCTCATGGCGGCCAATGACCATGAAGAATCTCAACCCCGCGACAAAGGTCGCCTGGGAATTGGCGCTGCTCGCATTGGCCGGCGAGGACAACGTCACGGTTCGGCCGAGCGCCCTGTTTTTCAATGCGCCTGCCCCGCGCATCCCCGGCCTGGCTGCGGGTAGCACGGCGGCCGATGACGGCTCGTTCACCTGCCCGGCCTCGCGTCAGAACAATGAGTGCGGCGATTGCCGCGCATGCTGGGACGCGCCGGAGCTAGCTATCAGCTATCGCGCTCACTAGTCGCAGAGTGACGGGCGCCCTGGGCGCCCGGTAATGCGGGCCGCGTGGTCACAACCCCACGCCACTTCTCACCCGTACGGGAGGGCAATTCCCTATGGCCGACAAGGTCACAAGCGGCACCTTCGAAGGTGTCGATGTCTATCGCAACCTGTTGCGGCATACCGTCAGCATCCGCTCGCATGGCAAGGTGGTCGCCTGGTCAAACGATGTCACGGTCACAAACGTGACGTTTCGCGTCCAGCCGGCTGGCATCGCACGCATCCGACGCCAGGGACAACGCGAGGTCATCGCGTTCGCTCGCGGCACCGCTCAGGCGCACCCTGGGCCGGTCGCTATCCCGGCCGAGGCGGTGCGCGTCTACTTCAACCCATTCGAGCACGCTGCGTTTGTGCTCGCGGACGGGACGCCTGTCGTTTCGGCCGACTTGCTCATCGTGGCAACCCCGCACGGCTCCTGGGTGGTCAATCCGCGATGAGGCGCCCAGCTAAAACCGCCGTGGTCACAACCCGCCGCAAGCCGGCGCATACCGCCTATTGCCTGACGTGCAATTGGATCCGCTCGTTTACCACCCGCCAGGCGGCCGAACAGGCCGCCCAGCAACACAAACACGCAGAGTGAACCGGCCGCCCAGGCCGGGTAATGCGGCAGGCCTGGTCACAAGCCCAGGCCATATCTAGCCCCGGTACGCATTCCGGGCACCGGGAGGGCAATTCCCCCATGAATACCTTCGCTGCGGTCACAACCCGTCAGTTACACAACGGCTCGATCAAAGTGCGCGATGGCAACGGACGCGCGAGCGTCCTGGCCGCCAGCCTGGTCGATCACAAGCTCGGGCTGCGCGAACAGCACCGGCAGGCCCTGGCGGCACACTTCGGTAACAACCCACTGTGCCGCTCGGACCTCTACGTGGCCGGCTACACCGACGCCATTGGCGACAACACGCCGGGCAACCCCGCGCGCTGGACGCTCGTCTGGGTGATGCCATGAGTACCCCAGCGTGGTTGCAGCCTTGCAAGTACTGCGGCGAGCACGTCGAATATGACCAGTTGCTGCGCTTCCGCAGCGGCAAGGTCGGACATATCGAGTGCTTCCGCGAATACTCCCGCAAACCACGCTACGTGGTACGTGCTTGTGGGCACTGCGGCACCGAAGCCGGCCAGCCACATATCGAAGGTGTCTGCCCAAATTGGTCGGACGCCAGCTAGCGCAGAGTGACAGGCCCTCGAGGGCCTGGTAATGCGGCAGCCCCAGTCACAAGCCTGGGCCAATTCCAAACCGCAAAGCGCGGCGGCCTGAGCGTCACAACCGCTCGGCCGCCCAGCCCACCGGAGGGCAATTCCCGTGGACAATCGGATTCTCGCACACTCGGCGCACCTGCGCCTGGGTGCTCACAAGGGCGGGCGACGCCTCTGGCTCGAGGGCAAACGGCTTACGGATGTCGGCTTTTCAGCCGGCGTGCGTTACCAGGCCTCGGTCAGCCAGGACACGCTCACACTTCGTCTCACTCCCTCGGGTGATCACAAAGTCAGCCATAAATCGGGTCGTCCGGTGGTTGACCTGATCACCCGAGGCTTAGGCGATGTGGAGCGCGTCGAGGTCAGCTTTACGCCGGGCGCGGTGTACGTGTCGGTGCATCCCATCGACGCGGCTTCCCGCGACCGGCTGGGCCGCCTCAATGCACGCCTGGCCGCCGGCGAAAGCCTGCGCCTGGGCAGCATCTGCCACGGCGGGGGAGTCGCCTCCGACGCGCTCTTGCGCGGCCTGGGCAATGCGTCCCTGGCCTGGGCGATCGAGGCCGACGCTTCGTACATCGAGCAGTCGCTCGAGCACGGCGCCCTCGCGGGCGGCGGCGTCTCGATCGAGGCCGACCTCGGGGACGTTGACCCGGCTGCCCTGGGTGACATCGACGTGCTCGAGGCAGGCCTGCCCTGCACCGCAGCCTCACGGGCTGGTAGGGCAAAAAAGGGCCTCGATCGGCCAGAAGACCAGGCCAACCTGGCCGACCTGGCCGTCGCGTTCCTCGAGATCATCCGCGCCACTCAACCGGCCGTGGTGCTGCTCGAGAACGTGCCTGAGTACGCGGACTCGGCAACCGCCGACATCATCCGCGCTCGGCTGCGCCGCTTCGGCTATGAGCTTCACGAGACGGTCATAGACGGCGCGGCCTGGTCGCTCGAGGCACGCTCACGCTGGATCCTGCTCGCCGTCACACGCGGGCTGGAGATCAGCCTGGAGAGCCTGGTCGCCACCCGCGAGCACGCCACCCTGGCCGAGGTCATCGACCCCGCCGCCCAGGGCTGGCGCTCACTCGAGGCGATGGCCGCCAAGGCCGCTCGCGACAAGGCCAACGGCAACGGCTTTTCGCGAGGCCGCCGCGTGCTCACGGCCCAGGCCACTTCGGTGCCAACCCTGCGGCGCGGCTACCAGAAGGGCGGCACCTGCGACGTGCGCCTGGCGCATCCCTCGCAGCCTGGGCAGGCGCGCCTGTTCACGGCGGCCGAGCACGCCGCCATCAAGGGCATCCCCGCCCGCCTGGTCGAGGGCCTCAGTGAGAAAAAAGCTCATGAGGTGCTCGGTCAGTCCGTTATCAGCCCCGCGTTCCGAGGCCTGGGCAGGCTCATCGCCCAGGCCACGGCCGCCTAACCACGATAGGAGTAGTCATCGTGAGCACTTGGAAAGACCTCTACATCGGGCTGGTGGGCGCCGTAGCCGCCTATGACCAGGCCCTGCGCCGCTGGGCCTGGGTGGCCGACTCGGACGAGCACGGCGACGCCTGGGTTGGACACTCGGACGAACTCGACGAACTCTGGGCCGCCGTGCTCAGCGCAGCCGGCATCGCCCCCCAGACGCAGAGTGACCCCGCTTAGGCGGGGCGTAATGCGGCAGCCCTGGTCACAAGCCCAGGCCAATCTCACCGCAGAGGAGAGTAGTTCCCTTGACCACCCTTACCCGCTGCCTGTGCGGCCACGGCCCGAGCCGCCACTATCACCTCAGCGGCAGCACGGCCTGCCGCGTCTGCTCCTGCCATACGCTGCGCCTGCGCTGCGCCGCCCTGGTCTACGCCCGAGCCACCTACCCCGTCCCGCCATCGCAATGCACACGCAGCGCTGGGGAGTCGGGCTACTGCAAGCAGCACGCGGAGGCATGAGAGTCTTCCTGCGCCAGGTCGCGGGCTGGACCATCATGCTCGTCGGCCTGGGCCTGAGCATCGGCTGCGCCTACTCACTGTTTCAACAGCCCGTCTCGCTCTGGCTGCCGGCTACGGTCGGCGCCATCGGCCTCTGCGTCCTGGGCGCCTGGCTGCTGAACGCCAGGCCTGGGAGATACTCATGAAAGGTCGCGAACTCAAGAAGTGGCGCGAGCAGAACTTCCTCAGCCAGGTCAACCTGGCCGAACTGCTCGGCGTCCACGCCAACACCGTCGCCAACTGGGAACAGGGGCGTACGCGCATGCCAGGCAGCACCGCCCTCGCCCTCGAGGCCATCAGCCAGGAGCGCGCCAGCCTGGTGCGCCGCATGCGCGCCGCCAAAGAGGAACGCGCCCACCGCGTGCGCCTCAAGATGATCGACCAGCACCCCGAGCACTACGCCAAGCTGCTCGAGAACATCAAAAAGGCCCGCGCCGCGCGCGGCATCGACGGCCGCACGCCTGGTATCCGTAAGTCCCGCTAGACAAATGGCAACGACACGGGCAACAGGCTACCCCGTTGCCCAGTTCCCAGCCTGTTGTTGCGTCCCTGTTGCCGCTAGGGGAGAGAGCGAAGCTCTCCCTCGCAACCACTAGTTGTTGTTGTCTTTAACTCTCTATAGGCAACACAACAACAACTCACTCGACGGCCCGATATAGCCGCTTGCCGCCGAGCAGGCCGCCGCGCTCGAAGGCCTCCTTGTCGGACGAGAGCAGGAAAGCCACGTTGCTGCGGTTGAAGCCAAGCTCGCGGGCAATGTCGCCTGCCGACTGGGGTCCAACGTCCAACAGGTACTCGCGCACCGCATCACGCATGCTCAGATCCTTGCCGCCTTCGATCTTCTGGAACTCGCCAGGCCCGGCCTGCCGCACGCCCACCAGCCCGCTAGCGTCGAACTCCAGAGCGGATACCCAGCGTGAGGCCTTACCGATGTCGTTGTTCTTGGTGATGTCCAGGCCGATACCCAGCGGTCCCATTGCCTTTTGCTCAGACAACAACTGCACAACAACGTCGGCGCCCGCCTCGAAGTGGATCCCGCCGTACACATGCGTCTCGTCCGAGCGTGGCGTGTGCGCCAGGGCAAGCCAGGTCGGGGCCAGATCGTTGAGCGCATCGATGATGCGGTTGACGGCCTGGTTGTCGTTCAGGTCGCCCAGGCCGGCGCGGCTGATCGAATCCAGTAGCACCACGTCGATGTGACGCTCGTCGATGGCGCGCTCGGCCGCCGCGAGCACGTCGAACAACGCCCGGCCGCGTGCGTTCAGGATGTACAGCGGACGCTTGCGGTCCAGGCCGAGCACCTCGTTGATGTTGCCCAGGCGGTCAGCCACCGACTGTGGCGAACGCTCGAGGTTGATCAACAGCACCCGCCGCTGCTGCACGGGCCACAGAGTCTGCACGCCAGCATCCAGGCTGATGCCCATCAGCATCAGCGTGTAGCTCTTGCCTCGGCCTGGCGGCGCGAACACGATGGTGCCGCCACCTTCCAGTACGAATGGCCGCAGCAGGAACTTGGGTGGGTGCCGCTCGGTGCTGCCATTGACCATCTCGGCGGCCTGGCGCCCGATCTGCGCCTCCCATAGCCCCAGGCAGAATTCGTCGAGGTCGGCCTTGAGATGATTGGACGGGTAGAAGTCCTTCAGCCCGTTCTTGTTGCCCTCGATGTGCTTGTACGCGCTGTTAGCCAGCCGCACCCGGTCCTCGTCGCGCTCCACGTTGAAGTTGCTCCACGCCAGCACCGTGGTGTTGCCCAGGACGTACACCTTGGCGTGGATGCCGGTGCGCTCAGGCCGCAGGTTCTCGGCGCGAAAGCCCACCGTCAGCCCCGTGCCCTGAAGCACCCGCCGCTTGACGAAGCCGCCCCGCTCGAAGCTGTACTCAGAGGGGTTCACGGTCCCATACCTCTCGGGGTCGGGGCGCCCTGGGCGCCAGCGTCGAGGCCTTGCCCCAGGCACTGCATGCCGTGCAGCGCCAGTAGTCCAGCGGCACCGAGGCCTTGGCCGAGTCTTCGCCGCAGCGCGGGCAGGCAAACAGCGGCGTCTCGCCATACTGGTCGATCCGCGACATGGCTCCAGATGCGCTCAGGACGCGATTCTGTGAGGTTTGCTCCGGCGGGGCCGATTGGACCTCCGCGAGCGGCGTGCCGCCTTCCAGCCGCGCCAGGAGGCTGCCCACAGGCCCCCAGGACGGGTCGCACTCGATGCCTGGTGGCTCGTCCTCGGCCTGGGCCTGCTGCTCGCGCCATAGAAGCTCTTCGCGCAGGTTGATGGCACGCTGACGGCGCGCCCTGGACGCTTCAGACATCGGAGTCCCAGCGGGTCGGGCAGTCGCTGCATAACGGCAGCATCGGCTGGTTGGGATCGGACTCGAGCGGCAGCGCGCGGCCCCAGTTGTGCGGCAGGCCCCTGAGAAAACATTGCCGCTCGAGCTTGCGGATGCGCGCGGCTGCCTCGGGATACCAGATGCCGATCCAGCCAAGCTCCTGCGGGTCGGCCAGGGCGCCGCACAGGCACTCGCCCGAACGGTGCAGGTGATCGACCACCGGGTTGCGCGGCAGCTTGTTGGCCGCCATGTAGCTGGCTACATCCGAGTCGGTCCAGTCGAGGATCGGATTGATCCACAGTTGGGCGCGCTCGCGGATGACCGGCACGGCATGCACCCGCATGCGCCGCTGGCTCTCGGCCTTGCGGATGCCGGTGACCAGACCGACTTTGTCGCCGCGCCAGCGTTTGTGGCGGCGTACCACACGTCGCACCTGATCGTCTTTGAGCCGCTGGTACATGATGCCGTGCTGCCCTGGGCCGCCAGGCATGCCCTTCTCGAGGCAGTTGCGGTCGTACCAGCCCTTCGGGGCGTGCTCCTCGATCAGCGGCCAGCCCTGGTCGCGGCATACCTGGCGTACGAACTCGCGCGTCTGCTCGATGCCAATGCCGGTGTTGACGTGAACCACGGCCTTGAACGCCGGGTGCTGAGCGGCGAGGTGCGTCGAGACGATCGAGTCATGGCCGCCCGAAAACAGCGCCAGCAGGCACGCCGGCTGGTAGGCGACCTGGGCGTTAGAGATGATTTGGAGAGCGTCCGGCATCAGCCGTTCCAGCGCATGCTGAATCGGTAGCCCTTGTCAGCGAAGTACTTGCGCAGCGCGTTGTCGAGGCGCTGCATCTCGTCGCGGCGCGGCGCGCACCACTCGTCACAGTCGCTGGAATCCCACTCGTGCAGCGGGCAGTAACGCAGGGCAACGCGCGGCCTGGGGGCCAGAAGCGTGGACATGCCCGTGCCCTATTCGGAGTCGTCGTCGCCCTGGACGGCGGCCACCACGCCCAGGATCAGATCGTTGCCCTGAAGCCGCTGAAGGGCCGCCAGTTCGTCGTCCTGGCCGCGCACGTAGAAGCAGAGCATGGCCGTCCGACCAGTGCGCGCGACCGAGCCAAGCTTGGCGTCCAGACGCAGGACGGTGTCCTCATTCGTCTTCGTCATCAGCAATCACCTCAGAGTCGGGTACAGGCCCTTCGTCGGCCTGGGCTGGTAGCGCCTTGCTGGGCCGCTCGTCCTCGGGCGTGAAGATCTCCGCGTAACGCCTGGCGTTGCGCTGCTGGCGCGCGGCCTGGTCCTCCTCGGTCACGTTGACCTCGGTGTCGTGCTCAGCCGAGAGCGCCAGCGAGCCAAGCTGCGCGGGAAAGGCGCGGCGCAGGGCCTGCGCCTCGGCGCACTTGCCCAGCATGTGCTTGGGCATGCGGTTCCACATGAACGCTTCGCTCTCGCCAGTCGGTACGAACTCCGACCAGTACGCCTCGCCCACAAACGCGCTCTTGTGGCCGCCGACGATCTTCCAGATGGTCGCGCGAGCAAGCTCGGGGACCATCACCTTCTTGCTCTTGTATGTCCACTCGGTGAGGCCCCGAAACTCGATGCTCTCGGCGCCCGCGTAGGTGCCAGACCTCTCCGCGATGGCGCGGAAGCCGTCGATGCCAACCTGCAAG
>Ga0126383_10001268_pt1 | contig 15570 bp, 26 predicted proteins | sample PanSoiMetPlot_35_FD_96882 | JGI IMG/M metagenome (GOLD analysis project Ga0126383, IMG submission 96882) | Tropical forest soil microbial communities from Panama - MetaG Plot_35 | ecosystem: Environmental > Terrestrial > Soil > Tropical forest > Bulk soil | place: Panama | collected 2016-02-17
AAGTGACAATCAAGGCGACTGTCGAGGAGCTCGACCTCGTCCGGCGTGCGCTCACCGCGCACCGCTCGTTCGAGAACGAGATCCTGAAGGACCGTGGCAAAGGTGTCGAGGACATGAAGCGGAAGAACGTCGCCCGCCAGGAGATCGTCCTCTGCACGACCATGCTCGAGAAGCTCGGCGTCAAGAGCTGACGTGTGGGTGTGGCAGACAACAGGCTGCCCGCCCCAGACGTCAGAAAGTCTGATGTCTGTACAGAACCACCTATTACCAGGGAGGTAATACCCAGATGAATGACACACAAAAGGATTGGGCGCGTAAGATCGACGCCATGCTCCGGAAGGCAGAAAGCACGAACCATCCGGAAGAGGCAGACGCGTTCATCCGCTCAGCGCAGGCGCTGATGACGAAGTATGCGATCGACGAGGCGATGCTCGAGTCCGCACGGCGGGCGAAAGGCGAGGGTCGCGACGAGATCGTGGAAGAGGAGTTCGTCACGACCGGGAACTTCCTGGTCGCGTTCGGCAACCTCTGCTACTACATCCTCGTGGTCAACGACTGCCAGGCTGTGCTCATCCAGAATAGCCCACGCAAGATCGGCGAGAAGATGTACAAGAACACGTACATCCTCAAGGCGACCGGCTTCAAGTCGGACATCGATCGTGCCAGGTATCTGTTCACCAGCCTTCACATGCAGGCGGCTCACTTCGAGAACGTCTGGTGGAAGGAGAACAAGCACCTGTACACGAACATGAAGCGTCAGGGTTTCCTGGATCGTCGTCAGTTCCTCTTCTCCTACGCAGAGCGCGTCGGACAGCGGCTCCGCGAGGGAAAGCGGCAGGGCGAGCAGGAGGCGCAGAAATCGCACGGGACTGGCATGGAGCTCGTCCTGCTCGACAAGAAAGCGCTCGTCAAGGCCGAGTACGAGAAGCGGCATCCCAACCTGCGCACTGCCAAGCAGAGGCAGGCCGGTGGCTCGGACTACAGCCACCAGGCCGGTCGCGCCGCTGGGGACAAGGCGGACATCGGGCACGCTCGGATCGGCGGCAACAAGAAGGCGATCGGCTCATGAGCCAGCGGTTCTCTCCGGTAACACGGAGAGTTCCGGTGTCTCAGGCTAATCTGATACACCGTACACCAGGGAGGTTCAATCTATGAGCATAGTCGTACAGGACTGGAAGGGCAATGTCCTCACGGTTGGTGCCAAGGTGGTCTTCGGATCGCCCGACACCCCTGAGGAGATCCTCAACCAGATCGGCACGATCATCGTGATCGGCGAGCCGGACGTGTACTACAATCCGGTTACCGACACAGACGACGGAGGCTACGGCTTGAAGATCCAAGTCGTCTTCGAAGACGGAAGTGTCGAGACGGTCAACGCCATGTACAAGGAAGGCGACGACCACGAGGAGATCTTCGAAGAAGGCGGCGATCTCGAACTCGCAGCCGCTGAAGGCCACACGCACACCCACACGATCCGCAACGGTAAGACGATCTGCGTCTACTGCGGTGAGGAGCTGGAGCTGTGACCTACTACGACGAGCACACCGTCGAGGTCAGCGAGGATGGCATCTGGAAGTTCAAGGAGACGCTCGCCGACGGCTCTCTGCGCACGTTTCTGACCGTAACGATCACCGAGATCGTGACGCAGAGCAACGACGAGCAGCCGTCTTGCGATGTCCACATCCAGGCCTACAACGCACCGACGAAGGAACAGACCGTAGAGAATGCGCACCTCCGCGTGTTCTTCTCCGGAGACTGACCTGCGGTTCGGGCAGGTAACACTGCCCGTTCCGGAGCTCAGAATAAGCTGATCTCCAAACCAGGGAGTATCCCAATGACTGTCGTAATCGACACTCCGGACGGCATCGAGGCTTTCCGGATGCTCTCGATCTACGGTCGGCTGAAGCTGGAGATGAAGGGACTGCGGTTCCGCATCAACACCTTCTCCGCCGTGCGTCGCGAGCTCAACCTGCCACCGCGCACGCCCAGGGCGAAAGTCCTGGCGGCGTGGGAAGCCAAGATGACAGAGAAAGGAGTGAAGTTCTCATGACCAAGACGGAGCAGACCGACATCGTCAAGACCGGTAACCTGATCCGTGCGGCGTGGAACTCCGGCAAGAAGGAGATCACGATCGACGGCCATGTGCTCAAGATCCAGCGCAGCGACCACAGAGTGGCCGTTCGCGTCGGAGAGAAGACCGAGCACAGGGTTGAGTCGTGGCTGGTCGCCTCGCCGAAGGACCGGGGCACATTCGTGCCCGTCTACAACGTCGAGCTCACCCCCGGCAAGAACAGCCGGGTCACGGGGCAGATCACGCCCCACAAGAAAGACAAGTAGCCACGCGCGTCGGGCGTGTAACAGCGCCCGGTGCGGATGGCTAGGATGTAGTAAGCTATCCGGTAGTACACACCTAAACACCAGGGAGGTAACACCCAAATGGATCCTGTGAAAGTCGACGAGCCCAGGGAAGAAGTTCCCGACTGGGCGAAGTCGGCGCCATCACCAGGCACAGCGGCGGAGGTGACAGCCGAGGCCGCTGCTGGCGGAGAGAAGATCAGGCCTGCCCAGCGCAGCTACCTGCTCGATCTCATCGCCAAGAAGTACGTGAAGCCTGATCAGGAAGGTAAGCTGGATCTGATCATGAAGTGCCTCCGGATCAGCGAAGACCCGGAAGAGTACGGCATGAGCAAGAACAAGGCCACCGAACTGATCACGTGGTTCCTGAAGCAGCCGGACAAGCCGCGCGAGACCGTCGTCCGCGAGGGCGTCGAAACGAGCACGGCTCTGTTCGCGCTGCCACCGGGACGCTACGCGCTCCCCAAGGCTGGTACGGAGCTCGAGGACAACGAGCTGCGGTTCTATCAGTGCTGGGAAAGCAAGGACAAGCAGGCCAAGCGGATCTACGTTCTGTTCGGTCCGAGTGGTGCTAAGCTGCCGTACCCGGCTCAGATGAACATCGCCAAGATGATCATCAGCGCCGGCATCCGGGAGTGCGCCATCCGGTTCGGCATGGAGATCCGCTCCTGCTCGAACTGCGGTCGTCGCCTGACCAACCGCATCAGTCGTGAGCTGGGCATCGGCCCGGTCTGCGGCGGTCGGATGTTCGGCGGCGACGAGTGGGCAGACGAGGTCAAGGCCAAGCGGGCTGAGATCGTGGCCCGTGGTGAGGACCCCGACGAGGAGCTCGACGATGAAGCCTGAACAGCTCGACATCGTCGCTCAAGATGAGGTTGAAGTCGAGATCCGTGCGGACGGTACGGTGCTCTGGGTACATTACCAGGGCATCTCCGTCCTGCGGATCTGCCAGATCAGCAACCTCATCATCACGGACAACCGCACGACGCTTGAGGAGCCGTTCGAGGATGACAACCGTAATCCGTTCATGCCCGGCGATGATTTGCCGAGGCCTGAGCAGGGTGACACGCTCATCCTCAGACGGCTGGAGAGTACGTCTAGCATGCCAGGAAAGCTGATCGTCACAAGGACTCACGGTTCTCTGGGAGAATCGTGGGATCCTACCGGCGAGGATGCCTGGGGTCAACATGACATGAACGACGCGGCCGGATTCAAAGGTCACTGGTATGCCTATGGCATGGGCGGTGACCCAGAAGATCCCGATGAGTATCTTGTGGCCTCCTACGAGGTCGCGAGCGTGGTGCGTCATGTGGACTAAGGCATGGCAGAATGCTCGTCCGGGCTGGACCAGGCGTGTCCGCTTCTTCCCCAGCGGGAAGGGCGACGGCATGGCCCGGCTCGAATTCACCGAGCGCAACGCCGACAACACAGATCGCGTGAAGCACAGCGTCTTCGTCGATCTGATCACCGCTGAGCAGCTGTACAGGCGGTATTCAGAGGACGAGACGCTGACCGGACGCGACGTCTTCTTCGAAGTGAAGGAGACCGAAGAGGGTAGCGCGTGATGTGCGGGTGAGGTAGACTATGAGCTACCCACCCCGGACATCACGTCCGCAGCAAGAACCTACTACCAGGGAGGACCATGGCAACAATGAACAGAGAGGCACTTCGTAACGAGTGGCCTTTCGCGGTCGAGTTGCTACCCCTGAGAGACCTAACGGTCGACCTCAGGTATCAGCGACCGCCGCAGGAGGTCTTCGTGGCTAAGCTCATCGCGGAATTCGACGAGACCCTCGTCGGCGTCCTCGATGTGGCAGAGCGCAAGAACGGCACGCACGCAGTCCTTGACGGTGCGCAGCGGTACCAGGCACTTCTGAAGCACAAGAAGTCGGCCTGGTGTGCGGTGTACACCGGCATGAGCCTTGCCGACGAGGCGCAGTTCTTCTACAGCAAGAACCGCAACCGCCGGAGTGTGCACCCGTTCTACCAGTTCCGTGCGCTTATGGTGACTGGCCACAAAGCCTCGATCGCGATCAACAGGATCGTTGAGGCAGAAGGCTACAAGCTAGGCATCGGTCAACACCAGGATGACATGCTTCAAGCCGTCCGCGCAGTTGAGGATGCGTATGAGATGAGCAGCCTCGCTCGCAAGGAAAGCCTGAGTCCGACGTTGCGCATTTTGCGTGCGTGCTTCTACGGACGTAAGGCGGGCAAGGAAGGCGAGCTCATCCGTGGGCTCGGCAAGTTCTTCCAGCCATTCGAGGATGACAGCATTGATCTGGCGTGGCTGATCGACCAACTGGCCGGTCAGAATCCGCAGACGTTGCTGGGCCGCGCTGCCGACAAGGCGGCGACTGCCAGTCCACGACATTCTCGGGCGCACTGGATGGCCAAGGACATCGTCGAGATCTACAACCGTGGCCGTAAGTCAGGTCAGCGTCTGTATCCCAGCTACATTCAGGACTGATGACCTGCGGTTCCTGCCCTCCGGGGCAGGTTCCGGAGTTCACCACCCAAGACAGAAAGGAGCTCCGATGGGAGGTTTCAACTTGCCGCCTGGCGTAAGCGTCAGCGACATCCCCGGTAACAGGCCAGAGGACATCGCTGAGCAAGCGTTCTGGGAAGAGCTTGATCTCAAGTTCTACAACGACCATCCTGAGATGGCTGCTAAGCTACAGCCGGTCTGGGATGGCCACGACCAGGAGCTGATCGACGCGGTTGTCAAGTACGCAGAGATCGCGCGCACCATGGGCTACACTGCCGGGTCGAACGAAACTGCGGCTGACGAGTCTCTGGCCCAGGCGGCCAAGGAAGAAGAGGAATACGCCAACACACGCTGCGCCGTGTGCGGTGAAGTCCTCGGCTTCGACTACCCTCGTGCGGAAGTTGTTCTGAAGAGCACCGCGTGGCTCTCTGAGCGTCCGCACCTGATCATCCACCAGGATCCTTGCTTCAACGAGGAGACGATGGAGATCGCGTAAGTTTGCAGAGGCGACTCTGCCACTCATCCGCTGCGGGTCTCCCTGGCTGCGCGGGTGGGTGGGAGTGCCGACTCATCATCAGCATTCCGCAAAACCCCTGCTCAACACCAGAATTAGCCATTTTGCTGAAACTGGCGTATGATACGGGGCGACCTAATACCTACTCCCAAAGGAGGGAGCACCCAGATGGCAACACAGAAGGAAATCGTCGCGGCGATCAAGAAGATCGGCCTCGACTCCAAGGAGATCGTCGTCCGGTCCGTGCCGAAGGTGGCGGACGAGATCGGCGAGGAGCTGTCCGGCGCACTGATCACTCAGATCTACGAGGCCGAGGCAGTGGCGTTCCCCGAACTGGTCGTGAAGGGAACGCAGGCTGGCGTCAAGCAGGCGCGCGAGAGCGGTCTGCGCTTCGAGCGGATCGCGGCTCGCTCCGGCCTGACGGTCGGTGAGGTCCGCGACTTCGCGGAGAAGGCTGGTGTCGGTGCCGACTTCTACATCGGTCGGGGTCGTCGTCAGAATGGCGCATCCGGCGGGACCACGAAGACGCAGAAGGCAGCGTCGTCTGGTCGCCGGGGCAAGGCGGCGAAGGAGGAGCCGAAGGCGGCCACCTCCGGTCGTCGCGGTCGCGGTTCTGCCGCCAAGGCGGAGGAGCCGAAGACGCGTGGCCGCCGCGGAACTCGGGCGGCTGCGAACCCCAGCTAGTGCGGGCTGAGCCGGCACTAGTTGCGGCGACCAACGAAGTGCTCAGATCTGGTGACCCATCAGAACTTGAAAAGGTTCTGGTGGGCGCCAAGATCTGGGTCTTCAGTCCGGCGCACAGATCTGGCGAGTATCGCTCGCCTGAGCATGTACACGGACCGTACCGAGTGAACGGCTTCAAGTCGTTTCACGCGGCAGACCCGCCTGGATCCGACCAGAGGCGAAAGAAGCACCTGGTTCAAATCTTCACGGATCCAGGCGGCTGCCGTACCCTCAGCGTGGGCAGCATTCGTTTCCACGACCCGCGCAAGCGACGCTGAGACGTTGCCGGGAGCCTAGGGACTTGTATGCTCTGTTGTGCAAGTCTAGGCTCACGGGAGCGGCTAGTTTACTGCGCTCTACCGGAGGAAGTCCGTAGGGACTTGTATACAAATCCTCCACATCAACCTATCACCGCCATCCCAGGGAGGTACCATGAGACAGCGCTCAAGTATCATCATTGAGCACCCGCGTCGCGGGACGTTCCGCGAACTTGAGTGGGACTACGACAACCAGGAGAAAGCGCGCTTCTCGACTTCGGGTATGCGTAACGACCCGGAGAAGACGAAGCAGTTCTCCTCGATCGAAGAAGCGTTCGCGACGCTCGAGAAGATCCCGACCCCAACGCGGTATGAGTGCTATATCGCGATCTACAACCCGGTCGAGATCGCCTACTACAAGCTGGTCAAGATCTAGGATTTGTAGCTAATGTTCTGGATCGGAATTTCCCCTCCAGCCGAATCCGGATCTCAGAAATGTGGATCTGGGCTATGATTGCCGCCATCGTGGTTGTCATAGTGTTCATCGGCATACACAAAGCCGATCAATACGAAAGGAACCATGCGCGGCGACAGCACCGGCTGAAGCTACGCGAGCATGCCCACGAGGAGATGAAGCGCATCAACTTCCTCTGGCCACGCTGACCTGACAGTCCTACGCGGAGTCGCGTAACGCGACCGAGCGTAGGGTTGTGAGGCCAGACAACTGGTCTCTGTTAGAAGGAGGTCCCAACCTATGAGCCCGACGAAAGTCTTTCCGGAGTACTTGGCTGTAAGATCCAAGGACTATCCGGATTGGCTAGTAGTCACCTGTCCCCGCGAAGATTGCGGGGAAGCGTTCCTGGTTCGAGCTGCCGCGTGGCGTGCTAAGCACACATACACAACGCACAAGGGCCAGGAACATGTCGTGACCGGGCGAGCCTGTCCATACTGCTTCAGGGCTGCGCGCATGCCAAAGCGCATATCTAAGAGCAGTGGATAAGGTATACTCACCCGGTTAGATCACATACCACCCGGAGGTTAGAAGCGAAATGGCAAAGAATGCCTTCGCTGAGCTCTCCCCAAGCGGCGACAAAATCGAGGTCCACTTCCGGTATGATCCGGACCTGGTCGCCTGCATCAAGGAGGTTCCTGGGGCACGCTATGTGTCTCCAGCCGAAGGTGGACCCATGTGGCTCGTTCCGCTCAACCTGGATATCGCCAGGCGGCTGACCGAGAACATGGGTCCGGGTCTTGTGCTGGGTCGCGCCCTGAAGGTCTGGGGCAAGGAAGCGACCAAGCGCGAGGCGAATCTCCATGCTCTCGCAGGCATCGATGATGTCCCCGCGAAGGAGTTGGAGCTCAACAAGAAGATCCCTGAACTCGCGAAGTGGATGCGCGGGTACCAGCGGGCGGACACCAAGTTCCTCGCTGCCACCTCGTGTCTGAACCTGAACGAGCAGGGCCTCGGGAAGACGGCGGAGATCATCGCCGCCATCTTTGAGGGTGGACTCGAGCACGGCCCACATCTGGTCGTCGCTCCCAAGACGTCTCTCGAGACGGTGTGGCGCTACGAAATCGAGCGCTGGACCGCCAATCTTGAGAAGCCGCACGAGGTCATCACGTACTCGGGCGAGACGGTCAACAAGAAGGGTGCGATCGACGAGTTCTGGACGTGTATCGATGAGGAATGGCCCGTCTGGTTCGTGTGTACTCCGGCGACGGTCCGGGACGGCAAGGAGCCGTTCATGGATCCCGCCGAGTTCCCGGACGGATGGGCAACGTTCACCATCGACGAGTACCACAAGACCGGGCTGCCGAATGCTAGCGGCAAGAAGGGCACTGGCTCCAAGTTCAGCGATGCTGTCAAGGATGTCAAGGCCCAGCGCCGGTATGCGGTGACCGGAACTCCTATGGGTGGTCGTCCGATCAAGCTGTGGGGCGCTCTTCACTTCCTGTACCCCGAGCAGTTCACGTCCAAGTGGCAGTGGGCCAAGACGTGGCTCGAGGTCAGTAGCAATGGATACGGCCAGGATATCGGCAGTATCCTGCGCGGTCGGGAGGAAGAGTTCTACAAGGCTCTCGCCCCGTACGTCGTGCGTCGGCTAAAGTCTGAGGTTCTGCCTCAGCTACCGCCGAAGCAGTACGTTGACGTGTGGTGTGAGATGACGCCGAAGCAGGCCAAGCAGTACCGTGAGTTCGCAGCTCGAGCAGAAGCGGTCATCGAGGACCAGAAGCTGAATGCGCTCGGCATTCTTGCTGAGTACACCCGGCTGAAGGTCTTCGCGGACGCGTACTGCGACAAGATCGATCAACGCGAAGTCAAGTGCGAGACCTGCGGTGGCATCGACAGCGAAGGCTGCTATAAGTGTCTGGGCAAGGGCACGGTCACCAAGCTACATCCGGTGCCGAGTTCCGACTCAGGTAAGCTGCCTTACCTGGTGGATCGTTTGGCCGAGGTCGGTATCGACCCGGAGGATCCGGCAGGTGATGCCTGTGCGATCATCGCCTCCCAGTTCAAGGATATCGTGGACATGGTTCACGCCTACTTGAACGCGAAGGGCATTCCCACAGAGAAGATCACTGGCGCAACGTCCGGGGATGACAGGGCTGCTATCCAGAAGAAGTTCCAGGATGGCGGTCCGAACTCCCCGCGCGTCGTCGTGATGACGACCACCGCTGGTGGTGTGGCCATCACCCTCGACAGGGCAGATACGGTTCACATCCTCGACGAGACCTGGGTCCCTGATGACCAGGAGCAGTTCGCGGATCGTGCGCACCGTGTCAGCCGTATGCACCAGGTGACGGTCTACACATACCGCAGTACGGGCACGATCGAGGAATACATCGAGAAGGTCGTTGGCGACAAGGCCAAGATCAACGTCGAGATCCTCGATGTCCGTCGGCGCGGCTTCCGCGCGAACATGCAGAAGGCGGTGCTCGATGAGCAGCCCGACTGAGGAAGTGGTTGATGAGAGGCAAGCCGAGATCATCGACCACAACATCGCGGCCGGATACGTGACCTACATCGTCGACCGTTGGGAAGGCGATCGGAACGATCCGATCGTGGGTATCGTGCGATACATCGGTGTGTGGCGAGAAGACCAACTCGAGAAGCCAGATGGGGAGGCGTTCGATCCTCCCTTCTGGCCGACCGACAAGTCCCGCTACAGTTACCGGACTGAACCGGACAACCCGAAGCCGCTCGTGTGGCAGACGGTTGAGACCACGAAGGAGGCGGACCACGAGCTCGTCCGCTTCAAGAATGATCAGAACAACGAGCTCGAGAATGGGAAGTACCGCTACGGTGCTGCCCAGAAGCGTTCAGAACTGTACCAAGCGTTCATGGACGCGATCGACACGCTGGCCAAGTTCCCAGAGAACGAGGAAGCGTGGAAGAAAGTGGAGCGCTGGCGTACCTACAACGCCAGGCTCCACGAGAAGTAGACACCTACAACCCAGGAGAGGGATATGCTATATCCTGCCCAGGAAGAGATCCGCTGGAGGGACGTTGACTCAAGCAACGTCCGAAAAGTGGGCTGGGACAAGGACGGCAACATGTACGTCCTGTTTCGCGACACGTCGCTGAACGGGACCAGCACGCTCTACATGTACCGTTCTGTTCCGCGGCAGCGTGTGGTCGCTGCGGCTCGCGCAAAGAGCGTGGGCAAGTACATCAACGAGCACATCAAGCCGCACCACCCGGCGGTGAAGATCCGGTGACCCTCATGATGCTTGTCATCATTGGGGCTGTGGTCATCGGGATCATCCGTGGCATCAGGAAGGGACGTAAGCTGTCCCAGCAAGTTCCTGATGTTCACCATGAGACGCCGGGACGGATCTACTTCCTACAGCACCAGAACAACCCCGACAGGATCAAGATCGTGAAGTCCAAGGGTGAGCTAGCAACACCGCTCAAGGTCGTTCACGAGATGCTGTCACCTACTCCCAACGCGGTTCTGGCTCAGATCTACCGGGATCTCGAGCCGAGTCACCAGGGAGCGTCTTGGTACGACGCAGATGCTGTCCGAATGTTCCTCGACCACCTGAGAGGAGCAGCATGAAGAAGGGCAAGTACGAACAGTACGGTACCGGCAACTTCCGCAAGCGTCATCGCAAGGCGGAGAAGGCGGCTCGGCGCTCTCAGAAGAGAGCGTCGGGTCGTGCCTGGAAGAAAGATCAATAACGCGCCATAGAGGAGGATCCCATGTACGTAACACCTAAAGAAATCGCGAAGGCGCTGGGCGTGCCAGCCTATGCCGTCCGGGCATTCCTTCGTGAGAAGTACGGCAAGCAGCATCAGCACAAGACAAGCTGGCACCTCAACGCGAGGATGGTTCTTGCAGTCGTGGCCCATTTTTCGTAAGCTCCTCATCGCGCTCCTCATAATCTGGGGAGTCGTGGCGTGGGGCTGGTTCTTCTGGGACGTGATCAACGCAATAATCCACCCGCCTGGTCCGATCCCTTACAAATAAAACCGGCTGTCCGGAGGTAGAGGCAGACAGTCGATGCAAATATGACAGGATGGACAAATGACTGACATAGTTGAAAACGGTGTAAATGCGATTGAATACCAAGTTTTGCCTCAAGTTTTACGCGTCCACCAACCGCACGATGGGGTCGCGAAGTGGTTTTCAGACGAGCTGGAACAGGTTTGGGTCAAGTTTACGACCGAAGATTCGGGTACTTTGACCCAGCATGTGGTCCCCGCAGACCTGATTGTCGAAGTCCGTTACGACAAAACACCGACCACCTAAATCTGCGACCATCTGGACACAGATCTGTATCTTCTCATCGACGCGCGCCGCGCACGTACCCCTCCTAGCCCACTTACTGAGCCATTCTCTTGTCCTGCGCGCGTATACGCGCGGGTACAAATATCTTTGCATGATCATGACTTATAAGATCATGAGGCGCGCGTACGTGCGCGCAGGACAAGTTTTCACGACGACTAGTGGCCTGGGAGGGGTGCGCGCGCGTCGCGCGGGAACAAATGGCGGAGGTAATCTCGCCCTTGCCGGGCAGCCGCCGCGCTCTTTGCGGCGCATTCGCCATCTTTCCTGTCAAGAACCCCACGCCAACGATCTTTGAAAAGTCCCTGCTAAACGAGCACTAGCTTTCACCGACCGGATCCGGTAGACTACCCCGGTCGTCCCAGCCGGGTCGGCCCGCCGCAGGAATTCACTTACGACGGTACAACAGAGGGGGCACCATTGGCACGAGGAACAAGAGAGAAACGAGGTATTGCTCGAAACGGTCTGCCGATGCTCCGTACGAGCGAACGCGGATCATTGAAACGGTGTGAGTTTGCGTGGGACCTTGGGTTCAACCGTAAGCTCAAACCGCTGAGCGAGGCGCCAGCCCTGCGATTCGGCAGCCTTGTCCACAAAGCGCTGGCCGCGTGGTACATCCCAGGCGTGAAACGGGGCACGCACCCAGCGAAAGCCTTCAAGCAGGCGTACGACGCTGACATACAGCGCAACAACGAACTGTTCGGGATGCACCTAGAGGAAGAGGAGCGCTGGGTGAATGCCGAAGAGCTCGGGATCGCAATGCTTGAGAACTACGTCGACGAATACGGTACCGACCCGAACTACGAAGTGCTCGTGACCGAGATGCCGTTTCAGGTTGTCGTCCCGCACCCGGTGACGGGTGAGCCATGGTTCATGTACACCGGCGTGCTAGACGGCGTCTGGAAGCACAGGCGTAAGCGCGAGATGTGGATCCCAGAGCACAAGACCACCGCCGGTATTCACAAGAAGTTGTCGTACCTTCAAATGGATGACCAGGCTGGCTCGTACTGGTCGTTTGGGTTAGAGTACCTCGTACAGAACGGGATGCTGAAGACGCACAAGGATCTCAACGGTATTCTGTACAACTTCTTGCGTAAGTCACTGCCCGACGAACGCCCCAGCAAGTTCGTGAACGGCGTGCGCGTATACGTGAACAAGGATGGTAGCGTGAGTCAGCGCCAGCCGTCCCCGTACTTCTTGCGATTGCCCATCTTCCGGGATGAGCATGACCGCCAGGAGACCATACGCAGGGCCATGGTTGAGTATGCGCGCATAGAGCAGTTCCGCGCCGGCACGCTAGAGATCACCAAGAATTCGGGCATGTTCACGTGCCCCATGTGCTCGTACCGGGACGCGTGCGAGCTACATGAAACCGGCCATGACTTCGAGGCCATGATCCGCGACTCTACCCAAGCGTGGGAACCGTATGAGGAGCACGAAATCTACGACGGGAGGTAGCGTGAGCAGGAACCGCGTGCACTATGAGGACGAAGAAGCAATCGGTAACGCATTGGGCGACACAATGGCCGAGATGGCATACCCTGGCGTCTTCGCCGGTGGTAAGCAGATCATTGCGACGCAGACAAGTAAGGCGGCTGACTTCGACGTGCTTTCGTTCAAGTTCAGCGACGGCTCGGAGATGAACGTCGTCGGTAAGTTCGAGGTACGGTACAAGCAGCCGCCGAAGTTCGAGCCAGACCTCAAGGGACACGGCCAAGCACTGATGGACGGCCAGATGATGCTAGGTATGGGCGACGAGGATGCCTAGAGGCACCCGCGCGGAGCACCTACGGCCAGCCGTCATGGGCTACGATGACCTGCCTGACATTCAGCCGGTAGGCGCAGGCGACTGGATACGTTGGTGCAACTTCTCCTATCCTGGCTGGGGCAAAACTTCGGCGTGGGGGACTGCCGCTGCCGCAGGGCATCGTACGCTCATCATTCGTAGCAGCCTAGACGTGATGCCATCGCGTATCATGAAGTCTGGCGCGCAGCAGTACGTTGCTGACAACTGGGAGAAGATGTACAGTATCCTGGACTTCCTACGGATGTCAAATCACGGCTACCTCTGGGTATTCTGGGACAACGTCAGCATTCACCAGGACGTGCTGCTTGACGACGTCTGGGAAGGTACGGTCGCGGCCAACCCGCGTCGCGCGTACATCCTGGGCGATAACGGTCAGCCCACCGGCCCGAATCTGAGTCCTACCAGCGGGCTAGACCGGGGCGAGTATGGCAGGAACATGGAGCGCATTCAGCAATGGGTGCGTCACATGGTAGGCTGTAACTCGTTTCATTTCGGCATCGGTGCCCACCCGCTCGAGGGGCAACACCCGACCAACGACGAGGGAGGTAGCCTACTCAGACCATACGTACAAGGCAAGATGATGACTGAGAAGATCTGCGGCTACTGCAACATCGTTACGTTCATGGAGCTGATGGAAGGACAGGACGATAAGCAGAACGACATACAGTGGCGGCGACTACACTTCCGGGAGAGCAGCCGTTACTACGCGAAGGACCTGTACGACGCGTTCCCGAAAGGCTATATGGATGTCACAGAAACAACGCCTGTTGTACCGAACATGATGGCAGCTATAGAGAAAGCAAGAGGGAGAGGTCTCGGGACACAGACACCCAGCCGCAGCGGAAGAGGGCGGCGCAACTAGAAAGGGAGCACCGCGCATGGCAAAACTGATCGAGTACGACAACACCGGCGTCGAGGAATCCGGCGGAGGAACCGGAGTCAAGGTTCGCCCTGGCGTACACGTCGCCAAGATCGAGCGCTGCGCACAGCGTGAGGAGAAGCGGGATGGTTCACCCGCGAACGACATCGAGGTTGCGCTCAACTTCGGTGAGGAGTTTGACTGGGGGTTCACGTACATTGGCCTGTCTGACGCAGCTGACTGGAAGCTGGCCGAGTTCACGCGTGCCCTGGGCATGAAGGAAAAGGGCAAGTTCGACCCGGACAAGCAGGTTGGCAAGTTCATCCGGGTCAAGGTCAACTCCGGCACGTACGAGGGCGAGTACAGCCCCGATATGGGCAGGCTCATGAAGATCCAGTCCGGGGACGTCGAGGCTTGGGAGTCTGGCAATGGTACGGCGAGTGAGTTCTCACAGAGCGCCGCAGCCGGGCCAGATACCGAAGAGGAAGAGGGCGAGGCCGCAGAGGCCACCGATAACTTCTACCGCGAGGGACAGCCCGACCCTGAGGACCCGAACGAAACGGTCGGCTCGTACGACGAGTGGCCGGACGAGGATCTCGAAGCCGAGGTCAACGATCGTAACCTGACGCTTCCGGGCGGCAGGGGCAGCAAGAAGAACAAGATGATGGCCGCACTGCGCGCCGATGACGAAGCGCAAGGCTCAGCAGAGGCCGAAGAGGAGTCCTCTGAGGAAGGGGACGACTACGACGAGTGGGATCTCGACCAACTGAAGGCAGAGTGGGCCGAGCGCGAGCTCGGAGACCTGCCCGTGATCAAGGGACGTAACGCCGACGCGCGACTCCGGACGAAGTTGATGGAGGAGCTCCGCGAGGACGACAAGGCCAATCCGTTCGAGGCGTAGCGTGAAGCAGGGTAAGTACCGGACCGACGATCTGGCGCTGGCTGTCACACTTGCGCTGAGCAAGTTCGAATACGTCATCGAGAAGCTGACAGACCGCAAGGTCATATGGGAGTTCTCCTACAAAGAGGATCAGGAGGATGACTTCAACGACATAGTGAGCGACTTCTGGGAGTTTTGTACAAGCGTAGAGCCCAGAGCGTTCGCCCTGCGGTGGGCGGAGATGCGAAGAGAGCTCTTCGATCTCGTCCCGCCGAATCGTCGTCCGGTACAGCCTGCCCACGCCGCCAACGGATAGCCTTCCGCCAGGATGTCCAAGGTTACGTCCCGCCAGATCAGGCTACTCGCCCCATACCTTGAGGGCGATCACCCGACCCACATCAATACTGACAAGGAGACCGGAGAAACAACTCGTGAGTGGAACCTACACTGCCCGCTACACGGTGATGAGCGCAGGAGCGCGAGCATCAACCTTGAGAAAGGTCTCTTCTGGTGCGCGCGCTGCGGCGGTATGCCGGTCACTGCCCTGCTCCGGCGCAAGGACGACTGGGTTGAGTTCAGTCTCAACGGTAACGTCCCGAACCCAGACCTCGGCGCGGCAGCACCTGACAAGAAGCAAAGGATGCTCTCCGAGGGTATGATCGCCGGGTGGCATAGCGCGCTGCTAAGCAACGAACCGGCGCTGCGCTGGCTGAAGGAGCGACGCGGGCTAAACGTACAGACGCTACATCGGTATGAGATCGGCATGGAGAACGGGAAGTTCTACACGATCCCGATCCGAGATGTTGACCGTAGTATCTGGAACGTACGCTTCTACAACCCAACCCCCACCGGCGCACGCCGAAAGATCTGGAGCGAATCGGGCTACGGCTCCCCGCCCAG